>CEWJ01143678.1_pt1 | contig 23176 bp, 20 predicted proteins | sample 350291 | NCBI WGS metagenome assembly CEWJ01 (sample SAMEA2622923, study PRJEB7988) | marine metagenome | isolation source: saline water (ENVO:00002010), including | reverse complement strand
TGGTCAGGGCAGCGAATTTCCAACCCTGACTGGTCGGCACGCGGCCAACGGAAACGCCGTTCGCCGTGGGCGGGACGGGTTGCACAACGCGGTAACCGATGGGGTTGCCATCGGAATCCGTTGCGGTCAGGTAAACCGTGTCGCCGTGCGCGGAGTTCAGGCTGAAGCCGGTGCCGCCCGCGTTGAAGCTGCCCTCGTAAAAGACCGCATAGCCGCCGGGGGCGATTTTTGTGTCCGCTGGAATCTCAAACCGAGTGGCTCCGCTGGGGGTGTCACCCAACAGCCAACCGCCCACGTTTATCTCGGTGTCGCTGATGTTTCGAATCTCGATGGCATCCTCAAGCGGCGCGTCGGTGTGCGCCAACACCTCATTGATCACCAGGTCAAGCAGCGGCAGATAGTTGCTCGCGCCTGGAGTGGGCGTGTCGGGAAAATCAGCATAGGCCGAGGCACCGTCCGGCAACCGGCCCCGCGAGATGCCGTCAGCCTGATTGACGATCTCCACCTCGTCGATCGGGTTGCGACGACTGCCGTAGAGGCGCAGCAATTCGCCGCGACCCCGCAGACTGAAGTTGACGTGGTGCGCACCGGCCCTGGCATCGCCATCGGCCACCCAACGTACCCACCCACCCGCGGGGATGAACGAGTTGTCGGGGATGACGAACTTGGTGCGGCCGACCGCGGTGGGATCATCCGTCAACGACAGGCCGCCCAGATTCACGGGGGAATCGGACGGGTTGAACAGTTCAAACCAATCAGCCCCGGAGGCCGGGTTAGCCATCCACTCATTGATCACGAGGCCAAGCGGATCGCCAAACGATGCAGCGGTCGCGTTCTCCGCACCGGGAGTCGGTTCGTTGAGCAACCGCCATTTGCCGGCGCTTTGGCCGATCGTTTGGTCGGCAATCTGGAAACCGTACTCGACCGAGTCCGCCACGAAGCCGTCGGGGTCGATGAGGAAAAGTCCCCCGCCCTCTGCCGGGAGCGAAAAGCCGGTGTTGGTGGAACTCGCCGGACGGTTGCCGTCGCACAACACCACGAGGTAGCCGCCCTTGGCCAGGCGAGTCCCGGCGGGAAACGGCCAACCGGTGCCGTTCGCCGAACGAGCAAGGCGCACGCCATCGAGCGACACCGACTTATCCGTGGCATTGTAAATTTCCACCCAGTCACCGGCACCGGAGCGGTTGAACGCGAGAAGCTCGTTGAGGCGCGGGCCGTCAAAATCCGGGACGATGTTTGGCGCACCCGGGGTGGCGCCGCGCGTGAACTTCGTGCGCTTGGCACTTCCGTCCGGCAACAGCCCCTCGGACACACCGGCGCGCTGGCGCTTGTAGTTCATGGTGGCGAACTCGATGCCCTCGGCGGTGATCAGCGTGATTGTCCCGCCCTCGGTCGGCAGCGACAGGTCGACGTGGTAGGTGCCGGATTTCATGTCGAGCCGCACACGTTGATGGCCCCTTGGCGGGATCGCGGCGATGCGGTGCAGTCCGCCGATCTCCTGCCCCACCCGGACGTGCAGGCCGGTGATGAGTGCCGGGGCGGTGGGATGCGAGTTGTAAAGCTCAATCCAGTCACTCCCGCCCTCCTCCGGAAAGGCCATCCACTCGTTGATGACCAGCGCGGTCGTGTCGGCCAGGGCGACCGATTGGTTTGCCGTGCCAAAGGTTGGGCGGCCAAGCGTCCAACCGTTTTTCGCACGGATGATGGATCCGTGGATGCGACCAAACGTAACGGCGTCCACACGGCGACCATCGGCATCAAACAACGCCACCGAGTCTCCCCCCTGGCCAAGGCCAAAGTCGGCACGAATGCCGTCCAAATCCCCCGGGCCACACCAAATGCACAGCAGGCCCGCTTGGCCAAGCGATGCCCCCTTGGGCAACGTGAACTTGTTGCCACCGCCATCGCGAAGCACCCAGCCCTCGAGGTCGACCTCCGCTTGGCCAAGGTTTCGCAGCTCAATGAAATCCTGCTCGGAGCCGTCCGCCGATCGGACATGCACCTCGTTGATGATCACGGCCGGGGCGCCGACGCCGGCTCCCGCCTGGCCAGGCGAACCGGCCTTGGCCGCGCTGGACGCCCAGTTGGACGCCGCGCCGGGATCAGCCAACAAATCGATCAACTCCAGCGAATGACCGTCGCCGTCGGCCAGTCTTGGCCAGGCGCCGCCGTCGCTAAAGTCCACCTCAACCACCCGGCGCCAGTTCATGTCGAGCAGGGTCAACCGCTCGCCACCATTGGACAGACTGCCCTTGTACCAGCCGTAGACCGGCAGCCCGGGGTAGCGGAGCTTGAACGCGTCGGGGTCGTCGTCCGATGCCAGAACTATATACTGACCGGGGGCGATCGTCGCGTCGCCGTCGAAGGAGTAGTCGATACCGTCGAACCGGTACCAGCCAAGCGGCACCTCGGAGTCGCCGCTGTTGTGCAGTTCCACAAACTCATACTCACTGCCGCCCGGCGGGTTGTACATGATCTCGGTGAAGCGTAGCGGCGTGCCGGCGCGGCCGGACTGGAATTGGTGTTCGACCAGCGCGCTCCACTGGCCGCCATCCATCGTGCGCGCGCGGACAACGCTGTCTTTTGTCAGTTTGATCGGCGACTCATACTTGATGGCGCCCTCGGCGAACTCCGCGCCGGTGCGCTTGCCGATCGACATCTCGGCGTTGATGAGCATGTCGGAGCTGCCAAGGCCGGCGTTCAATCCGTGAATCGCGAGGATATTGTTGCCGGTTTTCAATTCCTTGACGAATTTGGAGACATCAAAAGCGGACCACGATACAGCGGCCGAGTCGTCGTGCTGCCCGGTGGCGCCGGCGTTCCAGCGCGGACTCGTCGTGCCGTTAGCCCGGGCGATGCGAACGCCGTTGAGGAATGCGACAAACCCGTCGTCATACTTCATCCGGAGCATCAACAGGTTGGCGTCCTTCCGATCCTTGGCCGACACGCGGAACGGAATGCGGACAAACACCGACTGGTTGACGCCGTTCATGTCTGCGTCCACATCGATACCGATGTGCGGCCGATAGTCGTTGTTTTCGTCGTACCCGACCCCGTCGTTGCCGGATTCCCAGTCATCGTGGTCGAACGGCTCATCGCCACCGCGCCAGTCTGTGCCGAGTTCGCTCCCGCCGTTGTCCACCGACGGAACGAGCGCCCACTTTTCAGCATCGCCAGAGAAAATGGTCTTGCCACTCTCAGCCACGGCGCCCGGCTTGCGCGGATCGGATCTGTCGAGCGTGTAATAAATGTCGCCGGCCGGCGCAGTCAACTTAAGTTTATAACCGGCCGGAACCGCGCCGCCGTTCTGGCTGAACTGCGGTGCGTTTTCAGAAAACTGGATTTTCTGGCTGGCCATCTGGCTCATCACGATGTCACGCCGGCGCGGCACCCAGGTACTTTCAACCTGAGTGTTGAGATTGCGCAATGCGACGGACATGGTGTCCTTCATTTCGCGGAAACGGCGCAGCACGTTCTCGTTGGTTAACGCTCCGCCATTAAAGTAGTGAATCTGGACGCGATCGGCGAAGCGCATGCGAAATTCCGGATTCTTTTGCAACGCGCGATAAAAACGGGCAATGTCAGCATCACCGGCCAACGGGCCACTGCTCAGGTTGTTACCAGTAACATTTCGGCCGTTGTTGCCGAATGACCACTCTGCGTCCCAAGGAATGAATTTCCACTTGCCACCGGGTACGCGTTCTCGGGCAGCACGCCAGTTGTTGTGAGGCCAGTCGCCGGTGTTGGAGTAGACATTAAGCATGATGTAATCAATGAAGTTGTCTACATCGAGCAATCGCTCGACCTCGGCATAATTGCCAGTCACGGCGAGGTTCTTCTGCATCGCGCTCTTGAGGCGATTCCACATCACGACGTCGCCCTCTCGGATCTCGCCGAACTGAGCGACAATGTCCCACTCGGATTCGGTGCCGTGCCACGAGTTAAGGAAGTCACTGTCGATGCGCTCGGTCGGGTTGTAGTAGCCCTTGAATTTCCCGTTGAGGTACAGGTTCATGAACGTGCCACGCGCAGAGACCTGCCCCATGTCAGCGGCAAGGCGGCGGACCAACTCATCGATGATGAACGGGTTGGTGTGGTCGTTCATCCCGGCCCGCAACACAATGTGGTTGAAGTCCTGCACCTGCAGCCCCGGGAAAAACGGATAACGCAACCGCCCTGGCCCGTAGTCTCCACGGAAGTACAACCGGAACGAGTACTTGCCAGCCGGCGGCCCTGAGTTCGGGTTGTATCGGCCGCGAATATAGTTGCCACCCTGTACACGAAGACCGGCATTGGCGTGCAGCGTCTCGCCGGTGTTCGGGTAGATTAATTCCATCGAAACCGGGCGTTCCCACGCTATGCCGCGCTTGGTAGTGTTGCGTGGGTTGGTCTCCATGATGCCGGTGCGCCCCCACAGGTTAGACTTCTCCGTGACGAGCGAGAGCATCGGGAGCGACGTTGCCGAGTTGCCAAGGTTGTACGCATACGTATGCGTCTCCACCCGCGACGGCAGCATGCCGTCCTTGAACACCGCCGCGCGCACCACCATGGTCCGACGCACGTTCAGCGGCTCGGTGTACACCCTTCCGTTGGTCTGGGTCGGCTCGGAGTAGTCGGTCGTGTACCGGATCACCGCATCCGGTTCCTCCGTGCTCAGGTGCAGGCGAAATTGCGCGTTGTAGATGCCGCGCTTGGCACTGAACTGTGGCGGCGACAACAGACCGCGAATCGTTTTTCCACCGTTGATGCTTCCCGGTGAGGGCGACGAAAACCAGGCCCAGTCGCCCTTGGCCAAGCGGCCGTAGGAAATGTTGCTGCGCTGCTCGGGATACACCGGCGCGATCTCGTCGACCACACGACGCGGCAGCTCCGGGCTGTACAGGCCAAGGTACTCGCCCTCGATGCCCAACTTGAAATTGGTGTGCATCGCTTGGCCAAGCCCGCCGCGGTTTTTGCCACTGGCATGCACGACCAGCGTCCCACCGGGCCGGAGGTCCACGCCGGGGAACACCCACTTGCCCGGCTTGGTTTCGTCATCGGTCAGCGACCAACCGGCGAGGTTCACGGTCGAGTTACCGGTGTTGTGCAACTCGATCCAGTCGCCGACATCCCCCTCATCATCCTTCAACCCATCGCGGTTGGCGGCGAGAAACTCGTTGATGACCACCTCGCCAAATGCGTGGTCGGCCTTCACATCGTAGTGCCAGCCCTCGGCAATCAGTTGGTTCGGCTCCGGTGCGATATCCGTCACGCCGTGGCCTTCCGCCCAGGCGATGGTCACCGTGCCGCTCTCCACAGGTTCAAACACAATCTGCCACGGCCCGCTGGCCACACCGGCAATCGACAGCGGCGGCTTGCCATTGACGCGCAGGTCGGCTGCATCGAGACCACGTACCGGTTCACTGAAAAACAGGCGCACCCGGTCCAGCCCTCGTACCGTGCTGCCCGGTGGTGGCAGGATGGTGGTCAACGCAGGAGGCATGTCATCGACAATCCGATACCGGTGGGTGGCCACAGCGGCGGCGGCATCCATCGCGTTGGGTGGCCGCGCCACGTCCACGATGCCGTGGTTGGGATTCCACGACAGTGTGGCCTCATGAAAATTGCCCGGCGCAAACGTGAACGTCCACAGGGTGCTCCCGCCACGGAGTTGCACCGCGGGATCGCCGTTGAGCCACAGGTCATCGGCATCCACCCCGGTGACCTCCTCGTCGAATCGAACGGTCACCTCCCGCAGCATGCCCACGTTGCCCGGGGGCGGATCAAACGAGGCCACCTTGGGTGGCGACTTGTCCGGCTGAAACGTCCGCAGCTCGGCGTTCATCATGAAATCGCTGCTGGTCATCCCGACGTTAAAGCCCATGATCGCGATCACGTTTCTGCCCTTGGTAAGGAACGACGACGGATCCTGAATAGCAAACGTCTCGAAGGTGCCGGACTCGTGGCCCACTGTAGCCACCGAGTCGTAGTCCGGATTGGCCGGACCACTCACGTTGAGAACCTCCTCCTCATTGATCCACACCGTGAACCCGTCATCGTAGTCGATGATAAAGTCCATCTCGGAGATGTTGTCCGGGTTGGCCACCGTGAATGTCTTGCGGAAGAACATCGTGGTGTATTTGTTCCGCATGTCGTTCAACTGGGTGCCGCCACTGCCATCGCCATAGCGGAACGGCGACGGGCCATTCTCCCAGTCGCTGTCGTCGAACTCGGCCTCCGTCCACTCCAGGTCACCGCCGGATGGATGGTCGTTGCCCTTGTAGTAATTCCACTTGGCCCCGCGCTTGAAGATGGTTCCCGCGTGAGCCGAATGAACGAACCCTGCACCGACCACACAAGCCAGTGTGGCCAGCACAAACAGTTGTCTTTTCATTTTAAACTGGGGGTTACCCCTTTTTGCGGTTCATCGCCATGACGCTGAGACCGCCAAAAATCGTGCCGGAGCCGCCCGTGATCACCCGTTGCACCGGCAGCCCGGTTTTCGGATCCTTCTTCAGCGGATCGTCGCTCATGCGTTGTTCCACCTCAAACCGGCGAACTTTTTGACCCTTCTTTTGCGGGATCGTTTCGTACGTGTATACAGGCATCGTTGTTAAACTCTTTTCAGCGCCCCGCAATCTAGCCCATTACGAGTGCTGATCAATCACTTTTCCGTCGGCCTCGTAAGCAACATATTCCGGCTTACCATCGCGGATCGTCACGCTGATTAGGTGCCGTTTGCTCTCTGCCTTGGCCAAGTACCACAGCTCGCCCGGCTTCGGCACTGCCCGCGTGTCCACTCCCCAGCAACCATCGCCGAGGTAGACGATCCCGCGCTTGCGGTCGATCTGGTTGTTCAGCAGTGGATGCGTTCGCTTGTAGGTGTGATGATCGTTCTCAAACACAGCCGTCACCTGATATTTGTCAAACAACGGGCACCAGTGCTTGATAATCTTCTGCGCCAGCGGATCCTTCGAGGAATCATTCGAGTCGGCCGGAGGCTTGGCCGTGCCGTAAGCTGGTTTGTGGTAGCAAGGGTAGACCAGTGGCACCTTGCCGGCCCGCTCCGAGAGCGCCTTGTCCAACCAAGCCTCTTGCTCACCCTCCACCCGCTCAGTGTGGTCCGAGTCCAGCACGATGAGGCTCAGGTAGTCGCCAATATCCATCGCGTAAAAGCTGCGCTTGGCCGGCAGCGGGAATAGGCTATAAAAATACTTCGCATCCTTTGGCACCTTGCCAGTACCGCCGGCCACCTCGTGGTTGCCAATGGCCACCACCATCGGGATCAGCCCCCCGTCCCCCCTGCGGATGCAATTCAACATCCACGACTCCAGCCAGTCATCCCACTTGCCCACCTCGTTGGAGTTACCGTTTGCGTAGGCAAGGTCGCCGCCGAGCAACGCAAACCACGGGTTCAACTCTGCTGCGCGTTTGTTCATCGCGTCAACCCTCTTCCGGTCATGCATCATGTCGCCGCCAGTGACGAACCGCAGGTGCTTGGGTAGCGTCTTTGGCATCGTCCGGAACCGGAAGTACTGCCCACCGCGGGTCGGCCCCTGCGAGCGGATGGTGAAGACATATTCCGTGTTCGGCTGCAGGCTCTGCAGTTCCACATGGTGTACGAACCGCTTTTTCTGGTCGGCAAACGTGTGGCGACTGCCCCGGGCCAGCGTCCAACGACTGCCCCGGGGAGCGGCCAAGCGGCGGTACAACACGTAGTCGGGACTGTGCGAATCGGCATCCAGCCAGTTCACCATCATCGTTGTGGTTGGATCCCGCATCCAGGTCAGGTACACCAGCGGTCGCTTGGCCAAGCGCTTGGCCAAGGCCTTAAACGGCGCCAAGACCAGTACAGATAGCATCAGAAAGAACAACCGACGCCCGAATTTTAACGGTTCAAGACTCACAACAGCAAAAAAATCAGGGACAAAAAATAAGACCGAGCGGCCGCGAGTCAATGCGAAGCTTTCCTCAGGTGGCCTAAAACCCAATAATTAGGCCGGATTTTTCTTCAAACAACGTATTGACTCACTTTCGATTTTTGGTACTTTTCCCGGCCCCTTTGCTTCTGGAGGGTTCTGGATGAAGACCTATCTGCCAAAGATCGACAAGTTGAATCGTTCCGTGGATGAGCAGCCGCGCAAGTGGCACGTCATCGACGCGGACGGTGCCGTGCTCGGCAAGGTGGCCACCACGGCTGCCAATATTTTGCGCGGCAAAAACAAGCCGACATTCACGCCGCACCTCGACACCGGCGACTTCGTCGTCGTGATCAATGCCGACAAAGTTGTGCTCACTGGCAACAAGGAAACGGACAAGGTGATGTCCACCTTCTCCGGTTGGCGCGGTGGCCAAAAGCGCTTCACCCCGGCGGACGTCCGGGCCAAGCACCCCGAGCGACTCGTGGAGCGTGCCGTCAAGGGCATGATTCCTCACAACCGCCTCGGTCGCCAGATTTTCAAGAAACTCAAGGTATACGCCGGCGCGGATCATCCGCACGGTGCGCAGGCACCCGTCGCCTGCGAGGTCGCATAACCCAATTTTCATTTAATGGCTCAAACCGAGGAATTTTTAGGAACAGGACGCCGCAAGCGGGCCGTGGCCCGGGTGCGCCTCGCTGATGGATCCGGCAAGGTCACGGTCAACGGCCGGGATGTTGAGGAATACTTCACTGTTGAAAACCAACGCTCCCTCGCCGTTGAACCGCTCGAGACGGTTGAACTTAACGAGAAAACAGACGTTCGCGTGAATGTGTCGGGCGGCGGCATCGCCGGTCAGGCCGGCGCGGTTCGCCTCGGCATCGCCCGTGCACTGGAAAAACAGAACAGCGAATTGCGCCAACCGCTCAAGGAAGCGGGCCACCTCTCCCGTGACCCGCGCAAGAAGGAGCGAAAGAAGCCCGGCCAACCGGGTGCGCGGAAGAAGTTCCAATTCAGCAAACGCTAATTTGCGACACTTTCCGAGCCCCGCTGGTTGGATACTGGCGGGGCTTTTGCTTTTTAGGGGAACCCATTTAAACTCGCGCTTGGCCAAGCGCATCACTTGAGAAAAAGGAACATGGCAGAAAACAATATCAACGTGGCGATCGTCGGGGCCTCCGGTTATTCCGGGGAGGAACTGATGCGGCTACTGCTCGGACATCCACACGTCAACCTGTCGGTGCTGACCTCTCGCCAATACGCCGGTCAGCCGATGACCTCCGTTTTTCCGCGCTTCGCTGGCTACACCGAGGCAAGTGACCTGACGTTTTCCGAGCCGTCGATCGAACTGCTCGCCGAGAAGGCCGAGGCGGTGTTTCTCGCCCTGCCCCACGGCGTCGCGGCCGAATTTGCCGTGCCGCTGGCCGAGCGCGGCGTAACGGTGATCGATCTCAGCGCCGATTTCCGATTGAACGATGCCGGGGTCTATCAAGAATTCTACGGGGCCGAACACCCCGCGCCAGAGTGGCTGGCCAAGGCGGTTTACGGCCTGCCAGAGATGCGTCGCGATGCCATCGCAGACGCCACACTCATCGCTTCGCCCGGCTGTTACCCGACCAGCATTCTGCTCCCGCTCATCCCGTTGCTGGAAGCCGGGCTGATCGATCCCAGGCAGATCATCGCCGACTCGCTCAGCGGCGTCAGCGGTGCGGGCCGCAACGCCTCCCTGCCCTTCCTGTACGTCGAGTGCAACGAGAGCCTACGGCCGTACGGCGTGCCCAAGCACCGGCACCTCTCGGAGATCGAACAGGAACTCGGCTTGGCCAACGGCTCGCCGGTGACCGTGCAGTTTACCCCGCACCTCGTCCCGGTGAATCGCGGCATCCTCACCACGCTTTACCTCGCGCCCGCGCTTGGCCAAGCGGACGATTTTGATCAATGGACAGGCGCGGTTTCCGACTGCTTGACCAAGCGCTACACCAACGAGCCGTTCGTCCTAATCACCGGAAGCGAGCGGTTGCCCGACACGAAAAATGTCACAGGCACGAACTCAATCGAAATCGGTTGGACCGCCGATCCGCGAACCAAGCGACTGCGGATCTTCAGTGCCGAGGACAATCTCGTAAAGGGAGCCAGTGGTCAGGCGGTGCAGTCATTCAACATCCGGTTTGGCTTCGACGAAACCGCCGGCCTGCCGATCTGAGCCATGGCCAAGTTCAAACCTATCAAGGGATCGATCACCGCGCCGCTTGGCTACCGGGCTGCCGCCTCTTTTTGTGACGTCAAGACGCTCGGTACCGGCAAGGGCAGCAACAAGGGGCAAAAGAACGACCTCGCGTTGATCGTCTCGGATACTCCGGCCAAGGCCGCCGGGATGTTCACCACCAATCAGATTTGCGCCGCGCCGGTGAAGGTCTGCGTTGAGCATTTGAAAAACAACACCGCCCAGGCGGTGGTGGTCAACTCCGGCAACGCCAACGCCTGTACCGGCCCGCAGGGCATGTCCGATGCCCGTGAGATGGCCGCGCTGACCGGCCAAGCGCTTGGCCTCAAAGAGAGCGAAGTCGTTGTCGGTTCTACCGGCCGCATCGGGGTGCACCTTCCGATGGCCAACGTCCGCAGCGGCATAGCCGAGGTAGCAACGAAACTAAAGCCCACCCGGGCCGCCGCCACGCTCGCCGCCGAGGCGATCATGACCAGCGACACCCGGCCAAAGGAGGTCGCGGTGGAGTTCAAGCTGGGCAGTAAAACCGTCCGACTCGGCGGCATCGCGAAGGGCGCGGGGATGATCCAGCCCGGCATGAGCCCGACCGGTGCGCGTCCCGCCTCCGCACCGCAGGGGCTGCACGCCACCATGCTCGCCTACCTGACCACCGACGCAAACATCGCCGCCGGTGTCCTCAAAAAATGCCTGCGCGAAGCGGTCGCCCAAAGTTTCAACTGCATCACCGTCGACGGCGACATGAGCACCAACGACACGGTGCTGCTCCTCGCCAACGGCCTCGCTGGCAACCGCAAATTGAGTGCGACGGATCTGAAAACGTTTCAGGCGGCGCTGAATCACGTCTGCCTTGAGTTGGCAAAGATGATCGTCCGCGACGGCGAAGGCATCACGCGGGTGGTGACCGTGCGCGTGACTGGTGCCAAGTCCAACGCCGATGCCGATGCCGCCGCGAGGGCGGTCGGCAACAGCGCGCTCGTCAAGACGAGCTGGTGCGGCGGCGACCCAAACTGGGGCCGGATCATCGATACGCTGGGCTACTCCCCCGCAACCGTGGTCGAGAAAAAAGTCGACATCGCCTACAGCGCCACCGGCTCGCGGAAGAAAGTTTTTTCACTAAAAAAAGGACAGCCCACTCGCACGTCATTCGAGACACTTTGCAAGGCGGTCGAGCCAAGTGAATTCGACCTGCACATCAACCTAAACCTCGGCCAAGGCGAAGCCATCCTGTACGCCGCCGACCTCACCGAGGAATACGTCGATTTCAACAAGGGGGACATCACCGACCCCAAATCGCTGGGAGGATAAATGGACCAATTGATTGCCAAAGCGGCCACTCTTTTGGAGGCGTTGCCCTACGTTCAGCGGTTTCGCGGTGAGACATTCGTCACGAAGTACGGCGGCAGTTTTATGGACTCGGACGACCCGGCCACTCGCAACGGTGTCGCGCGGGACATCGTGTTTCTCGAGGCGGTCGGCATCAACCCGGTGGTCGTTCATGGCGGGGGCAAGGCGATCACGAAGGCGCTAGCTGAGTCCGGAGTCGAGACGCGTTTCGAGCAGGGCTACCGCGTGACCACGCCGGAGTCGGTGAAGGTGGTCGAGCAGGTTTTGTCCCACGAGGTGAACCCCGGTATCGTCCGGATGATCAACGAACTTGGCGGCAAGGCGCGCGGTTTTTCCGGCAAGGAGATTTTTCGCTGCCAGCCGTTCCGGCCGCTTGGCCAAGCGAGGGAACCAATCGACATTGGTCTCGTCGGCGAGGTGACGGAAGTCAACACTTCCCCGCTGCTGGAGTGCATCGAGCAAGACATCACCCCGGTGATCAGCCCCACGGCCACCGGCGAGGACGGCCAAATTTACAACTGCAACGCCGACGTGGCGGCCGGCCAGGCGGCGGTGGCGCTACGGCCCAAGCGCTTGGTTTACATGAGCGACGTGCCGGGTCTGCTACAAAACCCGGACGACCCGGCGAGCGTCATCTCACACCTGCCGGTGGCTGAGGTCGAGGCACTAAAAAGCAGCGGCGTCATCTCGAAAGGAATGATCCCAAAGGTCGACAGCGCCGTCCGCGCGGTCGCCGCCGGGGTCGAGAAGGTGTTTTTCATCGACGGCCGGATGAACCACTCGCTGCTGCTGGAGATTTTTACCGATGCCGGCGTTGGCACGGAGATTGTTGAAAGATGAGTCAGGAAATTAGGGATCGCTTCAAGCAGTTCGTCGCCCCGACCTACGGGCGGTTCCCGATCACGCTGGATCGCGGCGAGGGCGCGTACGTTTGGGACACCGACGGCAAGCGTTACCTCGACCTCGGCGGCGGCATCGCAGTGAACTGCCTTGGCCATTCTCATCCGGAGATCAGCCAGGTGCTCGCCGAACAGTCGAGTCGCCTGATGCACTGCACCAATTTTTACCACTTCGAAGGACAGGCGCAGCTCGCCGAAAACTTGGCCAAGCGGCTTGGCCAAGGGCGCGTTTTTTTCTGCAACAGCGGCGCGGAATCGTCCGAAGTGATGCTCAAGTTGTCCCGGCGCTTCGGTCAGGCAGAGGGTCGGTTTGAGGTAATCACCACGGAGAATTCATTTCACGGCCGGACGATGGCCGGCATCTCGGCAACCGGCCAAGCGAAGGTCAAGGACGGTTTCGCCCCCCTGCTACCCGGCTTTGCACATGTCCCCTTCAACGACCTCGATGCCGTGCATGCCGCGATCACGCCTGCCACGGTGGCGGTGATGATCGAAGGTGTACAGGGTGAGAGCGGCATCCGGCCTGCCTCCGCCGAATACCTGCTTGGCCTCCGCGAGTTGTGCGACGAGAAAAATCTGCTGCTGCTTTGGGACGGCGTGCAGTGCGGGCACTTTCGCACCGGATCGTTTCAGAGTTTTCAGGCCATTCTCGGTGATCAACTCGGTGACTTTTTGCCGGACGCCGTGGGCATGGCCAAGTCGCTTGGTGGCGGCTTCCCGATGGGTGCCGTTTGGATTTCCGAAAAACACGCCGACGTGCTTGGCCCGGGAACACACGGCTCGACCTTCGGCGGAAATCCGCTCGCCTGTGCCGTGGCGAACAAGATTTTCGAGATAATCGACCGCGACGAACTCGCGCAAAATACCACCGAGATGGGCCGTTTCCTCGTTGAGGGACTGACCGCGATTCAACAAAAGTACCCAGGCACGATCCGCGAGATTCGCAGTATCGGCCTGTTAATGGGCATCGAGATGGGCGGTGAAGTGCCATCGTTCGACGACAAAAAACAGACCTCTGTCCAATGGGTGTCCGCACTGCACGAGGCCGGTATGCTGACCATCCCTGCCGGCAAGTCGGTTGTCCGTTTTTTGCCGGCACTTAATTTGACCCAAGCCGAGGCTGCGGAAGGTCTCGGGCTGTTTGAACAAACCATCAAAAAACTGACCGCATGAAACACCTGTTAAAACTGGAAGGCATGCCGGGCAAGTCGATGCGAGAGATCCTCGACTCCACAAGCGCCATCAAGGCCAGGCGTGGTGCCGGTGAGGCCAAGCCGCTCGACGCCCAGACATGGGCAATGATTTTCACCAAGTCCTCGACACGCACGCGGGTGTCGTTTGAGGTCGGCATCCGCGAACTGGGAGGCTCAGTGATGTTTCTCAACGCGAACGACATGCAACTGGGCCGCGGCGAACCGATCAAGGACACCGCGCGCGTGCTGGGCCGAATGGTGCACGGCGCAGTCATCCGCACCTACGCACAGGCTGACGTCGAAGAGTTCTCGGCCCTGTCCAACATCCCGACCATTAACGCCCTGACCGACGACGAGCATCCCTGCCAAATTTTGACCGACATTTTCACGTTCGAGGAGGCGCGTGGACCGATCAATGGCAGAGTGGTTACCTACGTGGGTGATGGCGCCTGTAACGTACCACTCTCATGGGTCTACGCAGCGGCGGCGTTGGATTTCGAGTTGCGCATCGCCGCCCCGGCGGAATTTCAACCAAGCGCCGAGACCTTGGCAAAGGCCGGTGGCAACATCACCTGCACCGAGGATATTCAAACCGCCGTCGATCAGGCGGACATGGTTTACACCGACGTCTGGGTGTCGATGGGCATGGAGGCCGAGACGGAGGCGCGCTTGGCCAAGCTGGCCGGCTACCAGATTAACGCCGAGGTAATGCGCTTGGCCAAGCCGGACGCGCTCGTAATGCACTGCCTTCCCGCTTACCGCGGAAAGGAGATCGACGAGGAAACCTTCGAAGCCCATGGCAACACCATCTTCAATCAGGCCGAAAATCGATTGCACACGCAGAAGGCCATCATGACTTGGCTCGCGGTTTAATTCCGTTGCCAACGGCGGCAGAAAAGTGCAATGGTTTCTTCAGTGCCGGTTTACAATAAAAATCAGAAAAGGATTAATGTACGACGTCCAGAAATTATGGACGAAGTCAAAGAGGAAGTTGTAATTCACTACCGTAGTCCTCTCGTTGAACATATTCGTGCAAATGGTTCAAAATATGCATTCGGCAATACAAGCGTTCGCTTGGCGAAGGAATTTGGCTTCTGTTATGGCGTTGAGCGAGCGATCGATTTAGCTTATGCGGCAAGACGATATTTTCCCATACAAGAGCCAGTCTACATTTTAGGAGAAATAATACACAACGCTCATGTAAATGAACAGATTCGTGATATGGGCGTAACTTTTCTGAGCGGCCAATACAAAGGAGCTGACGTTACTGACTTAAAGGAGGGTGATGCTGTTGTAATTCCAGCCTTCGGAACTGAAGTTGATATTAGAGAAGAACTTATTCAAAAAGGCTGCACCATTATCGACGCAACTTGTGGAGATGTTATGAGCGTATGGCGGCGTGTTAGACAAAACGCGAGGCATAATGTAACTAGTGTAATACATGGTAAAGCTTGGCATGAGGAGACTATGGCGACAAGTTCACAAGCAACCTCAAAAGGGGGACATTATCTTGTTGTTTTTAACCTCGAAGAAACTGATTACTTATGCCAATTTATTGTAAACGGGGGTGATCGTGATGAGTTTCTCAACAAATTCGATGGAGCTTACTCCGATGGATTTGACCCTGACATTCACCTCAAAGCCATCGGAGTTGCTAATCAGACTACGATGATGAGGGGAGAAACCGAAGAAGTACAACGCCGAATCCGTCAAGCAATGATCAAACGCTTTGGCAAAGAAAAACTTGAAGATCATTTCCGATTCTTTGACACAATTTGTGGAGCAACTCAGGATCGTCAAGACGCTTTGAGAGATCTTTTAAATCGAGAGATGGATCTACTTTTAGTTGTTGGAGGATACAACTCTTCAAATACCGCCCATCTAGCAGAATTAGGTGAACAAAAAATTCCCACATACTTTATAAAAGATGCAGAAGAACTAGTTTCCGCTGAAATTCTGAATCATTTTCTGCAGGAAAAACACCAGATGTCTTCGACCAAAAATTGGCTTAATATAGAAGGTGAATTAGTCTTCGGTGTCACAGCTGGAGCTTCATGCCCCAACAACCTTATAGAACAAGTTATACTTCGCGTATTTGAGTTACGAGGCGAATCCACAGAAACTCTACTCGAATCGATTCAGGCCTAATTCCCTAAAATGCCTGCCAACTTCGCAGAACTCGAATCCTGCGAAAGAAGTGTACTAGCACCCTTTGCGCAATTCAGCGCTGACTCCCGCGGACGCAACCACCCTGAAGAACCACCCGAGTGGCGCACCCAGTTCCAGCGCGACCGCGACCGCATCATCCATTCGCGCGCCTTCCGCCGACTGGAGCACAAGACACAGGTTTTCTTCAACGGCAGCGGGGAGCATCTCCGCACACGCCTCACCCACACGATGGAAGTGGCCGCCATCGCCCGGAACATCGCCCGTGCACTGCGGCTCAACGAGGATCTCACCGAGGCCATCGCCCTCGCGCACGACCTTGGCCACGCGCCGTGCGGCCATTCCGGCGAGGAGGCCCTCGACGAACTCATGCAGGATCACGGCGGCTTCGAACACAACCGACAAAGCCGCCGCGTCGTCGAGATACTCGAGCGAAAATACCCCAACTTCACCGGACTGAATCTCACGTGGGAAACTCTCGAGGGCTTGGCCAAGCACGAGCCCGCACCGGACATGCCGCTTGGCCAAGCGCAGGTGCATTTCCCCTCCTCCTCCCTCGAGGCGCAGGTGGCCAACCTCGCCGACGAGATCACCTACTACAGCCACGACCTCGACGACGGACTCGACTCCGGCCTGCTGACCGAGGCCCAGCTCGAGCGCGACATCGACTGTTGGAAAAACGCCTCGGAGCGCATTCGCGACGAGCACGGCGATCTGCCGGAGGAATGCCGGCATTACTTTATTATCCGTTGCCTGATCGACGAACAGGTGCACGACGTCGTCGGGACCACCGAGGCCAACATCGCTGCGGCCGGGGTCGCCTCCGCCGATAACGTACGACGACAGAAAAACGGACTCGTCGCCTACAGCCCCGCCCGCCACGAAGCCAACCTCCAACTCCGCGCCTACCTATACAAAAATCTCTACTTCAGCGAAGTCGTATCAGAGCCGCACAAGCGTGCCACACGATTGCTGGGGGAACTCTTCCGGCACTATCAGGCCCATCCCGGAGACTTGGGGCAGTTTGCAGAATCCATGATCGCCGAACACGGTCTCGAGCGCAGTATCTGCGATCACCTCGCCTGCATGAGCGACCACACCGTCATCCGCGAACACGAACGCCTCCTTAACGCCTGAGCGTTGGGTGTCAGTTTTTCTTTTTGGGCTTGGTCGACTTCGACTTGCTGTCGCTCTTCGACTTGCTGTCCTTTTTTGATGTCGATTTTTTGGAATCGGAATCCTTCTTTGCACCGGCCTTGTAGCTTTCGCTGCGGTAGTCGGTCTCGTAGAAGCCGCTGCCCTTGAAGATGATACCTGCCCCGGTGCCGATCAACCGGCGCACCATGCCCTTGCATCTGGACTGCGGACAGTCCGTCAGCGGATCCGCCTTGATGGACTGAAACACCTCAAACTCGTGGTCACACTTTTCACAAATGTATTCGTAGGTAGGCATCGGACTGCTTCTAAAAACCGGGCCAGTAACGGCAAGCCCCCGGTGAAAGTCAAGACCGCGCCCGGCCGATGGCATTTCCCGCTTGGCTTGGCGCCGTGGGATTGGTTCCCTCCTGTGCATGGCCAAGGCAAAACTTGCCGACATCGTCGCCCACTGCAACCGCACCCTGAAACCGGACTCATTTGAGGATTGGCCCGGCGCAGTCAACGGGTTGCAGGTGGAAAACCGGGGCAGCGTCTCCCGCATCGCCGCCGCGGTGGATGCCACACCGGCAACGGTCAAAAAGGCGGCCGACGAGGGTGCCGACCTGCTGATCGTTCATCACGGATTATTCTGGGGTAAAACCCATCCGTGGACCGGCAACCGCTACAAGCTGCTGCGGCTGCTGCTTGACAACAACATCGCCGTTTACAGTTCGCACCTGCCGCTCGACGCCCACCCGCGACTTGGCAACAATACTGGGCTTTGCCGGGAGCTTGGCATCCGTTCGCCCAAGCCGTTTTTCATCGAACGCGGCCAGGCGATTGGTTTGCGCGGCGAGCTGGACATCACCCGGGCCGGCTTGGCCAAGCGCTTGGCCAAGGCCACCGGCTGCGAGCCGACCGTGCTGCCGGGCGGTGCGGCGCGCTGCAAAAAGATCGGCGTTGTCACCGGGGGCGCCGGGGCGGAAATGAAGACGGCTGCCGACGAGGGAGTCGACACGTTCATCACCGGGGAGGGCCAGCACTGGACGTTTGCGCTGGCCGAGGATCTTGGCCTGAATGTGCTGTACGGCGGCCACTACGCCACGGAGACGTTCGGCGTCAAGTCGCTCAGCGATTCGCTCGCCAGGAAATTCAAGCTGCCGTGTGTGTTCATCGATCACCCAACCGGATTGTGACGGGACGCGATGTCGTGATTGCCAGCGCCTGGTTTTCAAAATACGTTTTCCCCGTGAACCGCATTTCACAACTTGCCGCGGCACTGCTTGTTTTCGGCGTGGCCACCGCCGCCCATGCCGAGGCTAAAATCAGCAAGGTCCTGCCGCACTGGCTCGACAAAAAGGGGCGCCACACGCTTTCGCCCAGCCTGTTGGAGCGCGACGCCTATCAGGCCCAGCTCCGCGCCAACCCGGATCAACGCTCCGGGATTCGTTTCGATGTCAAGTGGAGCGGGATTGGCAGTGAGTTGAAACTTAAGGTCGAGTTACAAATCACCGACGCGGCCAAGCCGGTCGTCCTCAGCCAGCCGCTCAAGGCTGGTCGACGCGGAGGTTGGAGTGCCATCACGCTCGATGGAGAGCGTTTCAAGTCTCTCGGTAAAATTGTGGCGTGGCGGGCAAGTTTGCTCGACGGCGACAAGACGCTGGCCGAGCACAAATCATTTCTTTGGCCGCGCGAAACGCCGTCGAAAAAGGCTGCCGATTGACAACCGGCCTCCCCTTCCCCATCTTTTGCACATGGCAAAAACCGGTCTAGGTCGCGGACTGGGTTCACTGTTGGGGGCGCGCCCGTCGGCTGCCCCAAGCGAACCCACCGAGGCACCACCCGAACCCACCCCCGCGGAGGCTTCTCCCGCCGGGCCAGGCGAGGTTCCCGTGGGCGAAATCCTCCCCGGCGCGATGCAACCGCGCACCGGTTTTGATGATGAGTCGCTCAATGAGTTGGCGGAGTCCATCCGGGAAAACGGCATCATGCAGCCGCTCGTCGTGCGGCCTCGCGAGGGAGGCTACGAACTCATCGCCGGCGAGCGACGTTGGCGTGCCTCACAAATGGCCGGCTTGGCCAGGGTGCCGGTCATCGTCCGCGATGTGGACGACCAGACCGCCCTCGAGCTGGCACTGATCGAAAACCTGCAGCGCGAAGACCTGGACCCGATAGAGGAATCCAAGGGCTACTCACAGTTGATGGATCAATTTGACCTCACGCAGGAGGAGGTCGCCACCCGGGTCGGCAAAAATCGGGCCACCGTGGCCAACGCCCTGCGCTTGGCCAAGCTGCCAGCCGAGGTGCAGGCTTACGTGCGAGACGGCATGCTCTCGAGCGGCCACGCCAAGGCCATCCTCGGCCTGAAAGATGCCGGGGATCAGGTCGCCGCGGCCAAGCGGGTAATCAAAAAGGAGTTGAGCGTCCGCGCCACGGAGGATCTGGTGAGTGAGCTTGGCCAAGCGGACGGCACGAAGGCCAAGCGCGGCAGCAAGGCCAAGTCCCCCGCCGCCACCGCGCACATTCAAAATCTCGAAGCCAAGCTGCAGGAGCGGCTGGGCACCAAGGTCACACTGCGTTATCGCAAGGGCAAAGGCTCGGTGGACATCAAGTTTTTCAATGACGAGGATCTGCAACGCATCCTCGAGACGCTCGGCGTCGAAGCCGATTAATTTTCATGGTTCTGGATATTGTCAAATACGGAGACCCGGTGCTCCGCCAAAAGGGCGAGCGTGTGGAAAACATCAAGCCCGAGCTGACGCAACTCATCGACAACATGCTCGAGACGATGCACGACGCGCACGGCATCGGGCTGGCCGCACAGCAAATCGGGCGCGCGCTGCAGTTGGCCACGGTGGACGTGACCGGTGTCGAGGATCGCCCCTCGCGCATGGAGGTGAACGGCGAAAAGGTCAACCCTGAGGACTACATGCCGTTGATCCTGTTCAACCCGGAATGGACCGCCGTCGGGGATGCGACTGAGGTCGGCCCCGAGGGATGCCTGAGTTTCCCCGAGGTGTACGGGGATGTGAAACGACCGGAGGAAATCGACGTCTCTGCCATGGACGAAAAAGGCGAAGCAGTCGCCTTCCGGTGCGGCGGGCTTTTGGCGCGGGCCATCCAGCACGAGTGGGATCATCTTCAAGGCATCCTCTTCATCGATCGCATGGACGGCCTCGTCCGCGCTGACCTCAAGCCGGAGATTGACGCCATTCAGGCGGAGACGAAAAAGGCCCTCGGCTAATCCCCTCCCTGCCATGAAAACCTGCTCCCGCTTTCCCACCGTTGGGCAGGCCAGCCGTGGCTTCACATTGATCGAGCTGTTGGTGGTGATCGCGATTATCGCCATCCTCGCCGGACTGCTCCTGCCAGCATTGGCCCGGGCCAAGCAAAAGGCGCTCGGCATCTCCTGCATGAACAACCTCCTGCAGTTGCAGTTGGCCGTCACCTACTTTTGCGATGCCAACGACGACACCCTGCCGAGCCACTCGCGCTGGGTGCAAAACCAGTGGATGGATTTCAATGGCAGCAACCCCGCCAACACCGAATTGGGCATCCTGATGAATCCCCGAAACGCGCTGCTCGCCCCGTACACCGAGACGCCGGCTATTTACAAATGCCCGGCGGATCGCAGCACCGTGAAGATCAAGGGCAAACCGGTGCCGCGCATCCGGAGCATGTCGATGAACGCCGTGATCGAGGGGTCGGACGACTTTTATTCCCCGAACCAATACCGCTGGTGGATCGGTGTCCCGCCGTATCGCGTGTACAAAAAAATGGGCGACATCACTGCCCCCTCGCCCAGTCAATTTTGGATGCTGCTCGACGAACACCCGGACACGATCAACAATGGCGACATGGCGGTGAAGTGTGATGCGAGAGGGGCGGATGCGCGGTTCATCGACTACCCGGCGAGCTACCACAACGGAGCCTGCGGAATCTCGTTCGCCGACGGTCACGCGGAGATCAAATTGTGGATCGACAACCGAACCAAGCCGCCGGCCACCTACGGAAAGTCCTCCCCCATCACGCCCGGTTCACCAAACAATCCCGATATCGCCTGGTTGCAGGATCGCACCTCAGCACTGCGGGCAAATGTTGAGCGCTAAGGCTGGGCCGGCTTGCCCATTTTTATGCGGACGTTGTTCAATAGGCCCTTCCCGCGGAAATATTTTTTACTGGCGATCTGCCCGGCTTTTTGTGCCGCGGCGATCTCGTTTTGTGCCGCCTGTCTTTCTTCCGGTTTCGTTGCCTTGGCCAACTGGTTTTGAGCGTTTTGAATGCGAAGTCGCTCGTAATGCATGCCACCCTCCGCCACCTTGACCGCCTCGCCCAGTTCCTTTTCTGCTTCATCCAGTTTTCCTTGCTGCATGTAGGCGAGTCCCAGGTTTTGGCGAGCGTCATAATAGGTCGGCTGGATGCCTACCGCCTTCGCGAAGTAAGTCTCTGCCTTGCCAATGTCGCCCCGCATCGCGTGAACCGTACCGAGATTATTGTGTGTGTTAGGGTTGTCCGGGAAAATCTTGATCGAGGCTTCGTAATGCTGGATCGCCTCCGCGAACCGTTTTTGATCCTTCAATAGGTTGCCAAGGTTGTTGTGTGCCTCGGAATATTCCGGCGCAAGCTGGATCGCCTTTTCATAGGCGGCGATCGCCCGGTCCGTTTCACCCCTCGCCTTGTGCGCGATGCCCATGTTGAAAAACACATCGGGGTCGCCCTCGCCATCGGCGAACTCCAATGCCTCCCGATACTTGGCCAACGCACCGGCAGGGTCCCCTTTTTGGACAAGCGCATTCCCCTCTTCCATCAAATTCACGACCTTGTCCGGGTCTCCCAGTTTGGTGGTCGGGTCGTCGTCCAGCTTGATCGCGTTGAGCTGCTTTAGAATGTCATCCACCGACTCCTCCCCATCACCACCGGTCACGCCCGGGTCTGTCGGCTCCAAAGATGGCTCAAGCGATAGCGGATCAGAAAGCGTTGGTTCCGTTGGTGGAGTGACTACCACCGGCTCCAATGAAGGCTCGATGCTCGGTTCCAGCGATGGCTCGAGAGACGGCTCAAGCGTTGGTTCCAAATTAGGCTCAACCGCGGCTGGTGCAGCAGGTGCCGATTCCACTGAAGGAGCCACCGCCGAAGGAGGCGTAACAGCCGCCTGATTCGTCTCAGCAACAGCCGGGGCGGCCGGCTGCTCAACCGTCGTCGGTTCCGAACCGCAGCCGGCCAACAACAGTGACAATGCAACCCCAGCCGCCAAGCGCTCTGTTAAAAACCTGTTCACCGGCAGGGAATCTAACAGACCTTGGACAAGCCGCAACCATCTTGCGGACGAAATCCCGTTGACTTGGCCAAGTACTTGGACAAGCAGGTTAGCGTTATGAATACCAAGCCGCTACTCATCCTCTCGCTGGCACTGAATGTCGTTTTCGGTGTCGTCATTATCACCACCCTCTCTCCCGAAACGGACTCCACGCTTGGCCTTAGCGGTACCGGTAACTACAGCGAATCTCCACTTGGCCAAGCGGCGACCAACAGCCAGCAGGTTGTCACCAACACGGTCGTCAAGCAGATGACCTGGGAAACGGTCGAAGCAGCCGACTATCGCGAGTACATCGAAAACCTCCGCAACATCGACTGCCCGGAGGAGACCATCCGCGACATCATTCTCGCCGACGTCAACAAACTCTAAAAAACCAAGCGTCGCGAGTTGGGTGGTAAGAAGGAATTCGAATTTTGGAAAACCAACTCCATGCTTTCGACGGGTATCGACCGGTATAACGCCGAGGCGATGAAGGAACTCGACTCCGAGCGGGATGATCTCCTTCGGGAACTCGGCATCGAGAGCAGCCTCGAGAGCACGGTCAGTCAGCTCATCAATCCGCTCGAGCAGATGTTCAGTTTTTTGCCGGAGAAAAAACAGGTCGCCGTCATAAAGGCCATCGGCAGCGAGGACTGGAAAACATTCACCGGCCGCAAAACACTCAAAATGCCCCGAATGCGGTGGAAATTCCAGAGCCATAACACCGTTTGATTCAGCCATTCCGCGCTTGGCCAAGCGGTACGCTGTCCATACCATCGCCGACCCAGTATGCTACGAAATTGTCTCGTTTTCATCGCCGCCCTTGGCTTGGCCTGTAGTTGTGCCTCCGCCCGGGAACTCAAGGAGTTCGACAATGACGTCAACTACGACGAGTCCCGAATCCCGCACTACGACCTGCCCGACCCGCTGATCACCGCCGAGGGCAAACCGGTCACCACCGCCGAGCAATGGCGTAACGTCCGTCGGCCGCAGATTTTGTCGCTCTTCGCCAATTTCAT
>CEWJ01007824.1_pt1 | contig 23277 bp, 20 predicted proteins | sample 350291 | NCBI WGS metagenome assembly CEWJ01 (sample SAMEA2622923, study PRJEB7988) | marine metagenome | isolation source: saline water (ENVO:00002010), including | reverse complement strand
CTTTTATATGCATATGCACTTTAGGGAATATTTATGTAGCAACATTCGCGATATTTTATATTTATAAATTGCCTAAAGATTGCACTATTGATTCAATTTTAATTACTCAGAAAATTTCCTAATTGTGACTTTAATTAATCAACTAATTATTGGATGGGTCACAATCTTTTTATTGATAAATTTAACATTTTTAATAGCTAAAAAGTTGAATAACTTCTGTATTGTAGATGTTTTATGGGGTTTTAGTTTTGGAATTTTAGCAACTATATTTTTGTGTACTGGAGATGGATATTTTACTAGAAAATTAATTCTGGCAATTTTAGCCATAACTTGGGCAACAAGATTAGGCGTTTATCTATTATTAAGAATAATAAAAAAATATCCCGAAGATGATAAGCGATATAAATTTCTATTAAGCAAATGGGGCGATAGGAAATATCTCTATATGTATTTTTTCTACCATATTCAAGGTCTATTAATTGTCATATTATCACCAGTATTTGCAGTTCCAACTCTGCAAGACTCCTCACAATTTTCAATTATTGAATATATTGGAATAATCATCATTACAACATCCATTATATGTGAGTCAATATCTGATTATCAGTTATTCATGCATAAAAATTCCGCTTCTACAGATAATGTTTACCGCAAAGGATTCTGGAAATACTCTAGGCATCCAAATTACTTCTTTCAATGGCTAGCTTGGGTTGGATTCTTTATTTTTTCATTAAATTCATCAGGGCTATTTACAATCTATTGCCCGTTATTGATGCTTTTTCTTCTAACCAAGGTTACAGGTATAAATAACAATGAGGCACATAATATAGCAAGTAAAGGTAAGGAGTATCTTATTTATCAGAAAACTACTTCCTGTTTTATCCCACTACCCCCTAGAAAATATAAATACTAAATATGATAGACTTTTTATTGAACCACAATATTGTTCCGGACTTTTTAATTAGACAAAAGATTCGTAAACTCAATGAGGAAAGATTAAGTATAGAGAGGGGCAAATACTCCTCAGAATATGTTGAAAAATTTATTCAGGATTTAAAATCGTTACCCATCGCAATAGAAACCAAATCTGCTAATGATCAACACTATGAGGTTCCGGCAGAATTTTTTAAATTATGTTTAGGTGAGCACTTAAAATACAGTTGTTGTTATTGGATAAATACAAATGATAATTTAAATACGGCGGAAATAAATATGCTTAAGTTAACGTGTGAAAGGGCAGATCTGATAGACGGTTTAAGCATATTGGAACTCGGTTGTGGCTGGGGGGCGATAAGTCTATGGATGGCTAAAACTTACCCAAATTCTATAATAACTTCTGTTTCTAACTCAGAATCGCAGAAACAATACATATATGAAGAGTGTGAAAAGAGAGGTATAACTAATTTAGAAGTTATTACGGCTGATATGAATGTATTTCAAACAGAAAAGAAGTTTGACCGCGTGGTTTCAGTCGAAATGTTTGAACACATGAAAAATTATGACATATTACTGAATAGAATTAGCAATTGGCTTAAAGATAGCGGTAAACTTTTTGTTCATATCTTTACTCATAAAACTTTTTCTTACCACTTTGAAACTGAAGGAAAAAACAACTGGATGGGAAAATATTTTTTTACAGGAGGTATTATGCCAAGTCACAATTTACTAGAGCATTTTAATAATGATTTAAAAATAGTTAAAAATTGGATTGTTGACGGCACTCACTATCACAAAACTGCAGAATCTTGGTTAGATAACATGGATGAAAATAAAGATAAAATTACTGATATCTTTAAGCTTACATATGGCAGAAACCATACGAAATGGAGAGTTTATTGGCGTATATTCTTTATGGCCTGTTCGGAACTATGGAAGACAAGTAATGGTAATGAATGGCAAGTTAGTCATTACCTATTCAAAAAGAAATGAAATTAGTATTCAAAAAAGTATTAGTTTACACCCTGGTTATTTTATCAGCTCTTCTTTGGACTGCATGTAATCATTTGGAATGGCGTGGCAGTGCTATACCTAAATTGGTTTGGTCTAAATCCGATAGAATTTCAATAAAGGATATTCAATCTGAAAGATCAATTAATTCCGTGCCCTATCAAAATAAATTACTTTCTTCTACACCTTACTGGACGCAATTCCGAGGTCCTAATAGCGAAGGGCAATATAACCAAGAAATTTTAGTTGATTGGCCCGAAGGTGGCCCAAAATTAGTTTGGAAAAAATTAATAGGAAGTGGCCACTCCTCATTTTCAATTGCAAACGGTAGTTTATTCACTATTGAACAGCAAGATGAAGAGGAAGTTGTTGTAGCATTTTCGACCAGAAATGGGAAACTAATTTGGAAATATCCTTATAATGCAAAATTTGAAGAATATTTTGGCGGCATTGGTCCCAGATCTACCCCAACATGGAGTAATGATAAAATCTATAGCCTAGGAGCCGAAGGTGATTTAAAATGCTTAAATTCTTTAACGGGAAAACTTTTATGGGAATTAAATGCAAATGAGACCAACAACACAGAAATACCTTATTGGGGAGTATCATATTCTCCTATTGTGTATAAAGACTTATTAATCCTTTGCCCTGGCGGAGAAAACAACAATGCCATTATGGCTTTGAATAAAGATAATGGTGAATTAATTTGGAGCAAACATAATGGTAAACAAGTTTATAGCACACCAATAATTTTTAATTTTCACAATACAGATCATCTAATAATAGCTTTGGAAGGCAAGATAATCTCTATCAATCCAGAGAACGGTGATTTATATTGGTCTCATAATTGGAAAATTACTATGAACAATAATAATATTTCCCAACCAACTAAATTAAGTAAAGATCAAATGCTTATTTCAGCTGGATATGGTACTGGAGCTGAAGCCTTGGAAATAATAAAGGATGGGGACAAGTATAACACGAAAACGTTATGGAAAAGCAAACGACTTAAAACAAAATTTTCCAGCCCAATATACAAAAATGGATTCATTTATGGACTAAATGAAAACAGACTAGTCTGTATTGATTCAATAGATGGTTCATTAAAATGGACAGGGAATAAATATGGCTATGGTCAAATCATTAGCGCATCAGACCATCTACTTATATTGGGGGACTCTGGTGATTTATCACTAGTTAAAATGAATCCTGAAAAATTTATTGAAAAAGCAAATTACAAAGCACTCAAGGGAGGACGCACATGGAACTACCCAGCTTTGTCGGGAGGGTTTTTATTTTTAAGAAACAGTCATGAAATTGTTTGCTACGACTTAAGACCAAGTAAATTAAATAATAAAGATATACATTAACATTACACTTCAGTTCACATTCCAACTCTATTCTGTAACCGTCACATATCCCTTCTCGTATAAAAAAAACCAATGAGATTAGTATTACATTTTGCCAAAAGATATCGTTTACTTTTTACCATTTTTGCTAGCTGGACCGTATTGGAAACTTGTACTGCAGAAAATACTTCAAAAATTGAACCGATGGATCACATCCGCGGAAGACGCCTCGTGGAGAGGGTCGAACAACTTGTGGACACCGCTCGAAGGATGGCAGAAATGGGACTCGGCTACGAGGCTGCCCGGTTACTGAAGTCTGCAGCAAAGTATTCGCCGGACAAGGGCCGCGCCGAGGAGGCCAAACGCATCCTCGAATCCTGGGGCGTCCACGAGATGGAAATCAATGACGCCAACGCCGGGACGATTCGCAGTACGATTCGTAGGACACTCAATCGCAACCGAGCCGCCCTGCTCAATCACAAGCGAGTAGAGACATTGATCGCAGTCGGTAAAACCACCCAGGCAGCCAAGATCATTAGCGACGCGCGGAAAGTAAAATTCACCGGAGAATCCCGTGATCAACAGCGCCGCATCCTGAACGACCTGAACCTCGAGCGGGAGGCTCTCAATAAAGCCAACAACTCGGAGGCTCTCGAGGCGTTGATGAATCGCAGTCGAGATATCTCGAGGCTGCGTGACGTTGCCGATTTCCTCCGCACAGCGCATCCGGACAGCGGCAACGCCATGCGCAAGTTCATCCGTCAAGTTTACCCCGAGACCACCAGAATGCAGGAACAGCGCGACAACGAACGTGACCGATATCGCAGTTTCTTCGCCCGGCGTCTGCCGGAAAACGCCCGCCCGCCGGCCATGCGGGTGGAGGATGACGGCGAACGTAGTCGCGGCCGCGAGGGGGGCTTTTCGTTTCTCTCCAGTCGATCCAACCGCGGGAGCGGTGAACGCCAGGAGGAGGCGTTAACGGTTGATGAGTTGACCCAGATCACCACCGAGTTGGCCGAATACGACCGGGTTCTCGCAAACGAATTCGCCGCCTTGGCCAAACAGGCAACCACTGATGAGGCAAGACGCAAGGCTATAGACGATGCCCTGCAGCCCTTGGCCAAGGGAAACCCGATCGAAGCCCCGGCCAAACTCAGTCCGTCCGGCGCGTTCCTCAAGCCTCTCAAGGAGACGGATGAAGCCTCGAAGCTTTTCGACGGGGACGAGGTGCCTGCGTACAAGATTACCATCTCGCCTGAGAGCATCGAGAGCCTGAAGAAGGAACCCAAAGTGTTTGTGAAGGCGAAGTTCGAATCGGGCGATGTCAAACTCGAAAACGTGGGTGTTCGGCTCAAGGGATTCATCGGCAGCTTCCGGCCGTTCGATGGGCAAAACAAAAACGGATTCACGGTCAAGTTCAACGCCTTCAAAAACGGGCAACGGTTCATGGGGCTGAAAAAACTTCAGCTCAACAATGCCGCCCAAGATTCAACTTACATCCGCGAGCGGCTCGGCTACGCGCTGTTCCGCGAGGCCGGCCTACCCGCGCCACGCGTCGGCCATGCGACGGTTTCTCTAAACGACGACCCGTTTGGATTGTACGTGCAGGTGGAAGCCTCGACCGAGGATTTTCTTGCCCGTTGGTTTGAGGACACGAAAGGCGACCTTTACGAGGGACCAACTGATATTTCCAATTGGAAAAACCTCGATCTCGACAGCGACCCCAAACGTGCCCAGCGTGGGCTGTTGATGGGTTTTACCGAGGCGGCCAAGCGTGCGGAGGACACCAACGACCTGACTAATTTGGAAGACTGGGTTGATCTTGGGCACTTCGCGCGGTTTATGGCGATGGAGATTCTCTGTGACCATTGGGATGGCTACCTTTCCCCGAACAATTACCGAGTCTACCGCAACCCGACTGATCGAAAATTTTACTTCATCCCGCACGGGGCCGATCAACTTTTCCGCAACAGCAACAACAGCCTGTTTGGTTCCAGCCGTGGCCGCAGCGCGGTGGTCGCTGCATTCCGCTCCACTGACGAAGGCAACCTGTTGCTGGAGGAAGCCATAAACTACCTGCTCCGCACGATCTGGAACCCCGAGAAAATTAAGGCCCGCATCATGCAGGATTACGAGCGAATCCGGCCACATATCGTCGCGGATGCCAAGCGACCCTATGATTTGTTCGAGGTAGAGGAACGACTTCAGGCCACACTAAGCTTCTTCGGCAAGGCAGAGCGATTGAAACGCTGGCAGTTGATGGCGCTCGACGATCGCGAACTTGAGGATCGACTGTCTCGACTCACCAGCCGGTCGCGCTGGGGTCGCTAAAATACGATCAACGCCAGCAGCACGGTAACGACGACCAGCAGAGCTCCCGCCACAAATCGGTCCCTCGTCGGATGACTGAGGTTTAGTTCGGATGTCCACGCCGGGGCTACGGGCTTGGCCAATCGCTTGGCTGTCTCCTCTTCCTTCGGCTCCGCTTTGCCAAGCGCAATATCCGAGGTCAACGGCAACTCGCGAAGGTTCGGATCGTCGAATGGCTCCTCCGGCTCATCCTCGTCGGGAATCTCGAACGTAATCGGCTCGCCCTCCTTGTGGGCCAGTTCGCCCACCTCCATGGTCAACACCTCGCCGTCCCCGCTGCCGGGCAACTCAAGTCCCGCAGTTTTGCTGGGCAACGCCTCTGTCTCCTCAACCCCCACATGGGCGGCGTTGAAGCCGACTGACTCCGGTTCAAAATCCGGCTCAATCTCTTCAACTTCATCACTATCCTCTGGCAAGTCCGGTAAGTCGTCCGCCTCGGTGCGCTGAGCCAACTCGATCTGACCGAACCGCTCTCCCTGCACGCAAACAAGCACCTTGAGTTTCACCAGTTCCAGTACCGCGAGGAACGTGACGACCACCTCCTGCCGACTCTCGGCATCCTCAAAAAGTTCGGTAAAAAGAACACCCTCTTTTTCCTCGATTAATTTCCGAATCAGTTCGATTTTTTGAGAGACCGTCCATTGATCAGCAATGATGTTACGAGTGTCTTCCTCCCGTTTTTTCTCCGATTCATCGAAGCGCTTGAGGATGTCGTTGACAGCCCCCACGAGGTCAAAAATGGAGGCCGGCTTGGCCTTCTCTGGTGGCAGCGCAGGGACTTTTGGCTTGGCACCCTGTCGCAGAAAACTTTGTTCGCGCTCCCACTCCATCCGCTTGAAGTCATCGGCGGCATCCTTGAATTTGCGGTATTCGACCAGTTGCCGGATAAGATCCCAGCGGGGGTCGTCGTCCTCATCCTCGTCCTCGACAATCACCTGTTGATCGACCGGCAGCAGCTCCTTGCTCTTGATGTACATGAGCGTGGAAGCCATTACGATGAACTCGCCGGCCAAGTGCAGGTCGAAACGCTTCATCAACTCCACGTACTCGCAGAATTGATCGGCAATCTTCACCATGTCGACCTCGTAGATGTCGACCTCCTCCTTGCGTACCAGGTGTAGGAGCAAATCCAACGGCCCCTCAAACACTTCGAACTGGAAACGCAATTCTGTCATCTTCCCGGTGCCAACGAGTTGAGAACAGGAACAACCTGATTCACGACGCTCAGGTTCCAGTCGGCAAATGTGTCGGCGGTTTTTAACACACCGTAGGTGTCAAACTTGTATGTGTTGCCCGCGCCGTAATAGCTGTCCGGCGCAACGTTAAACGTCCAGACGAAGCCGTCCTTCAATTTGCGATCGGCGCTGTGTTCGAGTTTGCACTGCGCGTGCAGCACAGCACTGGAAGCGTTGGCCTTGGCGAGGCTGTCGTGCTCATGCCAGTGCCGGAACACGCCTTTGCCAGCCACGAGCCGGCGCATCATCGGGTTGACGGCGGAGGAGTGTTGATGCGCCCGGAACACCCCACGCACCTTGGCCTTCGTGCCGGCGGAGGCGTCCAACACGATCCGTGTGCCGGCCTTCCCATACACAAAACCGCGCCCCTCCATGTAGCCGACGCCCGGTTCCTCGGCGAACACAGTGAAGTCGTTCCACATGAAGCCATTGATCACCGGTTGCATCGGGGCGGTTGGCGTGTAGTTGCGTATGTTCTGCGTGAGGAACGATTTTTTCGCGGGATCAGCCACCGTCATCAAACCGGGATGTTTTTTAAGAAAATCGCCCCCCTTCATTTCGCCGATCAGTTGAAACGCGATGGGCGACTTGGCTTCGAGTAGGTTCCCGGGCAGAAACCCCGGCTCCATCCCGCCGTGGTTGCATTGGATGTAATCCGCTCCGCTGCCGGCGTAGATGACCACCGGAAAAAAATCATACAACCGCGCGATCAGCCCAGGGCTGAACTGCGTGCCGTACTTCTTTTGACACTCGGCGAGAAATCCGTATGAGGCGATCATCTGAATGTCCTCGTGGTTCCCCCGCGCCATGAAAACCTGCTCCGGGTTGGCCAACTTGAGGCGCAGCATCGTGTAAAGCACCTCGATGCCGTAGTTGCCACGGTCGGTGTAGTCGCCGAGAAATACCATGTACGTGTTCGGCTTGGCCAAGCGGAAGCCGTCCATTTTTCCTGACTGGTTGAGCGAGTCAAGCATCGCCACAAACGAGTGGATGTCGCCGTGAAAATCGCCGTGAAAAATTACCTCACTGCCGCTTGGCACGGAGAGCTTTTGCGCGAACGGCTGGAACGGAATCGGTGGCCGCAGAAAATAGGCCCGCTGCACGTTGAAAAACTCGGTGTCCTTCGGTTTGCCGCCCACCCAGTTTTCGGCCTTGTTCATCGTCCCCGTGGTGAACAGGTTGAACGCAGCCAGCAGCGCCTCGGCAACGGGGTCAAACTTGGGCAGCGCAGTCTGCAGCTTGGCCGGTGGCGCTTGGCCAAGCAGCGCCCGGTTGGACGGCAGCTTGTCGCAGGCCGCCTTCCACGAGATAAAGGTGGGATACTCCTTCGAGCGGTATTGCCCGAAAACATCCGAGGCAACAGAAAACACCAACGCCAACAACAGCGCCTGGCCAATAGATCTCAGTGGGGGATGCCTCCTTGGTAACATCTTCCAGTCGGTTTCAGAGAGAGAGTGCGCCCATTGGGTCACCTGTTCAAGGCAAAAGGAAAAGCGTTGCGAAGGCCTGTCGCCCTGTTAATTTGGCTCCACCCAAGATTCGAGATGATCACTGTATTCATTCAAAAACAACGGATCGGCTGGCTCACTGCCGCTACCCTGACCCTGAGTATCGCCACCGCCCAGGCTGGCGATTGGCCAAAATGGCGCGGCCCAAGTGCCGATGCCTACGTGGCCAAGGGCGATGGCCTGCCCTCCTCGCTGGGCGACACGCCGGATGTGGTCTGGAAAACCAAGACCGGCCCCGGCCATTCCGCCGTGGTCATTCAGGGCAATCTACTCGCCATCTCAGAGGAACAGGGCGACACCGAGGTACTGCGTATGCTGGACAAGCGCACCGGTAAGGAGTTGTGGAAAACCGCCTACGGGCAGACCTATCCTGACGATGGGTTTGGCGCCGGGCCACGCTGCGCCCCGCTGTTCGACGGCGATCTCATTTACGTCCAAACCTGCCGGGGTGAGTTGAGCTGCCTCCGCGTCAAGGACGGCTCCAAGGTCTGGGGCACGGATTACCAGAAAAACTTCAAAGTCAAATGGATCGTCAACAAGGCACAAAACGAGGGAGCCGCCTCCCGCCGCGGCTACAGCGGAACTCCGATCGTCGACGGTGATCAGCTCATCTGCCAGGTCGGCAGCGCGTTCGGAGCCGGCGTGGTGTGCTTCGAAAAACGGACCGGGAAAGTCATCTGGAAATCTCAAAACGACCTTGCCAGCTACGCCAGCCCGATCCTCACAAAGCTTGGCGGCAGGAAACAGTTCGTCACACTTGCCACCGAACGCCTGCTCGGCATCGACCCGACGAACGGCAAACTACTCTGGAGCGAATCCGTTCCTACCCGGGCCTTCCGCAACGTGGTCACCCCAGTCGCCGTGGGCAACAGCGTCGTCGCCGCATCGCACTCCGAGGGAATGATTGCCATGGCGGGCAAAGGCTCCGCCGGCAACGCCGTCCGCAAATGGAAGGACGCCAAGCTGAAGATAAACCTGGCCACCCCGGTGGTCGTGGGTGGCAACCTGTATGGCTTCGCGGAGAAGGATCGTTTCATCAGCGTCAACGCCGACACCGGAAAACTCAACTGGGAGGAACGCGGCTTTGGCAGTTTTTATGCCTCGACGCTGACCGACGGCAAACGGCTGCTTGTCCTCGGCCAACTCGGCGAACTGGTATTACTCAATCCCAACCCGGATGAATACGAAGAGCTTGGCCGGATGCAGGTCTGCGGCAAGTCATGGAGTTTTCCCGCCTACTCGGACGGCCAACTGTTCGTGCGCGACCAGAAGAACCTTCAATGCATCCGCTTGGTCAAGTAACCAAGCGCTTGGCCAAGCGCTGTTCTACGCCGCCTTGCTGACGATCTGGACCAACGCCTGCTGAAGGATCAGCGTGTCGTCCGTGCTGGATGAGACCAACTGGCGGTTGCAACGCAACAGCACGTCCATCGCCTGAACCAATTCCGCCGAGGAATATTTTCGCGCGTGGCCAAGCGCGTTGAAAAGCATGTAGGGATGCATCGACTTGGGATTGAACTTTCGATCCTCAGGCACACGATCCTCCGGGATGGCTTCGAGCTGGGATTTGAATTGCTGATATCCCCCCTTGGGATTGATCCATTTTAAACGCACCATCTCACGCAGAAAAAGCATCGCCCGCACCTTGGAAATGAGCCCGTATAGCAGCGCGATGGGATTCTTTTTACTGTCCAATTTGACTTCCCACAGCTCCTCGTCAAGCACGCGAAGCAGCTTTGGCAAATTGCGCTCACCCAGTGCGTCGCCCAGCGCAAATGCCGCTGCCTGCTTGGTTCGCGTGGCGATCTCGTGCACGTCCTGCCTCGTGACTTCCTCGCGTTCACCAACGTAGGCGGACAGCTTGTCCGCCTCCGTGTGCAACTGCTGCAGATTCGCACCGGCCAACAGGATTAATTCGTCCGCCACATGCGGCGAAATCTTTTTGCCCAACTCATCCAAACGCTGGCGCACGACCATCGCCGCCCGGCCGCCGCGCTCCTTTTCGCTGACGGTCTTGTCCTCCATGGCCGCGAATTTCTTGACCGTCTTAAAAAAGCTCTTCCGTTTGTCGACCTTCCCCGCGCTGATCAACAACTGGACACCCTGCCAGTCGAATAACTCCCAGCTCTTGGCCAACTCAGTCAGTCGATCCGTCACCGCCGCACTCGACGCAGTGCGGTCGTCTCCGAGAAAATTCGCACCCCGCAGCCACAACACCTTGTTACCGCCAAAAAACGGCAGCGTCTGCAGTGCTTCGTTTAGCTTGGCCAACGCCTGCAGTGCCTCGTCTGCATTGCGAACCGTGCCGTCCACCACCTCATGATCCATCCCACCTGCGGCCGCACACCAGCCCTCGTAGATCTGCTTGGCCCTGTCGCGAACGAGAAAATCCTCATCACCAAAAACAAGGCAGAGAGGTTCAGCTGGAAGTTGTGGTTCGGAAGGCATCCGGCGACACAGTTGAATCTATTCCTCGTCCTGCTCGCCGGAATCCTGAATGCGCGACAGCACTTCGCTCATGTCCTCCACATCGGCAAACAGATTGGCCGCCACGTAGATCGGCGACTTGTGCTGCGCGGCCATCGCGAGGCAGTCGCTGGGCCGGGCGTCGACCTCGACAATTTTCCTGCCCAGTTCGTTGTCCTGCTCAAGGATCAGGCGGGCGTAGTAGGTGGAATTTTTCAGCTCCGTGATCACCACTCGGAGTAATTGGATTCCGAAGCCATCAAACACATGGCCAAAGAGATCGTGCGTCAGCGGCCGCTCCTTTGGTGTGTCATTGAGGAACATCCCGATGACCGCCCCCATGTTGTGTTCCACCTGAATGACGAAGACCTTTTCCTCGTTACCGATAAACACAGCGCAGCCACTGTTGGCGGGAAGAATCCCGCGCACTTCAACGGCGACCACGTCATTACTCATCAGCGCTCACGGTAACACCGCCCACCCTGAACTCAACCCATAAAGCCGGTCAGTTTCCGGCCGCCAATCGCCGCACCACCTCGCCCGCGACAGCAAAACCGAATGCCCCGGTCACATGCGTCGCCGCACCAAAACCCCACTCGCAGTTTAGTTTCATCGAACCCGCCTGCTCCCCCGCCTCCGCCCGGCTGGCACAGACCGTGCCGTCCGCTTTTGGAAAAACCGGCGGCTCCGGGGAAAACACGCACGGGATACCCATCTTTTTTCCGGCCCGGGGAAATCCGTGTTCCTTCCGCAACGCCGCCCTCACCTTGGACAGCAACGGATCCTGCACCGACTTGGCCAAGTCGGCCACCTGCACACGCGTCCCGTCCAGTCGCCCGCCCGCCGCGCCGCTGGTAATAACCGGAATGCTCCGACGGCAACATTCCGCGATCAGCAGCACTTTGTTGCGGACATTGTCGATGGCATCCACCACAAACTCAAAGCCACCCGACAAAATCGCCTCACAGGTCTTCTCATTAAAAAACTCCGTCCGGGCGTCCACCCTGCAACCGGGGAAAATCAGCTTCACGCGCTTGGCCATTTCCTCAACCTTGAAGTTGCCAAACCCACCATCCAGCGCCGGCAACTGCCGGTTCACGTTGGTGATGCAAACCTCGTCCAAGTCCACAAGCGTCAGCGCACCCACACCCGAGCGGGCCAGAGCCTCCACCACCCAAGACCCCACGCCACCCACGCCGACGACACACACCCGCACTTGGCCAAGCGCAGCCAATCCCGCCAAGCCATAAAGCCGCCCAATCCCGCCAAAACGGTCAGCATCCGGGTTCACAACGAATTCGACACACCAAAAATCTTCAACGGGCGAACTGATCCGCGGCAGCCTGTTGGAATGCCTTTCGCACAGGGGAGTTGTCGGCATTTGGGAAGCCAGCGCGCTGGATCATCAGAATGTAGATCAGCCCGGTTTTCGGGTCAGCCCAGCTATTCGTGGCATACGCTCCCCCGTGGCCGTACGTCCCGGGCGACACCATCTCGGTCACGCCTTGAGGCTCCTTAACAACCTGAAAACCAAGCCCCCAACTCATCCCGGTGACAAACCCGGTCTTTATGTCACCTGTCTGTGTACGCGTCAGTTCCTTCACTGACTTTTTCTTCAGCAAACGATTGCCATCGACCACGCCGCCGTGGAGCATCATCTGGTAAAAACGCATCATATCCCGCGCCGTGGAAAACAGGCCGCCAGCCGGATATGGTGTACGACTGCGGTCGCTCAAGCCTCCCTTGACGAAATAATTCCCGGCCTCCTCAAGTTCACCGTCAACCCTACGATACGTCTTGGCCAAGCGCTTGGCCTGTTTTTCATCCGGCCAAAATGTCGTGTCCGCCATGTCGCACGGATCCAGAATTCGTTCCTGCAAAAACACCTCAAACCACTTCCCACTCACGACCTCCACAATTCGGCCAAGCGTGTTGATCCCCGAGTTGCTATACTGCCAGCGTGTACCGGGTTCAAAGTTCAGCGGCACCTTCGAATACGACATCACCAACTCCGCGAGGGTGCTGTCGTTCCTTGGCGAAGACACATTCGGCTGGCCGGAGGTGTGCGTCAGCAGGTCGCGAATCGTAATCGGGCGCGGAGGCCTTACCAAAACTAGACGATCCTTCGCCCGCTCACTGACCATCCACTTCCCCTTAAACTCCGGCAGGTGTTTTTCCACGGCATCTTCAACCGACAGTTTCCCCTCCTCCTGCAGCATCATGATGCACACGCCAGCCAACGGCTTGGTCATGCTGGCAATCCAAAACAAATGATTCTCCCGCATCGCCTCGCGCTTGGCCAGTTCGGCGTAGCCCACCGTCTCCAATTGCAACAACCTATTCTTGTTGGCAACCAGCGCCACCCCACCGGAAATAACGCTGCGATCGACAAACCCTTGCATCGCCTTGCGAACAGGAGACCCCGATTCCGCACCAAAAACACCCACCGCAATCGAAAACACGGCAGCCAATACGATCAATTTTCTCATGTTAAAAATCATTTTTGCCCAAAAAAAAAACAGGGAGTGGCTGCATACGGAGTTAGCCAAACCCTGTTACCCCTCAACAAAGAAGGGCTTGAACAAATGCTTATGCTTGGCCATTCTTGAGTCAACACTGTTTTTAGCTGAATTTTCCTCCTTTTAAGAATCTGAACTCGTAACCAATCAATTGCATAGCCAAGCTTCTTCCCGGGATGAGATTACAATTTCTAATTCAAATAGCACTCTCCATAGGTGCCCTTACTAATGTTACCGACAACGCCCGAGCACAGGAGGTATCAACCTCCATTTGGGAAGCTGCCGCCTCTGGAGACATCCCTCGGCTAAAAAAACTTGTTGAAATAGACGGTATCTCTGTCGATGCAGGAGATGATTTTGGAAATACTCCACTCCATTACGCTTCATGGAATGGTAAAGTCGAAGCAATCAAATGGCTTATTGATCAGGGTACTGAAGTTAACAAATATAATTATAGTAATTGGTCTCCATTGCATTGGGGAACACGCAATGGCCAATTATCAGCAATCAATATCCTCATCGATAATAATGCCGAAGTAGATGCCGCCGGCCACCTAGATCAAACTGCTCTACACCTAGCCGCAAAATATGAATATAAAGAAATTATTAGTCGCCTTCTAAAAGCAAATGCTAATCCGAATGCAGAGGATTCTCTGAGGCAGACGCCAATGCATTTAGCTGCATTGGATGGTTTTACCTCCATTGTATTAGAACTATTGGATAACGGGGGCAACATTGATTCTAAATCTGAATGGGGTGCAACGCCATTGAGCGCAGCTGCAGCCCGCGGACGAACATCCACAGTAAACGCGCTGCTTTTACGAGGGGCACAGGTCGACCCAAAAACTAGTGCTGGGTGGACGCCTTTGTTCTCTTCAGTAGTTGGTAAGTTTTCTGAATCAGCGAAATTACTGCGTGATAATGGTGCCAATATCCACTTTAAAACAAAGACTAATAATACTCTTCTGCATGCAGCAGCATCCAGCGGAATGGATGACTTAGTGAATCTATTACTCGAAGCAGGACTTGAAATAAATGCTGAGAATTCAGGAGGGCAAACACCTCTCGATCAAGCAACTGCAAACAAATGGAAAAAGACAATTGAATTACTAAAATCTAATGGAGGTACAGTCGGCTCTAAAAAAACCTTACACCAAGCAGCATTGATAGGAGAGCTGGAAGAAGTTAAGCGACTTATTTCTAATGGAGCCGCAATCTCTAAGTATGACGACTGGCATTTGCCACCTCGCAATTGGACTCCACTTCACTATGCCGCCGCTGGTGGCAACCTATCCGTTATTGGCTACCTCATTCAATCAGGCGCCGATGTACTGGCAACCGATCATTTAAATTGGACTCCAATGATCATAGCTCTAGCAAACCAAAATATTGAAGCTGCTAACCTTCTGAAAGGATGGCAGTCGCTTGGAATTTCGAATATTGGCTCAAGAGCAGTTCTTGTTTACAGCGGAAAGATGAGCTTTGATGTATTCGGGCTTTCAGGTAGTAGGTGTTTAATTGAAACATCAACTGACCTGAAGAAATGGTCCCCCTTAAGCTGGATAAGTTTAGTAAACGGTAAAGCCCGATTCAATGACCCTCGAAAAATTCTACTCCCTCGCTGCTTCTATCGAGCGAAGGTCTTGGAGTAATCGGCAGATTCCTATTATTCGCCCATGCTCGCTAGCTGCTCCTTAACAGCATAACAAGTGCAAATTGGAGGGAAAGAGCCTGCAAGCCCTTAAAAATTCCATCACTCATTGCGTCTAGCCAAGAGCTTGACTGTTCAGGGGCGGCGGACGGCGAGGTTGAAGGCGACTGCGGAGGCGATGAGCAGTGCGGTCTCTGCACCGAGAGTCAACCAGGCGGAGGCGACGTTGCCGTATTTGGGTAGCAACACAAAATAGAGTGCGCCGGAGACCACGCAGCAAGGCAGACAGCAGAGCACCGGCAGTTTGTCACGATGCTCCGCCCAAAGGCCCCAAGTGAACATCGCCGTTCCCACGGCAAAAAACTTGCCCAACACCAGCCATGGCAGCAGTCCTGCGGCGCTCGCAAACGCCTCGCCGAAAAGCAGCGGGTACAACCAATCCGTGATCGCCCACAAAACACCGAAGGCAACCAATCCCACCGCGCTCGCCCCACCTGCAATGAACAAAACCCGGCGCCGAAACATCGTCAGGTTTGCCTTGTGCCAAACCATCAGGCGAGGCGCCATGAGGATGCCGAAATAGTGCAGGAACATCTGGAGCGCCAGCACAAGATATTGAGCCGAGCCAAACAGTCCGCTGGACTCCTTGCCGATGATGAAAAACGTCATCACCTGCGCCATGTTGGCCAACAGGTAGTAGCCGAGGTTGAACAGCCAGATGAGCCAAGCTTCACGCAAAAGCTTCCCCGCGCCGGCCAAGCGCGCTGGGCTAAGGCAGCGGAATCCAAGCTCGCGGGACATCCGCCACCAGACCGTGACCACCACCACGGCGTTGGCCACCAGTAGCACGTAGAGGTCACTGCCGACGGCCTGCCCGCTTTTGAAAAACAGGATGAACCACAGGCTGGCCATCACGGAGGAAACCAGTTGAAAACGTGAGGCCCGCGGCATTTGTTCCGTCGCCTGAAACAGCCAACTGTAGTCCATGCAACAGACGAGCAGGAACAGCGCGCCAACCAGCCACGCCCATTTTTCCCCGCCCCCAAGATCGCTCAACAACACGGCGACCGCCCACAACACCGCCGCCAACAGGCCAAGCGCAAAACGGAAGGTGAAGATCGCCGGAGCAATCTCGCCGGCCTTAGCCAAGCCCTTGGCCACGTGCCGCACCGCAACTGCGTCCAGCCCAAACGCGAGGCACAACTGCAGTGTCATCGCCAGCGTGATAATCGTGCGGGACACGCCAACATTGTCCGGTCCAAGGCATCGCGTGGCATAAACCATGCCCACGACCTGAAACAGTTTGCCCAGCACCTGCCACAGCATCGTGCTGGAGAAGTCCCGGAACAGCTTGGCCTGAAACAGGCCTCCATCCGACTCGCCCCGGCTGGTTGGTGTGTCGGTCAAAACTGGTGGGAAAAGGCGAGCTGCACGATCACCCAATCGCGCTCACGATAGAGATTTTGAAACGGCTCCGTGTACGGGCCAAGCGCACCATAGCGCGTGAAGTAGGGCCCACCGGAAAGTTTCAATGCAGAGTGTTCGCCCTGCCATCGGATGCCGAGCCCGACGTGCCACGTCTCCAATTCCGGTGCCGCGCTGGACAAGAGCAGCGAGTCATCGATCTCGCCGGTGTCTTCGTACCATCGGCCGGTCAGGCTGAAGAACCAGCGACCGTCGATGTCGGTCTCGAGCGTCTCCTCAACAAACCACGCCTCGAAACGTGGCGCTTCCTCGGCATAGCCGACCGTCGAGCGCAGCACCCAGTTTTCCGCCATAGCCCAGTTGAGCGATGCCTGTCCCCCGTAACGCAGTTCGCGTCCGGTCGTGTCCGTCACAAGGCCAATCGCCTGACTGCGAAGGGTCGGTGTCAGGATATTCTCCAGTGTCAAACTGACGGTGTGTGTGTCCAGTTCGCTGCGACCGCGGGCGAGCGGGAGAAACGGTTTTTTCTCGTAGCCGGATGCGATGGTGTCGGTCTGCCACGCGTAATCAACCTGGGCAAACGCCGTGGTCGGGGCATACTCCCAGCGCAGGCCGGCACCGATGTTGGCGCCGCGCGGTTTTGCCTCCTTGTAGCCGGCCGGATATTCCTGCCGGTAAAACTCGTTGAGCCACAACGAGCGATAGTCCTGAAAACCATCGTAGCCGCCGAACGAGACGTTCATCGTCAGCGCCGGAGTGAGCGAGTGCTGTATCGACTCCTGCAGCGTGTGGCGTTCCTCGGTGACATTCGCCGGTTCACGCCAAAACACGAACGCCTCCTCGGCAGGATTGTAGTCCACCTCCAGCGTGCTGAAACTGTAAGAGGTGCGGAACTCTGTTTTTCCGAGCGTGTAAACATGCGAGGCTGTCGTGTCGGTCAACAGGATGTCGCTTGACCACAATCCATCCGAGCCGATCTCCACCGTGTGTGTCGACGGCAACGAAACAGCCGGCTCATCGGCAGGCGATCGCCCAGCAGCCGCGCCCACGGAATCGATGACTTGGCGAATCTTATCTACGCCCTCATAACCGGCGTGAGCGTAGAGCACATTCCACTGGCCCGACTCCTTCGCGAGGACGATCACGTACGGAATCCCCCGGCCTCCCAATGCCTTGTACACCCTCCCATCGACATCATCCAATACAAGGCTGGCGCCGGTTTGCCTGATGTACTGCCGCGTCCGGGCCGCCCTGCTCTGTTCGATGTTCAGCGAAAGCACCTGCACCGGCTTGCCGGCCGGGTTGCCATTTTTCCCAGAGTAAAACTGCTGCACATGCTCCTCGAGCTCCGTGGAGACCTTGCGGCACGGCACGCACCAGTAGGCGAAGAAGTCCAACACCACGACACCGTCGTCGAACTGGTCGAGCGAAACTGTTTCTTCGCTCTCAAATTTCTTCAGCGTGAACGGCGGGATAGACGCCGGTGCCTGGGCCAATGCCGAAGTCATACCAACGAGGATTGCTACAAGGAAAACCAGCCTGAATACAGCCAAGCGCATGGTTATTTGCAGGAAGTGCAACCGGCCGACTGTCCCCCGCCCGACGTGGCCGAGCCCGGTTCGATCTGCGCGATCAACCGGTTTTGATAAACGAAAACGCCGCTCTGTGAGAACAGCATATTCGGTTTCGAGACCAGGCGCTGATCGGAAATCGACACCTGCCCCACGCTGCCGCATCCCACGGAGCCTACCAATATAGCGAATAGGAAAAGCTTCTTCATCAACGCGCGTGAGCCTATCAAACCGTACAGTTGCCCCAAACTGTTTTTCTCGCTTGGCCAAGCAAAGGTGTTATTCGGCGGAGATGAATTGTGGATCGAAAACCGGATCGGTTGATACGGCGCGGAGGCGATGGACAAATTCCGCGATGCCCCGTTTCTCTGGCTCGCCTAAATCGAAACGAATGTGTTCGCGGAGATAAGCGTTTCGCAACTCGGCATCGAACTCGCTGTGGTTGGCGATGATCTCTTCGAGGTGCGCCTGGCCATCGCGCTTGATCCGCAACAGCTTTTGGCCAAGCACAGGATCGCTGCAGTCGCGACGAATCGCCCACACCGCAAAAACAAATGGCAGGCCGGTCGAGTCCCGCCACGCCTGACCAAGGTCGAGGATTTGATGCTCATGCGGCTGCCTCAAAAACTCGATGCCGGGATTGCCGATCAGCAACACAGCATCCTGCCCTGCCGCCTGAGCGTATTCCCCGAAAGGCTCAAGCCGCGGCGACAAGCCGTGATGCGCAAGGATAACCTTTAGCAGGTTCACGCTGCATAGCGAGGCGGTGTCACAACGAATGACTTCCGTATCGGTGAGCGGTTTTTTGTGTGCGACAAAAACACTCTTCACTGGGCCGTCGCTGGCCACAGCCACGCCGTCGAGGATATCATACAGGTCATGGTACAGCACTTCGGTAAGACTGACCAAGCCGGCGTCAAACTCACCTGCTCGCAGCCGCTTGGCCAACTGGCTGGGCGGCAGGAACTCGGTTTCGTTTTCAATCCCGAAAGTGAGCGGAGCCGAATTCAGGTACGGCACTGAGCCTATGCGCTTGGCCAAGCGCTTGGTTCCCGCTGCGTCCATGTCAGGCTGGGGCCAATGCATCCTCCTGCCATTCGTGGATCGGCCGATAGAATGTGTCACGCTGCACCGGCACCCGGCCCGCCTCGCGAATCGCCCGGATCATTTCCGTCTCGGTCTGCAACTGCGGACTGCCAGCACCGGCCATGTGAAAAATCTTCTCCTCAATGATCGTGCCATGAACGTCGTCCGCGCCGTAATTCAGCGCCACCTGCGCAAGATTCATCCCCAGACCGACCCAGTACGCGGTAATGTGGTCAAAGTTATCCAAGTACAACCTCGCCACCGCCAGCGTGCGAAGCGAATCGAACCCGGTGGGCGGATGCTTGACCGGAATCTCGTTGTTCTCCGGCTGGTACGGCAGCGGAATGAAGCCGGTAAAGCCTCCGGTCTCATCCTGCAACGCACGTAACTGCCGCATGTGATCAACCCGATTCGCCAACGTCTCGAGATGACCATAGAGCATTGTACAAGTACTTCGACCACCGAGTTCGTGCCATTTACGATGAACATCTAGGTATTCCTCGGCTGTCTCCTTGCCACGGGCAATACGATCACGAACCTCCTGATTAAATATCTCAGCACCTCCTCCTGTTAAAGAATCAAGACCCAATGATTTTAATTCAGATAACACATCAATTACATTTTTTTTAGATCTCTTTGCTAAAAACATGATCTCCACAGCCGTAAAACACTTAAGCTGAAGCCTATCGTCAACAGCTTTAAGACTTTGAACCATATCTGTATAATAACTATATGGCAAAGAGGGGTGTAAACCTCCTACAATATGCAATTCCGTAATCCCAATTGAAAGCGCTTCTTTTGCTTTAAGAACCATATCCGGTACAGCCAATTGAAAACCATTCGCATCCCTTTTTTTTCTTGAGAAAGAACAAAACTGGCAGCTTAGAATACAGTAGTTGGAGTAGTTGAAATATCGGTTGAGAATGTAACTGGCACGGTTGTTATTTTTGCGGCGGTTGACCTCGTCGGCCAGTTGGCCAAGCGCATTGAGATCGTCGCACTCAAACAGGCGCAGTGCCTCGGCCTCGTCCAGCCGTTGGCCAAGCGCGAGTTTATCGCGGATGTCCGCAAGGGATTCTGGAACGAAAAGTCTCATTGCAGTCGACGGAAAAATGGAAACAACACCTCGGTGGCGACCACCACGAAAAACACCGAACTGATCACGGCGTTGAGCTTAAAGAACGCGGTGTTCACCCACTTCAAGCTGCGCTTGCGTGCGATCCAATGTTCAAACATCAGGCAAAACATGATGATCAGCCAGCCAATCAAAAATGCCACCCGCATTTTGCACAGAATGCCAAACAACAAAAGCAACCCGAGCATGACCATGTGCGAAAGGAACGAGGCCATGAGGGCGTTCTTCGGCCCCCACGCAGTCACCAGTGAACGCAGCCCGTGCTGCCGGTCGAACTCGAAATCCTGCATCGCATAAATGATATCGAACCCAATCAGCCAAAAGACAACGGCGATACCCAGCACCAGCGGTGGCAGCAAACTTTGGCTGAACGGCAACAGGGTGAACAACTCCGCCATCGTGCCACCCTTCACGGCGATCCACGCGCCGATCGGTGCCAGCGCGAGGGCGATGCCCAACCAGACGTGCGTGTAATCCGTGAACCGCTTGGTCATCGAGTAAAAACAGACGAAGAACAACGCCACCGGCCCAAGCACCAGGCAGGCGGTGTTGATAAACCCGGCTGCCACCAAAAAACCGATTGCACTCAACGCGCACAGTGTCCACGCGCTGATTAGACTGATCTCCCCCGCAGGCAAATGACGGTTGGCCGTACGGGGATTCTTCGCGTCGAAATTGCGATCGACGATTCGGTTGAACGACATCGCACAGGTGCGTGCGCAAACCAGACAGATGAGGATCAGCAAAAACAAACCAATCCCGGGGAAGCCGTACTTGGCTGCGGGTGCGGGCAACTCGCCCTTGGTAAATTCGAGATATTGATAATGCTCACGGGAGGCGACCATCATCGCCGCCAGGGCAAACGGCATCGCGAAGATCGTGTGGGAGAATTTGACGAATTCGCCCCACTTCAAGATCAAGCCGAGCGGGCCTCCGCGCCTGGGCTTGGGTGCGTTGATGGCTTCGGCTCCGCTCATTCCTCCTCCTGCCAACGAGGCGAGGCTTCGTTCGCGAGGCCGAGATGATCCAGCACCCGCGACACCACCGTATCCGCCACCTCCTCAATCGTAGTTGGGTTGGCGTAGAAATGGGGGTTCGCCGGCAGGATCGTTGCCCCGGCCTGCAGCAGCAGCTCCATGTTTTTCAAGTGCACCAAATTCAGCGGTGTCTCGCGGGACACCAAAATCAATTTTCGGTTTTCCTTCAGCGCCACGTCAGCCGCACGCAGCAGGACGTTGTCGCTGTAGCCGTGGGCGATCCGCCCGAGCGTGCCCATCGTGCAGGGTATCACCACCATCGCGTCGAGCACGTTCGAGCCACTTGCAAACGGGACGTTCATACTCTTAAGCCCATGCGGCACCACGCCTTCAGGCAGACGGAGTTCGGCCGGCAATTCCTGTCGGATGACCGCTTGAGCATAGCTGCTAAGCACGACATGAGTTTCGTGCTCGGTCTCGCCCAACCAGTCCAGCAGCCGCTGGGCATAAATCACCCCGCTGGCTCCGGTTATGGCAACAAGAATTCTCACTTGGACTGAAAAACGCCTCCCATCAAAGCGCGTCAAATATGCGGCAGTCCAAGCCGGCTTGTCGAGCCAACGCCGCCCCCCCGCTTGACAGTCGGGCCGATGAATGACACCAAGCGGCGTGCCCGAAGCACAACACACCCTAATCACCGGCGGCGCCGGCTTCATCGGCTCTCACCTCGCCGGACGGCTGCTTGACCAAGGCGGACGCATCGTGGTGATCGACGATTTTTCGACCGGATCACGCGATAATCTGACCCAGCTGGCCGACAATCCTAGACTGACGATCATTGAGGACGACGTCACTCATTGCCCTGCGCTTGGCCAACTGGTGGCCGACTCCGACTACGTTTTTCACCTCGCCGCCGCCGTGGGGGTTGACCTCGTCGTGCAGTCTCCGATCCGCACCATCGAGACCAACCTTAAGTCAACCGAGGCTATTCTCGAGGCGGCCGAGCCCAACCGCACGCCGCTGTTGCTGCCGTCCAGCTCGGAGGTCTACGGCAAAAGCTCCCGTGAAGGATTCGACGAAAATGACGACCTGCTGATCGGCCCGCCAACGCTTGGCCGATGGAGCTACGCCTGCTCCAAGCTGATGGATGAATTTCTCGCGCTGGCCTTCCACAACGAGCGACAGTTGCCGGTCACGGTGGTGCGCCTGTTCAATACCGTCGGTCCGAGGCAGACCGGCCGCTACGGCATGGTGCTGCCACGCTTCGTGGAGGCAGCCAAGGCCAACGAGCCGATACGGGTCTTCGGCGACGGCCAGCAGTCGCGCTGTTTCTGCCACGTCAATGACACCATCGAGGCACTGCTGCGCTTGGCCAATTGCGACAATGCCGCAGGCAACGTCTTCAACATCGGCTCGACCGAGGAAGTGACCATCCTCGGCTTGGCCAAGCGCGTGGTCGAGTTGACAGGGTCACAGTCCCCCATCGAACTGGTGCCTTACGAGGAAGCGTACGATCACGGATTCGAGGATATGCAACGTCGCAAACCTTTGATCGACAAACTCGAGGAGTTCACCGGTTTCCGGCCCGCCACCACGCTGGACGACACCATCCTCAGCGTCGCTGGGATTGCGTAGCCCTTAACTTCCGCCTATTAGAAAGGGGGGGAGCCTCCCTGGCTTGGCCCTCCCATTTAGCTCTACATCTATTTGCATCTCTGCGTCCTCTACGTTAAAAAACAGAACATCCACTAGAGCCATCGAAAGGCTTTTTTGTTGCGCTTGACCAAGCTCGGACACGACACTTTGGTCATGCAGCTTTTCCTCAACGGTAAGTGGCGTGATCTCAGAGAAAAAACCGAGGTGTTAAACCCTTTTGACGGCTCAGTCATCGACACGGTGCCAAGCGCCTCCCCTGCCGAGATCACCGCTGCCATCGAAGGCCTGGCCAGGGGAGCGGAAACCATGCGCAACATGCCCTCCCACCGGCGCGTCGAGATTCTCCGCAAGGCCGCCGATCTCATGCGCGAGCGGCAGGAGG
>CEWJ01122347.1_pt1 | contig 23435 bp, 10 predicted proteins | sample 350291 | NCBI WGS metagenome assembly CEWJ01 (sample SAMEA2622923, study PRJEB7988) | marine metagenome | isolation source: saline water (ENVO:00002010), including | reverse complement strand
GGCGCGAGCCTCGGCGCAGGCCGCCGCCACCGCCGGCGGTCGACACAGCGGCGGGGTGCGGACCCTGGCGGAACAGCGCGCGGCGCAGAAGCTCAAGCACTCCCTGGACAACCTGCGGCGCACCGCCAATACCCTGGCCGCGCAACGGGCCGCCCAGGAGGCCGCCCGGGAAGCGGCCCGGCAGACCGCCTCGCAAATTCCCGATGGTCTTGCCGACGGCGGCCTCAAGGTGGACCGCAATCCGGGCACCGCCGGCTGGCACAACGCGGACGCGCCCACCCAGGTGAGCAGCGATGGCCACACCACGGTGACCGTGAAGCAGACCGGCGACAAGGCGATCCTCAACTGGGAGACCTTCAACGTCAGCCGCGACACCACCGTGGACTTTCAGCAGCAGTCCAACTGGGCGGCCCTGAACCGGGTCAATGATCCCCAGGCCCGGCCCAGCCAGATCCAGGGGCGCATCCAGGGCGAAGGCACGGTGATGATCGCCAACCGCAACGGCGTGGTGTTCAGTGGCACCAGCCAGGTCAACGCGCGCAACCTGGTGGCCGCCGCCGCCGACATCAGCGACGAACAATTCCGCGAACGGGGTATCTACTTCGACGAGGAAGGCACCCAGCCGGTGTTCACCGATGCCGCCGGCGACATCGACATTCAGGCGGGCGCGCGCATCACCACGCGGGCACCGGGCACCAGCACCCAGGGCGGCGGCTACGCCATGTTCCTGGGGCGCAGCGTCAACAACGGCGGCGAGATCGTCACCGACCGGGGCCAGACCACCCTGGCCGCCGGTGACGACTTCTATATCCGCAAGGGGCAGGGCACCGAACAGAACACCGCCTCCACCACCCGGGGCAACGAAGTGGCAACCTCCGTGGCCGCCGGCAGCGACGCCGGCCAGGTCACCAACGAAGGCCTGATCCTGTCCCCGGAAGGCGACATCACCCTCACCGGCCACGACGTGCGCCAGCAAGGGGTGGCCGTGGCCACCACCAGCGTGGATGCCCGTGGCACGGTGCACCTGCTCAATGCCGCCAGCGACGCCGAAGGCAGCGTCACCCTGGGCGCGGACAGCGTCACCGCCGTGCTCATCGACGAGGACAGCGGCACCGCCACGGACAGTCGCCGCCAGCAGCTTATCGATGAGTCCGCGGACCAGGACCTGCTCCGCGACCAGATGACCGACGGCCATTTCGACAACCTGGCGGACCTGCCGGACCGCCGTGACCAGTCCCGGGTGGAGATCGTCTCCGGCGGCGACGTGATCTTCGAGAAGGACTCCCTCACCCAGGCCACCGGCGGCCAGATCGCCGTGGCCGCCGAGGATCGGGTGCGCCTGGAAAACGGTGCCGAAGTGGATGTCTCCGGTGCCGTGGGCGTGCGCGTGGCCATGGAAGCCAACAACGTCCTGGTGAACGTGCAAAGCAACGAACTGCGCGACTCGCCCATCAACCGGGACGGCGACGGCCTCAAGAACGAGGACATCTGGATCGACCGCCGCGAACTGATCCTGGTGCCCGCCGGCACCGGTGGCTATGAAGAAGACCGTTGGTACACCGCCGGCGGCTTGTTGGAAGTGAGCGGCTACCTGGACACCCGCGAACACTCCGCCCGGGAATGGGCCGCCGCCGGTGGCACCGTGCGCCTGCACGGCGACGCCGTGATCAGCCAGAGCGGCTCCAGCGTCAACCTGTCCGGCGGCACCCTCAACGTGGCCGGCGGCTATGTGCGCCAGACCTGGCTGATGGGCGCCGACGGTCGTGTCTACAACGCCGCCAACGCCCCCGGCTATATGCGCTACACCGGGGTCTACCGGGGCTACCAGCGCCACAGCGAACGCTGGGGCCAGACCGACGGCTACTACAACCCGGCGGTGGTCCGCGAACAACGGGTGGAGAACGGCTACGTCACCGGCCGCGACGCCGGCCAGCTCATCGTCAGCGCGCCCACCGCCGTTCTCGACGGCGACATCGACGCCAGCGTCTACAACGGCGAACGCCAGGACCGCGCCCGCGCCGCCGGCCTGGACGGCTACCGGCAGGCCCAGAACAGCGTTGCCCTCGGCGGCCGCCTGCTGCTCGGCCGCTACGGCGTGCAAGGCCTGGCCGGCGGCTTCGAATCCGACGTGCGCATCGGCGACTTCGACGCCGTTGCCGACCAGCTGGAGCGCGGCGCGGAACTCGGCGACCGCCTGAACACCGTCTGGCTGGACGCCGAGCACCTCAACCAGCAGGGCCTGGGCGGCGTGGACCTGGTGTCCGCCGGCGCCATCCGCGTGGACAACGACCTGGCCGTCACCCCGGGCGGCTATGTCCGCCTGGCCTCCGGGCAAGTGGACGTGGACGCCACCGTTACCGCGCGGGGCGGTGATATTACGCTGACCAACATTATCGAGGCGTACAACAACACCGGTTCCCTGGTGCGTACCGCCCTGGAAGGCGCGGACGGCGAACCCCGGACGCGCCTGGGCGCCGAAGGCTTCCTGGATGCCCGGGGCCTGTGGAGCAATCAGCGCCGTGAAGCATTCCGGGCTTCCCTGGCGCACCGCGATGGCGGTCGCGTCCAGGTCATCTCCAGCCAGGATGTCACCCTGGAGGCGGGCAGCCGCATCGACGTTTCCTCCGGCGGCGCCGTGGACGCCGACGGCGAACTGATGGGCGGCCGTGGCGGCGACATCACCCTGAGCGCCGCCACCACGGTCAATGAAAATAGCGGCACGCCAGGGAACGGTGTTCTCACCCTGGACGGCGATCTGCGCGGATATGGTGTCGATGGCGGCGGGACCCTGTCGATCGAATCCGGCCAGGCCATCGTCGTGGGCGACGAGTTGTTCGAGACCGAAGGGCTGCTCGCTGCCGGTCAGGAAGCGCCAGTGGATCTCACCTTGCTGGAAGAAGTGGTTATCGAAGCCGGTGGCACCTTGCCGTTCAACTATGAGTATCCCCGCACCCAGGCCCTGCCGGGCCAGCCCTTCGGCGACAGCCCCCTGGCCATCAATGGTGGTCCGGGTGTGACCCTGGCCGCGGATTGGGTGGTGCCGGATGGGATGATGCTTCTGGCAGGTGGTTCGGTATACCGGGGCGGGGCGACGGTCCCCGCCGGTGCCACCATTACCGTCACCCAGGGGGGGCCGGCGCCGGATTATGTGGTGCCCGCCGATGTGTTCCCGCAAGGGCTGCCTGTCGTGGAAAGCATGGCCGTGGCGCAAGCCGGCACGCCCCTGCCGGTGGACGCGGTCTTCTCGCCGGGTCAGACCCTGGGGGCCGGCATTGTTCTGGATAGAGACGTGAGGGTGGAACCCGTGGTCACCCTGGCCGCGAAGCGCTTCCAGAGCGGCTTTTCGAACTATGAGGTCAACGGACATCGCGGTGTGCACGTCACCGAGGGCGCCAGCATCGATGTGGCCATGCCGGTGTATCGTTACCGGCCCGGGATGATCAATGCGGTGGACCGCGATGCGGCGCTGGAAGTCTGGACACCGCCGCTGTATCAGGCGCTCCGGGAGGAGAGACGGGGAGTGCGTCGGGGCGGCGCCAGCCTGACCCTGAAGTCCGAGAGCCCGCGCCGGCCGGGCGCCATCGCGATCAGCGAAGGGGCGACGGTCCAGGTTGACCCGGGCCAGTCGATCACGCTCAGTGGTGGCCAGACCACCGTGGAAGGCACCCTGCGGGCCCGTGGCGGTCGCATCGATATTCTCAACCCGGAGACCGACGGCGTCACGCAAAGCCAGTCCCTGGGAGAGTCCATCTGGATCGGTGAGAACGCGCTGCTGGACGCCTCCGGCTTTGCCTACACGGCCACCGGGGCCCGCGGTCGCCGCTACGGCGAGGTATTGGACGGCGGCCAGGTCACCCTGGGCAGTCTGGCGCCGGACGAACTCAACGATAACGGCATCTACGAGATCAACAATCGTTTCATTGTTGTCCGCGACGGCGCCGTGATCGATGTGTCCGGCACCCGGGCCGATCTGGACCTGGGCGGCGACCGGCCCACTACGGTGGCGAGCAGCGCCGGTGGGCTGGCGATGCGCTCCAACGCCGGCATCTACTTCGATGGCGAGCTGCGCGCCCGGGCCGGGGGCGAAGGCGCTGCCGGGGGTGACCTGGAGCTGATGCTGGAAACCGTGCTGCTGCCATCGAACAGCGGTGACGAGCGCCAAGCCGGGCTGCGCAACATCGTTCTGGGCGAGCAACTGAGTTCCGGCATGCCGGAGGACATCGAGCCGGGCCCCGGCAATGCCGGCCTGCGCTACGGCGAGGCCCGGCTGGCCACCGACGACCTGGCGGACTGGGGCGTTGACGGTCTTTCCGTTTGGGCCCGTGATGCCATCCTGTTTGAAGGCGACACCAGCCTCTCGCTGGACCGGAAGATCGCCCTGGGCGCCACCGTTATCGGCGCCGCGCAGGAAAACCCTGATATTCAGGTCGAGTTGGCGGCGCCCTACGTCAATCTGTCCGGGCGTACTGCTCTGCCCACGCTGCCCGGGGATGGTGGTGATAATAACGGCCCGGCGATCTTCTTCAATTACGATGGCTTTCATGCCCGGTCCGAACTTACCGACCCGGGGAGTCGCTTTTCGGTGCGGGCGGATCTGATCGACCTTGGGCGGGGATCGCTCACCTTCGGTGGCCGTGGCAGCCGTGACTTGCTCAATGGCCAGGAACAGGTGGACCTGCCCGGTTTTGGCAGCGTGCGGCTGGACAGTCGGGGCGATCTGCGTTTGCACGACGTGATTCTCGGCACCGATCGGGAACTGACCCTGGTCGCGGAGCGGCTCTATCCCACGACGCACAGCAACAATGTCATCCAGGTGGGTGTCGCACCGGCCGGGTCGCCCAACGGGGATCCGATGCCGGATGCGGTCCTGCGCATCGAGCGGCGGGGAAGCGGCCCGGTAAAATTACCGCCGTCAGTATTTGGAAGCGTGTTTTTGCGTGCCCCTCGGATCGAACAAGGGGGAGCCCTTCTGGCCCCGCTGGGGAGCATTGAGATTGATGGGGGCCGTCCACCGTTGCTAGGGACGTCGTTGGCCGGGTTGCTACCGCCTTCCGTGATCGATGTGGCCGTGGACGCCGTGTTGCAAGAAGGCAGCGTGACCTCGATCAGCGCGGCCGGCCTGACCCTGCCGTACGGCTACACCACGGACGGCATCAACTATTGGTACAACGGCGAGGAAATCGACTTCGATTTGCCAGGGGCGACGGGCAGTGACCAGGCTCAACGTGTCGGCGGCGGCATCCGCTTCGGCACCGCCACCTTCATGGCCGAAGAGGGCGCCGTGGTCGACACCTCCGCCGGCGGCACCCTGTGGCGGCTGGGGTTCAGCAACGGGGCCAGCGGCTCCGTGGACATCCTCGATACGGCCCTGGCCAACGCCGCCCCTTGGCATTCCGGCGGCTCCGATCGGGAAGTCTATGCCATTCTGCCCTCGATGAACGGAGCGGCGGCACCGCTGGACCCGGGGCTGCCCGCCACCGGCCAGGTGGGCCGACAGATCACCATTGACGCCGGCGTGCCCGGGCTGCCGGCGGGCACCTACACCCTGCTGCCCGCCGAGTACGCCATGATGCCCGGCGGCTACCGGGTGGAGCTGGGCGGGGTGGCGACACAGCGGCTCGGCGTTACCGCCGGCGCCGCCCCGGGTCTGTACAACGCGGACGTTTACACCGGCCTGGCCAATACCGGCGTGCTCGCGCGACAGCCGCGCCGGGCCACCATCATGGCCGGCACCGAGGTGCGCCGTTACGGGGAGTACAACGAAACCTCCCTGACCCGGTGGGTGGCGGAGCAATCAGCGGAATTCGGAGTCGCCCGTCTCAGTAACCTGATTCCCGAGGACATGCGGCCGCTGCTGTTCGACTTCGGCTACGCGGACCCGGCCAATCCGGAGGCGTTCCGCTTCAATGGTGAGTTGCGCAACGAGCGTGCCGAAGGCGGCACCGGCGGCCTGGTGGGGTTCCACGGCGGCGCCCTGGAAGTAATCAGCGAGCCGGGTCAGGCGGAGGCCAGCCGCATCAGCCTGCGGGACGACGACCTCAACAGCCTGGGCGCCACGGTGCTGGGCCTGGGTACCAGCGACACCGATGGTTATACGGAGCCGGGCAACTCGGTAATCGTCCGTTCCGGCTCGTCACTGAACGCGGCGGCGGTGCTGCTGGCCGGCAACGGTGAAGAGACTTCGGTGGTGGTCGAATCCGGCGCCACCATTGATACCCGGGGGCGCGGCTCGGCGGGATGGACCGCCGATAACGGTATGGTTCTGAACCCCAACGAGGACCAGTCCCTGTTGGCGGTGGGCAACGACCTGATGACGTTCAGCGGCGTCCAGGGCGAGGGCGGCCTGCGCGTGGAGGACGGCGCCGGCCTGTTCGGCGAGGGCTCGGTGGCGCTGCTGGCCCCCGGCGGTGCCGAAATCGGTGAGATCGCCGTGGGCGCCCGCGACCTGCTGCTGGGCGTGGAGAGCGTCAACGTGGGTACGGATGGCGCCCTGGATCAGGCCGCCACCGACGGTGTGCTGTCCAGTGGCTGGCGCCTTACCCAGGCAATTCTGGACGGCTTGCTGCGCCCCGCCGAGGGCCCCGGCATCGAGAGTCTGAGCTTCCAGGCTTCCAATTCCATTAATTTCTTCGGCCCGGTGAGCCTGGATACCTTCGATCCCGCCACCGGTGAGTCCAGCGCCGATCTGCGCTTTATTACCCCGGCGATCTATGGCCTGGGCGGCGAGGGCGATACCGCCACCCTGCGCACCGATCGGTTCACCTGGAGTGGCTTGGGGTTCATGGAAGGTCAACGGGGGAACCCGAAACCGGTGGCGGCGGAGCCGGGCCCGGTGATCGAGGGTGGCGCCGGTACCGGCGCCGGCGGCTTCCGGGTGGACGCCAATGAAGTGGTGTTCGGCTTCAACGGCCCGGTGGTCGACGAGACCGCCAACCTGAGCCTGGACCGGCTGATGCTCGGTTTCCAGGACGTCGAGTTCAACGCGACGCAACGGATCACCAGCGAACGGGAAGGTGTGGTCTCCGTGTATCAGCGCGACCTGGGGGACGGGCAGTACGAGGGCGGCAACCTGACCCTGAACGCGCCGGTGCTCACCGGCCAGGCCCGTTCCGACATGACCTTCCGCAGCGGCGGTGATTTGACCGTGGCGCGACCGGAGGGCGCCGAACCGGTGGACCGGAGCAGCCTGGACCTGGGCGGGCGCCTGACCCTGGACGGCAACCGGGTGCGCATCGACGGCACCGTGGCCGCGCCCAGTGGCCGCATCGACATCCACGCCGACGAAGACGTGGAACTCACCGATGGCAGCGTGCTGGACGTGGCCGGCCGGGAAGTCACCTTCTTCGATGTGACCCGCCACAGCTTCGGCGGCGATGTCGTGCTGGAAAGCCGCCAGGGCGATGTGCGCCAGGCCGCCGGCGCCACCCTGGACGTGTCCGCCCGGGGCAGCGACGCCGGCACCGTCAAGGCCACCGCCGCCAACGGCCAGGTGGCGCTCGAAGGGGACCTGATCGCCCGCGCCCAAGACGAGCCGGACAACGGCTTCGAGGGCGGCTCCATTCAGGTGGAGGGCCTGACCATCCTCGACTTCGTCGGCCTTAACCAGCGGCTCGGCGACGGCGGCTTCGACTACCGCCGGGACTTCACCCTGGGCAGCGGCGATCTGGTTATCGGTGACGAACTGCAGGCGCGCCATCTGTCGGTGACCGCCGACGGCGGCAGCCTCACCGTGGCCGGCACGGTGCGCGCCGGCGGCGAATACGCCGGCAGCCTGCGGCTGGCCGCCCGCGACGACCTCACCATCGAGAGCGACGCGGTGCTCGACGCCAGCGGCGACGCGCTTAAGCGCGACAGCCACGGCGGCGCCATCGAAGGCAGCAACCGGGCCACCCTGGATCTTACTACCCAGGAAGGCCGCCTGGTGCTGGCGGACGGCGCCACTCTGGATGTGAGCGCCGGCGGCGAAGACCGCGGCGTGATCAACCTGAATGCCCCCCGCCTGGGCGGCAAGCAGGGCGACGACGTGGCGGTGGACGCCGGCGGCCCGCTCACCGTGCGCGGCGCCAAACGTCTGTCGGTCAACGGCTTCTGGACCTACGACGACGCGCCGCTGGACCCGGAAGACGACACCACCCAGGTGGTTGACGAAGCCTATATGGACGGCATTCACGGGGACAGCGAAGCCTTCGTCAACGGCGCGCTCGCCAATGCCCAGCTGCTGGAACGGCTGGCCGGCCTGCGCGACGCCGCCGGCGACGCTTTCCAGTTGCGCCCTGGCGTGGAGATCGTCTCCGCCACGGAGGACGGCAACCTGCGCCTGGACGGCGACCTGGATCTGGCGAACTACCGTTACGGGCCGGATGTGGACCCGAATATGAGAGGCTCCGGCACCGCCGGGGCGTTCATCCTGCGAGCCGGCGGCGATCTCACCGTGAACGGCAATATCAGCGACGGCTTCGGCGTGCCGTTGAGCAGCCCGGATACCGCCTTTTTCGTCGACTACGAGCTCGAGCCCGGGGTGGTTAATGGATTTGGCCAGTTGGCAAGAGAGTTCACGTTACCGGAAACGTTAAGGCTGAAGGCTGGGTGGTACTTCGGGAGGGAGCTGGAGGGGACGTTGCCCTTTGATGTGGACCCGCTTACTTTAGGCATAAAGCGAGGAGAGGCTGTTGACGAAGAAGTCACATCAGTTCGTTCTAATCGCTTGAACAACCATACTCTCACGGCCGATATGTTCCTGCCCTACGCGGTTACCGATACCCGAACGGGTATTGTGTATGGTCCGGGCCGCGTGCCAGCGGGTACTTCCCTTTCTAAATTCACGTTTCCGCCGGGAACCCGGTTTGCCCCTGGCTTCGTGTTTCCCTACGGCGTAAGTATTGAACCCCGGTCGATGTCTGCTGGGACCGACCTCTCTCCTTACAACCTTGTCGGTATCGCCCTTGAGGACAGGGAGGCCAAGAGATTGCCCGCCGGGACGGTTCTGCCCAAGGGAATGTACATGTCGGGGCTCCAGACCGCTGAACAGGAGACCCAGAATATCCCGACATTGGCTCCGGTGCTGGAACGGGGCAGTGAGTCCTGGGATATCCATCTGGTGGGTGGCGCCGATCTGGCTTCCGCCAGCCGCCGGGCGGTGCGGGCCGGCGCCATGGCCGGGGATCTGGTACTGAATAACACAGCGCCGCCCGTGGTGCTGCGGGAAGGTGCCGAGGACGAGGCGGTCAGTGTGATCCGCACCGGCTCCGGCGACCTGGAGCTGCTCGCCGCCCGGGACTATCGCCAGGACTCCGCTTTCGCGGTCTACACTGCCGGTGGCGCCTTGCCCACTGATGAGACGCCCCAGGTCGGTCGGCCGGATGGTGGCGATCTGCGGAATGGCTACGATAATTACGAAAGTTCCGCGGCGGTCACCGAGGTACAGGCGGGCTTCCTCACCGGCGGCGGTGACGTCCTGGTCAGCGCCGGCCGCGATCTGATCGGGCACAGCAGTGGTGACCTGCCCGCGTCCCGCTGGCTGTGGGCGGACGACGCCCCCGCCTCCGGCGAGCAGGCCGCCTGGTGGATGCACTCCGGGACCTATATGCCTTCCGATCTCTCCTTCAACGGATCCCAGCCGGTGCTGGCCGTTTTCCAAGGCATTGGCGCCCTGGGCGGCGGCAATGTGACCCTGGCCGCCGGCCGCCATCTGGGCGCCAACCGGGATCAGACCAGTATTAACGGTGGCCTGAACGTGGCGGTGGGCGCCAGTGGTTGGCGTGATGCGGACGGCGGCATCACCCAGTTTGGTGGCGGGGAGCTGCGTATTGACGCCGGCGGCTCCGTCAACCCGGTGCGAGGAACGTCGGGTGCCAGCAGCGTGAATAACCTTCGCGGCGATATTCAGGTGCGGGCCGGGGGAATCGGGCAGACCTGGCAGACCTTTGAGTCGCCGTCGTCAAACAATGTCGACCCCAGGCCGGACGATCTGATCGCCCGGGCTCCGACAGACCCCTACGGTCGTCTTAACGTCGCTGTTGGCGACGCCTCGGCCCGGCTGCTCAGCGTGGGGGACCAGGTGCTTTCCACCCGCGATCCGCTGGCGAGCATGGGCGTGGACATCCGGCAGGACCAGAGCGGGATCGCCGCCTTCTCCGCCGGCGGCGACGTGACACTGACCGGAGGTCAAGCGCCCTCCACCCTGAGTCTGGTGGCCGGGGAAGGTTCCCTTTATGGAGCCGGTAGTAGTCCCACGGCCCAGGATGCGGTGGTGCGCGCCTCCCTTGAGGGAGCCGTGGAGTTGCTGGCGGCGGATTCCATCTACCACCTGGGGTTGGGCATCGACGCTCACCCGGACGCCCGGGGCGTGGCCGGGCTGGCGCCCGCCCGTTTCTACGCCGTGGAGGGGGACGTCTATAACCTGATGTACGGCTATCTCAGCAATCCCGATGACAACCTGCCGTCCCTGTTGGGGCGTCCTGCCTGGGTTCGTGCCGGCCGCGACATCGTGGCTTTCGGCCAGAATACCTCTGGCTCCATCGGTCATGAGAGGGCATCGGTTCTCGGCCACAATGCCGCTACGGACATATCCTTGATCGAAGCCGGCAGGGACCTGATCTTTATCGATGCGCTGGCGGTGGGCCCGGGCACCCTGGAGATCACCGCCGGCCGCAACTTCTACCAGGCGGACCGGGGCTGGGTACGCAGCATGGCCGGCCTCTCCGACGACGTCGGCAGCGGCGCGGACATCGCCATCAATGTCGGCATGGGCGCGGACGGCCCGGACTACCAGTCCCTGATCGACGCCTACCTGAACCCGGCCAATCTGGCCGACCCGGGCCGGCCCCTGGCGGACCAGCCGGACAAGGTGGTCAAGGTCTACGACCAGGAGCTGCGCGACTGGCTGGAAGGCCGCTACGGCGACACGGCGCTGGACGGCACCACCGCGCTGGCGTACTTCGACACGCTGGCGCCGGAACAGCAGCGTATCTTCCTGCGCGAACTCTACTACGCGGAACTGCGCGCCGGCGGCCGGGAGTTCAACGACCCGAATGGCGACCGTACCGGCAGCTACCTGCGCGGTCGTCGAGTCATTGCCACCTTCCTGCCCGAGGCGGACAGCGAGGCGGGCACCTCCGGCTACGACGGCGACTACACCATGTTCTCCACCGGCCAGAACTCCGGCCTGGTGCGCACCGAGGGCGGCGGTGATATCCAGATGCTGGTGCCCGGTGGTGATCTGATTATTGGCGTGGAAGGGGTGCGCCCGGCGGACGGTGATAACGGCGTGCTCACCCAGGGTAGCGGTGATATCCAGATGTACAGCCAGGGCGATATCGCCCTGGGCCTGTCGCGCATCTTCACCACCTACGGCGGCGACATCTTCGCCTGGTCCGCCGCCGGCGACATCAACGCCGGCCGTGGCGCCAAAACCACCCTGGTGTACACGCCGCCGCGCCGGGTCTACGACGGCCTGGGCAATGTGAGCCTGTCGCCGGTGGCGCCGACCACCGGTGCCGGTATCGCCACCCTGGCCCCCATCCCGGAAGTGCCGCCCGGCGATATCGACCTGATCGCGCCGCTTGGGGTGATCGATGCCGGCGAGGCGGGTATTCGAGTATCCGGCAATGTGAACATCGCCGCCCTGCAAGTGGTCAATGCGGAAAACATCCAGGTGCAGGGCGAGTCCAGTGGCCTGCCAGCGGTGGCGCGGGTCAATGTGGGGGCTCTCACCAACGCCACCAACGCCGCCAACAGCGCGGTGCAGGCGGCGGAGCAGGTGAGCCGTGGCAATCGCGGCGACCGGCCCTCGGTGATCACCGTGGAGATCCTCGGCTACGGCGAGGAGCGGCTGGTGCCCGAACAGGATCGCAGCGCCGGTGCCACGGACTACCGGCCCGATGGCGCGGTGCGGGTGCTGGGCGCCGGCGCCCTGGACGAACGGCAAAGCGCCGAACTCACCGAGGCGGAGCGCCGCAGCATGTTGTAAACCTGAACAGCGCCGCCCCGCACTGGGGTGGCGCTTGTATTTACGATAATAAAGGCAAGGGGGACACGGATGTTCTACGAACAGGATGCCACCGGCCAGATACTGTCTCTGTCCCGGGTCACGACCCTGGGCAGGCTGCGGGCCGGCTTAAGTTATCTGGTGGAAGCCCACGGTTTCCGCTACTACATGTTCACCTGCCTGGGTGCCGAGCTGGAACGCACCCGCACCCTGGTGCTGCACAACCTGCCTTGCGAGCAACCGGCCCCGCCCTGGCCGTTGGAAACCGACCCGTTGGCCCAGTACGCGCTGGCGGAGAGTCTGCCGCTGGATTGGCGTGGCCTGATGGCGCGGCCGGATTTCCTGGCCCGGGGCTACCAGGTAACCATGCGTCAGCGCGCCGCGCTGGGATTACGCGCCGGTTGCACCGTCCCCCTGTTGCAAGGGCCGGGCATTCTCGCCTGGCTGGATCTGGCCCTGGACCGGGATGACGATGATGCTTGGGCGCATGTGCGCCGCTACCTGCCCTGCGCCACTCTTTTGGGCCGGGTGGTGCTGGATCGGGTCGGGCGCTTCCTGGCTGAAGCCGACGATAACGAACCACCACCAGAACCTCTTAGCGACCGTGAACGTGCCTGCCTGCGTGGCGCCAGCGAAGGTCTGAGTAACATCGAAATCGGGGCTTCCCTGGGCATCAGCGAGCGCACTGTTTCCAGTCATATTCATCGCGCCTGCCATAAGCTTCGTGCCCGTAATCGTCAGCATGCCATCACCAAGGCGGTGCTTTCCCTGCAGCTGTACGCCGCCTTGGGTTGTCCGGCGCAGGGTAGTGGGCGAGGGCTCTTTCCGTGACGCCCCTGCCCCAAAGGTACCCGCTGGGCGACTTTGGGGTAGGGTGAAGAGGTTTGAATTTCAGTTGAGGCAAGGCATGGCCAGGCTGGCGGTCGTGGCGTCGACAGCCTTTCAATTCTCATAAAAAAAGGGCGCCGGGTGGGCGCCCTCCGCACTGGCGTGCGTTGATCTTGCGATCAGTTGATGCAGGAAGCGGCGGAGCTAGAGGCCGTGGCGCCGGTGGCCAGGCGGGCAAAGCCGGTGGGCAGGGTGCTGTTGCCGTTTACAACGGTGTCCACCAGGTTTTCCAGAGCCTGGGGATCGCTGTTGCCGTCGGTATAGGTCAGCAGGTTGGTAACGGCGGCGATCGGGTAGGCGCCGGTGAGCTGGGCGGCCGGATCGATCACCAGTACGCAGTTGCTGTTGATACCTGACACCGGCTCGGGCTGCGGCAGGCCGGTGAACGGGCTGACGTCGCCCAGTACCTGACCGGTCAGCAGGTCATTGCTGTCATAGGCGATTTGCGTGGTGCTGGCCGGGTCCTCGCCTTCCACATCCGCGTAGTCCAAGCCTTGTTCTGCCAGGACGTTGGCCAGGTTGGCGAAGCCAATGGACCAGTCGGTGCTGGCGACCGTGGTGACGATGCCGCCGTTGCCACTGGCGGGCGTGCCAACGGCATAGTTGCCCACCGGCGCGCCGGCGGCGAAGTCCTCGTCGGTGTTGAAGGTGACCTGGGAGCCGTTGCAGTTGGCGGCCAGATACTGAGTGAAGGCAAACACGGTGCCACTGCCATCGGAGCGGTAGACAACGTTAATCGGCTGGCTCGGCCAGGTGGGATCGATCTGGTCCCAGCTGGTGGCGTCGCCGGAGAAGATGTCGCAGACCTGAGTGTTGCTCAGGTTGGGACGACTGATCGGCATACCGAACACGTCGTTGCCCAGGTTCAGCGGCAGCGCGATCAGGGCGCCCAGGGCGGGCACCTGTACCAGGTCCTGGCGGTTGGCGCGCGGGCCGTTCAGGAAGGCGGTGACGTCGTCGGCGGTCAGAGGAGCGTCGGAGCCCACGAAGTCCGGGTCGGTCTGGCTACCCGGTGCGCTGAAGCCCACCGGGCTGGCGCTGTAGTCACGGCAATCGCCATTGGCGTTCAGGGAGTTGGCCCCTACCAGAACACGCTTGCCGGTGCCGCTGCCGGTCTGGCAGTAGGAGGCGGTGTCAGACGGATTGGAGCCTTGGAAAGCGGCGAAAATGGAGCCAGGGGTAAGGGTCGTAGATTCATAGTCATTCCCACCAGCGTCTTGGCCTGCGCTGATCAGGACGTCTGAGGACAGACGAGACTGCGGGGTGGTGCCCGTGAAGTTGTCGCCCACATAGGCGAGTGCCGGCAGAGAGGCGCCGCCGCCGACCAGATCGGTGGCGGAAGCGGCCAGCGGTGCGCTGATGATGGCGGCGGCCAGGGCCGCCTTCTTGATGATGGTCTTCATGATTCATTCCCTCGATGTTGGGTGTGATTTTGGTGAATCCCCGCGGCGAGTGCCGCATGAATCACGCTATCGAGAGCGAATGTCGGTTTGGTTCCATTACGAATAATTTTGCGCTTCCGGAAAACGACAGATCGTTGTCAGGGGGTGCGGGGAAGGGCAGGTCGGGTCTGATTGGGCCAGGGGTGGGGGTAAGTGCTTGTTTCTTCGCGATGGGGGAGACGGGGAGAGGAGTGGGTGGATGACGGTTTTGTGGTTTTGGGGTGCGGGGTGTAGCAAGTGCTGCGCGCTCGCCGCCAAACGTCGGCGCGTTTGGTCGAACCGGGCGGTGGTTCATCATCCAACCGCCGGATTGCCAGACATACAAAAAAGCCCCTGCTCCGGTGGAGAGCAGGGGCTTTTTCTTGATCTGGTGCCCGGAGACAGAATCGAACTGCCGACACGGGGATTTTCAATCCCCTGCTCTACCGACTGAGCTATCCGGGCGTGGGGGCGTATTAAAGCGGCTGACCCTGGCCCCGTCAAGGGCGCGGGGCTATTGATTGGCGTCTTTGGTGGGGGGAACGTAACCCTCTGCTTTTTCTACGCTTTCGTTGTTCAAAAAACGCTCACGTTGTTCGTCCAGGAAGGCCTTGGCCTTGGGGTCCATGACGTTCAGGTGTTTCTCGTTGATGAGCAGAGTCTGGTGCTGGAGCCATTCCTGCCAGGCGGCGCGGGACACGTTTTCGTAGATGTCCTGGCCCTTGGGGCCGGGGAAGGGCGGTTTGTCCAGGCCTTCCAGTTCCTGCTGGTGCTTGCGGCAGAAGACGGTGCGGGTCATGGCTTCCTCGCTGGTTCGGTTTACAGCAGGCCCCGTTGGCGGGGGCCGTGGAGCTGGTCGAGCAGTTTCTTTACCGGGGCCGCGAGGCCCAGTTCGCCGGGGTCGGCGGGGCTCACCCAGCGGCCCTCGGCATCCTGCACGGCCTCGCCGTGGCTGTCCACCCGGATCAGGCGGGGCTCGATGTCCAGGTGGAAGTGGCTGAAGGTGTGGCGGAAGCCGGGCAGGCTTTCCTGGTCCCGGGCGGCCAGGCCGCGGCGTTCCAGGGCGTCGTGCTGGGCGTCGTCCGGGCTGTCGGATGACGCGTCCAGCTGGGGGAAGCACCAGAGGCCGCCCCAGATGCCGCTGGGCGGGCGCGGTTCCAGCCAGACGCGGCCGTCGCCGGCTTGCAGGATCAGCATGCGGGCGGCGCGCACCGGTTTGGCCTTGGCCGGTTTGCGGCCGGGGTAGTCCTGGGGGTTGCCGTCGGCGTGGGCCTGGCAGAGGTGGATGACCGGGCAGCGCGGGCAGTCCGGGCGGCGCACGCAGAGAGTGGCGCCCAGGTCCATGACCGCCTGGGTGTAGTCCGCCAGGCGTTCGTGAGGGGTGTGGTGCTCGGCCAGTTCCCAGAGGCGGTTTTCCACCGGCTTCTTGCCGGGCCAGCCGGGTACGGCGTGCAGCCGGGTGAGCACCCGCTTGACGTTGCCGTCCAGGATCGGGGCGCGCACGCCGCGGCTTTGCGCGAGGATGGCGCCGGCGGTGGAGCGGCCGATGCCGGGTAGGCTGGCCACTTCCTCCACGGTTGCCGGGAAGTCGCCGTCGTACTCCTCCACCAGCTGGCGGGCGGCTTTGTGCAGGTTGCGGGCGCGGGCGTAGTAGCCCAGGCCGGTCCACAGGTGCAGCACCTGGTCCACGTCGGCGGCGGCCAGGGCATGCACGTCCGGGAAGGTGGCCATGAAGCGCTCGAAGTAGCCGATCACCGTGGTCACCTGGGTCTGCTGGAGCATGATCTCCGAGACCCACACCCGGTAGGGGGTGCGCGGGTGCTGCCAGGGCAGGTCGTCGCGGCCGTGCTGGTCATACCAGGCCAGCACGGCCTCGCTGAAGGCCGGTTCGCTCAACGGTTCTCCCGGTTGAAAAGGCCTTTGAGCTTGTCGCCCAGCTCTTCCTGGATTTTCTCCTCGGCTTTCTTCTTGGCGGCGTTCTTCATCACCTCCTGGGTGGTGTCGCCTTCCGCGTCGATGCCGAGTTTCTCCTTGAGCTTGCTCTTGGCGGCGTTGGTGGCGGCCTGCTGGGCGATCTTGGCGAAGCCCTCGCGGTCCGCGCCGCACCACTTGGCGGGGCTGCCGGCCAGGCTGCCCTGGCAGCGCAGCGGCCAGGTGACGTCCTCCAGGTATTTGCTGCCGCCCAGTTCCGGGGACTGCATGCCGATCCTGAGGTCGAACTCCTGGGTCAGCATGTTGAGCCAGCCGTTGCCGGAGAGGGTGCCTTTTTCCAGTTTGGCTTCCAGGCTGTCCAGGTTGGCGACCTGCTTGTCGAGGCTGGCCTTGGTGGTCAGGTCGATGATCTTGGTGTCCTCGGACAGGGCGCTCGGCAGTTTACCGGATTCCTGATTGGGGATCAGGGCGCTGAGGCCCTGGAAGCGGCCGAGCATGTCGTTCACGCCACCGACCAGGGTGTTGTAGAGGTTGAGGCCGCGCACGGTGCCGTCCGCCAGGTTGACGGTGGCGTTGCCCTTGGCGGATTGCACCAGGGCTTTTTCGCTGTTGCCGGCGGCGCTGAAGTTCATGTCCAGGGAGAACAGGCCCTTGGCCAGGTCCTCGCCCAGGGCCAGGGTCACCAGCGGCTGCAGCTGCATGCTGGTGACGTTCTGCTTGTAGTTGATGCGCGGCGTGTTGCCGGACACGTCCAGGCTGCCGCTGCCGGTGAAGCTGCCGTTGAGGGTCTGGCCGGAGGCCTGGGCCAGGCGCAGCACGCCGTTGTTGGCGGTGACCTTGAACGCCAGGTCCTTGGCCTGGATGGTTTCGAAATTGAGCTCGTTGACCTTGAGCCGGCCGTCCATGACCAGCGGGCGCAGGCTTTCCACCGGGATCAGCTCCGCTTCCGAGAGCTGCTCGGTGCCGGCCTGCTTGCCGGCGCCGCCGCCGGCGCCGGTGGGCGTTTCCTCTTTATCGTCGCCGCTTTCCGGCGGCAGGTAGCCGTCCAGGGTGATCTTGTCGAGCACCAGGTCGAAGACGATCTTGCCGGTGTCCAGGCTTTCCAGGCCGGCCTTGCCGCTCAGGGTGCTGCTGTCCAGGGTGACCTTGAGCGGGTCCACCATGACGCTGCCGGCGGGGCCGGCCAGGGTGGCGTCCAGGGCCACCTTGCTCAGGGCGGCGTCGTCGCGGGTCTCGATGGGCGTTTCACCGATGGACTTAAGCGCCTCGTTGACGTCGAAGGGCGCGGTCTTGATCTGGCCCGCCACCTTCATGTCGCCGGTGAGGCCGGTGACGGTGGCGTCGCCGGTGGTGCGGGTGCCGGCGGCTTCCAGCACCAGGCCGGAGAGGGCGGCGCGGTCCTCGTCCAGGTTCACGTCCAGCTTCTGCTCCAGGTGCACGTCCACCGGGTTGACGGTGAGGCCGCCGATCTGGGCGTCCAGGGTCATGGGATCGAGCACGAAGTGGTTGCTGTCCAGGTTGGCGGCCAGGGTGGTGTCCAGGCTCAGGTCCACGCGCACGTCGCTCTGGTCCTGGTAGCGCAGGGACAGCTGCATGGGGAAGGGCTCGTCCAGGCTCACGTCCTGGGCCTCGAAGTTGAAATGCTCCACGCGGATGTCGGTGCCGTCGGTGGTGTTGCGGTAGCTCACCTGGCCGTTGGTGATGGCCACGCTGGGGATGGTCAGCGGGATGTCCAGGGTGCCGCCTTCACTGTCCTCGGCGGGTTGCTCCTCCTCGGCGGCGGGCTGCTCGGCGTCCTCTTGCGGGCCGATTTTTTCCCAATTGGCGCCGTCGGCGGTTTCCACCAGGTTCACTTCCAGGCCGTCCAGGGTGACGCCGTCCATTTCCACGTTGCCGAACAGCAGCGGCCAGACCGCCACGCTGACGCTGGCGCTGTCGATGGCGGCGAACAGCTCTTCCTCGTCGGGCAGGCGCGCTTCGGTGCGGCCCAGGCTGACGCCCAGGGAGGGCCAGAACTGCCAGTCCAGCTCGCCGGGGATTTCCAGCTCCAGATTGGCCTGAGTGAGCGCCTGCTCACGGATCTGCGGTTTGAAATCATTGGGGTCGATCACCTGGGTGATCACGAACACCGTGGCGGCGAGCAACACCACGATGGCCACCAGGACGATGACCACGATTTTAATCGCGCGTGCCATAACGAGCCTCTCCTTGCGCCTCGGACCAGGGGCCGGGATTATGTTTGCGGGACATCATAACGTATGAATGAGTATCACGCTTTGGGGAGCCGCTTTTGTTAAAGTTCCGTAATATCCTGGTTCTGCTGGGGTTACTGGGGTGTGCTCTGGCCTGGGGGGCGGAGCCGGTGACCCTGTCCGGGGACCGCGACCAGGTGGAGGTGGCGCGCTCCATGGAGGTGCTGGTGGACCCGGAGGGGCATTGGGACTTCCAGACCGTGCGCGGCCGCCTGGCGTCGCGCTTCCGGGCCAACGATTCCGCGGAACTGAATTTCGGCTTCACCGGCAGCGTGATCTGGCTGCGCTTCGCCCTGGACGCCGGCGCCGTGTCCGGCGAGGACTGGTACCTGGTGGAGCGCTACCCGATCCTGGACAACATCACCCTGTTCGCGCCCACCGCCGACGGCGGTTACCGGCGCGTGGACATGGGCGACACCCTGCCGTTCCACCATCGCCTGATGAACCACCGCGCCTTCATCTTCCCCCTGGAAAGCGGCGCGCCGGCGTCCCGGGACTACTATGTGCGCATCAGCGGCAAGGGCGCCATCAACCTCTCGCCCATGCTGTACAGCGCCACCGGCCTGGTGGAGTACACCTACCGGGACATTCTGGTGTACGGCATTTTCTATGGCTGCCTGCTGATCATGGTGATCTATAACGCCCTGCTGGCGCTGTCCCTGAAAGAGCCGGTGTACCTGTATTTCGTGGCGTTTCTGGTGGGCATCACGGTGTTCAATCTGAACATCAACGGTTTCGGCCTGCAGTTCCTGTGGCCGGAGGTGCCCAAGCTCAACGAGTACTACTGGCTGGGCATCTATATCTGCACGCCGGCGCTGGCCATGTACTCGCGGCATTTTCTCGGGCTCAAGGAGCGCTTTCCCCGTTACGACCGGCTGATACGCGGTTATTTGCTGGGCATCGCGGTGTTGCTGGTGGTGCAGCTGCTGATTCCGGCGCCCTGGTCCTATTACCTGTCCACCCTGCTGGTGGTGATCACGGTGCTGCTGTTTAGCTGGCTGGGCTGGACGGTGTGGTCCCGGGGCTACCGGGCGGCGCGCCTGTACGTGGCGGCCTGGTTCGTGTTCCTGGGGCTGATCTTCATCTTCGTGCTGGGCAACCTGGACTGGGTGCCCTACGTCTCGGTGATCACCATGCTGCCGCACATTGGCGCGCTCTGGGTGGTGGTGATGCTGTCCCTGGCCCTGGGCGATCGCATCCGTTTTCTGGAGCAGGAGCGCAACCAGCTGTTCCAGGAGGCCCGCGAGAGCCTGGAGCGCCATGTGCGCGAGATCGAACAGATGAACCGGGACAAATCCACCTTCCTGCAGTACGTGAGCCACGAGCTGAACACGCCGATCAACTGGATTGGCGCCGCCGAGGGGCTGGGCGACGACGACCAGGCCGCCGACGCCCGGGCCCTGGTGCGCAAGGGGCAGCAGCGGCTGGTGGGCATGGTCAGCACCTCGCTGCGCTATTTTGATCTGGCGGACCGCCACCGGCCGCCCCTGCTGGGGCGCTGCCAGCCGTTGCTGCTGCTGGAGGCGCTGCTGGCCAGCCGCGCCGGAGCCCTGCGCGGGCGCCGGCTGACCGTGGACAACCGGGTGGGGGCGGGCCTGTGCGTGCGCGCCAACGAGGCCGAGCTCCAGGAGGTGCTGGCCATCGCCCTGGACAACGCCATCCGTTTCAGCCACCCGGAAGGTCGGGTCCGCATCACCGGCCGGGCCCTGTCCGAGGAGGCCGAGATCCGCATCGCCGACGGCGGCCGGGGCGCCGGGCCGGGGCAGTTGGAGAGCCTGTTCGAGCCGTTCTTCGTGATGGGCTCGCGCCACCACGAGGAGGGCTACGGCCTGTCCCTGGCCATGGCGCGGGTGATGGTGGAGCAGGCCGGCGGGCGCATCTGGGCGGAAAGCGGCGGTCCGGACCAGGGCTTTACCCTGGTGATCCGCCTGCCGCTGGGTTGAGCCGCCTTCGGCTCAATCGCGCCGGCATTTGTCGGGCAGGGTGACGCCGTGGCCCAGTTTCGCCTCGATGCCGCGCAGGAAATCCCGGCCCACGCCGCGCCCACGGGTGGCCGGGTGCACCACCATCCAGGCCAGGTTGTCGCCGTGCAGCACGGCCACGCCCACCGGGCGGCCGTTGAAATGGGCGGCGGCGATCTCGTTGCCGTGGGCGGCGCCTTCCTGCAGGGTGAGCTCCAGCTCGGCGGCGTGGCCCGGGTCGTCGCGCAGCACCTGGGCGAAGGTTTGCGCCAGTTCCGGCCGTGACGGGTGAAATTCCACAGTGATCGGCATACTGCCTCCGAATCGCGATGTCGGCGCCCGCTGGTGAGGGGCGCGGGGGGTACGTATAATACGGGGTTCCGCATTCTGGAGGTACCGATGAGCGAACGCCGCGCCACCGTAGAGCGCAACACCCTGGAAACCAAGATCCGCGTCAGCGTCAACCTGGACGGCACCGGACGGAGCAAGCTGGATACCGGCCTGCCGTTCCTGGAGCACATGCTGGATCAGGTGGCCCGCCACGGCCTGATCGACCTGGACGTCCACGCCGAGGGTGACCTGCACATCGATGCCCACCACACCGTGGAAGACATCGGCATCACCCTGGGGCAGGCCCTGGCCCGGGCCTGGGGCGACAAGAAGGGCGTGCGCCGTTACGGCCACAGCTATGTGCCCCTGGACGAGGCCCTGTCGCGGGTGGTGATCGACCTGTCCGGTCGCCCCGGCCTGGAAATGTTCGTGGATTTCACCCGAGGCCAGATCGGCGGCTTCGACGTGGATCTGTTCTACGAGTTCTTCCAGGGCCTGGTGAACCACGCCATGATCACCGTGCACATCGACAACCTGCGCGGCAAGAATGCCCACCACCAGGCCGAGACCGTGTTCAAGGCGTTCGGCCGGGCCCTGCGGGTGGCGGTGGAGCCGGACCCGCGCATGGACGGCGTCACGCCCAGCACCAAGGGCACCCTGACCGAACAGCCGGAATAGAGGGCTTCCCATGACTGAAACCGTGGCCGTGGTCGATTACGGCATGGGCAATCTCCACTCCGCCGGCAAGGCGCTGGAGAAAATGGCCGCCGACGGCCAGCGCATCGTCATCACCGGGGACCCGGATGTGGTGCGCGGCGCCGACCGGGTGGTGTTCCCCGGCGTCGGCGCGATCCGCGATTGCATCCGCGTGATCACCGAGACCGGCCTGGACCGGGCCATCCTCGACGCCATCGACGCCTACAAGCCGGTGCTCGGCATCTGCGTGGGCATGCAGGCGATGATGGACTTCAGCGAGGAGAACGACGGCGTCGACTGCCTGGGCGTGTTCTCCGGCCGGGTCCAGTTCTTCGGCGAGCAGTTCGGCGAGACCGGCCAGCGCCTGAAAGTGCCGCACATGGGCTGGAACCAGGTTCAGCAGACCGTGGACCACCCGGTCTGGGACGGCATCGACGACAACAGCCGCTTCTACTTCGTGCACAGCTACTGCGCCACCGGGCTGCCGGAGGAGGAGCTGGCCGGCCGCTGTGAATACGGGCTGACCTTCGCCGCCGCCGTGGCCAAGCACAATGTGTTCGCGGTGCAGTTTCACCCGGAGAAAAGCGCCGACGCCGGCCTGCGCCTGCTGGCCAACTTCCTGCGCTGGCAGCCTTGATTTCTGGCGCCGACGGTTGAGCGCCGGCGCCCGCCATTCAAAACGGATTTCGTGACAGAGAGACCCCCATGCAACTGATTCCCGCCATCGATCTGAAGGACGGCAAATGCGTGCGCCTCAAGCAAGGGCGCATGGACGATGACACCGTGTTCTCCGAGGACCCGGTGGCGGTGGCCGACCACTGGGTGGAGAAGGGCGCCCGGCGCCTGCACCTGGTGGACCTGAACGGCGCCTTCGCCGGCGAGCCGGTGAATGGCGAGATCGTCAACGCCATCGCCCGCGCCAACCCCGGCCTGCCGATCCAGATCGGCGGCGGCATCCGCTCTCCCGAGACCATCCAGGCTTACCTGGACGCCGGCGTGCAGTGGGTGATCATCGGCACCAAGGCGGTGAAGGAGCCGCAATTCGTCAAGGACATGTGCCGCCAGTTCCCGGGCCACATCATCGTCGGCCTGGACGCCAAGGACGGCAAGGTGGCCACCGACGGCTGGGCCGAGGTCACCGACATCGACGTGGTGGACCTGGCCCGCCAGTTCGAGCACGACGGCGTGGTCGCCATCGTCTACACCGACATCAGCCGCGACGGCATGCTCCAGGGCGTCAACGTGGAAGCCACCGAGCGCCTCGCCGAGGCGATCTCCATCCCGGTGATCGCCTCCGGCGGCATCACCGACCTGGAGGATGTGCGCAACCTGTGCGAGAGCCGCGCCACCGGCATCACCGGCGCCATCACCGGCCGCGCCATCTACGAGGGCTCCCTGGACTTCGAGAAAGGCCAGGCCCTGGCCGACGAACTCTCGGCCAAGCGCGGCTGAAACCGCCGGATCGGAGCGCCAGGGAAGGCGTTTCGTGACCGGTCCGCTTGTATTCGCGCGTCGGATCGGTACAACAAGGTGAGGGACGCGAAGACGGCCTGGGGGAAGGCCGCCCGTCCATCACGACCATTCCAGGGAAGGGGGGGAATCATGGCCCGTAAGGAAGGCGCGGTGCATCCTGCGGTGGCCGCGTTCGTTATCGCACTGTTCATTTTCTGGCTGATGACCTGGGTGTATGCCCTGGACCGGCGTCATTCCGTTCCGATGCCCACGCAGATGGCGCCCCTGCCCGATGGCGGCGTGCTGGTGCGGTTCGGCGACCGCCTCTACCCGGTAAACGCGGAGGGCGCCACGGGGGCGCCCTTCGTTATTCCCGGCCTGTCCGAGTACAGCGGCCTTGCCGTCACCGGCGCGGACAGCGTGATCGTCTACCTGGGCGGCGAGCGGCCGTCCTTTTCTCGCAATCTGCTGCGTTTTCTGCGTCTGGCGCCGCCGGCCTCGCCGCCCGCCGAGGGGG
>CEWJ01039013.1_pt1 | contig 23562 bp, 18 predicted proteins | sample 350291 | NCBI WGS metagenome assembly CEWJ01 (sample SAMEA2622923, study PRJEB7988) | marine metagenome | isolation source: saline water (ENVO:00002010), including | reverse complement strand
GAGTTCCAAGTCCAAGGAAAAGTGGGTTAAATTTCCGCGAGTATAAAAAACATGGCTACCAAAGTAGGAATAATAGGGGCTGGCGGGATGCTGCAATACCACGCGGGTGGATTTCGCGCTGGTGGGGCGGATATCGTTGCCATTTGTGATGTGAATGAGGCTGCTGCCGGCAAGGCCGCAGCTGATCTGGGCGTTGATAACGTATTTGGAGACGTCGGTGACATGCTACAAAAGCTGCCTGAGTTGGACGCCGTCAGCGTTATCACGCCAAACCGTTTTCACAAGCCGTTGGCGGTGCAATTGCTCGAGGCAGGGAAACATGTCTTTTGCGAAAAACCACCGGCCCTGAACGCGGCCGAGGTCGCCGAGATGAAGACCGCGGCCGAGGCTGCCGGGAAGGTGTTGATGTTTGATTTTAACAACCGCGCCCGTCCTGAGTCGTATGCCCTGATGGATTACATCAAGGCTGGCGATGTCGGGACGATCAACTCAGCTCAGGCCAAGTGGATTCGCCGCACTGGTATCCCCGGGTTCGGTGGGTGGTTCACGAACAAAGAGTTGTCTGGAGGTGGGCCGGTGATCGACTTGCTGCACATGATCGACTTGGCTCTTTTTTACATGGGCAATCCGGAACCGCAGCACGTACTCGCGCAGACATTCAATGATTTCATCGAAAACAAGGCATTCAAGGGACCGTGGGGCATTCCGGATGTCGCCGATGGTGTCACCGATGTAGAGAGCGCGGCTCACGGGTTCGTACGATTCAAAACCGGCCAAGTGCTTTCCTATCAGGTTTCGTGGGCGGAGATGAACAAACGCGAGGAAGTGTCCGTGACGTTTCAGGGCAAAAAGGCAGGCGGCATGATTCGTCGCCTGTTCAACGTGGACGGTCTTGACGAAACTGCGGTGGACGACTGCGAGTTGTATGTCCAGGAGAATGGGCGTTCCGTGAATCGCTCCATTATCACCGAGCCGAATGAGGACATGGGGCGGATTCGCGCTGCACAAAACTTCGTGCTTACGGTCGAGGGCGAAGAGGAGCCGTTGAACACCCCGGATCAGGCGCTGTCGTTGATGAAGATCATCGATGCGACCTATGAATCGGCTTCGACCGGTCAGCCGGTTTCCATCTCCTGATGCCGGCGCGACAGCTTAATTTCAGAAGCCCATCCCGGTGGGCTTCTTTTTTCTAATGCCAAAGAAGACATTAAACATCGGCCTAATCGGCTATCTTTTCATGGGCAAGGCGCACAGCAACGGCTGGCGTCAGGCGCCGCGTTTTTTCGACATGAAACATGGTGTTCGGCTGCACACGATATGTGGCCGCAACGCCGCCGCCGTCGAGAAGGCACGGAAGCAATATGGATGGGATCATACCGCGACCGACTGGCGCGAGGTGGTCGCCAATCCTGAAATTGATGTCATCGACATCAACACGCCGAACGACTCCCATGCCGAAATCGCGATCGCAGCCGCCAGGGCGGGCAAGCATATCCTCTGCGAAAAACCGTTGGCGATGAATGTGAAGGAGTGCCGGCAAATGCTGCAGGCGGTCAAAAAGGCCAAGGTCGTTCACATGATCTGCCACAACTACCGGCGCATTCCCGCCATCGCCCAGGCGAAGAAAATGATCGATGAAGGGGCGCTTGGCCAGATTCGCCACTACCACGCACGATATGCCCAGAGCTGGCTCGTGGATCCAAAGGCGCCTCGACTTTGGCGCATGCAGAAGCAGTACGCCGGCAGCGGGGCGCATGGCGACATCAACGCTCACATCATCGACCTCGCCCGTTATTTGGTGGGTGAATTCGATGAAATTACCGGTCAAATGCACACCTTCATCAATCAGCGCCCCCTGCCGGATAACCCGAAGAAAATGGGGAGAGTGACTGTCGATGATGCCGCCCAGTGTATTGGCCGATTCAAGAACGGCGCGTTGGCCAATCTCGAGGCGACCCGCTACGCGACCGGCCGAAAGAATCGTATCCACATCGAGATCAACGGCTCCGAGGGATCACTCGAATTCAATCTCGAGGATTTGAATCGGTTGAAGTATTTCGACAACAAGGCCCCCACCGACCGGCAGGGGTTTGCTGACATCATTGTCACCCAGCAAAATGGTGTGCATCCATATGTGGGACAATGGTGGCCTCCCGGTCATATCATCGGCTACGAGCATACGTTCGTGCATGCTATCGCCGACTTCGTCAACGCCGTGGCCAAAGGTAGTTCGGTTCAGCCGACGTTCGAGGATGGCCTGAAAAATCAACAGGTCCTCGAGGCCGTGGAAAAGTCAGCCGAGACTCGCCGCTGGGTAAAGGTGTAGTCGGTAAGCCGCTTGGCCAAGTTCACGGGCTCGCTAAGATAGCCGAGCGCAAAAAAAATGGAGGGACGAGCCTGCGAGTCCGTTAATCTATGAGAAAATTTCCTGCGCTTGACCAATCGCTTGGTTAGCTACTTATTTTTCCAAGGCCATGGCTTGGCTAGGGCGGCCACGGCCCAAGCTTCCCAATCATCGACCATGCGCTTGAGGCGCTTGGGGTGTTTCTCGGCGAGATTGTTCAATTCGGTGCGATCCGCTTCAATATCATAGAGTTCCCACGGGCCGGTTGACCCCTTGGCAACCAGTTTCCATTTGCCGTCACGCATGGCGCGATTGCCCTCGTGCTCCCAGTAGATCGGCTTTTTGCGGCGCAGTTTTTTTCCGTTGAAGGCGCGGGTGAGTGACACACCCTGCAGGGGCACGATCTCAACCTCCCCGACTTTCTTCGGGTACTCAGTCTCTGCAAGGTCAACGCAGGTCGCCATGAGATCGATCAGGTGGCCGGGTTGGCCTTCCAGTTGTCCGTTGCGTTTTTTATTGATGCCCTTGGGCCAGTGAGCGATGAGCGGCGAACTGATACCGCCTTCATGAACCCAGTGCTTGTATTCGCGGAACGGGGTGTTGCTGGCGTTCGCCCAAGCGAGTCCGTAGCCGTGGTAAGTATCATCTCCCGGCATGACGGAGGTGCCTTGTCGGATCACGCGTCCGTCACGGGTGCGTTTGGGTATCATCTCGGTCTGGAGGACGTCTTTGGCCATCGGGATGATTTTGTCCGGGTTGGTGTCCTTGTATCGAATATCCCTTTGCCGTCCCATGTTTTCAGCACAACCCCCGTTGTCGGCGAGGAACAGTATCAGTGTGTTGTCCAGTTGACCGGTTTCTTCCAGCGCCTTCACGATGTTGCCGATCCCCTGGTCCATGCGGTCGACCATGGCCGCGTAGACTTCCATAAGGGCGATCTCCCATTCCTTGTTTTTCGCGTCTTTCCAGGCGGGAGCCTTTCCGTCTCGTGGTGACATTTTCCAGTTCGCGTCGATTAATCCCATCTTGAGCTGTCGCTGGTAGCGTGCCTCGCGCATGGTGTCCCAGCCCTTGTCGTACTTGCCTTTGTACTTCGCGATGTCCTCCGGCAGGGCGTGCATCGGCCAGTGTGGTGCCGTGTGGGCGGCGTAAATGAAAAACGGCTGTTCCTTGTCCTTGTGTTCGCGAATATAACGAACTGCGTGGTCATTTATCGCATCGGTGTAATAGTACGGGCCGCTCTTTGGTTGGTATCCCTCGTCGGTAAGTGGCGAGACCTGCGTATTTTCGCGGGTCAACGAATTCGGGTCAAAGAAACTGCCCGCCCCGTGAATGGTTCCGTAAAATCGATCGAATCCGCGTTGGCGTGGCCAGTTGTACTTGGGCCCTTCGGGTTTGATGTGCGGGGTGACATGCCACTTGCCCGCCATGTATGTGGCATAACCGGCGCCTTTTAGCACCTCGGCGATGGTGCGGACGTTTTTGTTCAGGTCGCCCTTGTAGCCGGGGAGGTTGCGGCTTCCCATCATGTGGCCGATGCCGGCCTGGTGAGCGTAGGTGCCGGTCAGCAACGTTGCACGAGTCGGGCAACAACGGCCGGTGTTGTAAAATTGGGTGAATCGAACCCCGTTGGCGGCCAGCTTGTCGAGGTTGGGTGTTTTGATCTCGCCACCGTAACAGCCGATGTCGCTCCAGCCCATATCGTCGGCCATGGCGATGATGATGTTCGGGCGCTTGGCGGCCCATGCGGTGGAGACCAGTGCCAGCCCCAGAATGACAGGCAAACTTCGGCTTACAATCGTGTTGAATGCGTTTTTGTTCATGCGATTTTGGACGGCGGCAGTTGTACCCAAGTCACCGGTTGCTGTCGAGGCGAGGAAAAGCCGTGCGATGCCTCCCTCGCTTGGCTACAGTCCGGCATGCACAATTTCAGAGTGTCAATGGCGCTTGGCTTGTTTGTTTTTACAACAAGTGCGCTTGGCCAATCGCTGCCCTCCGCAGAACCGCTTGATGCCAAGCGCTTGGCCAAGCAGATCCGGGACTCGATCGTTGTGCTGACCCAGTTTGGCCGTGACGACAACGAAGAGGGGGTCGGAACCGGGTTTGTCGTGTCCGCCGACGGATTGATCGCGACGAGCCTGCACGTGATCGGGGAGGGGCGGCCGGTGCAGGTGCGCTTAGCCAACGGGGATGAACTGGAGGTGACCGAGGTGCACGCGTGGGATCGGACTCTCGACTTGGCCGTTTTGCGGGTAAACAAGACAGGGCTCACGCCCCTACCAATCGGGGATTCCGCCAAGCTGAGCCAGGGTGCTTCCGTGGTGGCGATGGGCACGCCGCATGGTTTGGACTTCAGTTTTGTGCAGGGCGTGCTCTCTGCCCGGCGCACGCTTGAGAACGTGGAATTGCTGCAGGTCGCATTGCCGATCGAACCGGGTAACAGTGGTGGGCCAATGCTGGATCTACACGGCAGGGTTCAAGGGGTGATCACTTTGAAATCGCTTGTGACCGATAACCTTGGCTTTGCCGTTCCATCAAATTTGCTCAAGCCACTTCTCGAGAAACCAAATCCCGTGCCGATCAAGCGCTGGATGACCATCGGGCAGTTGAGCCAGAAGGCGTGGACTACGGTTTTCGGTGGGCATTGGAGGCGCAAGGGCGGGGGAATTCATGTCAGTCATGCGGGGGAAAGTTTCGGGGGGCGCACACTGTGCCTGTCGACAAGGGACGTGCCGGAGACTCCATTCGAGTTGGCGGTGGAGGTGAAGATCGATGATGAGTCCGGGGCGGCCGGCTTGGCTTGGGCAGCGGATGGCGGAGATCGGCACTATGGGTTTTATCCCAGCGCTGGCCAGATGCGACTCACCCGGTTTGATGGGGCGAATGTTTTTTCGTGGACCATTCTAGACCAAAGGTTGACGCGACATTACCTGCCCGGTGACTGGAACCGGTTGAAGGTTCGCAACGAAGGCAACCGGTTTTATTGTTACGTCAACGGTCATCTGATTTTTGAATCGAGTGACCGCGGGTTGAGCGGTGGTCGGGCCGGCTTGGCCAAGTTTCGAAACACGGTGGCCAGTTTTCGGAATTTTCAACTGGGCACAAAAGTTCAGGATGATTCGACTCCGATTGCCCCTTCGCTTGGCCAAGCGCTGATCTCCGAGTCCAATCTGGGGAGTGGATTTACTGAAGAGACTATCACCGGAGCGGGTAAAAACCCGGCAAGCGCCCTGCGGCATCTCGACGCCGAAGCCAAGCGATTGGAACAAAAAGCGGCGAAACTGCGGCAGTCGTCGGAGCAACTTCACCGCCGCCTCGTCCGGGATCAATTGGCCGCACTGTTTGAGGCGGATGAAGAGAGTGTTGACCTGTTTCAGGCATCCATGTTGATCGCCAAGATTGATGATCCCGCGATCGACGTCGCGCATTACGAGCAGCAGTTGAAGATGATGGCGGGCGAAATCAGGGAGCAATTTGGCGATGGCGATGATGAGAAGGTCAGGCTGAATAAAATGCTCGGTTTTCTATTTCGTGAGAACGGATTTCACGGTAGCCGACAGGACTACTATAATCAGGCAAACAGCTACATGAATCGCGTGCTGGACGATCGTGAGGGCTTGCCGATTACCCTGTCAGTGCTCGTTATGGAGTTGGCCCGGCGGTGTGGTATTCCGGATGTGGTGGGCGTCGGGGCGCCCGGGCATTTCATCGTGAAGCATGTGCGAAAGGGTGGGGAACAGTACATTGATCCGTTCGACGGCGGTAAACTTTTGACCATCGAAGAGACTGAGGCGTTGGTACGCGAAAACAGTGGGCGCAGCATTCCGGTAAGCGAACTTCCCGTATCGTCGAAACGCGAAATTGTGCTGCGCATGCTTCGCAACCTGATGGGAGTTGCGCAGCAAAAAGATGCCCCGGCAGATTTGTTGCGTTACGTGGAGCCGATGGTGGCAATCCAACCGGATTCGGCCTTTGATCGCTGGGCCCGTGCCGTGTTGTTGATTCAAAGCCGCAGGTTTGACGCGGCAAAAGAAGACCTTGAGTGGCTGCTGCAAGCCAAGCCGGAAGGGATGGATTTGGAGCGGGTTCTCGAGATTTACCAGTCCCTTCAGTAACGGGCGTTAAGCCGTGCTCCAGTCGACATCGACGTTGAGCACCTTGCCGAATCGGTTGTTGTAAAAAACGCATCCATTCTCGGATCCGAATTCATGCACCATCTTCGTGATTTTCACATCGTAGCAGCAGTACTCGGCAATCTCCAATATTTTCCCCTGTTTGTACCACTTCAAAGCCTGCAGGCCGTCGGCAATTTTCTCGGCCCCAAACGTGGCGTTGGCGATCGAGTCGAGCTTGAGGCGATGGGAAAGTTTTTGTTGAAGATCGACCATCAGGTCGAGCGAGGGGAGTTGTCGGAGGTCGAGCGGCGTGTAGCCGTGCAGCACCTCATAGTCAAACCGGATGTGGTTGAATCCCACGACGAGGTCCGCCCGTTGTAGTTCCTCGATGAGATCGTTTACCTCAGACTCTTGATAAATGGAATACTCGCCGTTGCCGGTACTGTAGGTAACACCGATGCTCATCCCCATCTTGTCGATGTGTTTCCAGCCGCCGACCTCATCGGCTGCACGCATGGTCTCGAGGTCGAAGTAAACGATGTTCCTCACGTCATCAGTCGCGGCGGAGCCTACCTGATCGCGTTCCGGGTGGAAACAAAACTCGACTGGAAACGGAATGCACCCTTCAATAGCCCTTGAGGTGGGCAACGACTCTCAAAAAGATCCAAACGACACATCGGCGCTGCACGATACTTCGCTGCACTTGGCCGATACGGATGGCGATTTTCCCGTCCACTGGAAAAGCGGGTCGCTCAAGTACTCGGACTTCAAGTTGATGACCGAGGGCGGGACAGCCAAGCTGTTTCTCTGTCGGGATATCAACCTCCATCGGGAAGTCGTCTACAAGACGCTGCATCCGGAGATGCGCGAGTCGGAAATCGAGACGCAGCGATTTCTCCGCGAAGCCCGCGTAACGGCCAAGCTGGCGCACCCGGGCACCGTTCCGGTTTACGAAATGGGCCGCGACCGCAACGGCGACATGTACTTCACGATGAAGCGCGTGCGCGGACGCAACCTGCGGGACATCATTCAGGGCCTTCGCGATGGCAGCGAGAAAATCACCCAGTTGTTCTCACTTGATGTGCTGATCGATTCGCTCATCCAAATTTGCCAAACGGTTGCATACGCGCACAACCACGGCGTCATCCATCGCGACCTGAAGCCGGCGAATATTTTGATCGGTGGTTTCGGTGAGGTGCTTGTTCTGGACTGGGGCTTGGCCAAGGTCTGGGGTGAATCGGATCTTGAGCATGAGCCGTTGCCCAAGGATGCCGATCCGGTCCTGACTCCGGCCGGCCGACGTTACGGGACGCCGCTTTACATGGCGCCTGAGCTTGCCCGAGGTGATGCCCATATCGACGGCAGGGTGGATGTGTTCAGCCTCGGGAACATCCTCTTCGAAATCCTGACGCTCAAGCAGTTGCTCCACGGCAAGACCGCGCAGGACGTGGCTGACAACCTGCTTGGCCAAGCGCTGCTCAAGCCAAGCGAGGCAACTCCGGATCGGTCCATTCCCGCGACGCTCGAGGCCATCTGCTGTCGGGCATTGGAAAAGGATCCGCGCGAACGTTACCCCTCCGTCCAGTCATTGCTCGACGCGCTTAAGGCTTATCGTCTCGCCGGGGCTTCACTCGGCTAGATGGCCAGGCGCTTGTCCAAGCGATTGGCAACCCCAAGGTAAATCAGGTTAAAGCCACTCAGCGTCAGGACGATGGTTTGTTGGTTCGGTGGTTCTGGTTTAATTGCGAGCCAGAGCAGGGCAACCGCATAAACCACAGCCACCGCAACGAGCATGGGGACGCCCCGGTATTGCTCCCTGGCCAACAGTGCGACCACATAAACATTCGCTAGGGCCAGAGGTAACATGCCCCAAACAAAAAAGGGCAGTAGCGCGCCAATCTCAGAGATCACTTTTTGTTTGCCGGCCAGCGATTCTATTTTTTCTGAAAGATCCGGAAGCAACCACGCGGCGAGTGAGCATCCAACGCAGCACAAGAGGCCAAGCAGGATCGTTCCCTTGATAGCCTGCCCAAGGACGGTCGTCTTGGAATCGTCGAGAGCATTCACCATCTTTGGGAACATCACCGCTGCCAACGGAGCGGTGAAAATCACCAGACCTCGCCCAAACATACCAGCCGCACCGTAAGGCCCGGAGTCGGCCGCACTCAGGATGTTGCGGGCCGCAATCATGTCGGCGCTCAACATGACTTGGCTCGCCCCGAGACCGAGCGTGAGCGGCACAATGCGCCGAAGCCATTCGTTGGCATGAAACTGACCGCTCAATGCAAGGCTCTTCGCCCAAACTTGGCGACCGCGCCAGCCTGCAAGAAGACAGGAAACGGTCAGCCCGATTAAAACTCCAGCGACTGCACCCACTGCCTGCCAGGAAAAGACGGCAACAAGAAGGCCGACCGCCAAAAATCGGCCGGCGCCATTCGCAACGGCGGCCCAGCCGAGCCACCCGAACATTTGGCGTCCTTGCAAAATGCCCAGCAGCATAGGGAGGCAGAGCTGAGGGAGTCCGATGAGAATTGTCAGGTAAATGGGTAGCGGATCACCGGCCTTGAGCGCTTTGAGAATCGGTGACTCAAGAAGTAGTGCGACACCTCCAGCCGTCAGCCATCCGATGAAACATATCAGGAAAATCTTCCGGATTGAGGCGGCCAAGTTGGACTGTTCATCATCCGAGGATGCCGCTGCGGTTCGTTGGGCGAACACGGTTTGCAATCCAAGCGCCGGAATCATCATAAGATTCAAAACCTGAAGCAGGGTTACGAACAGGCCGTACTCACCGCTATTCATCCATCCGCCAAAAAAGTGGACGGCAAACATCAGGACGCCGCCGAGAAACGTGGCGGTCAGCATCCAGCTTCCCTGTCGGAAAAATGTCTCCCGGGATTCGCTCATGAAGCTACGGCCTCCAGCCGGTCCGCGGCTTTGCGGCAAATCACTTTCCAGTCAAGCTCTGCGGCGACGCGCTTGGCCAAGCGTTGTCTATCACTCTCAGGCGGGGGGGCGTCCAGCAGACGCAAAACATCCCCGGCAAAATGGGTGGCGTCGAATTTTGAAAAGCAAATCGATGCTTCGTTTTTGAAAAAATCCATGACACCGGACAGCGGGGTGCTGACTACGGGGAGGCCAACTGCCGCGTATTCCACCATCTTTGCGACGAATGCGCTGTGCGTCCCGACGGACGATTCGTACGGGATGATGCCGACATGCGCTTGGCCAAGTCCGTCGGCGATCAGCTTGTAATCGACGAAACCCGTGCATTGAATATTTGCTGAACGGACAGACCGGCGTACGCGCTTGGTCAAGTTTTCCAAGGCTGCGGTTTCTTTTCCGATGAAAAGAAAATGAGCTTCCGGTTTGGCCCGGGCGATTTGGGTGATGGCCTCGATCGCGAACGGCCCGAGATGATGCGTGTCGAACGATCCATGCATCACGACGGTTGGGGTTAGGGCAGAGGAGGTGGATGAGAAGGGGAAGAGTGTCGCATCGTAGCCGTAGTGAATGGTCTGTGTGCGGGAATCAGGGTAACCATTGTCGATGAACCGCTTGGCTAATTCAGTCGATACTGTGAGAACAGCGTCGGCATCGTAACGGATCGGCAGGTTTAACTCGAAACGCATCAATCGATTTAGGATGACGCGGGGCATGACCCAGCGGGGCCACGACTCCATGAACCCGGTCAGGTAATCCAGGAAATTCATGACCACCGGAAGGTTGAGATCGGATTTGAGTTTTCCGGCGGCAACAGCAGAGATGGCGTGCTGCGAAAAGATGGCGTCGAACTCAATTTCCGTCGCAGCCTTTAGCACCATTTTTCTCAGTGCTCGAGGGTATGCGAGGTATTTCAGCGAACGAAGGTTAGTGTAGCGCCCCATCTGCCAACCGGTGAAGGGGTGGATGCGGATGGAAAACTGTTCAGCGATCCCGGGGTGGTCGGGTAACGCGGGGCAGAATAGGTGAACCTCGTGTCCGCGGCGCACCATTTCCTCGACGAGATACACCGCCTCCGCTGAACCACCGCCGGATGGCGGGTAAAATGGTTCGTGCGTCAGCAGGGCCAATCTCATGCGGAAAGTGTGCCGCTAAACTACGGCAGCGACAAAAAGAATCGGGTCAGCACATCCATGCCGCGCTCGAGTTGCCGGATGGAAATCCACTCATCAGCGGTGTGGGCCTGCGCGATGTCGCCTGGGCCCCAGACAATGGCAGGGACTCCCGTGGTAGCGATGTTCGCAGCGTCGCAATAATAGTCTACACCCAACGGTTTCGTCTGTCTCACGGTACGCATGAGCAGTTGTACCATGGGTAGCGTTAGATCGGTCTCCATCGCCGGACAGGTGTATCCCTTGACGTTCGTCAGCCGTGCTTTCAAGCCTCGCTTTTTTAATACCTCACCGATTTCGCGGCGGATCGTTGCAAACGATTCTCCGGGTAGTGTGCGTCGGTCCAGGTCAGCTTCGCAGACGTCCGGCACGATGTTCGGCTGCGAGCCTCCCTGGACAATCCCGGTGTTGATCGTCGGAGGGCCGAGTACGGGGTGCCTTCTTTTCCCGAGATTCTGCGCGTATTCCGTCTCGATGGCGTTGATGCACTTTGCCATCGTGTGAATGGCATTTCGCCCAAGCTCCGGCCTTGCACCGTGAGCCGCCTTGCCTCTGGTTGAGAGGCGCAGCCAAAGGTCGCCCTTGTGCGCGGTGACCACCCTGCAACGGGTTGGTTCGCCTACGAGGGCGAGGTTGGCTTTCAGTTTTAGTTTGGAAAATGCGCGGGAACCGGTTTGATTACACTCTTCGTCGACGAACCCGATGAAAACGATCTCCGTGTTGGCTGGTCGGTGTCGCTTGGCCAAGTGCTCCATTGCATGGAACATTACGGCGACGCTGCCCTTGGTATCGCAGGCTCCGCGGCCATGAAGGCGTTCACCCTTTTTTGTTGGGCGGAAAATCTTGTCGAGGTCTCCGCCCACGGTGTCCATGTGTGGGGCGAGAATGATCCTGTGTGTTGCCTGGCCAAGTGGCTTCAAGCGGACGATCAAGTTGTCACGGCCACTATTCGTTGCCTGAGTTTCGATCTCGAGACCGGCCTTTCTCGCCCGGTTTTTGAGGTAGTCAGCGACACGTTCCTCACCAGCGTGAGGATCGCCGGGTGGGAGGAATGCATTGTTCACACTAGGCAACGCGATGAGGTCGCGCAGCAACTTGACGACCTGGCTCATAGTTCACGCTTGGCCAAGCGCTCGGGCAGCTTCTCCGGCGCGAGCTTGTGTTTTTCCGCAAGGGTGCTGCCCCGTTCGATTGCCCAAAAGTCGTCCTCAATGGAGATGATAACGCGGCTCTGTGAAAGCAGGGCTGGTTTTTCAGGGAAGGGCATTTGGCGGTAATCGATCATCACAATTGTTCCACCCGCAAGGTCGTCGCCCAGTTTGTAGCTTTTGGTTTTATTTTTGTTCGTGTCGAAAATCATGACCTCCTGTTCTCCCTGCCATTCGGAGAGGGAGACGACCTTGTAGGTCTCAGGGCCGGGCGGGGGCGGAGAGGAAGGCGGTTTTGATTTCGGTTTCGCCGGAGGTGGCGGAGGAGGTGGGGGCTGTTTTTGATACGGCAAAAACAGGGCGCGCTTGGTGATCCCGGCGTAAAGACTTCGATCCTCGCTGTCGAGCGCCGGGAAAATCGGGGGGGCATTCGTGCCGGTGAATTTTCCGTACTGGGTTCCGATAACCAGTGACAGAAATTGGAAATTCACCCGAACGTCGTTGCTTCCGCTGACAGGAGAAAGGGAGATGTTTTCCACACGATGGATGTGAGGATCGTTTTGCAGCAAATAGATCAAGTCGGTGACTTTTTTCAATGAACCCTGACCGTTTACGGTGTAGCCGAACGGTTTCGGCCCGTTTTTGACAATGGCACGTGGTTCGAACGGGCGACGTGAAAAGGCGATCTCGGATAGGCCGCTCTGGCGGATGAGTCCGGTGATGTGTTCGCCCATGGATGCGGAAGCCTCCGCTTGAGTGCCGGCGAAGCCCTGAGTGTTCAACTTGGCCAGGCGCTTGCGGTACAGGTCCGCTGTCTTTTGGGTTTTCTGCAGTGAGTTGATCTTATTTTTTCGATCGGTTGACTTGCGTTCCCATTCCTTTACCGGATTGACCATCCAGGGGGCGATTGCCTTGGTAACGAATATTGCGGATGCCATGAGGCCGATGATGGCCAGCAATACGTTCTTCAGGTTTGGCTTAGCCATTGTGAGCCTCCTGTTGTTTGCCGGCAGTTGTCAGGCCATTGGCATGAATGTCATCCTCGATCCGCGCGGGGGGTGAGTTGGTCTTGAGGTTAGATTTAAAATCGTGATCGAAGTTGTCCGGAATCAGCAGATCAAAAGCGGCTCGAAATGAGTACCCGTGGCGGTCGTTGCCGGGTGTGTGCGGGACGGATTTGAAAACGTACCCCAAATCGCGCAGAGTCTTCTCAACCTCATGCAGGGTATCGCTGTCCTTGGCCTGAAGTTGAAATGACAGAATTCCGCTGCGGCCGGCCCTGCGCGTGCCAAGCGATGTGAGGTAAACTTTGTCGCACTGTGGCAACACGGAACTGATGAATGCAAAGTGGCCAAGCCAATCTTTCGAGTCGTTCTGCCAATCCAAAACCGCGCGGCCAGTCCGGTTAACGATCTTGTTTGCCCGATCGCCCTTGTTGAGTTTCGACCAGGTTTGGTTCAGTTTTTCGTAGTTGGATTTCGCTTCCGATTCGTAGCGGTTTCTGAATGAAAACAACATGACTACCGCTGCGAGCAGGAGGCATACCCCTAGCAGCCATTTGGTGCGTCCCTCATTTCGCCGTACGACTGGTCTCTTGGGAGATAGGAAGTTGACCGTCAGACCGCGTTCATCGACGAAACCAAGTGCCAGACCAAGCGAGGTCAGGGCGCGGGCAGCGTCCTCTGCCTTATCGTCTGGTAAACGGATCGCCGTCGGCAGGGGCATGCGGTTGCATGCGGCCTCTGAACCGGACTGAATTTGTTGGCGCAGTTCATCCTCAAGCCCAGTTCCACCGGCGATGAAAAGTTGATCCAGTTTTTGATAGGCGCCAGAGCCTTCGTAGCTGTGTAGGCAACGGAATATTTCCTTTGACGTGTGGTTCAGTCGCTCGTTGCGTTCCAGTTCAAGGCTGTCCTCGGTAAGCTTGAGATCCACTGACAGTTCGCGGCTGAATACCAGTCTTCCGTCGATGAGGATATCCACATCCACTTCGTGACGGCGTACCGAGATGAGTGCGACAGCGCCGCTTTCCAACTCGGGAGCACATGCCTTGAGCGCGCGGTACGATGCCATTGGCCGAAGCCCGAGACCGGCCAACGCAAACCCGGCAGACTCGGCGATCGTTTTGTAATAGTTAAGCGTCTCGTTCTTAATGGCGGAAACGACCACATTCGCCTTGGCTTCGGTGGGTGCGGAGGTGGATGCCCCGTCCTTCTTTGCTGCCTTGATTTCCTTCCGGGTCGGCGCCTTGGTTACAGTGAAGTCGATCGAGGCTTGGGACTCGGGGAAGGGGAGTTCGCGGCCGACGCGCATCCTGACCATCGAGGCTATCTCGCCGATGTCCTTTAGAGGGGGAAGTTGGAATTCCTTGAGGACCGCCTCGCCCCGGCGCACGGCCATGACAACTGTTCCCGGAGTGAGCCGTATCGCCTTGAGTTGCTCCCCGATCCACTCTCCGACTTTCCTTGGGTTTTGCAGGTCGAAATCCTCGCTTGGCACCGGGAGCAGTTCAACGCGGCGCACCTGTGCCGAGCCCCGTGATGAGGTCACATGAACGACCCGAAGCAAGCGCTTGTCGATGTCCAGAGCTGTGACTTCACCCCGCCGCTTCAAGTGGGTGCCCAGCTTAGCCATGCCGCTTGGCCAAGCGCGCGTCGTGTTTGTGGTGGATTCAGTCATTCTGAGTCAGGTTCATGCCCTGCTGGGCACTAAAATGGTACGGAACACCCAGTTTGGTCAAATCCCTGAGGTAAATAATTCTCGGAGTTCCGCCAATCAAATCGATAATTGCCTCTAGCCTGCGGAACCGTCCAGAGGGTAGTCCGTAGCCGACCACCTGAACGTGAAATTGAAGGCTGCGCGCCGTGAGGTGGCGTTCCAGTTGCTTGAACTGGTCGTTACTCATGATCCCTGTCTCAAGGAGCCAGACGATGGAACGACTTTTTTCTGGGGAAATGCCAGTGCGGGTTGAGACGATTGTCGTTGCTAGATTTTCATCGATCCCGGGAACCTGGGCAAGGATGTTGGCTGGTGCCGTGTTGATGTTGACCTTGCCCGGCAAGATTTCGTTGGGGTTCAACGTGCAGGTTTCAAACAGTTGCGGCAGATTCTCCACTGTAACTCCGGAGCTGTAATCCTTTTTGATATTCCCTTCCTCAGTTATAGTGATCTTTGCTCCGACAAGGTCGAGCATCGACTCGATTGGCTCTTCCGCGTTGCGCTTGGCTTGTAGGAATCCGATCAATTCCTCGTCCAGTTCGGTTTCATTTAAATCCAGTTCGGGGTCATTGATTTTTATCCGTGGCTGGTTTGCGGAGGTGACATTCCAATCGCGCGAATGGAGTGTGAAATAACGGTGCAACCCACCCGCCAGCGCACTGTCCTGATTGTCGGGAGGTGAAAGGAGTTCGCCGTCGTTCTCGTTTGAATCGAGCTTGAAGTTGCGGTTGGCATCCTCTCCGTAGAGGTGTCCGGCTGTGACACCGTATGCGAGGAGCAGTTCGTCGAGAAAACTGACCTGCCGGTTGGGGATTGTGTAAGCGACCGGCAACGTGTCGTATGCTTCCTGTTCGGCGCCGTTGTCGCGCGAGATGGAGTCGCCGTCGACGAAGTCAGCCAGCGTTTCCGCCACGGGAAGAGTCATGTTCGGCACGGCCATCATTTGGACGACGTTCGTCAAGCCAAGGGGCAGCTTTGAGGCTTCATCTGTGACTCCATAGGCAATGTTACCCGACTCGAGATTGCCTTGTCGGAAGACGGAGAAATACCACTTGTCGGAGCCGTCGTCGTAGACCAGTTGGTGTTCAAACTCGGTCGGGTTATCCAACCAACCGATGGGCGTTCGCATAGGGTCGGAAACAACACTTGTGGCGCGGTCGAGCCCGCTCAACGCAGCAGCCCATGCCTGCTCGGATTGCAGCGTTGTGGCGGAGGATGTAGCTGCTGCGTTCATCCGGTACATCAGGCTCAACGAAATCATCGATAATAAACCGATGATCACAAGCACCCCGACTAGTGCGATGGCGCGGCTGTGCCTGATATGACCTGAGTGAAGTTTCATGGAATAGTTTGTTCCTCTTCCAGATTGGTATCGTTTGGAGGGGTGGTTGATGCGATCGATGTGGGGATTCGGACGATGCGTCGATATACGTGATTGGTGTATTCTTCGAGTAGGTTGGTTGCGGATAGGGGGGCAATGCCCAGGCTGATTTCGATACCAGTCGGGGGGGTCGGGCCACCCCAATTTTGGGCCCAGTTACCATTGTTCAAATACCGAAGCTGCATGTACTTCAACTGGTCAGTGATTCGCACCGGCTCGATGCGAACAGTGGCCAGAGAATTGGTCGACGCCTTGGCGGTGAGTAGTCGCCGCTCGGTTCGGTCGATAGCATCACCTTGTTTCAACGAAGGGAAATCACCGCCGGGGGCTACGTCAGAATTATTGTCTAGATTTAGGTTCTCGATCATTTCGCGGTTGGCTGTGTTATCTAAGCCTGTGTCGATCACGTTTTTCATGGCCAGCTCATATCGGATCAGGCGGTAGCCGGCCTCGGGATATGCGGATGACGAACTGTTTTCCGTCGACATCGCCCAACTTGCCTCGCTGGGAATCTCTGTCTTCAGAAACTCAACCCAGTTTGAACCACCCTTGAAGCCAATGTTGCGGACTGGGTGGTGCAGTGTACTCCGCAGTTCGGTGCTCATCCGGTTCAAGATCAAGCGGGCACTGGCGATGCGTTCCGTCTCAAGGATGAGATCCGACCTGAACCGGCTTGATTTATGATAAAAATACATCGCCGTAGCGAGCAAGCCGGCAGCGATCACCACGGCGAACAGCACCTCAAGAAGCGTGAAGGCTGTTCTCCGTCGTTGTCGCTTGGCCAAGCGCGGTTGGGTGATGTTGCTCATTGTTTACTCATCTGGCAGCAGGGGCGACGCTTGGCCTCGGATCATTCGGGCAAGGCGTGTCTCCCGACCAAGTTCCTCCGATTGAATGATGACTTCCACCAACGACAGGCCTCCGCCCATGTCCAGATCTTCGCTTGGCTCGGTTACCTCGATCTGCCAGGTCCACTTTTCGAATGGCGGTTCGAACACAGTAGGTGGGGCGGTCTCCAGCGGTTTCAGCCCAAGTTCAATCTCGGCGAGAGTTGAGGTTGCCAGATTAGCTCCATTCAACTCATGCCGCATTCGATCCACACTGCGGAGGGATGCACTGAAACTGTTGGAAATGATCGTTACGGAAAATGTGAACAGTACGAGCGCCAGCACGATTTCGAACAACACGGCCCCGGTGGTGAAGCGGAGGCGGGGATGATGGGATGGGATGATCATGGCGCTGGTTCCGCTTGGCCAAGTGAAGCCTCGGCTTCGGCCACTTCGTTCGTGCCCGGTCCGGTTATTTGCTCCGGTAAAATCTTGATGAGCTGATGTTTAACAGTGCCGGTGTAACCCATCAACTCGACGATCGATTTGTTCAGGTTTTCCGGGTTGAGGTCGGCGAGTTGAATGCGGGCTGAATCGCATGACCCATCAGGAAAGAAGTTAAGGATTGGCAGCGTGTTCTCCATCTGTTCAAGGGAGTTGTCCGTTGGGGCTTCACCGCTGGAGTCCGTCTTGGTGTTGATCCTTGCCATTTGGGCATCAAGTCCTGAGAGCTGAATTGACTCGATCTTCACGAGGTCATTTATCCCCTCGGTAAATGATGCAGAGTTAGCGAGTGGCTTGAACTGCCCGGGCATTTCGACTGGATTCGGCTCCCACTCAACCACGGGATAGGACTCTTCAGTGGATGCGATCTCGACGGTGTTCGTGGAATTATCCGGTGCGGTGAAATCTCCTGCTTGGGATTCGATCGGGCCGAATCGGATTCGTACCCGTTTGCTGCTTCGCTCCGACTCGCTTCTTGCAAAGCGGAACAGGGATTCCAATCGATTGGCACCCTCAGAAAGAGAAGCGCCGCGGCCCATTGAGCTGTACTCAAAAACCGCGGCGCCAAAAAGAAGCATCACTATCACCAGCACCAAAAGAAGCTCCAACAGCGAAAACCCCTTGTTGGATGTGCCGACGAAGTGCGGCCGGTTATTCATTACCGGTCGTCGTATCGCCGGCTTCGCCTAGTTCTTCAAGACTTTCGACTTCCTCCTCGTTTTCCTTGTCGCCGATATCGTCCTCATCGCCACCGATACCGTTCGGGCCCATTGAGTAAAGTCGATAATCCGGATCCTCGGGTTGCTTGAACTCTGGATCGGCGGGTTCATAAACAAGTTGATTGCCCCAGGGATCAGTTAAAGCCGTATCTTTCTTCACGTAGGGACCGCTCCATTTTGCTCCCAGTCTCTCGTTTTCATATTCCGGTTTTTTTAAAAGGGCCAATAAGCCACCATCTTCCTCTGTAGGGTAGCGACCGATGTTTAGTCGATATGTGTCCAGTGAGCTTCGGACATTGTCGACAAGTATCTTTGCGGTATTTCTTTCAGCCCCTTCTTGTTGGGGTATAAGGTTGACGACTACTGCCGTGGCTACCAATCCGATTATCACGAGCACCAGAAGGATTTCGATGAGTGTGAATGCACCCTTGCGGGACTTGCTGGATTTTAAGTTGATTTTCATTAGTTTTATACCGGTACAATCGCCAGTTTCGCGGAATCGTTACCGACGAATCGAGCGGCAATGTATTCAAATCAAACCAAGCTAACTTGGCTGCATGTAGTGACTGATTCAAATACGGCCACAAGATATAGCATTAAGCCGTGAAGAAATTCACCCCATGATCGAAAAAAGTCAACCTTTGCCGGGGGTTTTTTTCACTTGGCCAAAAGTGCCGTTAAGCAATGATATCATGGGCGATTTCGCCGTGGACGTCGGTGAGTCGAAAATCCCGGCCGGCGTACTTGTAAGTCAGTTTCTCGTGATTCAAACCCAAAAGGTGAAGGATAGTGGCATGGAGGTCATGGAAGTGCATGCGGTTTTCCACCGCAGCCACGCCGTGCTCATCGGTGGCCCCGTGAACCATGCCGCCTTTCACTCCGCCGCCGGCCATCCAAAAACTAAACCCGGTCGAGTTGTGATCCCGACCGTCATCCTGCCGGATGTGCGGTGTGCGGCCAAATTCACCGCCCCAGACGACGAGTGTTTCGTCGAGCAGTCCTCGCTCCTTCAAATCCTTCAGTAGCGCGGCGAGTGGTTTGTCGGTGGCGGCGCAGTTTCGAGTGAGGGCTGCGTTGAGATTCCGATGCTGATCCCAGTTCCCATGCGTTATTTCGATGAAGCGAACCCCGGCCTCGGCAAACCGCCGTGCCATCAGGCATTGGCGGCCAAAATTCTCTGTGGCTCGATTGTTGATGCCGTACTGTTTTAGCGTTGACTCGTTTTCATCGTTGGCATCCATCAACTCGGGCACGGCCGACTGCATGCGAAATGCCAGTTCGTACGACTCGATGACGCCCTCGATTTGTGAGCTTTGTTTTTTGCGATCAAGCAGGTCGCGGTTTAGCGACTGCACGAAGTCCAGTTGGCGGCGCTGCAGCTTTCCGGACATGTTTTGGTTGCCAAGATTTCGGAGGGAGGCTGCCTTTATGTTTTGGTTGAAGTTTCCAATCTTCGTACCCTGATAAAAGGCGGGGAGAAATGCGCTGCCGTAGTTTTGCGCGCCACCGACGTTGTCGGGAGGGCAAAGTGAAATGAACCCGGGCAGGTTTTGGTTTTCAGAACCCAGGCCGTAAAGCACCCACGATCCCATGGACGGACGCACGAATTGAAAGCTGCCGGTGTGCAGTTGCAGGAAACTCTGGGGATGCGCCGGTACAGAGGAGTACATGCCGTTAAGTAGGCATAGGTCGTCGGCGTGCTGCGCGAGGTTGGGGAATAATTCAGAAACCTGAAGTCCGCTCTGACCGTGACGCTTGAATTCCCAAGGGGAGGGCATCAGTTCGCGGTTGCGAAACTTGGGCAACTCCTTGCCTTCGTCCCTGACCAAGGCTGGTTTGTGGTCGAAGGTATCCACGTGCGACGGGCCACCGCGCATGCAGCAGAAAATGACGCGCTTGGCTTTCGGGACAAAGTGGGGGCGGCGCGGGGCCAGCGGTGAGTTTACCGCAGCCTGGCTGGCGAGCCCGGCGAACGCCATGTAGCCAAAGCCGGCCGAGAGCCCTTTCAGCGCATCACGGCGCGACAGCAGCATCTGGCGGTTGTTGCACAAGTTGTTGTTTCCTTTGTTCATTTTCGGTGCGCCGCTTGGCCAAGCGGCAGGCTTTAACTAGTTGATGTATCGAAATTCTGCACTGGCAAGTAGTGCCTGACAAAAGATCGCCCATTGCCCGGGGGTGTCTTTTTCTTCCGAGACTTCACTCAAAAAATTCTGTGCCTTTGACACTTCGTCATCCGTGGCGGCCCTCGCGAATGCCAACTCGTAGGCCAGTCGAATGCCCTCGGGGGGTTGCTCTGTGCGGTTCATGATTCGCCGAGCCATGGCGACCGCTTGGCCTGAGACGAACGGGCTGTTCATCAGGTACAACGCCTGGGTCGGCACGGTGGTTTCGTTGCGTTTGCCCACAATCAGGCTTGGTTCGGCGGCGTCGAAAATACGCATCATCTCAGGAAGGGAGTTTCGCATGATGGGCAGATAGACACTTCGCCGGTTGGTATTTCGCTGCCCTTGGCTTAATTGCCGCATGGCGCGGGCGGCGATTACATCTCCAATCTTGGTGATCTCGGATCCATCTGCCGGTTGTGGGTTCAAGCGGCCGCTGGTGGCGAGCATAGCATCTCGCAGCGATTCCGCGCTGAGGCGCTTGTGGTTCATCCTCCAAAGCAACCGGTTGTTTGGGTCGTTCTTGAGATTAGCCTCCACCATTTCGCTGGAAAGTTGATACGATCGGCTCAGAACGATTTCACGGATGATCGATTTTACCGACCAATTGTTCTCGACGAATTTCATCGCGAGATGATCCAGTAATTCTGGATGGGAGGGGCGTTCGCCGGTGGCTCCGAAATTATCGACTGTCCGCACGATGCCGGCACCGAAAAGGTGATGCCAAACGCGGTTGACCATGACGCGTGCCGTGAGTGGGTTATCCGGCTGGGTCAGCCACGAGGCGAGTTGCATGCGTCCGCTTGCCCGGGAGCCAATGGGGTAGGCTTTCACGTGGTCGAGCACCTGCAGAAACCCGCGTTTCACGACCGGTCCCTGATTGCGAATCTCCCCGCGGACGAGCACTCGGGCATCCGACACACGGCCGTCCTTGACGCCCATGGCGAAGTTGGCCGCAGGGGCCTGTTCCTCGAGATTTTTTATGTTCGCGCGTGCCGCCTTGATGTCGCGATTGAGGCGGCGCATTCGAGCTTTTTGGTTGGCGTTTGCCTTTTTTTTCAGCGCCCGCAACTCCCGGTTTTCCTCCTGCATGAGCAGTAGTTTCGCGTTTTCCTGATCCAATTTGAATTCGTGATTGCGGATTTTTTGGGCGCGGTTTTTATCGCTGCCGACGATCGTCAACAGCCGTGAGGGTTGGCGATTTCCTTGGCCGTTGATGGTGCCGTAATGGGCATCGGTACTGCGGAAAATACCGGCCATGGCGTAGTAGTCCTTCGTCGGTATCGGGTCGAATTTATGGTCATGGCAACGGGCACAGGAAACCGTCAGGCCAAGGAAGGCGCGTGTCGTGGCGTCAATCTGTTCGTCGACGACGTCCAGTTTGAAGAGAGCCTTGTTGCCCTGATTAAGTGGCTTCGGGCCAAGCGCGAGAAAACCGGTGGCGATCAATTCGTCGTCGGTTGGTTTGCGTTTGTCGCGGCCGAGCAGATCCCCGGCGATCTGTTCGCGGATAAACTGTTTGAAGGGTTTGTCTCGGTTGAACGAACGGATGACGTAATCACGATATCGCCAAGCGTGCGGGTAGGTGTAGTTACGCTCCATTCCATTTGATTCACTGTAGCGTGCGACATCTAGCCAGTGGCGGCCCCAGTGTTCGCCGAAGTGCGGTGAACGCAGCAATCGGTCGACGACCTTCTCAAACGCGTCCTCGGATTGATCGGTCAGAAAGTCGGAAATCTCCCCGGGCTTTGGGGGGAGGCCAGTGAGGTCAAAGTGGATCCGGCGAATCAGTTCCCTTCGAGTGGCGTCCCGTGTGACGGTCAGGTTTTTTTCCTCAAGCTTGGCCAGCACGAATTGGTCAATTTCACCCCTTGGCCAAGCGGCGTTCTTTACAGCGGGTGCTTGGCTTTTCGTTGGGGGAATGAAAGACCAAAACTTTCTGCCTTCCTCGAGGTCAATTTCACTTTTTACCGGGTTGCCGCCGTTAGCCACACGAGGGTCAGGCGCGCCCATGGAGATCCATTCGGAAAAGTTCGCAATTACCCGGTCGGGGAGCTTGCGCTTGGGCGGCATTTTGAGTTTGCCATTGTGGTGAATGGCCTCGATCAACCGGCTTTTACTGGGATTTCCCGGGACGATTACCGGGCCGGAGTCACCGCCATTGAGGATGCCTTGTTTGGAATCGAGAAAAAGGCCGCCCTTGAGGTTGCGGGCATCGGCGGAGTGACATTGGTAACAGTTGTTCGCCAGCACCGGCCGGATGTTTTTCTCGAAAAACTCGATGCCTTTCGGGTTGGCGTCAGCAGCCGTCGCTTGGCCAATCGAAGCAACGATGAGCGCCCCGGTCAAAGTCATCGTTATGTTGGATCGTTGATTCATCTCGGCAATCCTTCTGATAAGATCGCTTAAAAACGAAAAAGTTACCAAAAATCGGAAGAAATACGAGCGGTAATCTCAGAAATCCGGTCAAACTCGGTTGTTGTATGACTGGGTTTTCCCGATTCCAACTTCACATGAGATCGGAATTGAATCGAGCGCTTGGCCAAGCGCCTTTTGATTATCATATGACTTGTAATCATGTTTGAAAATAATCAGTATATGGGAGCTGTGAACTCCCTAAAACATATTTTCCCGTCGCTTTTGGCCTTGTTGTTGTTCGTTGGGTGCGGTTCCAAACCGGATCATTCGGGAACCTATACGGCGAAGATTAGTGAGCACGGAAAGGAATCAGAGCTCATTCTAACTCTCTATCCCGATCAAACCGTCTCATTTGCGATAAACGACTCAGATTCATCCCTAATGGCGACAGGTTCGGGTGAATGGGAACTGCAGGAATTGATGATCGTGGTTCGTGTTAAAAACAAACTTTCGAATAACCGTGAGATGACTTTGAGCTTTAATGCGAGTACGTACGAGTTGCTTTCCACCGAAGCTGAAGGCGAGAAGTTTCCCTTGGACGAGATTACACCGGAGGGTGAGGACGGTGTGTTTTTTACTAAAACCAAGATTTCAGAAAGTAAGCTGGCCGAGCATGAAGAAGAGAAGTGGGATAAAATCCAAGAGCATCCGGATTGGGTAAAGTACAAGACTGAAAGTGAGGCCGAAGGCTGGAGTTACGATGCAGCCACGTACATTGGTGAACTGCCCAAGGATGACGACAATTTCTTCATGGCCAAGCCGTTTGATGCGCTGCATTACAATAAAGCGGGTGAGTACCTCGATCGGGAGCGGATGGATGAGTTGAATGGATTGCTTAATCGAAAAGTGACTCCGGAATACCGTCTTGAGGGTCGACTTACATTTAAATTGGATGAGTTTGCGGAACAGTTGCGAAAACTCGGCGAACAAGCAGCGGTTGAAGCTGATGGGCTTAAACGGCAAATAGAGATGAATCGTGTTACAGAATGGCACCCGGTTTTTAAGTCGAACGCGAAAAGGGAAAAAATGAGACTGAACGGGTTTACCGAGACGGCCAAGTACAAGGGTAATGACGACGAAGTCATCAGCATTTATCTGTCTCAATTTGATG
>CEWJ01036746.1_pt1 | contig 23601 bp, 31 predicted proteins | sample 350291 | NCBI WGS metagenome assembly CEWJ01 (sample SAMEA2622923, study PRJEB7988) | marine metagenome | isolation source: saline water (ENVO:00002010), including | reverse complement strand
GTTTGTTGCCACCAGAAAATGAAAGTTGGGTATTTATTGAAGCAGCTGCTGCTATAGACCCTCCATTAATAACTTTAGAAGAAATTGGACGGGATGAAGTCGAAATTCAAATTGATTTAGACAAATGGGATAAATTTGCTCTTGATCATAGGAATCTACTTTTCTGGCACGAAGTTGGCAAAATACAAAACGATACTATTCCAAGAGATGGTTGGGAAATGGCTGCTTTAGCAATAGGTCTTGGAGGAGCCATTGGAGAACTATGGGTTCAAGATGGTTTGCTTTTATTACTTGCTTTGGGATTATCAGGATTTGCAGGATATAGGCTTTATACTAAAAATAATTCTGAGAAAAGATTACAAGATGCTGTATTGGCAGATGAGAGAGCTATAGATCTTGCATGTAGATTTGGGTATAGCATTCCTAATGCATATAAAAGTCTTGGAGGTGCCTTGAAAGAATTAATAGAAAATACAAGGAAGAAGAAGAATAGATCATTTTTTGAGGATCGTTTAGAAGCTTTAAGAAGAAGTGCTGAGAAAGCAAGATCAGAACTATCCCAGCAAGAAGGTTCTCAAAAATCAGTGTCAAGTGAAAACGTCTATGGACAATAAAAGATTAGTATTTATTGCGGCAAAAGCATGTGATAATAAAAAAGCTAAAGATATTAAATTAATTAATATAAATAAAGTTTCATACATAAGTGATTGGATCTTGATAGCAGAGGGACTCTCAGATGTCCAAGTGAGATCTATTTCAAATTCAGTAGAAGAAGAATTAAAAATAAATGCAAAAATAGAACCTCTCAGAAAAGAAGGTATAAATGAAGCTAAATGGGCATTACTAGATTACGGCGATTTAATAATTAATATATTCCAGCCAGAATATAGAAAATTTTATGATCTTGAGGCTTTTTGGAGTAATGGCGAGAATATTAATTATCCCTAAATATTATGAATAATTCAAAGTGCCCTGTTCCAAAAGAACAACAACCAACAAATGAATTTTTAGAATTATCAAATTCAATAGTATTTTCTTGGCCTAAATCAAATCGCAGATTATCAATAGTTTTATTATCGATATGGTTTTTCACTTTCTTTCTTTTTATATTTATTTCATCTGGAAGTGTTTACTTTGAAAAAAATTTTATAAAGTACATACTAATAAGTTTTTTTAGTAGTCTTTCAATACCACTATTAATAATTTTTCGACTTTATTTAGGTTGGAATCATATTTTTAAAAGACTTACCTCTGAAAAAGTTGAATATGAGGAGTCTGGATGGTACGACGGGCAAACATGGATAAAACCAATAGCCTTAAAGGAAAAGGAAAGCTTAATTGCCACTTTAGAAGTTAAACCTATACTAAGAAATTTAATACAAATTGCATCTATAATTTCCTCAATACTTCTTTTGGGAATCTTATTTTTTCAATATACAAAAATTTAAATGAGTTCGAATTTTAAAAATTTATACACTTCAAACAATCCTCCAATAGAAGTTATTTTCAAAAGGGGATCTCACGTTGAGTCAAGACATAAAGTACATGCTGTTATTTGTGATAATAAAGGAAGAGTTCTAAAGTGTGCGGGTAATCCACAATATAAAAGCTTTATTAGATCAGCATTAAAGCCATTTCAGGCAATTCCATTTGTTAGTAGCGGAGCTTCTTCCCAGATAAAGGATTGTTTAAAATCAATCGCTATTTCGTGCGGATCCCATAGCGGTTCGAAATTACATGCAAGGCAAGCCTTCAAAATCCTATGGGAATACGATATTGATATTACTAAATTAAATTGTCCCATAAAACAAACTAGTCCCCTTGAACATAATTGCTCTGGAAAACATGCAGCATTTTTAGCTACCTGTAAAAAACTTAATTGGCCTACTAGTACTTATCTAAAAGGAGACCATCCTCTTCAACAAGAAATTTTTAGAATCATATCAGACTTGCTATGCATTCCATCAGCTGATATTTATGCTGAGAGAGATGATTGTGGAGCTCCTACACTATTTCTAAAGCTTCTTGAAATGGCAAAGCTTTACGCAATACTAGGTAGCTCTGATAATGCCGAATTAGAACAAATTAGTAGAGCAATGATTCAGAACCCTATACTAATAAGTGATAATAATTTATTTGATACTGAAATAATAAGAGCCTCTCATGGACAGGTAATTAGTAAGGGAGGTGCTGAAGGCATATTGTGTATGGCTAAAACTAATGAAGGCATTGGTTTAGCCTTGAAAGTTGAAGATGGATCTAAAAGAGCCAAGCATGCAGCTGGTTTGCAAATACTAAAACAACTTGAATGGATCACAAACGAAAGGATTCAGGATATCATAGAAAAAATTTTTAAATTCCCTGAAGGTGTAAATTTAACCGCGGTAGGTGAATTAAAATTCCAAGAATCATAAATTAAGGTTTAAATTTCTCACTTTCACATGTATGCTTAATATATGACGCGGGGTAGAGCAGTCTGGTAGCTCGTCGGGCTCATAACCCGAAGGTCGGAAGTTCAAATCTCCCCCCCGCCACCAATTATAAGTAGCCTGTTTATACAGGCTATTTTTATGCATTGCATAATTTTCTAATGAATTTTTAATAAACTTATTAAAAAATTCAAATTTCTAAAAACTATTTATAAATTAATAAAAAGTAAAATAATCTTTTTCAAAGCTTTAAGAAAATAATTTTAATTAATAAAACTCATAGTATCTATTGAAAAAAGTTAGCTATAAAAAAATAGTTATTTAAAAATAATTAATTAGTCTTTTCTAAAAAAAATTTAAATCTTTATTTTAATTAAATTTTTATTAATTTATCTTCCAATTCTTTTATCAATTTTCTAATGTTAACTTCAGATCTACGTCTTTTTCTCATTATCCCGATCAATAAGATAAATGATAGAAATATAATTAATGAGTATACATATAAATTATTATTCAGATAATAAGACATATTTAAAATTATGGTATATTTTTACATTATTTTTTTGCATGTAATTTTAAAATAGGTACTTAATACAAATATTACACTATTATCTTTTATAAGTTTTTAGTGATGATTTTTTTGTTTGCGTCAAATTTGGATAAATTAACAAAAGTGATATAAGTACTGAAAAATGAGCGATAATTATAAATACTAAATCTAAATTCATGAATAAAATAGTAACTAATTCATTAATAACAGACAAAAATGATTTGTTAAGTTTTCCTTATCTTTTTAATATATGTATTTCTTTTCCAGATCGTCTATTAGATCAAATGTAGAACTAGACTTATTATTTATTTTTTTGCCCATATAAGAAATTACTAATACACCAGAAACAAAAAGAGTTAAAGGTGCAATAATAAATAAAAATGACTCTAGGTTCATAAACAATAATTGCTACTAATAATAAAATATTCAACCAGTAAAGATAATTAAATAGGTACTTATTACATTTTTAAATTCTAATGAAATTGATCTCAATATACTTAGCTCAATAATTTACTAATTAAAATTTAAATATTAATAGATTCAAAAGAATCTGATTTAAAAAAAAATATTTTAAGAATTTTTTAATGGAGATTATTTTCATATGAGTTATATGTAAGGTATGGATAAAGATCATTTAGTAGATTTAATAACATCATCTCTTTTTCAAGATGGACAGAAGAAATCATTAAAATCTTATGAGGCAATGAAGAAATATCTAGAACGTCTAAATTTAGATCAACTACGATTAATGTCTAAAGAATTTATTCTATAAAAAATTTATGAATTTTTATAAATAAAATTTATATTTGATAAAAATTAAAAAAAGATAAGTAATACTATTACTAAAAAAATGTTTAAAATTTTATTAATTGCTTTTAGTGAATTTGGTCTAGGGAAATTAGAAATAGTTGTAATATCACTCGTAGCAATAATATTTCCTATTTTATTTGTTTTAGCTTCAAAAAACTTAGATGCAGAAGGAGTTTTTTCTTGGATGATGGAAAAACCAGATGACTGGATTGGGAAAAAATAACTTCTTTGAAAAAATTAAGGTTTTTATATTCACTTTTTATTAGGTCTTTTCTTCAAAATTTAATTTTGATAACTGATCAACAGGGAAATCATATATCTGACATTCTTTTTCGATATTAGTAACAATTATTGAACCAAGTTTTTTCATATCTATTAAAGATATTAGTTTATTTTTAGAAAACTCTTTATAAGTTTCTCCAATAGCGAATTCCATTGCACCTTCCTCAGATATTCCAAAATTAGATGTATTACAGTAAGTTCTAGAAAATTTTTTTGAAACCTTAGTGGTTAGATTATCAATATTTTTTTGTGATATATCCTTTGAAAAAGTAGGTTGAGAAAAAAGAAAAAGAAATGAAGACAAAATTATTGTCCAGATAATTTTAATCATTAATAAATTATTAAATTTATTTTTATATAATAAAACAAAATTATTAATAGATGTTTTTAATAGATTTATCTTATAAAAATTTAATTAAGATAAAAACAATTATTTAATTACCAAACAAAGCATAATTTAGAAATTTATTAATAATTTATATAAAATATAATGCATCTATTGATTTTAAAAAATTATTAAGGCAAATTATCAGATAAAGAATGATTATGTATGGCTTTACCAGAACTTATTTTTGCTTCTCCTGAAGGAGGGACTATTCATAGATATCAATTAAGTGGTGGCAAAAGATTATTTATTAGGTTTATAAGTTGTCATTTGGGAAGTTGTAGATTTTATAAAAACATTGAAGAAGCTGCAAGATATCTTGAAATAGCGCATATTGATTCAACTAAGAAATAAATTTATTTAATAGACTAGTTTTAATAATTTTAAGTAACACAACAATATTGCTACAAAAGATAGAGAATTTCTATCAAATAAGTATTTAATTATTCACTTGAGTTATAGTGCCGAGAGAAATAAGGTTATTTTAAAATTAAGGTTCATGAAAAATAACCAAATAAATTTCTTTAAATCAAAAGACTTGAATTCTGTTTTAAGTCCCTTAGGAGAAGATTTAAAGACATTTAGAGAAAAAAGAATAGTAAAAATAGAAAATTATGAGGTAAAAGAGAGTGCGAAAGAACTAAATATAGGAATATATGGTTGGTACGCTATTTGTCCTTCAAAAGAATTAAAAAAGAATGAAATATATCATTTTTCAATGTTTGACGAGCCTTTATTACTATTAAGAGATGAGAATAATTCTGTAAGGTGTGTAAAGAATGTGTGTCCACATAGAGGGGCTTCATTTTACGATGGTGATTTTATCAATGGAGAATTAACTTGTCCGTATCATGGTGCAAAGTTTACTTCGGAGGGTAACTGTAAAAATATTGATCGGTTAACTTGTAGCCATATTGTGGACAGTAATTATAAAAGTTATGCTAAAAAAATTCATCTTTTTCAATACAAGACAATGGAAAGAGATGGTTATGTTCTAATAAACTATTCTGAGAATCCAGAAACGAACTTAAATGATCATGAAAAAAACAATGCAATAGAAAATCATGAATTAATTAAACATGGTTTCAAGATTGATGATTATGTATCAGAGGAAGTGTTAGTCGATTTTAAATGTGACTGGGCAAGAATAATTGAGAATCACTTAGACATTCTGCATATCTTCTGGGTGCACGGAGATACGATCCCAGATAAAGACGTTAATAAAAATGTCCTTACAAGTTTTGATCAAAAAATAAATATTAATAAGGAATTTATAGAAAGTATTTATTCTTATAAAAACAACTGCTCTAAAGAGTTTATAAGAATTAAATTTATTCCACCTGGACGAATATTAATTTATAAGGGTGACCCTGAAATGGCAAGATACGTTCAAGTACTTGACCACATACCATTAGGTAACAATAAAGCTAGAGTTATTGTTAGGCATTACAGAAAATTTTTGAAAAACAAAATCATTAGAGAACTTGTTCTTTTTGAGGAGATTCAAAGAAAAACATTCTATAAAATTTTCAATGAAGATTATATGATACTTAAAACTCAGACCTATAATCTAAAGTTAGAACTTCTTAAAAATGATGAGATTAAACTTCTAGGTGAAGACAAAATTATAAAATATTTCTGGAATTGGTATAAAAAATCAGAGGAGAAAGATAATCCATGGAGATATAGTAAGAAAATTGAAAATAATATGGATGTATATGATAAATTAATTTTTAAATATCCTCCAGAGATTAATAGATTGGATATTTTAAATAATTTAAGAATTATAAGAAAAACACTTATAAGATATGCTTCTCCTTTATTAATATTTCTAATTCTTATTTGATGAAAAAGGTTAACAGGCCCGCATGGCTAAACTGGATATATTTACTTATTTTTATAGGCTCTTCAATTCAATTATTCGTTTTTTGGAGTAATAAACTCTCTTGAAATCAAAATATTGGCTAGAAGCTAGAAATATAACTGTATTAAAAAATAGCTTTGAAGTCGTTAAAAATTTAAGCTTAAATATTAAAAATTCGGAAAATGTACTGATATTAGGACCTAACGGCTCAGGTAAGTCATCAATAGTTGATTTGATAAATAGAAATATCTACCCATTAGAAAAATTTAACTCGAGCTTTAAATTATTTGATAAGAGATTAATTAATATATGGGATCTTCGAAATAAAATAAGTACTGTTAATAATGATATTAAAATAAGAATTAATCCTGAAATTAAAGTTATAGATTTAATTATTTCAGGTCTCTATGGGAAATATTGTAAAATAGAGGAACAAAATAGAAATGATGAAATATTAGCAAAAGAACTAATAAATCAAATGCTAATTAATAATATTTCCAATAAAAATTTTGGAAACTTATCTGATGGGGAAAAGCAAATCTCACTAATAGCAAGAGCAACTATAAATAATCCAGAGATATTAATCCTAGATGAGCCTAGTATTAATTTAGATTTAAGTTCAAAGATAATATTATTAAATATAATTCAAGAATCAATTAAAAATGGTCGAAAAATTTTATGTATTACACATGATCTTGATATGATTGCTGAATATTATGATCGAATAATTTTATTAAAAGATAGAAAAATAATCGCAGATGGTAAACCCAATCAAATATTGAATAGTAAAAATATAAATAATCTTTTTAATGTAAAAATTAGGTTATTAAAACATAAAAACAATTGGAGTATCTCTAGATAACCCTTCTATAAAATTATTAGAAATATTATAAAAAGAAACAGTAATAAATATAAAAATGATTTGTTATTTCTCGAAATAATAGCATTACTTTTAAAAGAGGATGATCCACACCTAGCACAAACAATTCTTCCACCTAAAGATCGATCAGAAATTAGGTTATTACCTCCACATCTACGACAAGTTTTATTTACCATAATTTTTATTTTTGTAATAAAATTATAATTTATTAGAAATTAATATAATCATTTTAAAATTTTGTAAAGAATCTCATCAATAAATAAAACCTTAATGAGAATCTATTGCAATAAGTCGACTTTTAATTCATAATTAAAATTAATAATTAATATTATATCTAATATGAATTTCCATAATTATGGAGAATCAAATACCCAATCTGTAAGAATAATAACTGGACAATCAGTTTTAATAGATCCTACTTCTAGGCCAAAGGGTACATGCTTAGAGGTAGAGAATGGTATAGCTAGAGTTTATTGTCCTTGTGAAGAGACAGAAGGTATGACATTAGCTTTTCTTCAGTCAGGGGATCAATTAAGAACTGACAGACTTTGTAGCGAAGGTGTTTGCGTAGAAGCACTTACGGATCTTTCCTTTCATAGCAATGCAGAGATTTCAGACAATTCTGGATTCGATGCAGTAAATGAATGGACTTTGCAATTGTTAAGAATTAGACATTTGGGAAATGCAGAGCAAAGATTACAAGCACTTTTTGCAATTTTAGTTAACCGATTAGGAAGAAGGTGTGGCCAATGGTGCGAATTACCCTTTAGATTAACTCATGAGAGAATTGGAGAGTTAATTGGATCTACCAGAGTTACATCCACAAGGTTAATTTCTAAGTTAAGAACCGCTGAATTACTAATAGCTCCTTTAGGCACCCAGACTGTTAGCGTTGCTCCTTCATTTATTGAATCATCTCCATTGGATAGTTAGAGGCAATGATATCTGAGTCAATTGTTGAAAATTTATTTAATGAAATTGATTGGATTATATCAAGGACAAAATTTATTGTTCTTAATTTAAAAGAGACTAATAATAGCAATCTCAGATTTAGGCTTGAAAGTGAATTTGCAATACACATTAATAGATTGTCAACTATAAAAAAGCTAAGTTTAGGAATACAAAACTTGAGCAAAGAATCAGTGAGCTTATCCTCTTTATTGGTTGAAAAATGTAAAAGAACTAACTCTGAAGTACTTAACGGAAATGAATTATTTTTTACTTAACTCAGCATCTATTAATAATATCGCAGATGGTTGATCATCTGAGAACCTCACCTTCCCTAAAATATGAGCGAATTCATCTTCGGATTTTATTTGCCCTTCCATAATGGGATCTAAAAATACACTTGTTCTTGAATCAAAAGATCTTTCAGCCATTGAATAAAGCTGTTGTAAAGAAGAGCTTAAATCAGCCTCCATATTAAAAGCATATGAGATGACATCATTAATATTTTGCCATTCTTGGACTGGCTTTTCTAATTCATGTAAATCAATTCTTTGGCCCCGAGCTATTAGATAATTTGAAAAAGTATACGCATGATTCATTTCATCCTTAGATTCATTTAAGAAGAATGAACTAAAACCATAAAGATCTCTTTCCTGAAACCATAGTGAAATTGCGTAATACTGTACACTTGCATTTCTTTCCATTGTCAGGTGATGATATAAATTATCCAGTAAATCTTTATCCAAATCCTGAGCTATAGCTCTTCCAGATAGGCCAAATTTAACTTTAGCTGAAGTTTTTAAGCTATTTTCAGACATAGGAAAATATAGTATCTCAAAATATTATACAGCATTATGTATAATTTATCATCATAAGATATATAATATTTATTAAAAACCTGTTTAAAAGTGATGATTTTTTGTGAAATTGATTTAAATATTAGGAGTTTTAAGAAAGGCTATAATTTTAAAAAGAAAAAATGTAAAAAAAATAAATGTTCAAATTGGAAAGGAGGTAAATGCAAATGTAAAGGAAGATAGTTATGCTACATTTCTTTTATATCCTCCAGGGAAAAGAAAAAACTGACTACCCTTAATTAGAGAGAGATCGCATCTTTTACCTGTTTTTACATTTTGATTAATGTTTGTCCTAACCCTCAAATTAATGTCAGATATTTTAACTTTGTAAATATAATAATCACCCAAGAACTCCTTTGCTACTACAACACCTTTGCCATTCACTGATTCTTTTAAAGAAAATGATTTTGGAGATATAGATAAAAACTCTACTTTTTGATCAATTGTTAAGTTAACATTAGTATTGTCAATTATTGAACTTAGTTTATTCTTGTCTCTAGATAATTGAATAATATTATTACCAAGAATAAATGAACTCACAAAGAGAGATTCTGGATTATTAATAATTTGATGAGGTTTATCAAGTTGATGAATTTGTCCGTCATTCATAACTGCAACTTTGTCACAGATAGCCATTGCTTCTTCTGGATCATGAGTAACCATCAATCCACTTGCATTACATTCTTTCAATATATTGGGTAGTTCGCCTCTCAGTCTCAATCTTACATTGAGATCTAAACTACAAAATGGTTCATCAAGTAATATAAAGGAAGTCCCAGGGGCTAAAGCTCGAGCTATTGCAAGTCTTTGTTTCTGGCCTCCAGATAATTGATGAGGATATCTATTTTTTAAATTATCAATTCCTAAAACATTCAATAAATAATTTACTTTTGTACTATCTTTTCTATCTTTTAGACCAAATACTGCATTTTCAAAGGCTGTTAAATGTGGGAATAGTGCATAATCCTGAAAAACCATACCAATATTTCTTTTTTCAGGAGCGACTATCTTTTTTGCATTAGATATTTCTTTATTATTAAGTATTATTTTACCTCTCTTTGGGTGATCAAATCCTGCTATTAGTCTTAATAAAGTTGTTTTTCCACATCCTGATGGCCCTAAAAGGCCTAAAAGCTCTCCTTGCTTAATTTCAATATTAATAGATTTCAATATCCAATTATTGAAATTATTTTTTTCATATGAGTGATATAGATTATCAACAAGTAATGATGTTTTATTTTTCAAGTAGGATTCATGATGAATAAACTAAAAATTAGCAGAAATTAATATTTAAAAAACTCCCAAGTATATTTTTATACTTTAAATAAATACAATACTAATTATTGATGAAACCAATGAAAAAATCAGAACGAGTAAAAATAATAATTGAGGAACTAGATAAGCTTTATCCTGAGACTCCCATTCCACTTGAACATAGCAATGCTTTTACTTTATTGGTAGCTGTAGTATTAAGCGCGCAGTCAACAGATAAGAAGGTAAATGAACTTACAAAAGATCTTTTTTTTAAAGCTCAAACACCGGAGAAAATGATTAGTTTAGGTATTGAAAATATATACAAACATATTAAGCAGCTTGGGTTGTCAAATCAGAAATCAAAAAATATATACCATTTATCAAAAATCATTGTTGAAAAATTTAATAGTAAGGTTCCGAATAGCTTTGAAGATCTTGAATCTTTACCCGGAGTTGGTCATAAAACAGCCTCAGTTATAATGTCTCAGTTCTTTAATGTTCCTGCATTTCCCGTCGATACTCACATACATCGGTTAGCTCAAAGATGGGGGTTAACAAAAGGTTCAAATGTAATTCAAACAGAAAAGGATTTAAAAAAAATATTTCCAATTACTAAATGGAATAAATTACATTTGCAAATTATCTTTTATGGAAGAGAGTTTTGTACCGCGAGAGGATGTGATGGAACAAAATGTTTTCTTTGTAGAAAACTATATCCGAATAGAAAAAAAAAGTTTGTTACTAAAAAAGCCTGAATGAATCTATATAATAGAGAAAATTTCAAAATCAATGAAAATAGCAATTACAGGAGCCTCTGGCAAAACCGGATATAGGATTGTAGAGGAATGTAAGAAAAAAGGTTATGAAGTCACACAAATAATTAGAAAGAACTCAAAATTGAATAATGATTTAAAAGATATTGATACTGTTAGAACCTCTTTGGCAGACAAAACCAATCTAGATAATGCCTTAAAAGGCGTTGATGCACTAATTATCGCAACTGGAGCAAGACCTTCAATCGATTTAACTGGGCCTTTAAAAGTTGATGCCATTGGAGTTTATAGTCAACTTGAAAGTTGCAAAAGAATGGGTATAAAGAGGGTAATATTAGTAAGTTCTCTTTGCACTGGCAAACTTTTACATCCATTAAATCTTTTTGGCTTAATTTTGATCTGGAAAAAGATTGGAGAAAATTTTCTAAGAAAACCTGAATTTGATTGGACAATAGTTAGACCTGGAGGTTTAAAAGAAAATGAAGAAATAAAAGGTCAAAATATTTTATACTCCAAAATAGATACACAATTTGAAGGTTCCATATCTAGAAGATTGGTTGCTAAATGTTGTGTAGATGCTCTAAATAATAAGAATTCTATAAACAAAACAATAGAAATTACTAGTTCAAAAGATTACAGCAATATTTCTTTTGAAAAAGCTATGCAAATTATTTAAATAATGTAAAAATAAAAATAAAACATGAAAATAAATTCAAAAATTGATGCATTAAAGTTAATGCTCACAGATTTACGTACGAGGAATGAGCCAATAAGACATAAGGCTGCATTTAAAGGATGTCAACCTGAGTTCCAAAGTCTTGTATCCAGATTGATACTTCAATTAGAAGAGGAACTTGATTTCGAAAAGAAGCAAGAAAGAAATTATTAAAGTTCAAATATTAAAAATAATTATTATTTAAACCGTATGTTATTTTTACTTTATTTCTACATATATTAGATTATTGAAAAATACAAAATTATCAGAAAGTTTTAACTTAAAAAATATTCCTAATATTCTTACGATAATTAGGATTCTATTGATAATTCCCATAATATATTTTTTAGAAGTTGAAAATTCTAATCTTGTTTGGTATCTATTATTATTTGCTGGTTTAACAGACTATTTGGATGGTTTATTTGCTAGATGGTTAAATTCAGTATCTAAAATAGGATCAATTCTTGACCCTCTCGCTGACAAAATAATTATTATCATCCCTCTAATTTGGCTTTGCAAAGAGAATATAATTCCCTACTGGTCTCTATCAATTATAACTTTAAGAGAGTTCATTATTACTGCCGCAAGATCTACTAGCAATGACGGCATGCCAGCATCAAGATATGCGAAATACAAAACATTATTATTTTTTATATCTTTGATATTAATTTTCTCTCCTTTTAAAGAAAATAATATTACTAATATAGGGTTAATAATTTATTGGATAGGTTTCTTTCTCAACATTATTTCCTCTATTAGTTATTTAACTATTAAAAAGAAGTTTATCTGAGTTAGGATCGAAATGTTCATCCTTTTTGTAAATAAAGTCGTTATTAAAACTATTCTTTAAGCCTCTAAACAAATCAAATTTAGGCTGCCAATTTAAATCATTTTTTAATTTATTAATAGAAGTTAGATAATGAGTTAGTCTTATTGGGAATAACTTTCTTGCTTTAGGATCTAACTTTCTGTAATCAAAGGGAAAGAGATTAGTTTTATTAATTTCAATATTACAAACTTCAGCACATTTATAAATAAGACCTTTTATTGTTACACCTTTTTCACCTGAACAATTATAAATTTGATTTTTTGTCTTTTCTGTTTCGATAGATTTGATCATCGCGTCAGTCAGATCAGAGACATGTCCTAGCTGTGTTAGAAGAAGCCCATCTCCAGGTATTGGTATTTGCTTATTATTAATTATTCTTTCGAAAAACCAATTTTCAATTTTATTGTAATTATTTGGTCCGTAAATATATGTAGGTCTAAAGCTAGTAAAAGGTATTCCCTCCTTAATTAACCAATCCTCTGTCTCAAATTTACCCTTATGCCTGCTTTCACTATCTATAGAATCAGTTTCTAATATTGGTATTTCTGTGTTCGTCTTATAAACCCCTGCAGAACTTACATATAAATATCTTTTAAAAGAATTATTAAGATTATCAATAAGAAGTTGAGTTTGGTTTAGTTCGCGGCCTGAAATATCAAAAATATAATCATAATTATTTTTACAAATTTGTTCGATATCTTTTATTTTATTCCTGTCTCCTTTAATAAAATTTGCTCCTGCGGGAATCGGATTATTCCCCCTTGTAAAAATATCAACTTTTAAATCTTTTGAAAGGAATTTCTCTACCAATGACTTACCTACAAATCTTGTTCCACCCATTACAAGTATTTTCATAATCTTAAATTTCCTAATCTTAGAAGTATTCTTAGTAAGTAATATTTAGAATACTACTATTTGTATGTAATTAGTGAAAAGGAATTAATTATGAAAATGATCCCAGCAATTGATTTAATGGATGGAAAATGCGTGAGACTATTAAAGGGGGACTTTAATAATAGTAAACAGTTTTCAAATAATCCCTCTTTACAAGCAAAATTATGGGAAGAGAAAGGAGCTACTTCTATTCATATAGTTGACTTAGATGCAGCAAGATCAGGAAAGATCTCAAATGATAAATCTATTATTGAAATACGAGAATCAACCAACTTACCTCTTCAGCTAGGCGGAGGGATAAGGTCTGAAGAGAGGATAAAACAATTATTTTCTTATGGAATTGATAAAATTATCATGGGGACATCGGCAATTGAAAACAAAAAATTAGTAGAAGAGATCACGTCTAAATTTCCAGGTAAAATAATAATTGGTATAGATTCAAAAAAAGGCAAAGTAAGTACAAGGGGTTGGTTGAAGCAGTCTGAGGTATATGCTTTGGATTTAATAAAGGATCTTTCAAGCTTAAAGATATCTAGCTTTATTGTGACTGATATTGATACTGATGGTACCTTAAATGGACCAAATGAAGATTTTATTAAAGAAGTTTTAAAAAATACATCTATTCCTGTTATTGCATCTGGAGGAATAGGTTCATTATCTGATTTGATAGCACTTACAAAATTTGAAAGTTATGGTTTAGAGGGAGTCATAGTTGGTAAAGCTTTATATGAAAATAAATTTACGATTCAAGAGGGTAATAATGTCATGTCATCTGAAAGGTTGAATGATATTTCAAATAATAAGGATTATTATGCATAAATAATTAGTTTTATTAGATCCTAGGACTGGAATTTAGATGGCATATTAGTTAATTTAAAGAAGAATTTAAAATCTTAAGTGACAACAAATAATGAAAAATCAATTTTAATAATAGCTCCAAGCTTAATTGCAGAGTCTTTATCTCTTAAGTTAACTTCTTTAGATCGTAATTTAAACGTTTATTTAAATACAAAAGATAATAATTTGATTCCTGATGTGGTTATTTGGAACATTCTTAATTATCAATCTGAAGACCTAATAAGATTGGAACTTTTAAAATTGAGAGATAGATGGGAAGGATCAAATATCTTAATTATTTTTTCTGGTGATTTTATAAAAGAAGATACCCAGCCTCCAAATCTTTCTAGCGAAGGAATTTTATTTAATCCTAATGCAAATAAAGTATTATCAGCAATTAATACACTATCAGAAGGAGGAAGAGTATTTGATGTAGACAATAGGAAAAACAATCCAAATAAAAAAATTAAAGTAATTTCTTTTAATCAAAAAATATTATCTTCTGGCCTAAAACAGATTGATAAAGAAATTAATAAAATCTTTCTTTACATTAATAGTGATTTAACCCCTGAGATTTATAAATTCATTCTAAGAGGGAGATTAAGAGAATTAATCACTGCAAAATCTCTTCTGATTTTTCTCTGGGGTAATTCATTAGATCTTTATAATGAAGAATCTTTCTATAACTATGACGAGGATAATTCATTAATAAATGAAGAAACAATATTTATATACAATAAAGATTCATTGGAAATATGGAATTTAATTTTTAAACGTTTGAATAAAAAATATTCTTCCGCTAATTTTAAATCTGAAATTTCAGATTCAACTCTTATACTTTCTGGTTTAAAGAAAGAATTTATTTCAAAATTAATATGTAATGTATTAAATGAAATTGATAGTTTGGTTAAAAATCTAAATGAAAATTATAATGATAAAGGTTATGAAGATGAATTCATCTCTTTAATTAATCAGTTAAAAAAGAACACCATCTCAAATATTGGAGAAAGTTATTTAAGGATAAAAAAGGATAGTAAATCTCTAGATTTAAATGAATATATATTTAGTGTATTCAGTTCTCAGGATGATGATATTGAAGCTCATAATGCCTTAGTCTTTATTAATCCTATAGTTAATAATCAACCTTTAGATATTGATGGTAAATTATTACCTCTTTATGAAACTGAATCTTTTAAGTTGATGGAATCAATAATTTCAAATTGGGCCATAAGAACAAGTAACGTTTTAGCATCAGAAATCTTTAATTATTGTTCAAGTTGGCATGAATTAAGAACTCTTCTCATAAATCCAAAATTGCAGTCAACGAGGAATTTCGAACGTTTTAGGAATAATATTAATAATTATAATCGCTGGCATAACAATATTTATATGCCAATATATCTCTATGAAAGTAAGCGAGAATATATAGACATAATTGATAATAAACTTATTAGATACTTTAAAAATGAAAATAGGGAAAAGGATTTAGAAAAGTTAGAGTGGTTTCAAAGACAAGTTACTCTTCTAGTAGAGATAAGGGACGCATTAGCACCACAGATAGAAATCGCTGTAAAGTATATTGGAGATATATTTATTACATTACTAACCAAAGTTGTAGGAAAAGCAATAGGTCTTATTGGGAAAGGAATATTGCAGGGCTTGGGTAAATCAAACCAAAAATGATATAAACGATGAAATTATTAATTATTTTTTGTTATTTGGTAATAAACTTATATACATTATCTCCAGCTTATGCTTCAAGGTCATCTGATAGTTATGATGGAAATATTTTCCCAATATATGCAGGAAACGGTTCAATAGTTCCTCCTCAAACAACTTTAAGAGATTCGATAAATAACAAACGTATTTCTATTTTATTTTTTTACTTAGATGATAATTCGGACAGTAAGGCATTAGCCCCTGCCATCTCAGGATTAGATTTAATTTGGAGAAATTCTATTGATATAATTGCTCTTACTACAGATGAATTGCAGAATAGAAAACAAGAAGATCCAAATGAAGAAAAATTTTACTGGAATGGTTTAATACCTCAAACATTAGTTTTAGATGGAGAGGGAAATGTTAAGTATGACAAAAACGGGACTATTGACATCGACCAAATAAATAAAATTATCAGTGAAATTAAAGGAATAGATTATGAAGAATCATCATTCTCTATAGAAAGTTTTAATGAATACAATAGCATTATTTCAAAAAGAGATGACACCAAAAACAAATGATTTTTATTAGCTTGTTAATATTTTTCCTATTGTCACTATCTTTATTTGATATATTTTTACTTTTAAGTCCAAAATCAAAATTAAAAATAATTCCTAGAAATAATTCATATAAATTGAATAAACTAAAAAATACTGGAGAGTATCAATGTGAAGTCGAGATAGTCAACCGCAGCTCTAAAAAAGAAACTATGGTATCCAATTTATTTCTAAGGCCAAAGTTTTTTGTTGATGATGATTTAGTTAAATTAAAATTTGAGAAATCAATTTGTATAGATGATGGTATATCAATTAAGAATGTCAATAATTATTGGCCAACAGTAATCTTAAAGGCCAAATCATCAATAAAAGTTTCTATCACAATTAGGATTGAAAATGAGATTAATAAAAAAGTAAAATATCTATGGTTAGGTATCATATGGGAGAATTATGGACATTTCGGTTTAAAATTAAAAGAGAATTATTTTTTAATAAATAAAGATATTGATCATCTCAAAGAAAGAAGATTAAATAAGATAAGAATTGATAATAATTATGAAGCGATTGCTATAAAAACAAATTTACTTGGGGCTTTTGATGACCCAGTAAATACAATAATAAAATACTCTAAAAATATTATTCAAAAGGGTGACATCTTAGTAATTGGAGAGACGCCTCTAGCAATTATGCAAGGACAATATATCAATCCGAAAGATTTAGAATATAATTTTTATACAAAATTTTTATGTTATTTTTTTCATCCTACAAGTAGTCTCGCAACTGCTTGCGGCATGCAATTATTAATTAACAGAATTGGTTTTACAAGGACAACAATCTCTCTTATTATTGGTTTTTTCTTTAAAGTTATCGGCGTTAAAGGAATTTTTTATAGACTGACTGGAAATCAATCCTCATTAATTGATGATATAAGCGGAACAACTATTCCCTATGATAAATCAATAGTTTTAGGTCCAAGGAATCCAGAATATATATGTAAAGAGCTCTCATTATTACTTAAAATAGATTCAGCAGTTGTTGACGTTAATGATTTAGGTGGTGTGAAAATACTTTCTTGTTCAGATAATTCAATTAAAAAGGTACTAAACCATGTCTTAAAAATTAATCCCGCTGGCAACGATGACCAGAAAACTCCTATATTATTAATTAGAAGAAATAATTAATAAGCAAAAAAATTATGCTAAATAAAGAAGCATTTACAGATAATATTTTTTTTGAAGAACTTCATCTTAAACATATTAATTTACTCATTGATTTAAAAAGTAATAAGTTCAATAGTTGGTTTTACAAAATGGCAATAATAAATACCTTTGATGATTTAAAAAGCTTCCTAATAAATCTTGAAAAGATTAAAACCAAATGTATTATTGCCATACAAAAAAATAAGATCATAGGTTTTTTATATACATTTCCTCTTAATCAAAATAAAACTTGTATTAAAATAAATACTCCAAATCTTATAGATAATAATTATTTATCATTGAAACGATCAATAATCTTAGAATTAATTAGGAAGTCAATTATAAATACCGATTTAAAAACTTCTAGTTGGCTAATAAATTCAGAAATTAACAACTTAGATTTAATTTCATGTGCTAGAGAACTAGGTTTTCAACCTTTACAGGAGATAAAACTTTTATCGAAAGAAAAGTTAATAGATAAAAATTTGAATAAATCCTCTAAATATTTTAAAGTCAATAATTTTGTACAAATTAACAAGACGAATATTCAAAAAGTTTTAAATTTTGTTCGATCCAACGAATCAATATCTATAAGGAATATTCTTGATTTCAATCAAAAAGATATTTATAAAAGAAATGGAAAATTTTGTGGCTGTATTCTTAATGATGTAGAAATAATATTTACTATTCTCAAAGATATAAATTATACAGATGAAAATGTTTATTCATTTACCAGTGGTCCATTTTTAGACTCAAGAATAAAAACTCCACTTAAGCTCATTTTAGAAGAATTATTATTAAAGGATCCAAAATGCTTAGTTAAAACATATTCTAAAGATAAAGAGTTATTAGCGTATCTCTTAGATTTAGGTTTTTATGAAGTTAGAAGTGAACTAATACTAGTTAGAAATAACTTAATTAAACGAGAAATAAAGGAACCTAATAAAATAAATAAATCTCTCGGATTAATTTTAGATAAAATAAATCCTCAAGGTAGTGCCTACCCTTCTCCATTCCCAATTGCTAAAAGTTGAAATTATCTACTCCTCGAAAGAGATCAGTAATTAGTCTAGATATTGGTTCTAAAAGAATAGGTTTAGCATATTGTGATGCTCTTCATATAACAGTATCTATTCTTCCAGCAATTAAAAGAAGCAAAGATTTTTCAGAATTAAATATACTAAGAGCATATATAATGAAACATAATATAAAAGGAATCATAATTGGATTACCGCTTGATGATAAAGGAGAACTAACAACTCAAGCCAAAGATTGTAAAAAATATGGTGAATTTATCACTTCAAAATTAAATTTGCCATTTAATTTTGTTAATGAGCATAGTTCTACATGGGAATCAATTAACAGATTTGGCTTAAAAAAAGATAAATCAGGAATACTCGATAGCTTTTCTGCAAAAATAATTCTTGAACAATGGATATTAGATGGTCCTGAGTTGAAAGAATAACTTTTTAAATAACTAATTAATTATTAAAATATAAATAATTACGTATTAAATAAATGAAAGACCAAGATGCACAATCGAGATATGAGGCACCAACCATTTTACTTAAAGACTCTAGTCAAAATGAATTATTTTGCTATTTAGAGCAAATAGTAAATGTAGATAATAAGGAATATGCATTACTAACGCCCGTAGATACCCCAGTCACTTTATTCAAAATAAATGAAAAGGATGAACCAGAATTAATAGAAAAAATTGATAAGAATGAGCAACTCTTGAAAAATGCAGATGCTGTCCTTCAAGAACATGATTTAAAACTAATAAGATCAGCCGTAACTTTAACTGTTTCTGGAGAACTTGAAGAGCCAATTTATGATGATCTGGAAGAGGATGAAGCAAATGATGATAGTGAAACTTATGAACTTCTCGTGAACTTTAATTTGTTGAATGATGAATATGGTTTATATGTACCTCTAGATCCTTTTTTTATAGTTGGAAAAATAGAAGAAAATCTAGCTCTTTTAATTGAAGATGAGGAATTTGATAGAGTTCAACCTTTAATAGAATTAGAATTAGAAAAAAATGCTTCTTAATAAATGAACACATTAACGAAAGCTAATTGGGACGCAAAGATACCTATATATGAAATCCCTCAGAACGCATTATCTAAAAAAGGGATAACATGCTTACTTTTAGATGTTGATGGAACTTTATTAAGTAGAAATACAAATAGAATTCCTATAAAAGTAAAAAATTGGATAAATAAATCAAATGATTTATTTACGATATTTTTAATAAGTAACAATCCATCAAAGAATAGGATAGAAACTATTGGAAATGAATTAGGAGTTAGATATACATACAAAGCTTTAAAGCCATCTAAGAAAGTAACTCAAAAAGTAATTAATATTTTAAAAGTTGATAAAAATAATATTGCATTTATAGGAGATAGGATTTTGACAGATATAATTGTAGGGAATAGATGTGATTTATATACAATACTGGTATCTCGTATAAATAAAAATGGTTTACCTATTAAATTAAATATAACTTTGCTTATTGAAAAAATAATTTCTTTTTTCTTATTTTAATGAAACTTTGGGTAATTAAAATTGGCACAAGCATCCTCAGGGGTAATGGAAATGAGTTAACAGAAAATGTAATTAAAACTTTTTGCAAACACATTAACTATTTTATTTTAAAAGGTAATAAGGTTGTTTTGGTTACTAGTGGAGCAGTCGGCTTAGGATGCCAAAAATTATCCTTAGAACAAAGGCCGAATGATCTGGCATCGTTACAAGCGGCTGCTGCCGTAGGTCAAGTAAATTTAATGACTTTATACGAAAAAGAAATGAATAATCTAGGGAATAATATAGCTCAAATATTAATTACAAAAGCTGATTTTAATACTCGAGAATCATTCAATAATGCTTCAAAAACATTTAAAAGATTATTGGATTTAAATGTAATACCTATTGTGAATGAAAATGATAGTATATCCAACGAAGAGATTAAATATGGTGATAATGATACACTTTCTGCTCTTGTCGCATTGGCAGTTAACGCAAATAAATTAATATTATTAACTGATATTGACAAGCTTTACACTGAGGACCCAAGGCAAAATCATAAAGCCGTTCCAATTTTAGAAGTATATAATAAAGCAGAATTAAAAGAAATTAAGGACAAAAATAATTTTAATTTGAATAATGAATGGGGAACTGGAGGAATCACGACAAAGTTATTAGCCGCCGAAATTGCCACAAATGGAGGAATAATGGTTCAACTTGCTGATGGTAGGCAAGATAAAAATCTTCAAAAAATATTTGATGATGAAAAAGTAGGAACAATTTTTTACCCTTTAGATAAACCCATTAGAAATAAAAAAAGCTGGCTAGCTCATGCGATTCATACAGTTGGAGAAATTAATTTAGATGATGGCGCATGCTCAGCCGTTTTAAACAATGGGGCTTCAATTTTACTTGTTGGAATTATCAAAGTTAAAGGTAATTTTGCCTCTAATCAACCTATTAGAATCCTAAATAAAGATAATATAGAGATAGCTAAAGGCATAACATCTTTAAGTAGTGATTTCTTAAAGAATAATTTAAAAAACAATGGTGATAAATCACCCTCAATGATAGTAGTTCACCGTGATGTTCTTGCTTTAACCTAAATTCAAACAAATTTTAAAATGCTAATTAGTAAAATTATTGAACTATTAAAAAAAGGCAACTCTAATTACGTAAGTTCAAAAATTATTAAGGATATAAATATTGAGAATGCTTCATCTATTGAATCAGCAAAAGATAAAGATATTACTTTTTTAGAAGAAAATAATATAATTAAAGATTCATTTGCTTCAACTAAAGCAGCTGTCATTATTATTTCAGACAATCCCAATTTAATAAATTTAACCAAAGATAAATTAATTTCAACAATTGTGGTTAAGAATGCAAGAATTGCTTTTGCTGAGGTATTAGAGAGCTTATACGAGACTAATATTTATGTGGAAGGAATTAATGAAACAGCTAATATTCACGAGGAATGTTTAATAGGAGAAAATTGTTTTATTGGAGCGAATGTGAGTATTGGTAAAAATACAAAGATAGGCAATAACAATCAAATTTTTCCAGGCGTTGTAATATTAGGAGATGTTGAGATTGGGAATAACAATATAATTCACTCAAATTGTGTTATTTACCAAAACTCAACTATAAAAAATAATTGTGTTATCAACTCAAATACTGTAATAGGTTCAGAAGGTTTTGGATTCATTCCAGAATCTGGTAGATGGATTAAAATGCCACAAAAAGGAGGTGTAATTCTACATGACTCAGTTGAGATCGGTACAAATAGTTGCGTAGACAGGCCATCTGTAGGCCATACAATTATTGGGGAAGGAACAAAGATAGACAACCTAGTACAGATCGGACATGGAGTAAAAATTGGAAGAAATTGCGCTTTTGCTGCGCAAGTGGGTATTGCTGGAGGTGCCACAATAGGTGATGGAGTAATTTTGGCAGGTCAAGTAGGAGTTAATAACAGGGTAAAGGTTGGTAATAATGTCATTGCTAGTTCAAAATGTGGAATTCATTGCGATGTTAAAAATGGAGAAATTATTAGTGGTTTTCCAGCCATGAAAAATAAGTCTTGGCTTAGGAGTTCAGCCATATTTAAAAAGTTACCAGATTTAGTAAAAAAACTTAGAGATATAGAAAAGTGATAAATTATTCTTTAAAACAAAATTATTTGTATGAAAAATTATAAAATTGTCCTACTTTCTGGCGATGGTATAGGTCCAGAGATTTCAGAAGTCTCAAAAAAAATTCTTCTCAAATTATCTGAAAAACTTGATTTTAATATAGAAATCAAAGAGGAATTATTTGGAGGTATTGCTTATGAGAGGTATGGAGAACCAGCCCCTCAGAAAACACTAGATAGTTGTAAATCATCAGATGCAATTCTACTGGCATGTGTAGGTGATTTTAAATATGATTCACTCCCTAGAGAAATGAGGCCAGAAACTGGTTTACTGAAATTAAGATCAGAATTAGAACTTTTTGCAAATATTAGACCTGTAAAGATTAGAAAATCTCTTATTAATTCCAGTACGTTAAAAAAAGAAGTGATTAAAAATGTAGATTTAATTGTTGTTAGAGAACTTACTGGAGGAATATATTTTGGGGAACCAAGAGGAGTGATCAATATTGAAAACGAAAAAAGATCTTTTAATACCATGACTTATGGGACCTCAGAGATAAAACGCATAACTGATGTAGCTATTAAAATTGCAAAAAAAAGAAGAAATGTTATTTGTTCTGTAGACAAAGCAAATGTTCTTGAAGTGAGTCAATTATGGAGAGATACTGTTTCAGAGATATTAGAAAAAGATAGTGAAATTACTCTTAATCATATGTACGTGGATAATGCAGCAATGCAACTCATAAAGAATCCTTCCCAATTTGATGTGATTCTTACTAGTAATCTCTTTGGAGATATATTGAGTGATTTATCGGCAATGTTGAGCGGTTCAATTGGAATGTTGCCCTCCGCATCTATAAATAATAAGGGGCCAGGAGTATATGAGCCTGTTCATGGATCTGCACCGGATATAGCTGGACAGGATTTAGCAAATCCCATTGCAATGGCTTTATCTACTGCAATGTTATTTAAAATTGGTTTAAATGAGATACGTGCATCTGAAATCATAGAAAATGCAATTGATAAAGTACTTTTAAAAGGTTATAGGACTTCAGATTTAGCTGGAAGTACATCTAAAATTATTTCTTGCTCAGAAATGGGTGAAAAAATTATCAATGAAATATGATTTATAAATTCTATAAATTTAAAAAATTCCTTAACTAAAATAAAAAATAAGCATATGACCTGTCACAATCGTTATATGTTGTTTTTT
>CEWJ01069521.1_pt1 | contig 23614 bp, 20 predicted proteins | sample 350291 | NCBI WGS metagenome assembly CEWJ01 (sample SAMEA2622923, study PRJEB7988) | marine metagenome | isolation source: saline water (ENVO:00002010), including | reverse complement strand
TCCATTAAGTGCAAATGAACTGGCTCCATATTGGTGCCAATCAACAGACGGAAGCTTCCGCCTAGAAATACACAAAGTATGATAGTTTTTTGTTCCATTTATTGAGTGAAAAAAAGTGATGATTGATAAAAGTATGATACTTTTACTATTTGCTAAAAATAACGCAGCAATAGAATCAATGAGTTACATTGGTTAAAGTATGATAGTTTTTTGTAAATCTACATTTGGCTGTCACATTTAAACTCAGTTGGAAAGCACCATATTCATTACAAATGTTTTAACTTGGTGCCTAATCAATTAATGCAGACGTCGTATGTTGAGAAGTTGACTAGGAAACGTAATCGAGACCAATTCTAGATGTGCTGATGCCCACCCTTTGGATGTAATTCAATGCGTAGGCATATCTTAGCTTGCATATTATTGTCACTTCTTTCTGCTCTGTTGATACATTTTCTTCTGTCATTACGAATTGCTTTATTGTTAGCTTCCCGTTCTGAATAACTCCTCCTGATTCAGCTACGAAAGTATGCCAATTAACTTTGAGATTGGATGGATGTTTCTCATCACCGATACTATTGATTCCTAATGCGATGACTTCACCGTTGTCCTCTATGAAACAGTAACCTCCGCCATTAATATGTTTTGAACTAAGATTATCCGGGTTTTCTTTATTGAGTTGGAAAGCAGTAAACGGTAGTAGAGTATTATTTTTACCCCTAAAGGCGATAGAGGTCTGTCCTGGTTGAAGATCACATGCTGGTGTCGCGCAAACCCACCACTGATCATCCATTTTGAATATATGGCCGCTATCCAATTGTTCCGGAGTATTACCTTTGGAAGGAAGCGTCGAAACATAATTATTGTACTGAGCGATGGCTTTATTGGATTCTTTCTCTTTTCCCAAATCGACTAGATAGTGAGATAAAAAATCTTGGCCATTCTTTAGATCGATTGCAATGATTTGATTTCCAAATTCCACTATTTTGTCTTCAATTAGAAAAGAAAGCCCCTCTGATTGTCTAGTGACGTGCTCTCTTAGCTTTTGCTCTCTGAAGATTGCTTTCTGGTCGATTAAAATATCTTCTCGACCTCCATTTCGGATATCTCGGTAGAAAAGAGCAAAAAGGTTATTTTTCAATAACGCATCATCTTCTGCATCAACACCAATTCGGTTCAATTCATATCTATATTTTGCTGACAGAAGTCGAGAAGGCGTAGGCTTCCAATCAATTAGCGCATTTTCTAATTCCTCTAATAAGTTTGAGAGTCCTTTATTTATAAAGCAAACAAAACCTCTGGAAGAGCGTATCCATTTAGTATGTTCTTTAAAACTCCAAACCAGGCCTTTAAGGGCCTCGGAAGCTAGCTCATTTTTTAACTGCTCATTAATAAAATTAATGGCCCACAATAAAAAAGTCTTTTTTTGGTGGATATCGAATTTTAAATTCTCTGACAATTGGAATAACGGTGCTAGTGGACCCCTATTAGATAAGTATTCGCCGAGTGCTTTTTTGTACCCTAATTGTCGAGCATATAAATATTGTGATCTGGCGAAACATTCTTGAACTTTTCTTCTGTCAAAATCTCCAGAATCCTCCAAGCCACTTATTAAGATCTCGGATTTTTCGATAGATGCTAAGTCATCTTCAGTGTATTGCGTAGCACAACTATCTAAAAGTGATGTAAGACAGGACTCTGCTACATCTTGAAGGTCTGGTTCGTCAGTGTGGACGATTATTAAATTAAAGTGCTGATTAGATAGTACTGAGTGTAGGATTTTTCGAGCTTTGTCCCCTCCGAGTCCGGTAGAGGCTCCTTCTAGATTGTAATCTAAAACTAATAGATCAGATTGATGTAAGTGGGTTGCCAACTGTGGTGCTGTTTCTACATTATTGCCTGAGTGGTCACTATCAACTGCATCGTGTATATCAATCACAAAGCCAGGATTTCTTTCTCGAAATTTTTTAATTACCTCAAATGGTCCCATTGCTTTCGTTCTCCATAGCTTCCGCTGTGAAATAACATCTTGCTGGGAATCTTTTGTATTACCATCGAGATGAGCGTTAAAGATCTCTTCCCATGTGGGATATTGGTCATCAACTATCAGTACTGACCTAAGTGGCTTAATGAATGCCTCATTAACCAAATCTGCAAAGTTATTCAAAATAGACTCCCTTTAAATCAATGATGAAATTAGCACCATCTAATATTTTGAATTTTGATTCCTTGGCATAGAGGATAGAGTGCCCACTAGCCATTAAATTTACTCGACACAAGTACAACCCAATACCGCGACCACCGCTCGATTTCCTAGTAAAAAACATTTTGAACAAACTTTGTTGATCTAACTCATCTATTCCAGGCCCGTTATCGGAAACAATGACCTTACTCTCAAGAATAGAAAGGAGAACTTGAGGATTCTCAGTACCTGAGTTTACTAACCAATAAACGCTATTATTTACCAAATTGACAAACACCGGGAGTAAGCGTGAGGGTAGCTCATCAACTTTCAAGCGTTGAAACTCTTCTGTTGCACTTATCCTTATAGCCCTAGAGCGAATTACTGTATCGAAGAAGCCCTGCAAATAATTCAGAATTTCTTCACCTGAAATAATCCTTCTAGTGCGAGAGCCAGATATTTTTAGTGGTGATAAAAACTCGAGCTGATGGCTGAGTGCTTCGAATCCTTCTACCACTAAATGTGTACCAGGAATATCTCCGTTACTCTTGATCTGTCGAAGGCCTTCTCGGATCATTCTTTCATTACTGTTTAGCTCGTGCCCGAGTATTTCAACTGTAACGCCCAATTGTGCTAGTTGATTGATTCGATTTAAGTCGTCTTTAAGTGCAATATTTTCTGCGATTCCCTGCCGAGCAATTAATTCGATATTGATGTTTTCACTCATCAATTCGAGTGATTCTAAATATGGTTGAAATGTGTCTTCATTCTCAGTATCCAAAATAGAATGAATGTTGCCCATTTCCACGAGCGCTTTGTCCAGACTAAGACGTCCAGCTCGTACTTGTTCAACTAGGGGTAAGGCTAATCCATGGAACTGTTTATTACGCTCGTCAAATAGCATTTCAACACGTTTACTTTCCGTTTCCTGAATTGTATTTATGGCCTTTTTCCAACTTCGTAGCCGAGCCTGAATTCTGCTAGCATGGCTTTGCAACTGTTTGTGAGCAAGTTCTTCAGGTTTAGCTGGCTTAATCTTTTCAATTGCTTCTGTCCGAACCGCTTCGAGTGTCTTTACTCTTTCTTGTATTGTTGAATACAAACGACGGAATGCCCGGTAATCGTCTTCAGACGCTCCTAGTCTTGCAGGTGCGCCGGTGATTCTGAGGTCGCTTAGTTGATCATTTATCTTGTTGATAAGCTCTTGAGTGTTATCTAGGTCTTGTTCGTTTTCGACCTTGAATTCAGAATTTACTTCACAGGTTTCGTCATACAAGCTATTTATTTTAGGTAAATTTCGTTTTAACCGCCCTCTAAATGCCTTTGCATTCTTTTTAGCTAACTCTTTGCGTTGTTGCTCAGCTCTTTCTTTTTCATTTTTTTCTTGAATGTCAGGCAGTAATTCATCTCTTAGCTCTGATGCTTGACCGAAATATTCATAAGCCGCCTTTCTTAGTATATTAATGACGATCAGCTTTATTGCCTTCGCACTAGCATTATCAATAAACCCTTCCCTTCCAGCTTTATCTCTCAAATTAGGGTTTTGCTCTCGAGAAATGGAAATTCGACCAAACATTCTTCTTGCGTTCCAAAATTCTCGTCCGGCAGAAATGCTTCTGCGAGTTTCAATTTCAAAGAAGTCATTGTCTACACGACCATATGGTAGTACACGCAGTCCATTACGGAACACCAAAAAACCGCTGTGTTTGTCTGCTAAATCCCTAAACCTAGCAAACTGCTCATCTGATAATGTTGAGCTATTGCGAACTTGCTCAAAGGTCGCTGCATGCAGTCCGAATTTACCTATGTAAGTTGTGGGGCCTTTTGGAATTTTTAAATCTTTTGGTGGATTAATGACATACTCAGAGCCTAGTTTGCGCCATTCTCCGAAGGCTTTTATTTGACCGCGGAAAACTCCATTTTCATCTACATTCCCGCTTATCACATGTTCCATTTCTTCAGTAATAGAGCGGTTTAGTAAAGATCTTTCGTCTTCAATTATTGCTTCACATGTATAGCTATCCCAAATTCGAACCTCATAAGTGAATTCGGGATCAAACGAATTTTCTTCGTTTGATATACTATCTACAAATGGATCTGTGAAAGCCGAGAGTGTGGCAAAAAATTGCTTGCGTATTTCTTTGGTCGAAGGGCTTGGCTCCGCGCTTCTTAATTGAGCCTTTATATCATCATTAATTTCCGACACGAGTAATGCTGTACCGTGATCGCTTTTATCTTGCCAGACCGACCACGGTTGAAAGTGCTTTTCTTCGAAATGTGCACTTATAATCGTTTCTGCAATTGCATCTGATGGTTTAACTGAATCTGGCGTATTTTCTAATGTGAGTTTGTCAAAGGTAGTCCATGCTAGTTCTAAACGTTTTGTTCGTTCAGGGTCTTCTGGTGTTCCCCATACGTTTTCAGTTAAGCGTTCGAACATATCTGGAAGTAGATTGAGCAACTCATTGGGGGATGCAAAACGTGTTATGGGAACTTCTAAATCAGATAACAGCAGATATGGGTTCTCAAACACTCGCCAATCTATTAATGCAGCAATAAAGTCATGATTTTTGCGCTTGCTTACTATGAGAAGCAACGGGCCTAAGTTGGCGGAAGAAAGCCTGCCTATTCCCTTTTGTCCTTGCTTGGTTCTTTTCGGTAAGCCGTCCCTATCTTCCTCATTGTCTGCTTTTGTATCAAACTTAGATTCTGTGCCGACAACGAGCCAGCGATCAATGAATTCTTCGTAACTCATCCCGTGCCCATCATCGAAAAGAGCCGCTACTGGTGATTCCCCATCGAAGATGTGTAGCGATACATTTCTTGCGTATGCGTCGTAAGAGTTTTTCCATAATTCCGATATGGCTGTTGGACAATCTGCAATTTGCTCGCGACCTAAATGATCGACTGTCCTTGCTTGCGTACGGAATGAGCGAGTCTCAATCATGCCAATTCATACCCTGATTGTTTGATATGCATCTGCTTTTCGTCCTTAAAATCTTTGGAATCAAATATATGAGCTTTGATATATTCGAGTAAATATTTACCCAGTTCCACTGGCACTGCATTCCCAATCTGCTTTCCCGCAGCTGTCAGTCCACCACAAAAGGAATAACTATCAGGAAATGTTTGGATTCGCGCTGCTTGACGAACTGTAATTCCATGGTGTTCTGTCGGGTGCACAAATCGCCCCTTTGACGGGTTTATGCAAGCCGTTGTCATTGTTGGTGCTGGTTGCTCAGGATCTATTCGTCCATAAACGTCTTTATGACCGTCATGGTTTTTGTGACAATTCAATATCCGACCAGAATCTTTTCTGCTTCCTCCGTTCAGCGGAGTTCTTTTGAATGCCTCAATGAGCTCGTCCCCATGGTTCATATGGACATTGTTTTCATCATCAGCTGGAGTTGAACGAAAAGCAGATTTACATGAAACCCAAGGCAATAATCCATTTCCCGACTTTTTCGGGTCAATATGAGTGGATTGGGGAGGCCACTGAACTTTCGATGTATCAGCTTCATCTCGAACGCCTAGTATAAATACGCGTTTTCTGCGTTGTGGTACTCCAAAGTCTCTGGCATCTAAAGTGACTGGTTGGAAAACATGGTATCCAGCTTTTTTACCTTCTTGATAAAATTTATCGAGATATTCTTGATGGCGAGGCCATAGAATGCCAGGAACGTTCTCCATGAGGAAAACTCGAGGTTGTAGTGCTTTAACAAATTCAAAATATGCTAATACAAGTTCATTACGAGGATCGTTTACACCTGCATTTAATATTCGGTGAGTTGAAAACCCTTGGCAAGGGGGCCCGCCAAGAAGAAGATCACAATTTTGATTTTTGAATCTGCTTCTTTGAAGTTTTACCGGGTCGTAGTCTAAGATGCTGCTGTCCAAAACGGCAGTGTGCTCACCGCCTTTTAGCTTCAAAATATTGCTTTGGTATGTTCGTACTGCGTATTTATCGTTCTCAATCGCGAAGTCTATTGCAAAGCCAGCCTTTATTGCTGCGAGTGAGAAGCCACCAGCCCCAGCAAATAGGTCAACTGCCACAAGTTTTCTATTTTTTCTTTTTTGCATCAGTGTTTATCGTTTTAAGCTAACAATCGCGAATTTTCTGTATGTTACCTTCATGATAATGTACTAGTGATCCCACATCAAACAATGTAATCGGTATGCCACTTTCGAAAAGTAGTAATTTTTTATAATGACAGGTTAGGTAGAGCAAGTGACTAGTTTTTGATAGTCACCATTTCGATGACAAAATCTTCTCAGGTCATTTTGAATTTATTTGCTTTGCTTACAGTATGCCGTGGTGAAGTAGTTTGACGGGAATGATTCCTCACGGTAAGGCTTTCGACACTGTATTTCCAGCGTGAAATAATAGTATTTCGTTCATCTATAAAGGCCTTCAACAGGGACAGTGTCCTGAGCTTCGAATATTTTTGACTCTCTAATGAATAATTCGAGGGTTACTGCAATCAACAACAGGCAGACAAATAAGATATCTGGTGTAATATCACACAGGGAGCTAACCGTTGGAGTGATAATTATGTCTCGTCAAAGAATTGCCCTGACTGAAAAAAATGATAAGTGGCTCAAGAGCCAGGTTGAAGCAACCCGGGATTATGCAAACAAAAATGAACTCGTAAACGATTTGATTCGCCGAGCAGGAGACGCCGAGGAAATCAATCAAAGACTAGAAAGTGCAGAAAACAGCGGGTTTGTTGCTCAATCCCCTGAAGATATGCTGAAAGAATTTAAAGCTGATTTGAAACGATAGATGAATCGCTACAAGTTATCGCTTCAATGGTGTTGAGGTTGAAATTATGGCAATACTGGGTGGGCAGGATGTAGATGAGTGGCTTTAAGCCACTCATCCCGTTCTATTAATGACCGCTAGTCTTATTCAGAAATGAAAATCGTCTTTTCGTTAACAAATTCACGCATTCCAAAGCCACCGTGCTCACGGCCATAACCACTGTCCTTAACGCCACCAAATGGCAGGTTAGGTTGAGCCAAAGAGTAGCCGTTGATATTCACCATGCCGGTATCAAACTCTTCTCGCGCCAGTTTGATTGCCTTTTCCTTGTCTGTAGTAAAGATGCCGCCGCCGAGGCCATAACGCGAGTCGTTGGCAATTTGCATGGCTTCAGCATCGTTTTCAGCTTTAATAAACGAAGCGACAGGACCAAATAATTCGTCGTCATAGGCAGGCATGCCCGGCTTTATATTTTCCAGAATAGTTACCGGATAGAACCAGCCCTTACCGTCGGGCACTTCGCCGCCCAGCAGTATAGAAGCGCCTTTTGCCACCGATTCCATTACCTGCTTATGCAATTCATCACGGAGATCTTCACGGGCCATCGGGCCAAGGTCGGTGTCTTCATCGCGCGGATCGCCCACTTTAAGAGCTTTAAACGCTGTTAAAAATTGTGTTTTAAACTGGTCGTAAACCGACTTAGTAATAATAAAGCGTTTTGCTGCCACACAGGTCTCGCCATTATTCACTATGCGCCCCTGCACACAGGCTTTAACGGCAGTCTCGACATCGGCGTCTGACAACACTACGAACGCATCATTACTGCCCAGTTCCAGAACCGTCTTCTTAGCTAAGCTGGCGGCTGTTTCTGCCACTGACTTACCTACGCCATCACTGCCGGTAAACGTCACACCGCGCACTTTATCGTGTTTAATCAGTGCACTGGCCGTTTTGCCATCAATAAGCAGCGACTGATAGACATGCTCGGGAAAGCCTGCATCGGTGTAGAGCTTTTCAATAAGTTCAGCCATGCCAAAAACATTCTTAGCGTGCTTCATAACGGTTGTGTTGCCAGCCATAATGTTCGCCGCGCTGTAACGAATCACCTGGTATAGTGGAAAGTTCCAGGGCTGGATCCCAAGGATAACGCCAAGCGGCTGATAGGTGATTATCGCCGTACCGCCTTCAAATACGCGGTTTTCATCTTCCAATACGCTGGCACCGTTTTCAGCGGTATAGCGACAAATCGCAGCGCAGAGCTCCACTTCCTGCTTACCCTGCTCTACCACTTTACCCATTTCTTTAACCATCAAATCGATAATCGCATCAGACTGTTTTTCGATTTGGTCGGCAAGGTTATTCATCAGCTCGGCGCGCTCGGCAAAGCTGGTTTTCTTCCATGACAGAAAAGCCGTGTTGGCCGAATCGACTGCTTGATTCGCCTCAGCTTCAGACATAAGAGTGTATTCTGCAACGGGTTGCTCGGTGGTAGGATTTACCGTGTTTACTGTCTCTGACATTATTTGTCTCCTGATATCAACATGTTCAGAAACGGGTGCAAGTCAGAGACCACTATTGGAATTTGTGTTTTCGTCTTTTAAATCAGCGTATTACAGTGTTTCCGAAATTTCAGTGCTGCCACCGGACTATAGGGTTTTCATTACAATAGTATTTATTTCACAGTGCCACTTCTTCAAATTTAGCCTTCGAAGAAAGTAGCAAGAGAAGATGTTATTGAGGTAAGGATACGCTCTGAGCGTTCATCGCAAAATTGCTATTGTGATAGGTGAAAAAACAGGCCTCATACGATTAAGGCCTGTTTTGTTGAATGGTTTGCTGGCAGGTGCTTCAGGCTTTGAGGTTTGCCTCATCAGGCGGTTCGATTTCACTTACGTTAACCGCCATGACTTTGGGTTGTACGGCTGGTCCAAACTGAGTGAAGGTCGCCACATCTGAGGCGTCATGGCCAAAGGCAATCGCTACGCGCGCACCGTCGGACGAGGGCTGGGTAGCATCAAAGGTATACCAGCGACCGCCCACGTAGGCTTCAAACCAGGCGTGCATGTCCATGGGAGTTAAGCCGTGCAGATAACCCACTACCATTCTGGCCGGAATGCATAAGCTACGGCACATGGCGATGCCCAAGTGGGCTAACTCACGGCATACGCCTTCACGGGATTGGTTGATCTCTGTGGCAGACTGTTGAAAGTAGATCGAGTCAGGATTAAAGCGCACATGGGTTCGGATCCAGTCTTCAATAGCCGCGACTTGCTCATAGCCTGGTACGCAATTAGCTACAATGCTGTGGGCCATTTCAACAAAGCGGTCGGATTCACAATAGCGTGAAGGCAGCAGGTAACTCAGCACTTCATTGGGGAGCGTGTCTATTTCGTTAAATCCTGCCCAGCGGTCGCCTATCACCGCCGGCGACGTTAATACCTTCGCTGAGGTTCGCACCGAAAATGTGCCAACCGGTGCTACCAATCGCTGACAGGAATTACCAAAACTGTCGTTATATTCAATCACCGGCACATTAGGCGTAATGGTATAGGTTTGCTCCGCCACCCACTGATTAAAATCATTACGGGGCCGCAACATCAGTATAAACGGGGTAGGTGTTGTTATATCAAAGGTAAGATTGCATTCTGTGCTTAACCACATACCCGGGTTATTTCCTTGTAAGTCTTGTGCAAAGCAACGATAAACCGTGCTTTAGCGTGAGTGTATAAACAGAATCGGCGTTGGTAACTGGCTACTCAAGGTTCGGGTAGCAGTTTGTGATTGCGATAGTTGCCGGTACTGAACTAATTTGCGTGTCTTGCAGGCTTGATGTCACCGGGCAAGGGGTCGTGCAGTATGATTAGGTTTCACTAACTGCACTACTTCGTTGCCGGTGTTTCTTGTTGTTATACCTAGGATGGATCGTTTTGCGCTGCTTGTACAGCCCAACGGGCAATAGCTGTTGTATTGTAGCCTTCTATATTGTTACGTACTGGGGTTAATTAATCCGGCGATGTGTGTTTAATCGGGTTGTCTTCCTCCGGCCGCTTATGCAGAAAGCTTGCGAAACGTGGAATGCCGCGCTGGGTAAGGCCATAATATTTATAGGTTACCCAGGTTCCTACTGGTGGTGGCGACTGACGGTTGGCCAGGCTAAAGCCGCTGCCAATTTTAAACTGCTGACCCTGGCGGGATTCCACCAACAGTGAACCCATCATGCCCTTGAACTTGCCTTTGCCGGGCAGGTGAGCGAGCACTCTGGCTTCATCGTCCTGGTAGCGTTTAGCCTTTAATAAACCCGGGTTACGTCCCTGCTGATAGTGCGCCCGGCGATGATGGAGCATGAGTCCTTCGCCACCTTGTTGAGTAATGTTATCCAGAGCATCTTCCAGCGCAGGTAGCGAATCCAAGGTGAATTGTTCAATCATTTTCAGACTGGGATTATTGGCTTGAGCTATTAGCGCTTGCATCCGCTTAACGCGCTCCTCAAAGGGCAGTCCGGTATCAGGCAGGTCAAACACCATCATTTTAATTGCCTGCCAGCGATCATCAGGGTGATGACTCAGTACGGTGGATGCAATCTCCTCAAAGCTGCCCCGTTTGCTCCAGAGTTCACCGTCCAGAGGCTCAGTCGGCCAGTTGCGGGTAAACCATGGGGGCGGGTAAATAGGGTTGCCGTTACGCGTAATAAGCCTGGTCCCCGTCCAGCGCGCGCGAATTCCGTCGAGTTTTTCACTTACCAGGTATTCACTAATGGCGATATCGCCCTTATAAGATTCGGCCAGTTGCATTGGGGCAGTTTGCGCTACTGCTGCGTGGCATAGCAGCAAGCTTAGTAATAACAATACTTGTTGAATAATCATTTGCCAGCCCTTGTAAAATTAGCAGTGTAACGGGTTAAGCACCCCGGTAAACTGAGCTTTGGAATAGTTTGGCTTTGTGCTTGGCTGAGCTGTGATAAGGCTACTCGCCCGCAGTTGCTCGTACTTAATTTTCGTTGCGGCCTGTCATCTACAGAGTAATTCCAGACCAAAACAAAGTTTAGTTCTGATTACGTTTTATGATGTTGTTAACACTAAATTTACTTATTCGCTGACGGTAAAAATTCACAGTGATAGGCTCTTTGTGATGTGTTAGTCATTGGAGTATTGCGTGCGAATTGTTGTCTGTTTATTGTTACTTATCAGCGCCCGGGTAATGGCGGTGCCGGATTTTAGCGGCGAAGACGGTTACCGTCTTTGGCAGCGCTACGATGTCATTGATGCGGCCTTGCCGGCGGCTACACTAAAGGTGGTTGGCCGCACCGAGACCCACAATATTATTCGCGATGAGTTTCGCCGGGCGTTTGCCAACCGGGTAGGTCAGTCGAGTGGTACCTTATTAGTACAAAAGATTACCCCCGAACTTCAGGCTCGCTTCAACCTGCAGGCTGATGTGACTGCGCAACTCGGTGATGAAGGCTTTATTCTTAAGCGCCACGGTAACGATATCCTGATCACCGCAAAAACGGATATTGGTTTATTGTATGGCAGTTATCACCTGTTACGTCTGGTGTTTATTCAACAGCCGCTGGATTCGTTGTCGGTACTGCAAAACCCAAAAATTCAACGCCGCTTACTGAATCACTGGGATGACCTCGACCGTCATACAGAGCGTGGTTATGCCGGTGAGTCGATTTTTGACTGGCATCGCCTGCCCCTTGATAAAGACCAGCGTTATTACGATTACGCCAGAGCGAATGCGAGTATTGGTATTAATGGCATGGTGCCAATCAATGTTAACGCCAATGCCCTGATGCTTACTCCCATGTATTTGCAAAAGGTTAAAGCGCTGGCCGACATTGTGCGTCCTTATGGCATAAAAATGTATCTGTCGATCAAGTTTAGTTCGCCCCAACAGCTGGACGGGCTGGACACCTCTGATCCCCTCGATCCGCAGGTACAAAAGTGGTGGAAACACAAAGCGGCGGAAATTTATCAGCTAATCCCGGATTTTGGCGGCTTTCTGGTAAAAGCCAACTCCGAAGGGCAGCCCGGCCCGGGCGATTACGGTCGCACGCATGCCGAAGGCGCCAATATGCTGGCAAGCGCATTAAAGCCCCATGGCGGCGTCGTATTCTGGCGGGCTTTTGTGTACGCCAATGATCCGGCCAAAGAACGCAGCCTGCAGGCTTACGATGAATTTGTACCGCTGGACGGTAAGTTTATGGACAATGTGATTGTGCAGGTGAAAAACGGCCCTGTCGATTTTCAGCCGCGCGAGCCGTTCAGTCCGCTGTTTGGCGCTACGCCAGAAACGCCGCTGGCCATGGAGCTGCAAATTACCCAGGAATATCTTGGTTTTTCCACTCACTTAGCTTATTTGGGCACCTTGTTTGAAGAAGCCATGGATGCCGATACTCATGTAAAAGGCCTGGGTTCAACCGTGGCTAAAGTGGTGGATGGTTCGTTATACAATCATCAACTTACCGGTATCGCCGGGGTAGCGAATACCGGCATGCAGCGCAACTGGACCGGTCATATCTTTGCTCAGTCTAACTGGTATGCCTTTGGCCGTTTAGCCTGGGATCACACGTTAAGCGCGCAGCAAATTGCCAATGAATGGATCAAGCAAACGCTCACCGTGCAACCGGAAGCCGTCCGGCAGGTGGAGGCCATAATGATGCCATCGCGGGAGTATGTTGTGGAATACATGACACCGCTTGGCCTGCATCACCTGATGGACTCTGGTCACCATTACGGGCCGGGCCCGTGGGTAGATAACCTGGGACGGGCAGACTGGAACCCGGTGTATTACCATCGTGCAGATAAACAGGGTATCGGCCTCGATCGCACCGCATCTGGCACTAATGCTATCAGTCAGTATGCACCCTACTGGCAACAAAAGTTCGCTAATCCCGAAACCACACCGAAGGAATTGTTGCTATGGTTCCATCATTTGCCGTGGGATTATCAACTGGCGAATGGCAAGACTTTATGGAACGAGCTGGTCAGGTACTATTACCGGGGTGTTGATGGCGTCAGCGATATGCAACAGCGCTGGCAGCAGGTAAAACCCTACATTGATGCCAACCAGTTTCGTCAGGTGGAAATGGCGCTGAGCATTCAGCAACAGGAAGCAAAGTGGTGGCGGGATGCCAGTGTGCTGTATTTCCAGACGTTCTCTGAGCGTTCTGTCCCTGTTGGTTTGCCAGAACCGCAGGGAAGTCTGAAAGAATTTCAGTCGCGCAAATTTCCTTACGCGCCAGGGCAAGGATAAGTTCTCTCTTCAGTATTGACTTTACAAGCGGTGATAGGAGTAACCTTATCACCGCTTTTTTTGTGTTTGACATATGGAATAACACATATATGATATTTTACATATGTGATTTAAGGTATGTGTTAAATGATGCCATTACAACTTTTCAAGTGCCTGTCGGATAACACCCGGCTGCAGTCTGTGTTGCTGATAAGTCATTTTGAGGAAGCCTGTGTGTGCGATCTCATTGCCGCACTAGAGCTCGATCAGCCCAAGGTATCCCGTCATCTGGCCGAGCTGCGACGCTGCGGTATTTTGCAGGATGAACGGCGCGGTAAATGGGTGTATTACCGGCTGCACCAGGATTTACCTGGCTGGGCGCGGGATGTCATCCGTCTGGCCGCTGATAACAATCTGTCTTACTTCAGTTCCGCCATCGATAAACTTCATCAGTACCGGCAGCAAGGGCCGGGCTGTCAGTAACTAAGCACTAAGCAAAGGTCGTCATGAAAATTCTGTATATTTGTACCCATAATCGTTGCCGTAGCATCTTGTCTGAAGCCATTACCAATCATGTGGCCGGTGATAAGATCATTGCCAGGAGTGCCGGTAGTCAGCCATCCGGTGTGGTGCATCCGCTTTCTTTACAGTATCTCACTGAAGCCGGCGTGCCCACTGACGGGCTAACCAGCCAATCGTGGGATGAATTTGAGAGTTTTGAGCCGGATGTAGTGGTGACCGTGTGTGACTCAGCAGCCTCAGAGAGTTGTCCGGTGTGGTTCGGAAAGTCTGTCAAAGTGCACTGGGGCCTAAGCGATCCGTCGAAAGTAGAAGGTAGCAACGAGCAAAAAGCAGCGGCCTTCCGCGCCTGCATCAGCGAAATCACCGAACGGGTGAACAAGCTGTTGCCAGTGGCAGAGCTAAGCGCATCGCCCGCTGAACTTAAAGCTGCCCTGGCTGCACTGGGAGCGCAATAATGACCATTAACGATACTTCACTGCCCAATATTAATGAGTCGCAGCTGGATATCCCCAGTTTTGAAAAATGCCAGAGCGAGGCTGCCGCCCATGCACCGCGTATATTGTTACTTTACGGTTCGCTTCGTAAACGCTCCTTTAGCCGGCTGGTGGTGGAAGAGTGTGCCCGGCTACTGAGCCGCATGGGCGCAGAGGTTGAAATCTTTAATCCTGAAGGATTGCCGCAAACCGATACGGAAGATGAAAACCACCCCAAAGTGCAGGAATTACGCTCGCTGATGATGTGGTCTGAAGGGCAGGTGTGGTGTTCACCTGAACGGCATGGCTCCATGACCAGCATCTTCAAGAGTCAGATAGACTGGGTGCCATTAAGTGTGGGCAGCGTGCGCCCTACTCAAGGCAAAACCCTGGCGGTAATGCAGGTGTGTGGCGGCTCGCAGTCGTTTAACGTGGTGAACCAGCTGCGGGTGCTTGGTCGCTGGATGCGGATGGTGACTATCCCTAATCAGTCCAGTGTGGCCAAGGCCTTTATGGAGTTTGACGAGAACGACAGAATGAAGCCATCGCCTTACTACAATCGCATTGTCGATGTGATGGAAGAACTCATGAAATTTACCCTATTGCTGCGCACCAACAAAGACTATTTTGTCGACCGTTATTCAGAGCGCGTGGAATCAGCCGAGAAGCTCAGTGAGCGGGTTAACCAGCGGTCTGTTTAAGGAGTCAGGTAATGGGATTATTCGAACGTTATTTATCAGTATGGGTCGGGCTCGCTATTATTACTGGCATAGTGCTGGGCAGCCTGGCGCCGGGCATATTCGAAACCATAGCCAGTGTGGAGTATGCCCACGTTAATTTGGTCATTGCGGTGCTTATCTGGCTGATGATTTACCCGATGATGGTGCAGATAGATTTTACCTCGTTAAAAGACGTGGGCAAAAAGCCTAAAGGTCTGGCGCTGACCTTGGTCATTAACTGGCTAATTAAACCCTTTACCATGGCGCTATTAGGCTGGTTATTTTTTAAAGGACTCTTTGCAGACTGGGTCGACCCGCAAACGGCAACTGAATACATTGCCGGCATGATCCTGTTGGGCGTAGCGCCCTGTACCGCCATGGTGTTTGTATGGAGTCAGCTAACCAAAGGGGATGCTAACTACACCCTGGTACAGGTGTCGATTAACGACATTATTATGATTTTCGCTTTCGCGCCAATCGCCGGTATGCTGCTTGGCATAACCGATATCACCGTACCCTGGGATACCCTGTTCTTGTCGGTGGTGTTGTATGTATTAATCCCGCTGGTGGCTGGCGCCATAACCCGTAAAAAGCTCGATAAAGGCGATGATCACTCGCGCCTGAACCAGTTTCTGGCAACCATGAAACCCTGGTCTATTGTTGGTTTGCTGGCTACTGTGGTGTTGTTGTTTGGCTTTCAGTCAGAAACCATTTTGGATAAGCCCCAGGCCATTGTATTAATTGCAATACCGCTGTTAATCCAGACCTATGGTATTTTTGCTATTGCCTATTTTATTGCCAAACAGCTTAAACTGCCCCATAACGTCGCTGCCCCGGCGTGTATGATCGGCACGTCTAACTTCTTTGAGCTGGCCGTTGCGGTAGCCATTTCGTTGTTTGGTCTGCATTCCGGTGCGGCACTGGCTACCGTGGTGGGCGTGTTGGTAGAAGTGCCGGTGATGTTGTCGTTAGTGTGGTTTGCTAACCGCACCCGTCACTGGTTTGCATAAAAGGGGCGCTAAGCCCCTTCTCAAAAGGTAAAAATCTGCACGCTGTCTACAAATAAGTGTGCACGACTTACTGTTCCGCCGATAACATAAATGTCGTTGCCCAGGGTCGTACTAGCAGTATGGCTATCCGCAATGGAGGCTATGCAAAATCCAGCGGAGATTTCACCCGCAGTATGACTGGCGCCAGCGCCCCGGTGTTTAACGCCGGTGATGAAGTCATAGATTCGGTGGGGGTTGCCTGGGACAAAAGTGAAATGGGTCAGGTTGACTTCGACCCCATCGCACTGTCAGTAAAACGTGCCGGCCGTGAAATTTCAGCCCGCATGCGCGATCGCAGCATGGGCAAGGTACTGCGCCCGAGAGCCGTAGGCTAACAATACCACCCAAAAAATAAAGGGGTCAGAGTCTCTGACACCTTTATTTTTGCGCCTCATGTATTTTCCAGCCAGATTTCACCCTAATTTTACCCGGGTAATATTGATTTAATTTTGTGCGCTTGCTATTTTTACCCCGGTAAAATTAATCGGGAAATAAAAATCATGAGTAGCACCTATATCGCGATACACAATAAATCGCTGATCGCTCAGGGCGAGTTGCCAGCGGTTATTCGCGAAGCACAAAGGCAGTTCCCCGAAGCCGAACCTTGTTTATACAAACTGGACAATGGTAAGCGTGTGGACATCGACTGGCGTGGCGATGCCGAAGAGGTGATCAAGCGCCTGCCTGCTGCACTGGTACCGCCGGCTAAAAAACGCGGCCGACCTAAGTTGGGCGTGATCTCAAAAGAAGTCACCTTACTCCCTGAGCACTGGGAGTGGTTGTCGGTACAACGAGGGGGCGCCTCTACCACTTTGCGCCGCCTGATTGATTCGGCTATGAGCAGCATGACACCGGCGCAGGAACGACGCATTAAGCAGGATCAGCTGTACAGTATGATGCGTGTATTTGAGGATGAAGCCGGCTTTGAAGCGGCCTCCCGGGCACTATATCGCCTCGACGAAGCGGCTTTTTCGCAGGCGATAGGTAATTGGCCCGAGGCACTGCAGGCAATATATCAGGACAAGTTTCACCGCTTGCTTAGCATAGGAAATGACTCCCATGACAGCACAAACTAGCCACAACCCCTACGTTAGCCCGCCGTTAACGCGGGTATTTCTGAAAACCGCGCTGCCGATTATTCTGATGATGGTGGTGAGCGGTTCGCTTAATCTGGTGGATGCTTATTTTATCGGTGTCTTTGTGGGAGCTGATGCGTTGGCAGCGGTGACCGCAATGTTTCCATTATTTATGGTACTGATTGCATTGTCGACCTGGATTGCCAGTGGTTTTGCCAGTGTAATGGCCCGCCTGAGTGGTGCAGGCAAACATGATGAAGCACGCAACGCTTATGCTCAGGCACTTACCCTGGCGTTGATTATCAGCGTTATCCTGTTGACGATATTCGGCCTGACCGGTCAGGCACTGGCGCTGGCCAGTATCAATGGTAATCAGGCGCAGGCTGCAATGAGTTTTACCTACATGCGTATCATCATGTTCGGAGCGCCGCTGATATTCTGGCTGGGCGTTGCCTCAGACAGTCTGCGTAGTGAGGGTCATATCGGTTTTATTGCCCTGGTTTCGTTGTTGACCACCGTAGGTAACGGCGTGATGAATTACGTCTTTATCGTGCTGCTGGAACTGGGCGTAGCGGGTTCCTCCTATGGCACCATTGCCGCCCAAATCATTGCACTGTGTGCGGTGTGGGGTTTTCGCCGCAGCCACAAAAATCGTCTCGGGTTACCACTTTTTGCATTAACGCTGGTGCGCAACCGATGGCGCGAGTTTCTGTCACTGGGCGCGCCATCAAGTCTGACCTACGTAGGCGTGGCACTTACGTCGGGGGCGATTCTGTTTAGTTTGCAGCAATGGCTGCCCGACAGCTACGAAGTTACAGTTAGCGCCTATGGTGTGATCACCCGGGTAATGACCTTTATTTATTTGCCATTACTGGGGCTGGGCCTGGCCATGCAAAGTATTGTGGGCAACAACGTTGGCGCCGAGCAATATCAGCGCTCTAATCGCAGCTTGTGTATTGCCGTGGGCGTTGCCCTGCTTTACGGCGTGGTAACCGAAGCGTTGTTGTGGTGGCTGCGCGCCGATATTGGCTTGCTATTTGTTGACGACCCGGCGGTAACCAGTGAAATAGCCAGATTGCTACCGGTGGTAAGCCTGGCGCTTTTCCTGCTGGGCCCTTTAATGCTGATCAGCTTTTATTTTCAGAGTATCGGTGACGCCAGACGGGCGGGCATATTAAGTATTGCCAAAACCTATCTGTTTGCCCTGCCCTTAATTTTTGTATTGCCGTTAATGTGGGGAGAATGGGGGATCTGGTATGCCGGACCAGCGGCTGAATTTCTTGCCCTGTTGCTAACCGGAGGCATATTGTACCAACGTGCTATACAGGGCAACCATCGCTTTGGTTTATTGTATGCAGTAAATCAACCAGAGCCACAACCCATCAAGCAGGAGGCGATATGAGCAAAGACAATGACACCTATCAACAGGGGCTGAAAATACGCCGTGAGGTAATGGGCGATGCCCATGTTAACCGGGCCATGAATAACGCCTCCGAATTCAGCCAGCCGCTGCAGGATATGGTGATCCGTAACGCCTGGGGCGAAACCTGGGTTCGCGACGGTATTAACAGGCAAACCCGCAGTCTGGTGACTATTGCCACCCTGGCTGCGCTGAAAGCCTCTACCGAGCTTAAAGGCCACGTAAGAGGCGCGTTGCGCAACGGTTGTAGCGTGGCGGAAATTCAGGAAGTCCTGCTGCACTCTGCCGTGTATTGCGGCATGCCAGCCGGGATCGAGGCCTTTCGCGCCGCAGAAGAAGCTATTCTGGCCTGGCAGGCCGAAAACGACTAGTTGAAATTTGTCAGTTGAACGGGCTGGGAACCAATTTTAATTTTGCTAGATGTCTCAAAGACAAACAGCAGTGGTCTGTTGTTTAATCTGACGCTACAGTAATACACAAGTGTAAACATAGAAACAGGGCTATAAGGAAATTAACAATGCTTGCCGCTGCCGCGAAACCTTTTGTCAATTTGGTAGAAAAATACCTTCCTGATCCCTTTGTTTTTGTTTTAGCGTTAACTATTGTGGTTATGGGCGCTGCTGTGATTATGCAACAACAATCAGTGACCCAGGTGCTGGAATATTGGGGAGGAGGGTTTTGGAGTCTGCTCTCATTCTCTATGCAAATGTTATTGGTTCTGGTGTCAGGTCATATGTTGGCCAGCACTGTAATCATGAAGAAAGCACTGAATACTATTGCTCGTTTAGCGGCATCGCCCGGTAAAGCTATTGTCCTTGTTACGCTGGTATCTATGTTAGCAAGTTGGCTTAACTGGGGTTTTGGACTGGTTGTTGGCGCATTATTTGCCAAAGCTATTGCGCGGAGAGCTAAGGTCGATTACCGCTTATTAGTTGCCAGTGCTTACTCAGGTTTTGTTGTGTGGCACGGTGGACTGGCTGGGTCTGTTCCCCTGACTATTGCTACTCCTGGTCATTTTGCGGAAGATTTGATTGGTGTTGTCAACACCAGCGATACCTTGTTCTCGCCGTTGAATATGACGCTTCTGGCGATCATTTTTGTGATTATGCCAGTCGTAAACAGGGCAATGATGCCGCCGGAAGCTGAACGAGTCTATGTTGAAGCGAAGCATTTGAAAGAGCCTGAACCACCAACTCCATCCGGGCACATTAGCCCGGCAGAAAAACTTGAACGTAACCCCATTCTTGCCCTATTGGCTGGATTGGCCGGGGTTGCTTATCTTTGTCTGCATTTCACCAAAGGCGGCACGCTAAACCTTAATATCATTAATTTTGTATTTCTGTTCCTTGCTATTATTTTACACGGTACGCCTGAGCGTTTATTGCATAGCATGCAACAGGCAATTCAGGGAGCCAGTGGGATTGTGCTGCAGTTTCCTTTCTACGCAGGGATTATGGCGATAATGGTTCAGTCGGGTCTTGCCAGGGAACTTTCTCAATGGCTAATAAGTGCCGCCACAGCTGATACGCTGGCGCTTTACAGTTTTTTAAGTGCAGGTATCGTAAATATGCTTATTCCATCTGGTGGCGGTCAATGGGCTGTGCAAGCCCCCGTTGTTTTGCCCGCAGCACTCGAACTTGGTGCTGATGTTAGTAAGGTATCCATGGCGGTAGCCTGGGGTGATGCCTGGACAAACCTTATTCAGCCCTTCTGGGCACTGCCAGTGCTGGCGATTGCGGGGTTAAAAGCCAAAGATATAATGGGTTTTTGTCTTGTTCAGCTTCTCATCACAGGTGTCATTATAGGTGCTGTATTAATAGCGATGTAGTCGGTTTTCAATACAAGACACTTTGGAAAACAAGCCCTTTAAGAAACTGTGTATGAAACTGCAGTATCAGTTACGCAAGGCGCGTCGCAATGCCAGAAAGTAGCGTAGGGACGCGCGCCTGATTAAGGTTAGTAACAAATAATATTGTGAAAAACGGTGTAATCAGAACGGGCTTTGTAGGTATGCGGCTGGTCAGCGAAGAATCGCAGGCTTTGTCCGGCCTGTAGGTCATGCCAGGCATTATCAAAATACACCGACAGTTCGCCATTTAACACATGCACATGTTCAATTACGCCGGTCGCGTGAGGATCGGATTGTTGTTCATGAAAATTAAGCAGGCTGACTTCCATCACTTCCATGCGCGTGTCATCACGATACGGAAAAATGGCTTTAACCTTCATGTTCGGATCTTCCGGGAAGTTTTCGTCACTGGCTCGTTCGTCAGAGCTGGTGGCAAAGAAAGCTGAGAAGGAAGCATTTAAACCACTGGCAATTTTCCACAACGTCGAAATTGTCGGGCTGGATTCCTGCCGTTCAATCTGTCCCAGCATGGCTTTGGAGACCCCGGTTAATCGCGCGACCGAGTCCAGACTCAGGCCCTGGGCTTTACGTAATGCTTTTAAGTGCTGTGCGATATGTTGTTTGAATTCTTGTTCTGCCATAACGAAATAATTGTTTGTGCGTTATAACGCACAGTGGTATGGTGGGTTATCGCTGTGCAGTATAACGCACAACAGGCATCAGGTCTGATAAATGTTACAAAAACAGCAAGGCCCACGCTGGCAGCGTAGTGAGCATCAGTCATTTTTTTGGAAACAGGTTTATGAAGTCATTAATCAGTAACTTTGAGCGTTACCCACTGACATTCGGGGTAACACCAATTGAGTATTTGCCACGGCTGAGCGAAGCGCTTGGCGGTAAGGTTGATATTTATGCCAAACGAGAGGATTGTAATTCCGGTTTGGCACTGGGCGGCAACAAGCTCAGGAAGCTCGAGTACATAGTGCCGGATGCCCTGGCCAGTGGCGCCGATACGCTGGTGTCAATTGGCGGGGTACAGTCTAATCATACCCGCATGGTTGCTGCGACGGCAGCGAAAATTGGTATGAAGTGTGTGGTGGTACAGGAAAAATGGGTGCCACACTATGACGCGGTTTACGACCGGGTTGGTAATATCCAACTGACCCGTTTAATGGGCGCCGACAGCCGCCTGGTGGATGACGGCTTTGATATTGGCATACGAGACAGCTGGCAGAAAGCCATTCAGTCGGTAGAAGACGCTGGTGGTAAGCCTTATGCAATCCCGGCTGGCGCCTCGGTACATAAATACGGCGCGCTGGGTTACATTGGTTTTGCCGAAGAAGTTATTGCTCAGGAAAAAGAACTGGGGTTTAAGTTTGACTACATCGTGGTGTGCGTTGTAACCGGCTCTACCCAGGGCGGTATGATTGTAGGTTTTGCCAATCACGATCGAGCAGATACCGTGATTGGCATTGATGCGTCGGGTACGGTTGAACAAACCCGCGATCAGGTCACTAGTATCGTTAATAAAACGGCAGAGTTGGTAGGTTTAGGCCGCGAGGTACGTGAAGACGAAATCGTCATTAACCCGGATTACGCTTATCCGGCTTACGGTGTCCCATCTGAGGAAACTAATGAAGCTATCCGACTGGCGGCGAAAACTGAGGCGATGATCACCGACCCGGTGTATGAAGGAAAGTCTATGCAGGGCCTTATCGACCTGACGAAAAAAGGCTTCTTTCCGGAAGGCTCTAAAGTGCTTTACGCCCACCTTGGCGGTGCACCGGCACTGAATGGCTACAGCTATCACTACAAAGACGGTTGACAAGAAAGAGCATTAGATTGGTTAGAGGCGGCACTTGCAGTGTTCGCCTCTAATAAAAAGCAGGCGCTATCCGATGCATCTGGCTACGGAGTTTCTGGCCACAATGGTGGGCAGGTATTTATAGGTAACGTCCGTATCAGGCTGCTTACCCTGAGCGTAGTCTAAAGCCAGGCTGGCTGCCTGGGATGCCATCCATTCAATAGGATAGTTCATGGTCGTTAATTTAGGGCGACAAAACTGCGCCTGTAATACATCATCGAAGCCCATCACGGAAACGTCCCTGGGCACTTCAAGGTTGTGGTCGTACAACGTATTAATGGCACCTGCGGCCATGGCGTCGTTGTAGGCCAGAATCGCAGTAAAACGAGCATCGGCCGCAAGCAATTGCCGCATGGCGATTTCACCGCCTTCCTGGTTAGGGGCGGCATGGACTATTTGTGAGTCGCTTAAGTCAATTCCCGATTCAGCGAGGGACTCCCTGATCCCCTGTTCGCGTTGGACGCGGTCCTCAATGGCAAAATCACTGCTGATAACCGCAATCTTGCGGTGACCGAGCTTGAGCACATGTTCGGCCATCATCCGCCCGCCGGCGACATTGTCCAGCCACACACAGCGATGTTTGATCGCGTCAATATAACGGTTGATAAGCACAAAGCCGGGGACCTGACGGGACAGCTGGATCAGCGTGTCGTCATCAAGAAATTTGGCGTGAACCACCATGGCTTTAACCCGATGATTAAGCAGAGTTTCGATAGCTTTTAGCTCGGTATTAGCCTGCACGGAGCCTGAGCTCATCAACAGTTGGGTGTTGGCTTTACGTGCGACTTTTTCGATGGCATCGGCATAGGTAGCAAAAAACGGGTCCATTAGCTCTGCCAGCACCAGTCCCAGTGAGGTGCTTTTTTGTGTGACCAGCGCCCGCGCGTTAATGTTGGGCCGATAGCCCATTTTGTCCATCACAGCTTTAACGTGCTCGCGAGTTTTCGGGCCAACCTTCGGACCATTATTAATCACTCGTGAAACAGTCGCAGGGGAAACGTTTGCCGCTTCGGCAATATCCTTGATGGTTATCATTTATCTTCCGTTGCTTAAGGGTTGTACGGCATTTTTACTTGTTATCGCCTATGATGAGGGTACTTTTAAAATGCTGCAAGGGAAACACGTTTCCCCCCCCGCTGTTAGCCCCTAATATTGGTCTGGTCAGTCAGGGGGGCTGGTGTATCTGGCGGTGTGTTTGATTGCCTCCAGCTTTGATATTTTGCTTAACAGCAACCGTCGGGTACCCGCTGAGGATACCCCGGTTGCCAATATGTGAATACGGGATCAGGAAATGATTATGCGTTTCCAGGCCAGTAAAGAGCCATCGGTATTCTGCGCAATATTGAAAAGCTCATCCTCATCTCCGTCGAAAACCGTATCGCGGCTATTGTGGGTGTCGGGTTCGCCTCTACTGAGGTAGTCGGGGTGGGTTGAACAAATGGCATCAACGAAATCGTCATCAAA
>CEWJ01021364.1_pt1 | contig 23624 bp, 20 predicted proteins | sample 350291 | NCBI WGS metagenome assembly CEWJ01 (sample SAMEA2622923, study PRJEB7988) | marine metagenome | isolation source: saline water (ENVO:00002010), including | reverse complement strand
CAGTTTTTTGCATTTGTCCCTCCCCTGCCCTGAATTGCACTCCTCGTAGGCCATTTCGTTAACGATATAGGAATTACCGCGAAATTGGCCAAGCGCTTCGCCAAGCGGGCTGTACAGCAAAGGAATCGCACTGCCGACGAAAAACCGGTAAAGAGCGCCCGTGCGAACGGCCGAATTCGACTACGACCTGCCTCCAGAATTGATAGCGCAGCATCCCGCGGAGCGCCGGGATGCCTCCCGCCTGCTGGTCGTGGAGCGCTTGGCCAAGCGCCTGGCTCATCGGCAATTTGCCGATCTGGCCGACTGCCTCAAGTCAGGCGACCTGCTGGTCGTGAATAATTCCCGCGTGATCCCCGCCCGTGTACGGGGCCAAAAGGATGGCGACGGGGCACGCGTTGAAATATTGCTGACAGAGCAGCACTCCCCCGGCCGGTGGTGGTGCATGCTGCGGCCCGGCAAACGCATTCACAACGGCAAACGCATCCAGTTACACAACCTCAAGGGCACACCCACCGACTACTGGGTGACGGCCATCGACAAAAACGAAACCGGCAAGTACCTCCTCCAATTGCCGGATTCGGCGAACGTCTTTCAATTGCTGTCGGAGATTGGAGAGACGCCGTTGCCACCGTACATTGAGAGAAACCCGGCCGACACGATGGCAGACCGGGAGCGCTACCAAACGGTGTACGCAAAGCAGGAAGGCTCCGTGGCCGCCCCCACGGCCGGGCTGCATTTCACCGGACCGTTCCTCGATAATCTGAAAGCCATGGGCATCGGCGTGGCGGAAGTCACGCTGCACGTTGGCCCGGGGACGTTTCAACCGGTGGAGTGCGACACGATCGAGGATCACCCGATGCACGAAGAGTGGTTCGAGATTTCGGCCGAAGCAGCACAGGCGATCAACGAAACCAAGCGGGCGGGACGGCGCATCGTTGCCGTTGGCACGACCAGTATGCGCGTGCTTGAGTCTGCCACGGATGAAAACGGCGACATCGCTCCCCAGCAAAATCAAACCGATATTTTCATCCACCCACCGCACGACTTCCGCGTCGTCGATGCGTTACTGACAAACTTTCATCTGCCCAAGTCCACGCTGCTGATGCTGGTCAGTGCCTTCGCCGAACCCGGAGGTGCTGCCGGTCGCGATTTGATGATGCAGGCCTACGCGGAGGCAATCGAAAATCGTTACCGCTTCTTCAGCTACGGAGACGCGATGTTTCTTCATCAATGAAATCGGATCGCTTCACCACTACACCACAAGATTCCGAGGACGGCTGGGGACAGCCGTCCCTACCCTGATGCCATGACGACTGCCCGTCCATTCGTGTTGATCAACATGGCGATGTCGGCCGATGGGAAAATCGCGCCACCGCATCGCCGCTTTGTCCCGATTGGCAGTCGACGCGACCACGACAACCTGCTTCGGCTGCGCGCCACTGCGGACGCGGTCATGTGTGGCGCGCGGACGGTGGAGTCCGGCAAAATCACGATGGACGCCGGGGGCGCCCGCTACGAACGCCAGCGCTTGGCCAAGCGCTTGGCCAGGCAGAATTTGCGTGTGCTGATCAGCGGCACCGGCTCGGTCGATCCCGACGCGGCCATTTTCAAAAACCGAAACTCACCAATCCTTGTTTTTGTCTCCGGCCAAGTCTCGGCCAAGCGCCTGGCCAAGCTCAAGAATGTTGCGGATGAGGTGATCGTTTACGGCGCCAAGTCGGTTGCGCTTGGCCAGGCGCTTGGCCGCCTGCACCGTGACTGGAATGTAAAACGCCTCCTTTGCGAAGGAGGCGGTGTGTTGAATTTTGAGCTGCTCCGGCTTGGCTTTGTCGACGAGCTGCACCTGACGATTTGCCCCCGGTTGATCGGTGGCCGGGATGCCCCGACTATCGCGGACGGTGTCGGTTTTCAACGCTTGGCCAAGGCCGCGCAACTGGAGCTGACTGCCCAGCGGCGCGTCGGCGATGAGTTGTTTACAACGTGGCGCGTCAGGCCAAAATCTCGTTGACCACTCGGGCGCCCTGCACGCCGGTCAGGCGTTGATCCAATCCCTGATAGCGGTAGGTGAACCGTTCGTGATCGATGCCCAGACACTGCAACACTGTGGCGTTGAGGTCGTTGATGTGCACCGGGTCGCGGACGATATTGTAGCTAAAGTCGTCCGTCTCGCCATGTACGTGTCCCTTCCGGATGCCGCCACCGGCCATCCACATCGTGAAGCATCGACCGTGGTGGTCGCGCCCGTGGTTGTCCTTGGTGAGGCTGCCTTGTGAGTAGATCGTTCGGCCGAATTCGCCGCCGCAGATCACGATAGTGTCCTCCAGCATGCCGCGCTGCTTGAGGTCGCGCACGAGGGCGGCTGCCGGCTGGTCGACGTCCTCGCACTGGCGGCGGACATCGCGCGGACAGTTGCCGTGCTGATCCCAGCCGCGATGAAACAACTGCACGAACGGCACGCCGCGCTCGAGCATTCGGCGCGCGAGGATGCAGTTGTAGGCAAACTTGCCCGGTGTCTTGGCATCCTTGCCGTACTGCTTGAATACATGATCTGGCTCGGTCTTCAGGTCGGTCAGTTCCGGCACGCTTGCCTGCATGCGAAAGGCCATCTCGTACTGGGCAATGCGGGTCTGGATTTCCGAGTCCTGCGTTTCCTCAAACTTGGCGCGGTTGACGGCATTGATGCTGTCGAGAATCGCGCGGCGTGAACCGCTAGTGATGCCCGGAGGATTATTCAGGTAAAGCACCGGTTCGCCAGAGCTGCGAAACTTCACACCCTGATGCTTGGACGGCAGGAAGCCGCTGCCCCAAAGACGCGAGTAGAGTGCCTGACTGCCGCCGCGTCCCTTGGAGATCATCACGATGTAGCCTGGCAGGTCATCGCTCAGGCTGCCAAGGCCGTAGTTCAGCCAGGCGCCCATACTTGGGTGGCCGAGTTGCTGCGTGCCGGTGTTGATGTACGTGATCGCCGGGTCGTGGTTGATCGCCTCGGTATTGACACTGCGGATGAGGGAGATCTCGTCCGCGATTGAGGCGATGTTTGGTAGAATCTCGCTGAAGTATCCGCCGCTTTGTCCGTGTTGCTTGAATTCAAACATCGGGGCCACGCAAGGGAACGACTTCTGGCCAGAGGTCATTCCGGTGATGCGTTGGCCGTTGCGGATGGAGTCCGGCAACTCGATGCCGTGAATCTTTCGCATTGCCGGCTTGTAGTCGTACATATCGATGTGCGAAGGGCCACCGGAGAAAAACAGATAAATTACCCGCTTGGCCTTGGGCTTGAAATGCGGCTCGCCCATCGCGCCGCGGCCTGCGGCGTTGAGCATTCCGGGCTGGGCCAGCGAGGCGAGGCCCATCGCCCCCATTCCGCGTGCGCCGATGTTCAGGAACTTGCGGCGATCGATCAGGTGATCAGAGTTGAGCAGTGGAATCATGTGGTTTACTCCTTGGTTAAAACTTCGTCGAGATTGAGAATGGCACTGGCCACGGTCGTCCACGCGGCGTGCCTGGCCGTGTCAACGGATTCGTCGCGCTTGGCCTCGCCAAACTTCAGCAGATCCTCCGCGCGTTTCTTGTCGGCGGTGAACTCCTTGAGTTGGCTGTCGTAAAGATTGCGGAATACGTGCTTGCGCAGGTCATCCGCCGGGCGGGAGGTCGTCAGCAGGAAGGCGTAGTCGAGCTGCGAGTCGAAGTCCTCCCCACCCTGCTGCAAGACACGCTGCGCAAGCACCCTTGCAGCCTCGACGAACTGCACGTCGTTCATTGTCACCAACGCCTGCATCGGCGTGTTGGTGCGCGGCCGCTGGATCACGCATTTCTCGCGGGTCGGCGCGTCGAAGGCCACCATGTTTGGCATCGGCGCGGAGCGTTTCCAGTAGGTGTACATCGAGCGCCGGTATAGTTTCTGTTCGTTGTCGCGCTTGTAAAAAAGCCCGCCGTTGAGTGCGACCTCGTTCCAGATGCGCGGGGGCTGATACGGCTTCACGCTGGGGCCGCCGATCTTGCCGTTGAGGATGCCGCTCACCGAGAGTGCGTTGTCACGGATGAACTCACCCTGCAACCGGAAACGCGGTGCGCGGGAGAGGTAAACGTTTTGCGGATCTTGTGCCAGTTTTTCACGGGTCGCAGCGGATACCTGACGGTACGTGGCCGACATGAGCATCTGCTTGAGGACGCGCTTTACGTTCCAGCCACTGTCGGCAAAGTCGCGTGACAAATAATCCAACAGTCCCGGGTGGCTTGGCAGTTCGCCGCGTGTGCCAAAGTCGGCCACGGTGCTGACCAGCCCAGAACCGAACAGCATCGCCCAGTATCGATTCACCGCCACGCGGGAAGTCAGCGGATGATCGTCATCGGTGAGCCACTTGGCCAAGCTCAACCGTTTTTGCGGAGCGTCCTTGGGAAGGGACGGCAACACCTTGGGCACGTTCGGGAAAATCTCCTGATCCTTGATCGGCGAGGCGTAGTGACCACGGTTAAGCACGTAGGTTTTGCGCGGCTTGGCCAAGTCGCCCATCGTCATCACGGTGACGATGCCGTTGTTGTAGTCGTTGACCGATTTCTCGGCAGCCTTAATTTTTTCGTCGAGCTGCTTGGCCAAGGGCCAGACTGATTTCTCATAATACTCCCGCAGCTTGGCCACGTTCTCCGCGCTCAGCAAATCCTGACCGAGGTTGGCCAACACCTCCTTCGGCAGACTCGACCCGCCAAGTTTGAAGTACATTCCGCCCTGGCCGCCGTTGTTCACGATCTTGATCAATAGGTGATTGTCACCCTTGGCCAATTCCAATTCGGTCTTTTCCTGATCGGCAGCCGGCCCGCGGTTGGCGTTGTTTGCCAGAATTTGTTTGCCGTTGAGGAACACCTTGATGCCGTCGTCGCTGCCCAGCGAAACACCCACGGTCTGGGCGTTCGGCGACTTCACCGTGCGATAAAAATAGGAGGCACTTTTCTCAGGCAAACCGATGGTGTGCACCTTGCCGTCCTCGTACTTGCGGGCCTCCCACTTTTTACCGCCGTATTCCTTTTTTAAATCGACCCCTTTTTCCGGGCCAAAATCCTTGTTGAACGCCTCGTTACTGTCCTTAGCACCGAAGCTGCCGAGGAACTGCCAGCCGCCGAGTTCCGGCGGGTACGGCACCTCGTCCACGCGATTATCGGCGATCCATTCGTCCATCTCCTTCAACGTCGGCTTGGCCTTGGCCCGCTCAGCCTTGGCCTGCTCCACCGCCGCGCGGCGGTTCTCCAGTTCCCGGTTTTGCATCATGGTCGGCACCTTGATCATCGGCGCGGAATTTCCGTTGCGAGTCTGCATACCCTTGTCCGAGTTGATATTGAAGTAGGCGTAAAACTGATAGTACTCCTTCTGCGAAATCGGATCGTATTTGTGATCGTGGCACTGCGCGCATTCCATCGTCAGACCAAGCCAGACATTGGAAGTCGTCTTGACCCGGTCAACGTTGTATTCTACCCGGTACTCTTCATCAATTGCCCCGCCCTCGTCGGTCGTGCCATGATTGCGGTTGAAGCCAGAAGCCACCTTCTGGGCAAGCGTGGCATTCTCCAGTTGATCACCGGCCAATTGCTCAACGGTAAAATCATCAAATCGCTTGTTGTCGTTGTAGGCGTCGATCGTCCAGTCACGCCAAGGCCACATGAAACGCACGCCGTCGTCATGGAAAACGCTTGAGTCACCGTACCGCGCGGCATCCATCCATGCCAAAGTCATCCGTTCCCCATAACGCTCACTAGCAAGCAATGAGTCGACAAGTTTTTCATATGCGTTTGGATCAGTATCGTTAACGAATCGCTCTACCTCCTCAGGTGATGGCGGCAAACCAGTCAGATCGAAGCAAACACGGCGGATCAAAGTGCGACGATCCGCCTGCTTAGACGGCTTCAAACCCTGCTTTTCCATCTTCGCGAGCGTGTAAAAATCTATCGAGTTTTTAGGCCAGGATTTTTGCTGCACCTTAGGCAGGTTCGAGGTTTTAGGAGTCACGAAAGCCCAGTGATCTTCCCAGACAGCCCCCTCTTTGATCCATTTCTCAATCAACGCAATCTCCCCGATAGACATCTCCAATTTGCTTTCAGGTGGAGGCATAAGTTCATCTTTGTCATGCGTAATAATTCGCTGAAAAAGAAGACTTTCCGCTGGCTTACCCGGAACGACGATTCGGTCCTCATCATCTCCACTAAACAACCCCTCAAGCGTATCCAACCGCAGATCAGCCTTACGATGCTTCTCGTCAGGTCCGTGGCATTGTACACAGTGATGTGATAGCAGCGGGCGCACATCAATGCCGAATCGCACTGTACCCGACTTGGCTGCATGAACTTCGCCAAGCGCAATTACCGCGGCTAAGTTCATCAAAAAGTAAATCCTTTTGGCAAAAAAACTCATGAACACAGAAAGCTATAATAACTCCTAAGCGAAAAATCTGAGGAAAAAGTGCCTTCAAAAATCAACAAAATCAAGTCCATGTTGACTCGATTTTGAGCGTTTTATTCGAAAAACAGGCACCAATTACTCTTTTCCCACGCCAAACTCGCAAACGAATTCAGCACCGATCATTTCGTAAAGTTCCTGCTCCCAGGGATCCCGGGGATCTCGATGCGCATGGTTTTCATTCGCATAACGAAGGGCGAAACAATGGCCATTACGTTTTCGATGCCAACCTCGGAAACCATCAGGAACACCTCCCCAGTCCCGGCATCCCCAATCGGGATGCTGCCGATCGTTGCCGAATTGTCGTTAATGAAAGTGTCAAATCCTAGCCGATCTCGGCCATCGGCACGGCCCATGTCGAATGTGCAGGGATAATCCAGCTTCATTAAAAGTGAAACTGGCTGTTTGGGTTGAGGTATTCGATCATATAAATCCCTTCCGGAATCTACCCGTCCCCCTCCCGTAACTTCGGCCCCGGTCCACCGCTTAACTCAGTGAACGAGTAACTCTTAATCAATTCCAGTTCACCCGATTTTATTCGCCCCCAGACCTCAAGCGATCGCTCCTCCTTTAGCCCGAGTAAAACCAGTCCGCTCCATTTGCCGTCATCGAACGCAAACGTGCTACTCGAACGAATCTCCGCAACCGCCTGCTCGGTCGAATTCGATCGAGTCAGTTTTACCCAGACCGGTCCACCGAAAACGAAAAGCGAAAGGACCGCTAACAGGATAACAAGAAACCAAGCCATCTTGTTTTTTTGAAAACAGTCACCTTCGCGCGTCAATGGTTTTCACGTCGTGATATCTCAGAATACGCCGGTCAGCCGTTACCAACGTCAGCCCATGCGCCCGGGCTGTGGAGACGAGAATCCGGTCCGCCGGGTTGCGGTGAAATTTACCCGGCAACTGATACGCCCCAAGCGCCACCTCGCGCGAAAGACCAATCTCCTCGCAGCGCAGCGCCTCGAGGGATCGCGTGATCCATTCTTCCAAATCGGCAGAAATGCCGAGTAGCCCATGCTCGATCAACCGGGCGATTTCCAATGTCGATGTCGTCGATACGTACATCCGGTCAGCCTTACTTATTTGACCGCGAGTTCGACGTCCGATTTTGTCCGGTTCCTCCTGCGACCAAATCCAGACGTGCGTGTCAATGAGCGGGCTCATTTTAGCATTTCCCAGTCATCCGAAAAATCAGTCCCCACAATATCGCCAATTATTTTCATGCTCCCCTTCATCGTGCCGAACTTCCGGGGCGGAGGGTCGTCTTCGCAGACCGATTCAATCTTTGCTAGCGGCTTGCCACGGCGCGTCACCATCACGGGTTCACGGATGCGCTGGGCCTCACTCAACACAGCGATGCACTTGGCCTTGAACTCCGATATCAGAATCGGTCTTCATGGATTCAAGTCGACCTAGTCACTTGACCAAGTCAAACCACTGTTTCACTACGCTTGGCCAATCGCTTGGTTTGTAACTTCAAACTTAGGGTAAATCCTAAATCCTAATTTCGAAATTCAAATTTTGAAAAACTCCTCTGCGTTGCTCAGCGGCTCTGCGTGCTCTGTGTTTAAAAAAACGCCCGGCGACGTTTGCACTCCTGGCCTTTTTTTTCAGGGTCTAAATGATCTGTGAAAATCGTTGAAATCTGTGTCTCGTTTTGGCCGGCCAGGCCCAAATGCCAGCCCGAGGTCGACTGGGAACAGCCGTCCCTACCTCGTCACGGATGAATTTCGGCGTTCGGTGCTGCCACCCGCTTTGCCAAGCGGGGGTTAAACCAACAATTCGGGAAGGTGGCCGGTGCTGTCGGCGAAGCGGTTGGTGACCCCGGTTTGTTTGAGCATGGTGGCGAACACGTTGGCGAACGGCGTGTCCTCCCCGTACTTGAGGTACCGTCCATGCTTGAAGCCAAGGCCGCGACCGCCGGCGAGCACAAGCGGGTAATTCTTGTTCGTGTGCGTGGTGCTGTTGCTGCAGCCGTAGATGATGGTGGTCTGGTCGAGCAATGTTGCATCGCTCTCCGGGCCAGCCGGGGTGTTGCGCATGCGATCGAGAAAAGTCACGAATTGCTCCGCGAGGAAACGATCCCACTTGCCCAGAGCCTCGGCGCCCTCGGCCTTGTTCCAATCGTGGGCCAGACCGTGAAGGTGCTTTCCGATGCCAAGCAGCTGCGGGAACTTGCCGCCCAACGTAGTCGCGTCTCCCATGCTGGCGATCTGGTAGGTGGCCACGCGGGTTGAGTCGGTCATAAACGCAAGATGCATCAACTCGTACATGGTCGCCACGTACTCGGTTGGCACTTTTGAGTCGGCGTCAAGTTGAAGTCGTTCGCGGTCGGCATCGTTCAAGCCCGGCTTGGGAATGTCGATCCACTGCTGTGCGCGGGCGACCCGTTTTTCGACCTGCCGGACTGAGTCGAGGTATTCGTCAAATTTTTGCTGGTCGAACTTGCCCAATCGGCGGCGTAGTTTGCCGGCGTCTTCCATGACAAGATCGAGCAGGCTGCCGCTGCTCTTTAATCGGCGGCGGTAGCGACGGGTGTCGGGATCGCCTGCCCCGAAAAAACGATCGAAAATTTGCTGCGGCTGATTGAGCGCGGGGATCGGTCGGCCGTGCCGATTGTAGGATAGCGTACTGGAACGGGTGGGCTCCCCCACACCGCCATCGGTCGACATCACGAGCGAGTCGAACCGGGTTTGGCCGGCGAAGTGTTCCGCGGCAACCTGATCCATCGACTGGGTGTTGTGCAGGTCACGACTCAAAAGGTCGCAACCGGTCAAAAATGTATCCCCGCTGTCGTGCCCACCGATCTTGCGCACCTCGGGGTGAGACAGTCCACCGAGGACAGTCACGTTTTCCCGATGCGCCTCGAGCGGCTGCAGACTTTTGTTGAACGTGAACTCGCGCCCCTCGCCATTGGGGAACCAACCCCACTCGGCCTTCTCACTTTCCCCCCCCTGAATGGACACGCCGAAGGGAAAGTAAACCGCAGCAAGACGGCGGGGCTCGGCCACTGGGGCGGCCTTGGCCATCGCGTGGAGTGCCGGCAACGCCAGCGCCACACCTGTGCCACGCAAAAAGGAACGGCGATCAAGCTGCCACGACTTGGATACAATACGGCTCATTAGCTTTTTATTTCGTACGGAAAACCTCGCTTGTCACAATTGATCGAACCAAAGACTGCACTCGGAGACTATCGTCGGCGAAGCGACGGGTCAACTCATCGATGTGTTTTTCGTCGGAAAACTCGAGCGACCGGCCAAGCGCATAGGTCAGCAGTTTCACCACAAACGCCCGAGCGAACTGCTCACGTCGCTCGGTGAGCAGATATTCCTTCAGCGCCTCCATGCCATCGACCTCGCGGCCATCCGGCAGCTTGGCCAAGGTCTCGAGGGGCAGCTTGATCAGCTTGCCATCCGGCAGTTTACGGGTGATCTCGGTACGCCATTGACCAAGCGCATCGTACTCCTCCATAGCCAACCCCCAGCCGTCGATGCCCCGGTGGCAGTCGGCACAGGCCGGATCGTTGTTGTGGTGCTTCAACTGCTCGCGAATGGACAGCTTGGCCAAGCCGGGTTCGGCTGTCTCCAACTCGGGCACATTGGGTGGCGGCGGATCCGGCGGGTCATCGAGCAGCCGTTCGCGCACAAACACCGCCCGCTTGATTATATGCGAGTCGCCGCCGGTCGACGCACCGAGCAGGATCGCGGACTGCGTAAGCAAACCGCCGCGCTTGGCCTTGGCCTCCGGAGGTTGGCGCTTGGTCGATACAGGGCGGAATGCACCACCGTGCACACCATCAAAACGATAGTGACGCGCAAGCGCATCGTTGAGCATCACAAAGTCAGAACGAATGAAGTTCTCCGCGCTGAGGTTTTGCCGGAGGATTTCTCCGAAAAATTCGACCGGCTCGCGGCGGATCAATTCGCGAAGATGGTCGATCCGTTTACTGCGGCCGAACGCGGGGTACACCTTGGTGTCCACCTCCACACGATTCATGGCGTCGATGTCCAGCCACTGCTCCACGAACGTGTCGATGAATCGGTTCGACCGCTCGTCCGCCACCATCCGCGACACCTGCGCCGAGAGGGTTGCCTCGTCGAGAAGCGCACCACTGTCAGCCAGCCTACGAAGTTCATCGTCCGGCATGGTGTTCCAGAGGAAAAAAGAAAGGCGAGATGCCAACTCATGTGCAGTAAGCGGTCGTGATTCACCCGCTGCCGGTTCGAGAAGGTACAGGAAATCCGGAGCGACCAGCGCCATCACCAACGTTTCCCGCAGGGCACTTTCCAAATCAGGAAACTCGGAACGCAGTTTCCGGTAAAATCCTGCATATCGACGCACCTCCTTGCGGTTCACCGGCCGGCGCCATGCTCGGGAGAGAAACGACTTGAGCACCTTGCGGACATAGGCCTTCTCCCGTACCTCGCGTAGGTGCGACGGAAACAGAATTTGCCGATGTTCCTCCGGCGGCCATTGGTCGAAATACGGCCCCTCAAATTCCAGCCACTCCACGTGCAAGCGCGGATAGCCCTCGCCGTGCCCCCATATTTTTTTCTTTTTGCCATCCGCGCCGGTGATCTCCCGTTGCTGCGTTTTTCCGGTCTGCGAAAACTCATCGTGGGCGTTGGATAACATCACCACTAACCCGGGGTACTTGCCCTGCCCCCGCACTGGTAACGGGAAATTCTCAATGCGGCCGACGAACTCCAGTTCATGTTCACCGGCCTCGTGCAGGTCGAGTTCGGCCAGCGTCTCCATGTCGACCAACGTGTCCGGCCGATACCCCACACGCACGCGCAGCCTCGGCACAGGCCCTTTTTTCTCCGGCAACTCGACACGCACGGCAGTCCGAATCCGAAATGCGCCCTGCTCTGGATAATCGTTTTTCATTCGAACGATGAACTGCCGATGACGACCAAGATCATTCGCTCCTTGCACACCGTCCGGGAACCCACCGTCAGTACTTTTCGTAAATCGATGCCGGAACACTTTCGGCTCCTCGTCCGTGGTGATGATCCGATCCAAAGCGGCCCGGGCGGCGGCGATGTAAAACTCCAATTGAATGTCGCTCATCTGTAGCGAGCTGCCATTATTCAACATACCGTCCGGCGAAACCCCGTCCGGTGGAAAGTCCCGCGTGTAATCCAACCGCACCCCGAGCAGGTCGCTTAGTGTGTTTTGGTACTCACTACGATTCAACCGGCGCACCACCACGCGTCCGCCCTTGCTTTGGCGCGACTTGACCGCACGCTCGATCGTCGGATTCAGCCAATCAAGGATCACCCGGCGCTCCTCCGCAGTCAGCTTGGGTTCATCCTCGGGCGGCATCTCGCCAAGATTGATCAGCGCACGAACCTCGTGCCACCGTTCCGCCGACCTCGGATCCTTCAGCAGGTCAGTCGACATCGTGTCAAGGCGCAGCTTTCCCTTCTGCTTTTCGGCGCCATGACAGCCGTAACAGCGCTTGGCCAAGACCGGCTTCACCTCACGCTCAAAATCCGGCAACGCTTCCGCTTGGCCAAGCACTAGGAGGGACCACGGAATACACAGAATACACGGAAGGAAGATCCTCCGGGCAATCGCTGTGTAAAATCCAAACTTCATTTCCGTGCCTTCCGTGTATTCCGTGATCAGCCCAGTTCGTTTCTGATTTTTTCAAACACGGTCTCGTCCATCTCGATCAAGTTACCCTTGGCCGGGAACTCGCCGGACTTCACGTCGGCGATGTATTCGCGAAAGGCGCTGATCCGCTCCCCCTGTAGTCGCTTTTTCTCCGCCTGAAAATCCCGGTACGCCTTGGCGTGGCGCGGCAGCCGTTCGTCGTAGTCACCGAGAATGTCACACGAAAAAAGAAACTGCGTGTCGCAACCGCTGCCCGAGCCGAGCGACATCAGCAGCATCCGCGTTTGCGAACTCAGGAAACTCGCCACCTCATGTGGGACCACTTCCAGCTCAGCGGCGTATGCCCCGGCGCTTTCGAGTTCCTTCATCTGCCGATAAAGCTCCCGAGCCTCGGCAGCGGTCTTGCCGATCGCGCGATAGTTCGTCCACGTCACATGGCGCGGCACCAACCCGAGGTGCCCCACCACGGGAATCCGCTCGTTGGCCATCGCCTCGATGATCTTCGGGCTAGCCGAGCAGTAGACCGAGCTGGCGCCGATCTCCAGTGCGGCGAACGCGATTCGGATCGCCTCCTCATCGGAGGCCAGACCGTGCGGCGTGGCGCAGGAGATGAAACTATCCGGTGCCGCGGCCACGATCTGCGGCAGGCGCGCCTGCGCCTCGGGCGAGTCGAAACTGCAGCTCATCAGATCCACGCCTGCCTCCGCTGCGGCCGCTGCCTCCTCGGGCGACTTGATGTGAATGTGTGTGAGGCAGCGTTTTCCCTTGAGCTGTTGCAGGTCGTAAACCGTGTACTTCTTCCTTGGCCGGAGCATCGCGGGAAGTTTGCGTGCGCACGACCTCGACGCAACCAAAAACAGGCCCGCCAATCTGCAGGCTGGCACGGGCCAACCGGCAGGGTTAAATTCTGCACACCTTATTTTGATGACCGGTTTACGAGCAACTATCGTGTGCCTGTTCGCCGGGCTACTGTCCTCGACTGCGGCTCCGTTGGACTTCGCGCGCGACATCCGGCCGCTGCTCTCCGACGCCTGTTACAACTGCCACGGCCCGGATGCCAAGGCGCGCAAGGCCGGCCTGCGGCTGGACGATCGCCCGGCGGCGCATAGTGCTGGGGTGCTGAACGACGGCGAGATGCTCCACCGCCTGACCACGACCGACCCGGATGAGCGCATGCCGCCGCCCGAGTCCAACCGAACGCTGACCGACGAGCAACGGGCGAAGCTCGCGCAATGGCTCCGGGCAGGGGCCGCTTGGCCAAGCGATGACCGGCACTGGGCGTTCGTGCCGCCCAAGCGGCCGTCCTTGGCCAAGGTGAACGACTCCGCCTGGCCAAGGAACGGCATCGACCACTTCATCCTGGCCAGACTGGAAAGCGAGCAACTCGCGCCTTCGCCGGAAGCCGACAAGGCCACGCTGCTGCGACGGGTTTCGTTCGATCTTACCGGCCTGCCGCCGACGGTTGAGGCTCTCGACGCCTTCCTTGCCGACACGTCGCCGCACGCCTACGAACGGGCGGTCGATCGCCTGCTTGATTCGCCACGGTACGGCGAGCACATGGCGCTTGGCTGGCTGGAAGCCTCCCGCTACGCCGACACCGACGGCTACCAAAACGACCGCCTGCGCTACATGTGGGTTTGGCGCGACTGGGTCATCCGGGCGTTCAATGACAACATGCCGTTCGACCGGTTTGTCACCGAGCAAATGGCCGGTGACCTGTTGCCAGATCGGGATTTTTTCACGCAGGTCGCCACCGGCTTCAATCGCAACCACCGCATCAACTCCGAGGGCGGCTCGATACCGGACGAATGGATCGTCGAGTACGTCGCCGACCGCGTGGAGACGATGGGCACGATGTTCCTCGGCCTCACGCTGAACTGCGCGCGCTGCCACGACCACAAATACGACCCGATCGCGCAAAAGGATTTTTACCGGCTGTTCGCATTCTTCAACGGCATCGACGAGGCCGGCCTTGGCCCGAACAACGGCAACAGTCCGCCGTTCATCCCGGTGCCAAAAAACTGGCCAAACCTGAGCGGAGACGAAGCCAATTTTGTCGCGCCGGAGCCGATGAAAATCATGGTCGTGCAAACCTCCGTGCCAAGGCCTCAACCCGGCTCACCCGAGACCGTGATGGTGATGCACGAGTTGGCCAAGCCACGCCCCACGTTCGTGCTGAACCGCGGCCAGTACGATCAACCGGACAAGTCGGAGCAACTTCACCCGGCCACCCCTCCGGTGCTAGGTACTTGGAATAAAAAATGGCCCGGCGATCGCATCGGCCTTGCGAGATGGTTGATCGATCCAAAACACCCGCTCACCGCGCGCGTCACCGTAAACCGTATGTGGCAACACCACTTCGGCTTGGGGCTGGTGAAGACGAGCGAGAATTTCGGGGTACAGGGCGAGCATCCCAGCCACCCGGCATTGCTCGACTGGCTGGCCACCGAGTTTGTTCGGCGAGACTGGAATGTGAAAGCGATGCACAAGCTCATCGTCACCAGCGCCACCTACCAGCAATCCAGTGCCCGGCGACTTGAGCCCGACCCGGAAAACCGACTGCTCGCTCGAGGCCCACGCAAGCGGCTCACGCCCTACGCCATTCGCGACACGGCGCTATTCACCAGCGACCTGATCGTCGGGAAAATCGGAGGCCCCTCGGTCAAGCCGTACATGCCTCCCGGCATCTGGAAAAGCATCTCCAACGCCGCCTACAAACAGGACAAAGGCGACAAGCTTTACCGACGCGGCATGTACACCTACTGGCGCCGCACATTGCCGCCGCCCACGATGATGACCTTCAACGCCGCCGCCCGTGAGATATGCACCGTCCGCAACGACCTTACCACCACCCCGCTGCAGGCGTTGACGTTGTTGAACAACAAGACTTTCGTGGAGTCCGCCCGGTTCCTCGCCGAGCGGATGTTGCGCAGGGCTGACAAACCGTCCGATCGCATCGCGTGGGCATTCCGCTCCGTAACCAGTCGCGCCCCTGCCCCCGCCGAGATGGATTTGCTTTTGGCCGACTTGAAATTGTTCGAGGAGGAATTTTCCAACGACCTCGGCTCAGCGAAAAAACTATTAAAAATCGGGGAGAGAAAAGCGGACGCCAACATGCCCCCAGCCAAGCTTGCCGCCTACACGCTCATCGCCAACACCCTCCTCAACCTAGACGAAGCCATCATGCAAAACTGAGATGAATACCGTACCAAAACGAATCCTAATATGGAGTGCGCCGGCAGAGCGGAGCGGCGACGGCGCTTTGGAAATATCCGGTGTCCTGTTCTCGGTTCTCGGTGCGCGGTTAAAAACTAAACCGAGAACTGAGAACCCAAAAAAGCGGTGTCGCCGCTTCGCTCTACCACCGCAGTCCAAAGAATCACCAACATTTAAAGCCTGTGAATTCGCCTGACCAAATTCAAACCCAACAAACCCGGCGGGCTTATCTTGGGCGCAGCACGCTTGGGTTGGGCGCGATGGCGCTGGGTTCGCTGCTCAACGGCCATGCGGCCATGCGCAACGCCATCGATGGCCTGGCCGACCTGCCCCACTTCGCGCCCAAGGCCAAGCGGGTGATTTATCTTTTTCAATCCGGCGGCCCGTCGCAGCTCGACCTGTTCGACCACAAACCGCACTTGGCCAAGCGCTTCGGCGAAGAGGTGCCGGAATCCATTTACCCGGCCGAGCGCAAGACGACGATGACGTCCGGCCAGAAGTCGTTCCCCTGTGCGCCCAGCACGCTGAAGTTCGCGCGGCAAGGCCAGGCGGGAACGTGGCTGAGCGATGCCCTGCCGCACTTGGCCAAGCGCATCGACGACGTGTGCGTGATCAAGAGCATGCACACCGAGGCAATCAACCATGACCCGGCCGCGATGATGTTCCAGACCGGCTCGGTGATTCCCGGGCGGCCAAGCATGGGCGCTTGGGTTAGCTACGGCCTTGGCAGTGGCAACGCCAACCTTCCGTCATTCGTCGCACTGACCTCCAACGGACGCGGCAGAGCCGGCCAACCGCTGTACGACCGACTGTGGGGCGCGGGCTTTCTGCCGGGCCGGTTTCAGGGCGTGAAATTTCGCGGTCAGGGCGATCCGATCCTTGACCTGTACAACCCGGCCGGCGTCACCCGCAACCAGCGGCGGCGCATGCTCGATTCACTGAACAAGCTCAACCAACAGCAGGCCGACCGTTTCGACGATCCGGCCATCTCCACCCGCATCGCCCAGTACGAACTGGCGTTCCGGATGCAGATGAGTGTGCCGGAACTCATCGACATCCAGCGAGAGCCAAAACATCTTCTCGACGCCTACGGCCCCGACACCACCAAGGTGGGCACCTACGCGTACAACTGCCTGCTCGCGCGGCGACTGGCCGAACGCGGGGTGCGATTCATCCAGCTTTACCATCGTGGCTGGGACGCCCACGGCGATGCGCCAAAGCAGGTCCGTCGCCAGTGCCTCGACACAGATCAACCCACCACCGCCCTGCTACAGGATCTCAAGCAGCGCGGAATGCTCGAGGACACGCTCGTCGTCTGGGGTGGCGAATTCGGCCGCACGGTCTATTGTCAGGGCAAACTCACAGACAAGGTTTACGGGCGAGACCATCACCCGAACTGTTTTGCCTACTGGCTGGCCGGCGGCGGTGTGCGCGGCGGCATCACCCACGGCGAGACGGATGACTACAGTGTCAACATCGCTGAGAAGCCGGTACACGTCCACGATCTGCAGGCCACCATCCTGCACCAGCTCGGCATCCACCACGAACGCCTCACCTTCCGTCATCAGGGCCGCTACTATCGGCTCACAGACGTCCACGGCAAAGTGGTGCACGACGTGTTGACGTGATGGAATACGATCGTGCCGCCAAGTTTTCATCCAACAAACCAATGACCTTGTTTCGATACACGCTCGTTTTGTTTTTCGCTTTCACAACCACCGGAGCGGAGCAATTGAAGGTACTGAATTACAATGTGTTCAACAGCCATCGCCACGGCAAAAGCTACGAGGCCGCGGTGAAGTGGGTGAACACGGTGAAGCCGGACATTGCCGGTTGGCAGGAATTGGTCGGATGGAACGAGGCCAAACTGAAGAAATTGGCGAACGACTGGCATCATCCTCACGCGGCAGCACTGAAGAGTGGCGGGTACAACATCGGGCTGACGAGTCGCACACCGATCGAGGTTGTTGCGCGGCACCAAAAGGGATTCTGGCATGGATATTTGCACTGCCGCACGGCGGGGTTGGATGTGATCGTGTGCCATCTTTGGCCGGGCGGGGTGCGTCAGCAGATGGGCGAGGCGAACCATTTGCACGCCCTTGTCACCAGGCTGCACAAGGAGGGTCGCGATGTGATATTGATGGGCGACTTCAACGCGCACGCGGCCAGCGACAAGGCGTGGCTGGACAAGCAGCAACCGTTGCTGGAGCGGCGTTCGTCGGGTGATGCGAAGAAACGCCCGGAGGACCGGTTTATCGTCAACGGCAAATACACATTCCCGATCATGAACCGCATTCTCGAGGCGCCGCTGCACGATGTGGTGCGGACAAAATTCGACATAAAACACCCGAAGCCTACTCACGCACAATGCCTGATGATCGCCTCATACCCCACTCGTGTGTTGGGACATGTGAAGACTGTGGAGCTGCAGCGCGGGTTTCTGGAGCGAATCGATTTCATCCTCACAACTCCCGGCTTAGCCAAGCGCTGTATTTCGGCGGGAGTCGCCCGTAAGCCTGCGGTGCTGGAAACCATCAGTGACCACTATCCAGTGATCGCAGTTTTCAAAAAATGAGCACACGCAATCGAACTGGCATCCTCGCGCTGAGGCTGATTTTACCGACGTTCTCCCCGGCAGCGAGCGAATACTCGGTGGTGGTCTCCAAGACCACGTATGCTGACGAAGTTTGACAGCCGGTCGGAACTTTTCGGGCGAAGAAAATCCATCCGCCACCGCCGCCCAACAAGCCGGACAATGGAGCTGGGGCCACGGCGACTTGGTCGATCGCGTGCTCGCCGCCATCGCCAAGGAGCAGAACTTGCTGCTTGTGCACACCGATACCGTTTTGAAAAAACTCACCGGGTTCCCGCAAAAATATTTCCCCAATGTCACGGAATGAAAATAGCCGGACGAGTTTGCGGTTTTTTCGACGAACGCCCGGTGTTAGGTTGACGCCGATGAGGCACGTTTTCTTTTTCTTGCTGATCGCTTCCGGGGCATCGGCAGCAGATCGTCCGAACATCCTGTTCCTGTTTTCTGACGACCACGCGATCAAGGCAATCTCGGCCTATGGCGGGCCGTTGGCCAAGGTGGCGCCGACGCCACACATCGACCGACTGGCCAAGGAAGGATCGGTATTTTTAAACTCATTCTGTGCGAACTCAATCTGCGGGCCATCGCGCGCAACGATCCTGACCGGCAAGCACAGCCACAAAAATGGCTTCATGCGGAACGGGAACAAGTTCAACCCCGACCAATGGACGGTGGCCAAGGAGTTGCAAAAGGGCGGCTATCACACGGCGGTGATCGGCAAATGGCATCTGAACACCACGCCGCAGGGATTCGATTATTGGGAAGTGCTGCCCGGGCAGGGCAGCTATTACAATCCGGTATTCATCCAGCAGGACAACTCACGCAAGCGTTTCGAGGGTTACGCGACGGACATCACCACAGACAAGGCGATCGCGTGGCTTGAAAACCGCGAGGCTGACAACAAAAAGAAACCGTTTTTCCTGATGTGCCAGCACAAGGCGCCGCATCGAACCTTCGCGCCTGCGCTGCGCCACCTGGGGGCGTTTGATGACGTGGAGATTCCCGAGCCGGAGACACTGTTTGATGACTACAAAAATCGCAGCGCGACGCTGGCCGGCAACGAGATGGAGATCGACCGGCACTTCGACTGGGCGTACGACGCCAAGGTGCGCAAGGACGAACGTGGCGATGTGAAGCTGCCCAAGCCGGATCGCTACGGCACACCGGAGTACAACCGCATGACGCCCGCGCAAAAGGCCAAGTGGGTCTCGCACTTCGGCCCGCGCAACAAGGCGTTTCTTGCGGAATTCGCCGGCGGCAAAATGAGCCAGAAGGACTTGGTACGCTGGAAGTATCGTCGCTACATGCGCAACTACCTCGGCACGGTAAAGGCCGTGGACGAAAGCGTCGGCCGTATGCTGAAGTACCTCGATGACAACGGCCTCGCGAAAAACACAATCGTCATTTACTCGTCAGATCAGGGCTTTTTCCTTGGCGAACATGGCTGGTACGACAAGCGCTGGATGTTCGAGGAATCCTTCCGCATGCCCTTCCTCATCCGCTGGCCCGGAGTCATTCAGCCCGGCTCCAAGCCGAAGCAGTTGATCCAGAATATCGACTACGCCCCGACGTTTCTTGAAGCGGCCGGGCTCGAGACTCCCGCCGAGGTGCAGGGCCGATCACTGTTGACACTCTTCAAGGGCAACAGCAGTGGCTGGCGAAAATCGCTCTACTATTCCTATTACGAATTCGGCGAACACCGCGTGCCTCGACACTTTGGCGTACGCACGGCGCGGCACAAACTGATGTACTTCCCCAAGGATGATGAGTGGAACCTGTTCGATCTTAAGACCGACCCGCACGAGATGAAAAGCGTCCACGCCGATCCGGCCTACGCCAAAACACGCAACCGATTAACGCGGGAGTTTCATCGTCTGCGCGAACAGTTCGATGCGCCGGCGATTGAGTAAAACGGAATGCGCTTGGCCAAGCGAACGGGTCACGACTCCGGCTCCTCGCGCTCGGTGCGCTCAAAGTCGGTGGAAAGACTCTCCATCCGGAACTGGTACGTTTTCCACGCAACGCGAACGTCAAAGTGGGCGTTCACTTTTTCGTCGACCCATGTGTCCTTGGCCAGGCGTTTTTGCGTGACGCCAATGTTGATGGTCTTGATCGCCCCGGCGAGTCCCCCGAGAAAATTCACCGGCTTGAGCAGCTTGGTGCTGAGTTGCGAAATCTGAAACTCCTCCCGGTCGATCCAGACCTTGGTTTCCAGTTGATCCATGATCCGATTCACGGTTCGGCTTTTGTGTTTGTGTTTTGGGTTGGGTTTGAGGTCGATCACGAAGGCGTCCCGGCCGTTCACCTTTTCCACGCCGACGAGCTTGGGTGTGAATTTTTCCTCAAAGAGATCGACGTTGCGCGTGACGAGATTTTCATTTTGTTTTTTCGGATCACCCTCCTTGCGCTTGTTCAGGTAACGCCGCTGGCGCTCCTGGTGTTTTTTGTACTCACGATACCGTTCCCGCTTCGATGCCGGACGGCCATTGACCATTCGTAGCTTCTGATCGCGATCGTCGGTGTACGCACGGTAGGTCTTGCTGTTTCTCCCGACGACATTGCCCTTGGCATCGAGTTCGTCGAACGAAGCCTTGCGGTAAAATTTGAATACCTCGTCGCCATGCCCCGAGTGCTTGGAGGCCTCTCGCGTGCGCTCGATGATCTGTTCCACCGTCAGGCCGTCGGTTTTTTCCGCAGCTACTCCCGCTTGGCCAAGCAGGGCAAAGACGAGGAGCGCTTGGCCAAGCGCGGTAACCGGTTGTTTGAATTTCAAACTCATTCGGTCAGGCAACAGCATTGATGACGATGTCGAACCGGCCGACGGTTGTATCCTTCTCCAGCCCTTTTTTCTGGCCGAACCCATCGGCGATGGACTTGGCCAAGTCGGAACCAACCTGTGCGGCCGGCTTGAACTCGACCGTCACGCTTGGCCGATCCTTCTTCGGCACGTTGTTGTAGATGCCGTCCTTTTCATTGAGGGGGTCGCCGGCAAAATAAATTTGCGTGGTCAGGTCTTCGAACCCGCGTCGGTAGACCTTGTAGTGGATGTGCGGCGGCCGCTGCCAATTTTCGCGCACCCCGTAGGCGGCCGGCTTGATGGTTTTGAAAGTGTAGTGCCCCTTTTTGTCGGTGACGCAGCGACCGAAAAATTGAAAGTTTACATCCCGGTCGGCCTGACGCGGATCACCGGCGTGGTTGTAGATGCCGTTGTTGTCGGTCTGCCAGATTTCCACCAAGGCGAGTTCCACCGGTTTGCCTTCCTTGTCGTACACCGTGCCATGCACGTAGATGAATTTGCCGGCCGGTTTTTTCTTTGCACCCTGTACCCGGGTGAGGTCGTTGTCCATGTCCGGATAAAACGGCCCCTCGGTCTGGGCCGGGGTGACGGACTTGGCGGCCTGAGCCTCACTCGTGGCAGCCGAGCCGGCAACCAGAAATGAGCCGGCAAGGGCTTCGCGTCGTGTGAACTTATTTTTCATTGCAGCAATGTTGTCGATACCCCGTCGGGGTGCGGCGGGTTACGCCTCGTCACCGGAGCGGTTAAATCCGATGTCCCGATTGAATGGGCTGGGCTGGTCATAACCCTTGACGTCCGGAAAATGTAGCACGGTAGCGATCGCCCCCCACGGGAGCATGGCGGAAGCATCCACCTCCTGCATCGATTCTGGCACCCAGATTCCGGAGTCATCACCGACACGCGTCGGCAGCTCGAAATCCGGGAACTGCACCCATAGGCCGGTCTCGTCGTAGCCCAGTACCTTGGCAAAAAACTTCTCCTGCGAAATGCCAATCGGCTCTAGAATCTCCGGCGTCTTCAACACCACCAGCACCACGTCGTTGATGGCGCGGGCGATGGTCATCATTAATTTGTCACTCATATGGTTGCGATCAAAAGGTCGGCCAGAAAACTAGCTCCACCCCTTTGCCGCCGCAATGCAAACCTTGGCCAAGCGTAGAATCAACCTGTTTTTAAGGTGCTATTTCGGCTCGCATTCAATCACCCATATGCTAGTTTCAGCCCGTTCAAATGAATCCGAACGCTTGGCCAAATCGTCGAGAGTTCCTCTCCCGGGCATGGAACGGGATCGGGGCACTGGGTTTGAGTGGGTTGCTGGCGGACGAACTGCGCGCCTCAACCGAGAATAAATTTGACCCGTTAGCAGCGCAGTTAACGCACTTTCCGCGCAAGGCCAAAAACTGCATTTTTCTCTTCATGCAGGGCGGGGTCAGCCAGATGGACTCGTTCGAGCACAAGCCCAAGCTGCGCGAGCTTCATGGCAAACCGCTCTCCCGTATCCCGGAAATTTCCGGCGAACTTCAGGGCCGCCTCTCTTTTCCGCACGTCACCATCGGCAGCCCGTTTGAATTTGCCCAGCACGGCCAGAGCGGCCGCTGGCTCTCCGACCGCTTCCCGCATTTGTCGAGCCACGTGGACGACCTCGCCTTCATTCACGGCATCAAGACCGACAACCAGAATCACGGCCCATCCACGCTGCACGTCAACACCGGCAGCCAGTTTCCCGGCAGCCCATCCGTTGGCTCGTGGATCAGCTACGGCCTCGGCAGCGGCAACCGCAACATGCCGGGCTACGTGGTCATTCAGGATCCCCGCGGCGCACCGGTCAACGGTGCGGCCATCTGGAGCAACGGCTTTCTGCCGGCCGCCTATCAGGGCACCCTGCTCCGCCCGACCGGCACGCCAATCCTGAACCTCGCCTCACCCAAGGGCATCTCCCGTCAGCGACAACGACGCGAGATGGACGCCCTGCAGTGGCTCAACCAGCGGCACCTCGCCAGACGTGGCAGCGACAGCGAACTCGAGGCCCGCATCAGTGCCTACGAACTGGCGTTCCGCATGCAGACCGAGGCACCTGAGCTGATGGACCTCAGCAACGAGCCGGAGTATGTGAAAAATCTTTACGGTCTCGACAACGGCACCACTGCCTCATTCGGTCGGCAATGCCTGCTCGCGCGGCGTCTGGTCGAGAGTGGCGTGCGTCACACACTGCTGGTTCACGGTGTACAGATCAGTTCCTCAAGTTGGGATGACCACGGCAACGTCAAGGGCGGCATGATCCGCCACTGTGCCGAAGTCGACAAACCAGTGTCCGGCCTGCTCGCCGACCTCAAGCAACGCGGGTTGCTCGACGAAACGCTCGTCGTCTGGGCCTCCGAGATGGGCCGCACCCCGTTCAAGAACGGCGGCATGTCCGGCAACCCCGGCCGCGAGCACAACTCATGGGCACTCACCATGTGGATGGCCGGCGGCGACGTGAAGGGCGGCACTACCGCCGGCGCGACCGACGAGTTCAGCCTGCGCGGCATCGGTGAAACCATTCACGTCCGCGACGTGCACGCGACCATCCTCGACCTCATGGGCCTCAACCAGGAGAACGTCAACTTCAAGCACGCCGGCCGCATCCGCAAGCTGACCGATATCGGGGGCCGAATCCTGAAGGAAGTCGTTGCCTGATCCCGGCTTGGAGCGCAGCTTCACCCAACCCGTGGCATCGGACTCCCGCACAACGTGGTGGCTCTGGCCCAACCTGCTCAACTTGGACTCGCCGTTGCTGGCGGTCATCTGGCAGGAACAATTCGCACGCATCGCCGGGGTAAACCTCGCGTTCGGTGACCGGCTGCTCCTCTTTTGCTGCACGTGGCTCGTTTACTGCGCCGATCGTGTGCTGGACATGGCCGACTCGGACGCCCGGGCCGAGACCGGCCGGCACGCCATCCACAAAAAGGG
>CEWJ01005530.1_pt1 | contig 23739 bp, 15 predicted proteins | sample 350291 | NCBI WGS metagenome assembly CEWJ01 (sample SAMEA2622923, study PRJEB7988) | marine metagenome | isolation source: saline water (ENVO:00002010), including | reverse complement strand
CCCCGTCGGGCCCGCCTGATTCGCTGCCGGTCTAGCCATGTGAGGGTATTTTTGAGGGTCTGGCATGGTAGTAAAAAGCGCAACAAAAAAACGACTTATGGAACTCGGTGTCTCGGAGGAATTCGCTCACAAACTAGCGACCGACCGAAACATGACCGATATCAAGACACTCTCTCACGACGAAATAGCCTCGATACTTGGAACTTCGAAAGATTCTGAGGCATTCACCAACGTTATGTCAGTCATTGCCGAACAAGGGTCCCGCAGAAGGGCCCAGAAGAAGAGTAAGAAAATCACCATCCGATCCAGAGCAATCGATGACTTTGACAGGCCTGAAATAACCCTGCGTTTCAATGCTCTGAACCACGAACTAGTACCACACCAAGAATTGGTTGGTGACGCTAATATCACTGAAGCAGAACAATTCGAGATAGAATCAGCCGAACTAGCACCGTGGCAGATGCTCGAACTTGACAGCGAAACCGGCGAGCAGAGACTCGCCAAAGAATTGCTCCCAAAAATACTGATTACCGATCCGGTGGTTCAGGTTCTCAAAGAAGAAGCAGAGACAATTGACAATGCGAAATTAGCAGCAGACCCCGAGCACAAGCCCCTTGCAGCAGGATGGATTGCAGATCGTGTTGTAAAGGTAGTGCGCCGTTCACCATCAGCTGGTAAGACAATAGCATACAGATTAATCGTAGAGGGTAACTAAGAGGGATAGCAATGCAAGAAATAATTCAATCATTTTTCAAAGAACGTAGTCTAGTCAATCACCAAATAGCATCCTATGATGACTGCATACCCGCAGGCGACAACATGCTCTCGCGAATGGAGAAGATAATCCGCAACATTCGCGTCGGAATCGACGGCGAAGTAGAGGACGATGAAGGCGGTTTTATCAAGCTCGACGTAGTAGACCAAGAAATTGTAATCAGGCTGAAAAATATTCAACTTGGCGAACCAACAATAAGGGAAGCAAACGGTTCAGAGCATCCATCTACGCCAATGGAGTGTCGATTGAGGAAGCTAACTTATATGTCCCCGGTAACTATAGATTTCCAAATTGTCAGAAATGGCATACCTTCACCCAAGGAAGAAAGTGTTCAAGTCGGTAGCATGCCGATTATGGTCAGGTCAAAAAGATGTAATCTTCACCCAGCACACATTGCTGGCGACCGCCAACTATATCCAACAACCTCAGGTGAAGATGCAGACTTGTGGAAGGAACTTCTGAAAAAGAAGGGCGAAGATCCACTAGACCCTGGCGGTTATTTCATTATCAACGGAACAGAAAGAGTGTTGATATCAACTGAAGATCTAGCACCGAACCGTGTTACAGTTGAGATAAACAATAGGTATGCAAAGCGAACCGAAGTAGCCAAGATTTTCTCACAAAAAGATGGTATGAGAAAGCCGTTAACTGTTGAAAAGCGAAGAGATGGTATGCTGATGGTCAAGATTAGCACTGCGGGAACAACCCCGATACCGGTTGTTTTGCTAATGCGAGCCTTGGGCATTGACAACGACCAAGAAATATTCACCGCTATTGCAGGACCTACCGAGACTTTCAAGTATATCGTTGCAAATATCAACGAAGTTAACGATAATGAGGAATATGCAGTCCAAAACATGCTGGAGGCGCATGAGTGGTTACAGAAGAAGTTCGCTGCTGGTCAACAAAAAGACTACCGTGAAGCGAGAGTAGACCAACTACTCGACCGCGAGTTACTGCCGCACTTGGGCGACCAAACCACAGACAGGAAAAAGAAGGCAGTTTTCCTCGGAAGAATCGTTCGTCAGGTCCTTGAGATGGCAATGCACTCTAAAGAGCCCAACGACAAAGACCACTACGCTAACAAGAGAGTTAGATTGGCTGGTGACCTAATCGAAGACTTGTTCAGGGTTTCTTCCAACCAGCTTGCTAGAGACCTAAAGTATCAACTCGAAAGACATCACAACAGGAAGCGAGAACTGCGAATTACATCATGCTTGAGGCCCGATGTCTTGACCTCAAAAATCATGCACGCACTTGCTACAGGTAACTGGGTCGGCGGTCGCTCTGGAGTCAGCCAACTACTCGACCGAACTACTTACTTGGCGGCACTATCCCACATGCGAAGAGTCACCTCACCGCTTGTCAGGAGTCAACCTCATTTTGAAGCACGAGATCTTCATCCAACACACTGGGGCAGACTATGTCCTAACGAGACTCCCGAGGGACAAAATTGCGGGCTGGTAAAGAATGCTGCGCAAATGATTGATGTGTCAGAGCACATCAATGAACAAGACGTTAGAAACCAGTTGGATGAGCTTGATGTTTACCAGCCAGACGACTGGAGCGACGGAGACAGAATTCACGTCAACGGAGACATTTACGGAATTCACAAGCGTGGAACAAATCTAGTTCGACACTTCAAGTCTGCTAGACGCCGTGGAACAATCCCACCAGAGGTCTCCATCCGCTATGACAGCGAGAATCGCGATATATTCATCAACACAGACAAAGGAAGAATTCTCAGGCCGCTGCTCATACTATACGATGGTGCACCGCGGTTAACTTCGCAGCATTTGGATGCGCTGAATCAAGGCGAGATGACGTTTAGAAATCTAGTCAATGAAGGCATCATCGAATGGGTTGACGCTGAGGAAGAAGAAGACCTCTACATTGCGCCCAAACCATTCGTGTTACCATCAACTGTACCCAAAGGAAAATATGCCGGTAGACCAATCACCAACGAAAGTGTTGAGTGGACTAATCTGGGTGAACCCGGCGCGACTGAGGCCAAACTGAAAGCAAGGATTAGAATGCCAAACAATGATTGGGAGACCGCTAGTTTTTCAGTTCCGCTAGAATATACACCGGAACACACACACTGTGAGATAGATCCGCAGTTAGTCCTCGGTGTCTGTGCATCACTAATACCGTATCCAGAACACAACTCAACTCCAAGAGTTACTGGCGGTACTGCAATGGTGAAACAATCACTGGGACTACCATCATCCAATTACCGATTAAGGCCTGACACTAGAGCCCACATTCTGCACTATCCTCAGCGCTCCATTACCCGCACAAGGGCAATGGAAACAACGAACTTTGACGAGCGTCCCGGTGGACAAAATTTCATTGTGGCAATCATGTCACTGCATGGATACAACATGCAGGATGCTGTTATCATGAATCGAGGCTCAATCGATTTAGGTCTAGGGAGGTCAACTTTCATGCGAACATACAATGCTGAGCGCAGAAGATTCCCTGGTGGTCAGGTTGAAGAAATTGAAAAACCCGGCACTTCGCTCCAGGAAGTTAAAGGTCTCAAACCAGATGAATCATATGTCCACTTGGAGGCTGATGGACTGCCACTGCCGGAGAAGTATCTTGAAGGCGGCGATGTGTTAGTTGGAAAAACCAGCCCACCTAGATTCCTTGAGGAATCCTCAGGTGGCGCATTCTTGATGGCTCAAGAAAGAAGGGAGTCATCAATGCTTGTCCGACACGGCGAGAAAGGCTGGGTAGACAATGTTTACGTCACGGAGTCGTTAGATTCTGGCCGGATGGTTAGGGTAATGGTTCGAAGTCACAAGGTTCCGGAAGTTGGCGATAAATTCGCCTCAAGACATGGACAAAAGGGTGTAATTGGTCGTCTGGTAAATCCTGAAGACATGCCGTTTACTGCCGATGGTGTAGTACCTGATCTAATCATTAACCCACACGCTATTCCTTCACGAATGACTGTGGCACACGTTCTGGAAATGATTGGCGGCAAGGTCGGTTCCCTAGAAGGTCGAAGGATTGATGGAACAGCTTTCAGAGGTGAAAAGGAAGGCAGTCTGAGAGACGGACTAATACGCAATGGTTTTGCTCATTCTGGTCGAGAAACAATGATCAATGGTGAGACTGGACAGGCTTACCCTGCAGAGATTTTCATTGGTTGTATCTACTACCAGAGACTACATCACTTAGTCAGCTCAAAAATACACGCTCGGTCACGAGGACGAGTTCAAATTCTTACCCGACAACCAACTGAAGGGCGTGCTCGACAAGGTGGTCTCCGATTTGGTGAGATGGAGCGTGATTGTTTAATCGCTCATGGTGCATCGATGGTAATCAAGGATAGATTGCTCGATGAGTCAGATGGTATCGACATGTATGTTTGCGCACAATCGGGTCACTTAGCATGGTATGACCCGAAGCGAAGGACGTATGTCAGTCCTATTCACGGCGACGGTGCAGAAGTATACAAAGTCCAAACATCCTATGCATTCAAACTTCTACTAGATGAAATGAAAAGTTTAGGTGTAGCTATGAGATTAGAACTGGAGGACCGAAGATGAGCAGAATTACCACACTTATCCCAAAACGAATCGCAAGTATTAGATTTGGCCTGATGGACCCAAGTGAAATCAGGAAGATGTCTGCTGTCGAAGTTAAAACTGCTGATACATACAAAGACGACGGTCACGCTTACCGTCAAGGCTTGATGGACCCACACATGGGTGTGATAGAGCCTGGTTTGGTATGTCCTACTGACAACTGCAAATATGACGAAAGCCCAGGACATTTCGGGCACATTCAGTTGGAACTACCCGTAATCCACATTGGTTTTGTCGGTTTAATCAAGACCGCACTCAAAGCAACATGTAATTCATGCAGCAAGATTTTGCTGCATGACGAGGCCAACACCCACCCATCGAATCCAGAGTTGAGCGAACAGGATTACTACAGGACGAGAGTTCGTGACATCATTCTAAAGCACGGTGTTGGTTCAACAGAATTCTCCAAGATAATTAAAGAAATAGAGAAAGTTACGTCTGGAGCCAAGCGTAAAGTATGCATGCACTGTGGCGCTGCCCAAGGTAAGATTACCTTGGATAAACCCACCACTTTCAAAGAGAAACTTGAAACGCAGGGAACAGGGAAAGAAACTGAAAGGAAATTAAATCCTAGAGACGTCAGAGAATGGTTAAGCAGTATACCTGTAGAACATTTAATCTTCATTGGTATGGATACCCAAAATCGTCCAGAATGGACAGTTCTGAAAGTGTTGCCTGTACCGCCGATAACCGTCCGCCCATCCATTACATTGGATAGCGGTGACCGCTCGGAAGATGACCTCACTCACAAACTGGTTGATGTATTACGGATTAATCAAAGGCTAAGAGAAAACAGGGATTCTGGAGCCCCACAGCTTATTGTTGAAGACCTGTGGGAGTTGTTGCAATATCACGTAACCACATACTTTGACAATCAAACATCAGGCATCCCACCAGCAAGACACCGCTCTGGTAGAACTCTTAAGACGCTCACTCAGAGGCTAAAGGGTAAGGAAGGAAGATTCCGAAGCAACCTCTCTGGAAAGCGTGTCAACTTTTGTGCACGCTCGGTTATTTCGCCAGACCCATATTTGGGCGTAAACGAAGTGGGTGTGCCACAGAAAATTGCTAGAGAACTCACTGTACCCATTCGAGTCACTATGAGGAACCGAGAGCAAATGCGTCAGATGATTCTCAGAGGCCCAGATGTTCACCCGGGTGTCAACTACATCATTCGTGGTGACAAGAGAAGAGTCAGAATCAATTCAAGGAGCAGACTAATCAACGCTGGATTCAGATGCCACAATCCTGAATGCATGGAAGAGACAACGATGAGACCAGACCTACACCAAGTAATGCCGGCGCCAAACTTCCTACCTGGTCTTGTTATTCGTAAAGAAATAAGCCGATCTGTGGTTGATCCAAGCATCGAAGTAACCAACTACGTCGCTGACGATAATGCAACACTTGCAAACCTAAGGGGCGAAGATATTAACGGTAATCCACTAGAAAAAGACGACCCAAGAGCCGTTCTACATTACAGATGGATGTGGGAATTAGCACAATTAGACAAAGCAAATCCGGAACCTCTTCCAGATTACCTTGAAGTTACTTGCCCGCACTGTAACAGCCCATCAGATGATTACGGCGAGAGAACCAATGTCGAGGACAGATTGTCTACGTTTGACCGAGATGGAAATCCAAAGCCTGGAATGCTAGTTGAAAGGCACTTGATTGATGGAGATGTGGCAATTTTCAACCGACAACCATCACTACACAGAATGTCAATGATGGTCCACGAAGTTAGAGTGATGCAAGGACACACCTTTAGATTCAATTTGGCTGTGTGTACTCCATACAATGCTGATTTTGACGGGGACGAAATGAATCTGCATGTAATTCAATCTGAAGAAGCAAGGGCTGAAGCGAAAATATTGATGAGGGTTCAGGAACACATTCTCACCCCTCGATACGGTGGCGCAGTGATTGGTGGAATCCACGACCACATTTCTGGTGCGTATCTGCTATCTAGACCCGGAACCTTGATTTCTGTAGAACACGGTTTGGAAATGCTTGGCAATATCGGCTGGACAGGTTCCTTACCTGATGTTGTCAAAGATGAAAAAGGCCGGGATAGCTTCAGAGGTCAAGATATTATTTCTCTTATCATACCAGATAACATACATCTACGATTCCGTAGTAGATCTAATGATGATGTAGTTGTCAAGAACGGCAGTGTCGAAGGAACGCTTGATAAGCGTGCAATCGGCGCTGAAGACGGTAGGTTGCTGGATGCTATTGTCCAAACCAACGGGCCAGAGATGGGCGCTAAATTCCTCGATGAATTTACTCAGTTATCAATTGCTGCCTGCACAGCACTGGGATTCACAACTGGAATTGACGATGAAGATTTGTCTCCGGACTCCCTAGCAGCAATAGAGCAAGCTAATGCCGACGCTCGAAAATTAGTTGAAGAAGAACTGGCTGCTTTTGGAAAAGACGGCAAAGGTTACGAAACTCGTCCAGGTAGAACTCCGAGAGAAACACTCGAAGAGAATATCATGGTTATGCTTGATGAAGGGAAACAAAAAGCCGGTGACATTGCAAAAGATGAGTTAAACCAGTCTGGCTCTACCAATGCTGCGGTTAACATGGCGATATCAGGAGCTAGAGGATCAATGGATAATCTAACTATGATGGCTGGTTCAATTGGACAAGCCAAGGTTCGTGGTAAGCGCCTTGAGCGAGGTTACAACGACCGAGTTTTGGCTCACTTTAAGCGTGGAGGCCGTGGGGCACTCGATAGAGGATTTATCTCGAATTCCTTCAAGCGAGGTTTGGAGCCAACAGAGTTCTTTATGCTGTCAGTATCTGGTAGAGAGTCCTTGGTAGACACTGCGGTAAGGACTGCCAAATCAGGATATATGCAAAGAAGACTGATCAATGCTATGGATGATTTGAAGGTCTATGATGATGAGATGTTGTCTGTCAGAAATACTGCCAACAGAATAATCCAGTTCAGTTATGGCGAAGACGGAATTGACCCTTCTAGAGGTGTTCACGGCTCCCCATTCAATATCGATGTAATTGTTGACGAGGCTCTTGGAACTGAGGGTGCAACAGTTGTCGAACGAGCTTCTAGAGAAAGAGATGAGAGTGAAGAGGACATGGGTGCATGGGAATTTGAGGAAGCAGACAGTGACGGAGGTGAGGCTTGATGGTGGTCAAGAGCGCAACCAAAAAGAAACTAATGGACTTGGGAATCGCAGAAAACTTTGCCCACATCCTTGCCGATGATAGGAAGTGGGATGATGTTAAGATTCTTCCCGCAGAAAAGATTGCTCAAATTTGTGAGACAGATTCGGAAACTGCAGGCCAAATCAAAGGCATCATTGATGGTGCTAATCAGAAAAATAAGCTAGCCAACAATGAAGCAATTGGCCCGGTGACATCTGTAAGATTGAGCCGTACTGGACGCAAAACCAGAGCGCGTTCAAGAGTCAAACCGACCGCCGATATAGATGAGTATAATGCAACTGCGAAACTTATAGGACTTGAAGATGAGTTGTCTGATGATCCAGTTTACAAGAGCCTAGTTGCTGCCGTTGAAGAATCAGGATCACGAAGATTCACCAACCGAATTTATCATGATTTAACGACCGCAATTCATGCAAGAGGTAAAAAGAAATTAACCAAGCCTCAAGCGAAAAAGGTTGTTCAAGAAGCGATTTTTGCGCTTAAGCGAGCAAGTATAGACCCCTATGAAGCAGCAGGAATCATTACGGCTCAGTCAATTGGCGAGCCTGGAACCCAAATGACAATGCGTACTTTCCACTATGCTGGTGTTGCAACAGTTAACGTCACTCAAGGATTACCGAGGATTATCGAAATTGTGGATGCTAGGAAAGTCCCACAAACGCCAACAATGACTATTAGATTACAATCGGACAAAAAAACCTCGATGGAGGAAGCACAGAAACTAGCAGCAGCTATTGAGGTAACTACAACGGTAAATATCGCAAGTTTGGAAACCGATGTTGCTCAGAGACGATTAGTTTTGAAACTAAACAAATCTAACTTAAAGCAAAAGAATATGACTGCATCAGAAGTGAAGGACAAGTTGGAACAGGCCACAAGGCTCTACGTTCAGGCTGATAAAGATGGAAATAAGGCCTCAAAGTTAACGATGATCCCGGGTGTCCACTCGGAAGACGATTTAGCAGAACTTGCTGAAAATCCACCCTCTTATACGATGCTTTTGCAATTAGAGGAAAAAATAAGAGACCTCAGACTAAAAGGAATTCCAAATGTTGAACGGGCGAATGTCCAGCTTGATGATAAGACTGGCGAATACTATCTGTCCACGATAGGCTCCAACCTATCCAGAGTTAGCGAGATAGAAACTATCGATAGGAGCAGAACCTACACCAACAACATCATAGAAATCTATGAATATCTTGGAATTGAAGCCGCAAGGCAAGCCATCGTAAATGAATTACAAGCAACTCTAGACGGCGCACGACTTGAAGTCGATGTCAGGCACTTGTTATTGGTGGCAGATGTTATGACCTCAGAAGGTGAGGTAAGAGCTATCGGCCGTCACGGTGTCTCGGGAACTAAACACAGTATTCTTGCTAGAGCAGCATTCGAGGTTACTGTTAATCACTTGCTTAAGGCAGGTATTATCGGTGAGCGAGATCAACTAACTGGTGTTGCAGAAAACATCATTGTTGGCCAACCAATTTCGTTGGGCACCGGTAGTGTAGAACTATACTACATACCAGAGGAGTGACTATTCCAACCATGAGAAACAATGTGGAGTATGGAGGATAAAATATGGATCTAAGTAGACAATTGAAAACTGCGATATCAACTGGTAAATTATTATTTGGACAACGGCAAGCATCAGATGCATGCGCCTCGGGAGAAGCGAAACTAATCATAATGGCTGCCAACTGTCCTCAAGAGTATATTGACAAGCTACACGCAAGTCATCCCGGTGTTACAAAGCATCGTGCGAGGCTTGTAAATCGCGAATTAGGAATCGCATGTGGTAAGCCTTTTGCTGTATCAACAATCACTGTCATTGACGGTGGCGATAGTGATATTTTGTCATTAAATACCAACTTAGAGTGAATTTTTGGCACATCTTGGGAAGGTTTGATGACCTTCCCAGCACACGCTTACCATGGTCAGGACCATGGGCAAGACGAGAATGTTGAATCCTCTACCGTTAATTCTAGTAATTTCCTCACTAATATTGCTCAGTATTAATCCGGTAGTCAGTGATTATGACCCGATAACTAATCAAATTAATTCGTTAGAAGACACTCATGACAAGCATTCGATTAGAAATTCGAATGATTGGTCAGTTTCTGGCAGTGCATCTAATCCTGTAGTACTTCGTTCTATTGACACCTCGTCAAGCAATGAAATTGTTGTTGCAGGGATCATTAGTGGTTCTACCACACTGAATATGGGAACAGCATCTGTAACATCAGGACAACTCATTGAGCCATGGGTTGGCAAATCCGATGCTGATGGAAATTGGCAGTGGATGGAAAAAGTTTCAGTTGTAGGAACATCACAATACGCTGAAGCCACAGTAATGGATATCGCAGTCGCTCCTAACGGTGACATTTTCGCCACTGGAATGTTCTACGATACGATTATGTTTGGTTCTATAACACTACCATCAACTGGGTTTTATGATTGTTGGATTGCCAAATTGTCTGCTTCAGGTCAATGGCAATGGGCAGAAGCATTGAGAGGTAACGGTGATGTTGATGCAGGAACCGCAACCACTCTAGATGTAGTATATGGGACAGCAATTTCAGTTGATTCAAATAATAACCCCATCATTGGTGGTTGGTTTTTAGGTAATACAGATGTAGGTATTGCGGCAGATACTGGTGCACAGAATGGTGATGACATCGAGGTATTTGTTGCTAAGTATGGTAATTCCGGAAATCTTCTGTGGACAGAAGTCGCACGAGGCCAAGGTACTCAGGAAATTAATACAATGACTGTTGAAGACAACAATGACATCTGGGTCGCAACTACTTTTGATGGGAGTATGACTTTTGGTAGTATCGTATTAACTGCTGGACTAAATGACAACCCGATGGGCATTGCAAAAATCAGCCAGTCTGGAACATGGCAATCAGCATATGCTTCAACGGGCAGTGGTCAACCAATTGCGACGGATTTCACCACAGATGACCAGAATAACTTGCTAATGTCCGGCGTGTATTCGGGCTCGATAAATCTAGGTAGTCAATTAACAAGCGCTGGCCAAAATGATGCCTTCGTTGCTAGTATGTCTGCATCTGGAGGATGGAATTGGGCTCAAACTGTGGGTGGTTCCAGTTATGATTCTGGAAATGGTATAGAGTTCGATGAAATTACTGGTTATTCGATAATGGGCTTATCATCCCAAAGTAACTTCAATTTTGGTGGTCAGTCATTCTCTACCAGAGGCTACAATGATTCGGTTATTGTCACCTTTGATACTAACGGCAACCCAGTGGCAATGTTCGATGCGGGAAGTTCACTCGATGATGCAGTAACCGGTATTTCACTGATGAGTAACGGTGAATTAGCAGTGGGCGGTAATTACAATGGAACAATAGATTTTGGAAGTTCAACAGCTCCAACACAGACAACATCTGTGTTAATCCCTTATGTTTGGGTAACTGGAACAATTACTGTACTCGATGCTGATGGTGATGGCGTTGCTGATGACGCTGACAACTGCCCCAATACAGCCAACCCCGGACAGGAAAATACCGATTCGGATTCAAAAGGTGATGCTTGCGATCCAGATGATGATAATGACGGTATTACTGATAACTTTCCAGATAACTGTCCACGTGATAGTCAGACAGGATGGACTAGTACAAGAGATTTTGATAACCCTGCAAGCTCTACAGACTGGGATAATGACGGCTGTAAAGATGACCATCCAGAAGACCCCGATGATGACAACGATGGCATTTTAGACGAAGTTGATAACTGCCCGAGAACATCATACGATCCGCCTAGGCCTACATGGGTATCTGATTCAACAACCGATATGGACGGCGACGGCTGTCGGGATAGCGACGAGGATCTCAATGATGATGGCGACGCATTTGACGATTCTTTTGATGACTGCCCTACTTACTACGGAACATCGACTCAAGGAGAAGACGGTTGTGCCGATTCAGATGGTGATAACTGGTCTGATGCAACTGACACGTGTCCATTACAATCTGGGAACTCCACTGCCAACAATAAAATCGGCTGTTTAGATAGTGATGGCGATGGTTGGGCAAATGTTGATGATGCATTTGACTTTGAAGCAACACAATGGTCAGATTCAGACGGTGATGGGTTTGGGGATAATCCAGACGGTGTAGATGCTGACGATTGTATTGATGTATCTGGCGATTCTATATTTGACCGGCAGGGTTGTTTCGACTTTGATAATGATGGATATTCGAACCCGGACCAAATTTGGAACGAGGGTGATGGTGCCGATGCATTTCCGCAGAATCCGCTGCAATGGTCTGACTTTGATGGCGACGGTTTGGGGGATAATTGGGGGAACTCCACATGGACAGACAGGCCTGTAAACTGGCCTGGAGAATTTCTTGACTCTGTAAATCAAAATGAGCAGGATGCATGTCCTCTTCAAGCCGGATATTCAAACCAAGACGGTGTTTATGGTTGCCCTGATTTCGATGGCGATGGATGGTCAGATGATATGGATGAATTCGTGCAAGAACCAAGTCAATGGATAGATTCTGATGGCGATGGATTTGGTGATAACTTAGACGGCTTTGATGGTGACTACTGCCCAGATATTGCTGGGGCTTCATATCAAGACCGCAACGGCTGTGTTGATACAGATGGTGACGGTTTTTCTAATATCGATGAATTTTGGTCTCGTTATAGTGGTGGGGATGTTTATCCTGAGGATGTAACTCAGTGGGCTGACTCAGACGGAGATGGCTATGGAGATAACCCCGGCACGCCATTATCGGATGATTGTATCGATGTCCCAGGGGATTCAACGATAGACCGACAGGGATGTTCAGATTTTGATTCCGATGGCTACTCAGACCCGACATTAGATTGGAATATCTCAATGGGTGCTGATGCTTGCTCAACGGTTATTGGCAATTCAACCAATGACCGCTACGGTTGTTTTGACAGTGATGGTGATGGATACTCAAACAAGGATGACAGTTGGGGCTACTCGGATGGTGCCGACGGATATCCAGACGACCCAACGAGGTGGGGGCCTCCTCCATCAGTTGATGGCGCGTCGTTTGGCAGTGTAGCAATTACTGGTGGTGGTGTGCTAATTTTGGTTATTGTTGGGCTGTTATTATTTCTCCGTAGGAGGCAGTCTCGATTCGATCAAAATGTCATGAATGTTCAATATTCAACAAACTCAAGCAGTCAAACGCTGATGCAACATGCACAACCATCGTCTACTCAGAATCAAACCTTCCCCGCTAATCAACACCAACCGGTGCAATCAAATCCTGCTAAGGAGTATTATCAAAACCTCATAAGCCAAGGATACCCCCATGAGCATGCAGTTGCTTACACTCAACAATACTTCCCGCATTTCAATCGTTGATAGAAGAGTTAGGTATTATGTCAGGACTTCTAGCAGCCTATCTTGCTCAGCGGCCATTCGCAATTCCATCGCTATTCTTCGACCACTAGACATTGGCATTCTCCAAGTAGCGTTTCCATATGGGTGTCCTACGTTAACATGTACGTTGGTTCCACCTCCTAACCTTGGAGCAACGTCATAAATGTAGTAATTCATATCCTTGTCAATGCAGGTTTGTAGGCAAAAAGGGCCAATTATTCCTGGCTTGTAATGTTCCTTACTTGCTTGAATAAATTTTTCTCCTAGTTCAAACGCTTTTTCAAGAAGTGATTCTCTTATGGTTGCAGTATTATGGCCAACAACAGTCATTTCAGGTATCTGTTGATGCAGAGGCATAGTCATCTGCTGTGGCGCAGGCAGCCTAACATGCCCGTCTAACGACGACTCAAATCGCCAGTCAACTCCTAGCAGTTCCAGTTTCTCACCCTCTTCGGCTAGTGGGCTATAAAAGAAGTTTAAATTAAACACAGGTCCTATTACATATCGTTCAATTCTCGCCCCATCAAGCGATGCTTGGTCAATGACTCCAGTACTCAACAAGGACTTAGATTTCTCTTGATATTCTTGGTATGACGAACAAGTAAAGAAGCCTCTTTCGAGTTTTTTCTGCGCATGATGAAGTTTTACAATAACTAAACAATCAATGTCCTCTGGGTTGTCAATCGCTTCCGGGAATGGCAAACCCGCTTTTTCTAGAATCCAGTAATAGTCTTGCTCTTCGGTTCGCTCTTCCATGCGCAACATATTTCTTGAACCAAATAACGGGACATGAAATTTGTTTTCGACATCATCAATAGATGAATAGGATGTGAAGGAACGATTCGGGATATATACAACGTTTCTCTTACGCATTTCTATTTGCATAGATTCATTCATTACATCATTGAATGATGGCATGATTATTGTTTTATCTACCATGCCACGTTTTACTCGGCCAGAATTTGTTCTGTGAGTCTTGAAGTAGTTTGCATAGGTCTTGTGTCTTCCTTCTTTACAATAGGCAACCGTGGGAAATCCTTCTTCGATTGCGCCATCACATATATCAAGAGCGGAGTGGGAAGCAGTCATGCCAATTCTTAATTTCATTCGATCGTATTGTTCGACAATTTTCGCAATGGCGTCTCTGTCTATCATAACTAAGCCCCGTTAAATCATATCGAATTCCGCATTTAGTCTTATAGATTAATCAAATTTCTGCAGCTGCATTAATTCCTCAGTAGACAACGTATCCCCAGACATCAGTTTTGTCATCAGGTCTTGAACTTCTACTCTTGCTTCAGACTTACCTTCCACAACCTCACTACCATCCATAGCGGTCAGCATGTCTTGAATAGAGTGTAGACAACGTAATGACACAATGTATAGATGGTGCGCTTTATCGGCCTCTTTCTTTGATTTGCGTAATTCTCTATGGCATGACTCTGCTTTTTCTCTCTGCTTGTCGACTTCTTTATTCCATTGCAACATTAATTCGTGAGCATCTTGGGCTGCATTGGCAGCTTTTTGGACCTCTTCATGGGCCTCCTCCTGCTGGTTGAGGGCCAATTTTAGTTCATCTCTAAACTCTTTCATGTCGTCATTACTATCGTCAACGCTGGTCATTTGTTTAAGCTTTGAACTAATGTCCTTCATTCGTTTCATGACTTTCTTTTCGTTTTTACCTGTGTGTCGACCCTGTTCAAATTCTCGCTCCAGTCTTTGAAGTTCTCTTCTCAATTGATGCGAAGTTACTGGCCTTTGGCCCCTTTTACCACGTGAATTATCCTGTTCTATCGGCCCTCTTAATGCCTCGATGCGAGATTTTATTTCCTTAACTGCCTTATTCGCCTCTTGTCGAATGGATTTCTTCTCCCTGACAATCTCATTCATTTGTTCGCGAATTTCACGTTGTTCTCTTACTTGGACTATTAGTTCTTTAACTTCAGCATTTAGTTCATTTCTTGCCGTCGAGTGTGTCTTAGATTTCTTGTTCCACTCATCACGAGTTTCACGAAATTTCGTTGCTTTTTCATTTACCATATTCTTTTTTTGTTCAAGAACTTGATTGATATCAGTCATTAAAATACGCACCTGTTGCGGAAGATTCCCACCTTACGCTGTTGTGGGGAAATCAATCCCACATTTAATGCTTGATATTGACTATGCTTTCGAAGCACGTCCCTAATTGGGGGACTTCGATTGTAAATATGAGTTCAGTCGTGACACAGCGACATTAATTTCGTGTCGAACTAATCCCAAGTTTGAATCTGTGGCACATTCAACAATCATCGTTGAATCGTCAAATAATTTACTGACAATTAGGATTATTTTTTCAGTAATTATCGAGGTTTGATTAAACTCCTTCGTTGTATAGTAAACTTCTGCAAATTTAGTCAATCTCTTTTTTGTGTTATGATCGTTAGGATTTGCCACCAATAGTAATCCTTGGTCATCTAATATCGCTGTGCTGTAAATGTATTGAGATTTTAATAAGTCTGATAGCACAAACTCTTCCATGATTTGTCATAAACAACAGGTGTATAATAATAGCCACTGCTAAAACTCTATTTCCATGACATATCCGTCTTCATTGGAGTAATAATTCTCTATTGTTCCGTATATTTCTAATCCATGCTTGTGGTAGAATCTTTGGGCTTTTATGTTGGATTTTCTCACTTCCAATTGAAGCGCATGTTTACCTTCAGATTTTGCTTTAGTCATGATTTCGTTAAGTATCTCGCTTCCATAGTTTTTGCCTTGCACCTCCTCACTGAGGACCAATGAAACAATCCTTATTCGATTGTTATGGAGTGGCTTTGACCAAATTACTCCCAAAAGCGCATCAGGATTGGGATATTTGTCTTCATCAATGAGGAGTCTATTGCCATACCACTCCGGGATTGCTAGCATCCTAAAGGTTGTGTCACTGTAACTCTCTCCAGTTTCATTGTAAAATAAATCAGTTATTTTGGCTTGCCAGCCCACCGGCATTTCCTCTGGCTTCGGACCTAGAACCCATTTGATTTCTGTTATGCTAACACCCCATCAAGTATTCTTCGAATACTTACCACGCTTACCTCTGTGAGGTTTGACAGAGGTTTTTTGCTTCTTGGTTTTTCTGTTATTCTGGTTGCCGGTGTTTCCCGATTTTTCAACCGATTTTAGTCCCCCATGTTTAAGCAACAAATCTAGGTCTTGTAATGAAAAAGAATCTCCAGATGCAACCTTATTCTTCACGGCCTTGAAGTTAGTCTGATTCTTTTTACCTGATGTGTATCGTTTGCGCTTAGTATGATGTCTATCAGAATTACCATCAACCCTTCTTAACCAAGCCTCTAAACGTCCAATTTCACGCCTGACAACTCTGCGTTGCTTCTTCAATGGATTTAACTCACCAAGCAACTTCTTTGCCAACTCATCAAAATCTATTGATGTCCCAAAATTTCCGTTTGCCATGCTTTCGCCCCGAATGTTTTTAATTTGGTCAATAGATTGTTCTTGTTCATTTACCAGCCGTAGAAATTCTCGGTGATATTCACGAGTAGTTTTTGAGTGTTCATGCATGCTTTGCAATTCAAAAAACCATGAAAATATGGTTTTTTCTTTGGCGAATGATAATTCTATACCACTTGAATTTGACTCTGTTAATTCAGTGTATACTCTACTTAATTCTTCATTAATAAAATGCACCGGAACATAGTGATTATTGCTAGAATCACGCTTGCTTTTTAGTTCATTAATCTCTTTTCGGCGTGGTCTCAACTCAGAGGCTAGCGAGGACTGTTCTCTAGCTAACTCAGCGTTCCTTCTCAACGCCTTTGACATCTGTATTGCATTATTTCTTTCACTTTCTCTTACTGAAATATTTTTTTCTATGATTGCCAATTCATCAAATAGTTGTTTCAATTCGAATTTTATATCCTCTAGTGGCTTAGATCTCAAATCATGAAATAAATCTAGTTGTGGGGAATTAATGACAGATTCGGGGTATTTTGGTTCACAGATGGTGCTCCAATTTTCTCCCTCATGAATTAGTAAGTTGGCACGGAGTATTTCATCCCTTATTTCAAGAACCCCTCCGGCATCAAGTATCACGCTCAAGTCATGTCGAGTATCGAATGGATCTTCAACAGGCAATGAATGTTTTCCGAGGCGCTCAATCCGATTATCATTAATTAGTTCAACAATCTGTGGGCTTTTGTGACTCCAACCTTTGGTTTTCCTGGGAATGCGTTTACCCGAGCGCACAGAAATCACTGAGTTATTCCATGGCCAGTTCGCCGCCATATTGTAGAAAAATGACTGTAATAATTGGGCGACAGAGTCCTTGTTATCAGTCATGCGGGGAGCGTTATCCAATTCCAGCATTGAAACATCAAATCTCTGATTGCCAATTTTGACTATGTCACTACCATCTAATTTAATCAGGTTCGGTAATACCGGTTTTGGGAGGTCTTGCAATGCATTTATTCCTATCAGAGTCCATGCGTATGAAGAGAATGTCCCGCTGGTTGGATTGCAGATTCCTCGATTTAAAGCCCAATACTTTATTGCGAGTATAAATGATTTAACACGGTTATCCAAATTGTTGTATCGTCTTATCAGTTCCGTGTTGTATACTGACAGGTTGTTGTTGACCGATATGTCAATTGATATCATTGATTGAGTATCAATAAACTTTACAATAGGAACTCTGGCGTTGGAAATTATTTTTATGTCTTTCATGCCGTCCTCATCAAGCATCCTAGCAATTTTCTTCAACACTTTTTTTGGCACTTCGCCAGTAAATTCTAGGCAGAGGTCAATGTCACCGGTTGCTAGACTCAAACCAGATTCGAATGAACCAAAGGAGGTTAACTTAGCGCTGGCGAATTTGTTTGTTAGGATTTTGCGTAAGTGTTTGATTATACCTTGTCTTCTATTCACTAACTGTTTAGTTATTTTCTGCTCGCCGACAAACGCCCTCAATTCAGAATCAAGGTTTTTGAGATAACCTTGTTCAATTTCACGGTCTTGAAAATCATATTTATTTTGAATAGACTGACAAACATATGGGTAATTGGATAACTTAGTTACATCTAGACTAGATTGCTCAAAATCAGCCTGCATTCTATGCACCTTTCCCCTTTCTTGCCTTCCTGCTATCCCTGCGTATTTGTCGACTTGAGGGGCCGCCTTCAGCGACACGTTTTGCATCTATGAGTAGATCATCAAAATTCGTGGTTAATTTTTGTTGCCAAAATTCTATTGCATGTTCAGAGTCCATGAGGTTACTATTCAGTTTTTTGAAACGAGAATCCAATTTTCTGCGGTTTGTTTCATGTTCCCCCCATAACTTGACAGAATTATCATATTCCCTCTTAATTTCAGACAAGGCGGCATTTGCTTTTACGGATGATTCATAGGTTCTGAAATCCAGCGGCTTTCGGGAGTTTTGTTCGCAGATTTTTACCAAATTGATTAACAGATTGGTATACTCATCAGTTGATGTAGTTCTGTCGGCCAAGCGGATAATTATTTTATTACATGCCTCGGAATCTTGAGATGACATTTTTTTTATGACTGGGTTTCGTTCAATCTCGGTGGCTATCTCGGATCGTTCTTTCAGTAAATTGATGACTTTTGGTTCTAATTCTTCTTTTTTGGCCCGAAACTGTCGGGTCATAACTTCGACGCGATGCTTTTCTTTGGCAACGGTTTCAATTAATTTTGGCAATGATTCTATTAGTCTCTGACGTTTGTGAAGAATAAGTTTAGCGAGGACTTGCGGCTGAATGCGCAATAAATCCTCGGGTGTCATAGTTGATGGGTGAGATTCAATGTTGAAAAACATGGCGCAGAGGGAGGGTTTTGCGTGAAGGTCAATAACCATAACTAACTGACACAACTATGGCCGGGGAGGGGGATAGTAAGGGTATTACTTTTATTGCTGTGGTCATAACGAGTTTATTGCTGTCATCCCTCCCAACAGTGTCGGCAACAGATGAAGGTGTCACAATCGACCTTGATTCGGTGAACCTAGTTGATTTTTTTGCCACAAATGAGTCTTATTTTGAATTAGAGTTTAACCTAAGTGCGAGCAGTACACCGTCGCCGACCACGTTTTATGTTCAAATCCACGTTAATACATCGACAATTGACGGGAACTTAATCACGTCCAACAGTATTCCGTATCAACTGAACGATGCTGAAGAAGATCAAGTTTCAGTTAATCTAACACAAATCAATTACGGTTACAGCGTTGTTACTGTCACTCTTTCTGGAGATTTGGGTTTGGTTTCCGGTAATAATTCAACGCATTTTCAACGAACTATTCAGAGATTATCACCACTAAATGTCTCGATAGCAAGTGTTACATCAATAATCTTCGAATCAGTTGATTCCTTTGGCGATATAACCGGAAATAATACAATTTCCGATGGTGATTACGTACAGCTACAAGTACCTGTGATTAACAACGGAGATTATTTTTGGTCTGGGAGTTTAAATATGACTTTGGTTAATGGTCTTAGCTCAGAAACACAATCATCTGAAATATTTTCTTTATCTCCAATGACGACCGAAATTGTTTATTTCAATTCAACTATACAAGTTTTTGAGGGTGAATTTTTGTCATATTTGGAACTTAACGGAACAATTGATGGTTACGCAGCTGATAATTATCAGAATTTCACCACAGTGGTAGGCCCACCACCGCTAGCCATCATAGAATTACTATTAGATTACAATGAAGAAGATATTGTCTCGGGCTCAAATGTTGATGTAACGATTACAGCATACAATAACGGCAGTGTTGATTTTTCTGGAAATTTGAGTTGTTACTTTAATCAACAATTAATTTATGAAACAAACTTAGTTTTATCAGAATTAGGACAAGACGAGATTGAGTTCTCCATGACTGTAAGGCCTGGAGAATTACACTGTTCAGCATCAGGTCAACGTATTGATGAATTGTCCAACCACGAGGTCTCTGTGATATTTGATGTCGAATCTGCGGTGTTTGAATACGCCGGTTCCTTCACGCCGTCGACAACAGACGGTCCTTGGCATGTTGGTGATGAATCAACCTTTTCTCTGCTTGTGCGTAACTCAGGGACAATTACCGGTAATGTTACTTTAGCAATGTCATCTTCATCGGGGTCTTATCTAGGCCAAATGGTTTCGTTGAGTCCCGATGAAGCTGGCGAAGTCACCATCACAATTCCGCTATTAATCGATGGAACACAAACCTTGAATTGGTCGTTGTATACTAATGACAGCCAGATTGACGGTGATATTTCAGGACAACTATCAATTCCAGTCTATCCTCGACAAGGTTATGATCTATCGGTTTATGATGTAATGTGGTCTATTGACGAGGGTGTTTCAGCGACATGGGCCATCAATCTTTCATCGGGTATAGATCGAGAGTTCAATATTGAACTTGGTTTTGGTAGTAACTCCCAAGACAACATTGTTTACGATTTGGACATGATAGTAAAAGAAGGCTCGACAACCGGGGACATCAATTTCGGCAACATTGATGCGCAATATGTTATCATTAGGGTTGAAGAAATCAACTGGACTGCAGCATCCTCATTTTCATCATATACTAAATCAATTCCCCAAGAACGGCCAGTATATAGCATACAATTTAACCCTCAATCGACACCTAATCGTCCAACTTCTGGAGAACCTGCTCAAGTTTCAGTAATTTTGGCAAATAGTGGGGCTGTCGCTGGTCCTAACGGCGTAGTGATACTTTACGACATGTTTGGCTTCAAGCTTGCCGAATCAACAACATCGTCTTTAACTCCTGGGATGAACCAGCGAGTAGATTTTAATTTCGTCTGGCCCGAAGGAGAGGAAATTACACTAAACTGCAAATGGGATTACGGTGACCAGACTCAAAAAGTAGATGATGTCTTCCTATCTGCAGTAACCAATCCAGAATCTAGCGATGAGTATAGTATTCCATGGACTGGAATCCTTGGTGGTTTTGCAGTGTCCAGTCTAATTTTATTGGTCGTGAGAATTCGACGTAATACAAGCCCCAAACAAACTAAAAAAGTAGTTGACAAAAAATCTGAAAATGCCCAAATTAAGTTGTCTGAAGTCAAGATAGAGATTGGATGTCCAGTGTGCTCAAGGCAATTAAGAATCCCTGAGAACTATCAGGGCTCCGTAAGGTGTCCAGACTGCTCAAATAGTTTTGAGTTTGGGCTTGAGGATGATGATGTTACTGAGGAAGAACATGAAGAGGTCGAGGAACAGGTTAGCGACGGGAAAATAGAAATCCTTTGCCCAGAGTGTTCACAAAGTCTACGCATCCCAGGGTCTTACAAGGGCTCTGTAAGGTGTCCTGCATGCAAGAATGTCTTTTCTTCAACATGAAATTAAAGATATACAATTATTTAATACACGGATTTCTGGATTGGATTAGCGAGGAATTTTTATGTCTGATCCAATCAAAGAATTCGAGGAAATGTACTTCAAAACTTTATACGAATTCTACGAGAAGAATCCGGATGCTAAAGTTCGAACTGGTGACCTTGCAGAGGCATTGAGAGTCACGCCTGCATCCACTACTGAAATGGTTCAGAGACTTGCGGCTAAGGGTTATTTGGAGTATATTCCTTACAAAGGCTCAATGCTGACTGAAAAGGGCCTTGTCCATGGCAGAAAAATGAAACGCCGTTACCGCCTAGCAGAGATGTTGCTAGACCACTTACCATTCGCTGGTAATCAGCATGTCACCGCATGCCGTTTAGAACATGCTATTGATGATGATTTAGAAGCAGCTTTGACTGTATACTTCAACAACCCATTGGTGGATATCCATGGAGTAAGAATACCAGACATGTCGCAGGATGTTGAAGATAAAATCCTGAGTGAGGGGACGGTGCTAATCCCCCTAGGAGAGTTAGACCAAGGTGTTATGTCAACGGTAAAACTTATTGTTGCCAGCAAAAAACTGATTGAACATTTGAATGGAATAGATATTAAGATTGATTCCGAAATATGTCGATTAAGCGAAGAGGAATTCAAAGTCAACGGGCAAAAAATACTGTTGTCATCGACTTTGGTAGAAATGATACTAATTTCACCTCTCACGTAATATTTGGACTTAACACTTTAGAGTATTGTCATACTGGAAAAGATATGGCAGACGGTGATGAGCCCGAAAAATCCGGCGTCAACGAGCCAGAAAACGCTGGTGACAAGGAGTCGTCTGAAGCACCTAATGATGAGGGAAAGACAATATCTGAAACCGTGAAAAATATCAGTTCTAAATCGATGAAACAAATCGGCAAATGGAATAATGAATCTTTTCTTTATGCATTTGATAGACAATTAATATCCTTTGGTATACGGCTATTATTGTTCCTACCAGGGTTTGCTATTTTGGCATATTTCGGTGCTTGGGCATATGCTGACTCTTCACCTGGATGGTGGAATGACTTCATTCAACCAACAGTGAATCAAAGTTTTTCCAGCATATTAGTTGTGTTAGTGTTTGTTATTTTACTAGGTTACATCCTTGCATTAGCACTCCATAGGCATAGAGTTAATCTAACCATCAAATCCTTTGAGCAGGAAGTCAAATCTGCACAGTCTAAGCACGTTTCCATAAGATCGTTGCATGGTTATGAACCTCTGGAAGACTCGATAAAACGGTCTGTAACAAAGCACTTCTTTTCTCTGATGTGCGCATTGTTGGCTATTTTTTCTCTATCCGCTATTGCCTTTTATGGTATTCAGACTGACATCGGGAAAAATTTCCTCGCCCTTTCATTTTCGTTGACTGTATTGTCTGTTGGGCAGCACATCGCAACGCGCTCATCGAATTTTAACATGGCCGAAAGAACTGGGTTGTTAAACGCTTACACTTCCCCGATTCATCCATCTACGTTGGATATGGTTTTTTCCGATTTGGTCAAATCACAACTAGATCCATTGTTGAAATCAGAATATGAAAAATTTGTCAGTGAGTTAGAGGGCAAAGTGAAACGAGGGGTAGACCCAAGGTTTGCCAGAGAAAAAATGATGATGACTCTATACAAGCACTCTCAAGGTCTAGATTTATCCTCTGTGTTTAATGAATTTGCTGAGATATTTACAAAAGCCGGTGTGGAATATGTTAGAGAACATGATGTATTTACCATCGAAGAGTGGTTGGTTATTATTGACCACTTAAGAAATAAATGTCCAGCATTTTTCCGTATGATTGGTAGAATTGAGGAAGGTTTAGCCTCAGGAAGAAAACTGGTAAGTGACAACATTATCTTTGAAGTCGACATGGAAAATGTTGTTCATGGAAAGGCTAATCTATTTACCTACATGCATAATCTATCTGAAGAACCAAGGATGGTGGTTTTGCGAGTTCAATCACCTGATTTTAGGCCACACGACCTAGCAATGACTTACCTGTTGCAGCCGGGCGAGGCCAAAATATGGCCAGAGTTTGGCGTTCCACTAAGTCAATCAGGCAACGATGATATTCTGGCGATTATGTCCGCTTTGCTACGCGACGGAACTGTAGCGTGGCAGACTTTATTGCCCGAGCGATTTGGTGAAGCGACGGTTAGTGTTCGATTGGAAGAAGTAAGTGGGGAATTAATAGTCGGTTCCCAAATGAATGTAAGAATCCGTTCGGTATTCAAGGAAAAGATTAGGTCTTCGTCGTCAGTTGTATTGAACATGATTGGCATTCTCGGAACACTGTTATCTTCATCGTTGCTCACCTATATCATAGTTTGAGTATTTTTACCAAAGCATAATTTTGAAATGGTGGA
>CEWJ01006131.1_pt1 | contig 23816 bp, 20 predicted proteins | sample 350291 | NCBI WGS metagenome assembly CEWJ01 (sample SAMEA2622923, study PRJEB7988) | marine metagenome | isolation source: saline water (ENVO:00002010), including | reverse complement strand
AAAATAAATAAAGAACTTTCTAGTAAAACCGATATCTTAATTAATAATAGTGGAGGACCTCAGGGAGGCTTGCTCGAAAAATCAACACTCGATGAGTTTAGAGTTTCTTTTGATCGTTTATTGCTAAGTAATCAAATTGTTACACGGCATGCAATCAAGGAGATGAAAAAACAACAATACGGAAGAATTATAAATATTATCTCTACGTCGGTAAAGCAAGTTATTCCAGGGCTAGGTGTTTCAAATACTATTAGAGGTGCAGTTGCGCAGTGGGGTAAAACTCTTGCCCTTGAGCTTGGCGAATATGGTATAACTGTTAATAATATTTTACCTGGATATACAAAAACAGAGAGGTTATCAGAGCTCTCAATTGCAAAAGCAAAAGATTTGAATATTACCAAAGAGCAGATAGAGGTTATGTGGGCAGATTCAACAGCATTAAAACGATTAGCGGAACCTCACGAAATCGCAAATACTATTTTATTTCTAGCATCAGAGGAGTCTAGTTACATAACAGGTCACAATTTGGCGGTAGATGGCGGAAGATTCAAAACTTAGTACGCCCGGAGGGATTTGAACCCCCGACCTTTGGAACCGGAATCCAACGCTCTATCCAGCTGAGCTACGGGCGCTAACGATAAACTTATATTACCTATTATCAAAATTAAAATATAATCGTATAATCGATTAGTTATTTTTAGAAATTATATTAAAAAATGAACGATTCTAAGAGTTTAAAGCCCATTTTTCAGATAAATCCTGATATTACTTTTTTGAACCATGGTTCATATGGCGCATGCCCTAGACCTGTTTTTGAAAATTATCAGGACTGGCAGCATAAAATAGAACAAAATCCAGTACAGTTTATGGCTAACGATGTTTACAATGATCTAGAGATTTCTAGATCAACCCTTGGAAAATATTTGAATTGCCATATGGACGATATCGTTTATTTTCCAAATCCGACCCATGCCGTCGCTTCAATAATTGATAATATTAGAATAAATGAAAATGAAGAGGTGCTTTCAACCGATTTGGAGTATGGATCTTGCGATAGAATGTGGTTTTATCATTCAAAAAAAAATAAATACAATTATAATAGAGTAAAAATAAATTTTCCGATAATCGATAAAGCATCTTTTTTAGAAAATTTTTGGGAGGGAGCTAGTGATAAGACAAAATATATATTTATTAGCCATATCACTAGCGGTACAGGGATGATTCTGCCCGTCCAAGATATAATAAATGAAGCAAAAAAAAGAAATATTAAGACAATAATAGATGGTGCGCATGTACCTGGTCAACTGCCACTAGACTTGAACAATCTTGATGCAGATTTTTATGTTGGTGCTTGTCATAAATGGCTATGTTCACCTAAGGGATCTTCTTTTTTATATGTAAAGAGGGAGCTTCAACATGACATGGAACCATACTTAAAGAGTTGGGGTTGGGGCGAAGATTACCCTGAATTTGTAAATTCTACTCAAAAAAAGAGCCCTAGTCGCTTTCAAAATATATTTCAATGGCAAGGTACTCGAGATATGAGTGCATTTTTAGCAGTTCCAAGTGCTATAAAATTTCATAATGATTATAATTGGTTAGACGTTATTGCACGTTGTAAGGAAATGGTTATCGATGCTAGAAATACTATTTCAGATTTTACTGGTCTGCCTAAAATTTGTCCGGATAACTTTTTAGAACAAATGGCTACAATTTTAATTCCACATAATAATCATATAGAATTAAAAAATACACTCTATAACGACTATAATATTGAAATACCAACGTATTCAAAAGATAATCACGTAGCAATACGCATTTCCGTACAAGGATATAATGACTTAGAGGATATAAATCGTTTAACTACAGCTTTAAAGGCCATTATATGATTAATAAATATAAATGGCATATAATATATATTATGTATAATAAGGTATATAGGTGAGTAAAAGTAAAATATTTGGTTTACTTATATGTGCAATAACTGCCCTCTCATCAATACAAATATCAAATTATATAGGTATTGAACTATTAAATCTAGAAAAAAGCCCTATATCACCTATTATAATTGCAATTTTAATAGGATCAATATTAAGTAACACTGTAAAAAATATAGATAAATATAAGAGCGGTTTTACGTATGCGATTAAATATCTTTTAAAGCTAGGAATTATATTTTTAGGAATAAGATTAAGCATATCTGATATTTTAATGTATGGATCTCAAGGATTGCTTGTTATTATTCCATGTATAGTAATTTCAATAATTATTATAAAAAATCTACGTGATTATTTTCGGGTATCTAATAATCTCTCATTATTAATTGCAGTTGGTACAAGTATTTGCGGTGCAACAGCAATTGTAGCTTTAGCGCCTGTTATAAAAGCAAAAAAAGAAGAAATATCTTATGCTATAGCAAATATTACAATATTTGGACTTGTGGCGATGTTTGTATACCCTATATTGGCATATAGTGTATTTGATAATGATTCGCTAGCTGTAGGAGTGTTTTTAGGTACATCTATCCATGAAACTGCGCAAGTTGCAGGTTCAGGGATGATTTATGCCGAACAATACGAAAATCCTTCAGTATTGGATATATCAACAGTGATAAAATTAGTTAGAAATACAATGATGGTTGTAGTAATACCGATCTTAGCGTATTTATCCAAAAAAAGTGCAATTCAAAATAGTGAAATAAATATTGGTTCAATTTTTCCATACTTTATATTAGGATTTTTAGCTTTTGGAATGATCAGAACTATTGGAGATCAATTTGAGTATCAAATTGGTATTGAAATCTGGAATAATTTTATCCATTATATTAAATATTCTGCTGAGATATTATTAATAACCGCAATGTCAGCTGTTGGCTATAATACCAATTTAGAAAAATTTAAAAATCTGGGATTAAAACCCTTTTATTTAGGTTTTATTGCTGCGCTAAGTGTTGGAGTTGTAAGTTTTTCTATTATATATCTTTTTTTATAAATAGATATATAATTACCTATAATCTTTCACATTACTTAATTTTTAACTTCTTTTAAAATCCAATTCTTTGGATCAATATGGATTGAATCGGGTTTTAAGCTTGTTGCTATATCAAACGATTGAGTTTTTTGGTCTATTTTTATTGGCATACATTTATTATCACCCCAACATAATTCACTTTGAAAAATGAACGTAGGCCATTTTTTCTTTTGAACCTGATTTATAGTAATAATCATCTTGTTATTACCATTTTTTTTAGGAATCCAGTTTTGCTTAATCTCTATGATAGGATATCCTGGACTAAAAATCCATTGATCAAAAAAATATTGTAGATCTAATCCTGAAACTTCTTCCATGATTGCTGAAAAATCATCAGTTAATACTGATTTATCTTTATATTTGTTATAATATTTTGATATACCTTTAAAAAACAGCTCGTCTCCAACTAAACCTCTTAACATATGTAATACCCATGCCCCTTTGGGGTAATTATTTGAATTCAATAATTTGAATAAATCTTTCACCTCGTAATCAACTATGGGTCTATCAGTGGCTTTAGATTTAATAATTCTATCTTTATTTTTCTCCATTCTTTTTTTAAAACTATCAGAACCATCACTTTGCTCAAAAAAAAGTGCTCCGAAATAAGTTGCAAAACCTTCAGAAAGCCATAAATGGTGCCACTCTTTTTCCGTGACTGAATCACCAAACCATTGATGTGCAATTTCATGCGAAACCGTACTCTCTATATTTCTACCCTTTGCAATTGCGCTTTGTGAATAAAATATTGCGGATGCATTTTCCATACCACCAAATCGTGTTGAAGATTGAACATTGGCTAATTTCTCATAAGGATATGGCCCAATTCTTGTTGCAAAGAAATTCACCATATCCGCTGAACGTGTAAATGAAGGTTTGGACTTTTCAGTATCTTCAGGAAAGGTCCAATTTGAAACCTCAATACTGCCGTCGGTTCTTGAGGAAGCTTCTGAATAAGCAAAATTTGCTATACCTAATGTTGTAATATCCATTTCAGCAGCACCAATTACCATATTATAAGTTGGTATCGGTACGTCAGTCTTCCATTTCCATGTGCGCCTGGGTTCTTTTGGACCAATTGCATTATCTGGTGAATTTTTTGGCTTTTCAATCAAAGCACCATTCGCTATAACTTTCCATTTTGATGGAGCATGAACAATAAAACTAACCTTAGCTTTATCGCTAGGATGATCTTTAGATGGAAACCAAAAGCGAGCTCTGTTTGGCCAATTATCTGCAAAAACAGAATGGTTTCCATGAACGTTCTTTCCTATAATTAATCCATCATCTGGTCTTCCACTGTAACTAATATTAATTACTAGTGTTTGATTCGATTTGTATTTTTTTGAATCTATAAATATCTTTCCTTTTTTATGTATATAGTTAGCAATCGAATTATTTATTGTGATGCTATGAATACTGAGACCGGTAAAGTCTAAAGATATATTGTCAATTCTTTTTTTTAAAATTAGCGTGATATTTGTATTGCCTTCTATTTCCTCAGTTTCTATCCCTAATCCAATTTCCAAATCATAACTAATGACATCGTAATCATTCGTGTACTCATTTTGCTTGGGAGCGACACCTGATTTAATTGGTGGTGGTTCTTGACAAAATAAAACCGAGATTGAGATTAAAAGAGAAAATACATTATTCATAATTACTACTTTTTTATTTCTTTACTAACTCTAACACCTGATTCTATTGCACCATTCATTGAAGCATAGTTAGTAGATGTATGTTCACCAGCAAAATAAAAAGGCTGCTCAGTTTTTGATAAGATATCTCTGAAGTCTTTTTGTCCAATTCCTGAATATGAATAGCTAGCCTTAATCCATTTATCTTCATTCCAATATTTAGAAATTCCGCTCTCCCAATAATTATCTGAATTACGCCAAATGTTTTTACAAGACCGTTTAGCTATTTTCATTCGATTTATTTCTGATAAATTACCAAGTTTACGTGCATCATCGCCTGATGTAAACGATAGAAGTATTCCTCTAGGACCAGGTTGGTCAACCGAGAAATGATATACTCTTCTAAGTGGAGTATCCGTAAAAACTCTCTGTCCTATTGAATTAATACTATCCCAAAAACGTTGTTGAAATTGCATAGCAACCTTCATGACATGTCCGTAAGACTGATTTCGAATACTATAGTCTTTCTCTTTTGAAAAACCTGGATTAACTTTGATATTTTTTAGGATAGTTGTTGGTACAGCAAAAACAATTTTTGTTCCGTTTATAGTATAATTATTTTCTTTATTTGTAAAAAGCACCTCGATTCCATTAGACGTAGCATTTATTCTTCTTACTGCATGATTATATTTTATTTTTGTCCCTAAGTTTTTTGCAAAAGCTTTTGGAAGTTGATCATTACCTCCTAAAATTCTTCCCTCAATGGTGTCCTCACTAAATCCGGACGTTTTTACATGTGATTGTATCATTGAAAGTGCTGACATTTTGGATGGTATAGTTGTTGATTCAGTAGCATTTAAATAAGTATAAAGCTCAACGATATCTTTTGGTGCCCCACCCTTTTTTAATAATTCCTCCACTGAAATTTTATCTAATGCCTGAATCTGTTTACTGTTTACACCTTCTTTTTTAGCCAAATCAATCCATTTTTGAATATATTTAACTTCCTGACCAAAAAGTTTTCCATTTAGGGTTCCATCAAAAGGAAGTTTTGCTTTACCAGATACAAGATTTTTCATGTGAATATGCTTATTTCTTACATAGATACCATCATATTGCTTGGCTGGTAAAATATTTAAATCAAATTGTTTGCAATATTTATGAACAAATTCATCTGAGCTATCAACATATTCTGCACCCATTTCAGCATAAAGATTATCGGTAAATGAATCCCTATAGGTTCTTACTCGACCGCCAGGGTGGGATTTTGCCTCTAAAACCATCACATTATATCCTGCTCTATCTAATTCATATGCGCAAGATAGTCCGGCAAGACCAGCTCCAATGACTAATATTCTGTTTTCATCAGATATATTTAATGCGGTAGTTAACGTTGAATAGGGAAATACAGTTAATAATGATGCGGTAGAGCTACTTTTTTTAAGAAATGAACGCCTAGTCAATGTTTCTTTATTTCGCGCCATATTAGATCCTTTAATTAATGCTTAATTACAATATTCAGAATTTTACCTTTTATGTAGATCTCTTTAACGATGGTTGAGTTATTTAAATAAGAGGCAATTTTATCATCAGCTTTAGCTTTTTCAATAACTTCGTATTCAGATTGATTTGCAGCAATAGCAATTTCTGAACGTCTTTTTCCATTGATTTGAATGGGGATTACGATCTCATTCAAAACGATAAGTGCTTCATCATAGGTTGGCCATGCTTCAAAAGTAAGTTCGGAGGTCTCCCCTATCAATTCCCATAATTCCTGAGCAAGATGGGGCATAAAAGGATTTATTAAAATAATAAACGTCCTTACTGTATTCTTATTGATCGATTCAAGCTTTTGTAAATGGTTGGTAAATATCATGAATTCAGAAACGCATGTGTTAAAATGGAGCTGGTCTAAGTTGTTTGAAACCTTTTTTATCATTACATGAAGTGATTGCAAAGTTTCTTCATCATCGTCAATATCAGTAATTTTTTTCGATATAGTTCCATCATCGTCTACTAGAATTGACCATAATTTCTTAATAAAACGTGAGCAACCTTGAAGGCCTGTTGCACTCCAAGGCTTTGCTTTGTCTAAAGGACCCATGAACATCTCATATATTCTCATGGAGTCTGTTCCATATACCTCTACAGTTTGATCAGGATTTATAACATTCCCTTTTGATTTGCTCATTTTCGAACCATCCTGACCAAGAATCATTCCTTGATTGAATAATTTTTTAAATGGTTCTTTGGTTGATACTAAGCCAAGGTCATATAAAACATGGTGCCAAAACCTTGAATATAACAAATGTAAAACTGCATGCTCTGCTCCTCCTATGTAAAGATCAACAGGCATCCAATAGCGCTCTTTTTCTTCATCCCAAGCTTTTTTTGAATTTGACGGGTCTATATATCTTAAATAATACCAGCACGATCCAGCCCATTGCGGCATAGTATTGGTTTCTCTAAGTCCAATTATATTCTGATTTTTGTCTTTCACCTGAACCCATTTCTTAATATTAGCTAATGGTGATTCTCCCGTACCACTGGGTTCATATTTTTCAATTTCTGGTAGTTCTAAAGGAAGATCAGTTTCATCTAAAACAATAGTTTCACCATCATTGTGGTAGACTGGAATCGGCTCACCCCAATATCTTTGCCTTGAAAAAAGCCAATCTCTAAGTTTATACTGAACAGTTTTCTCCCCTTTTTCATTTGTTTCTAGCCATTCAATCATTTTTTCTTTGGCATCATCAATATATAACCCATTTAGAAAGGAACTATTTATTGCTGGTCCATTTCCAGTATATGCTCCTCCATTAAAATCATTTTTTGGATCAACGGTCCTTATTATGGGCAAATCATACTTAGTAGCAAAATCCCAATCTCTCTCATCCTGACCCGGTACAGCCATAATTGCACCGGTACCATAACCCATTATTACATAATCTGATATCCATATAGGAATTTTTTCATTATTAACAGGATTAATTGCAAAAGAGCCTAACGAGACTCCGGTTTTTTCTTTGTTAAGTTCTGTGCGATCAAGATCAGATTTTTTTGAGGATTCATGTATGTAATCACTCACAAGATCTTTTTGAGTGTCAATTGTTAATGTATTAACTAACGGGTGTTCTGGGGCTAATACAATGTATGTTGCACCAAACAACGTATCCTGACGAGTTGTAAAGACCTCAATGGTCTTATTAATGGATGGAAGATCAAAAAAGATCTTCGCACCCTCAGACCTCCCTATCCAATTTCTTTGAAGTTCTTTAACGCTTTGCGGCCAATCTAAGTCTTCAAGGCCTTGAAGCAGTGATTCTGCATATTTTGTTATTTTAAGCATCCACTGTCTCATCGGAACTCTCAGTACTGGATGTCCTCCAATATCAGATTTACCATCAACCACTTCCTCATTGGCAAGCACAGCTTTTAATTCGGGACACCAATTGACAGGCACTTCAGCCTCATATGCTAAACCCTTTTTATAAAGTTGAATAAATATCCATTGCGTCCATTTTACGTATTCATTGTCTGTAGTGTTTATTTCTCTAGACCAATCATAAGAAAAACCAAGCATCTTTATCTGACGTTTGAAGTTTGAAATATTTTCTCGTGTGGTAATCGAAGGGTGTGTGCCGGTTTTTATTGCATATTGTTCAGCAGGAAGGCCAAATGCATCCCAACCCATAGGATGAAGTACGTTATAGCCTTTATGTCTTTTGTAGCGTGCAATTATGTCTGTCGCTATATACCCTAATGGATGCCCAACATGCAAACCTGAACCTGAGGGATAAGGAAACATGTCCAATACATAATATTTTGGTTTATCCAACAGGTCAGTGGTTTTAAAAATTTGGTTTTCTTCCCAATATTTTTGCCACTTTTTCTCTATTATCTTGTGATTATAAGGCATAAAAGTTTTCTACAAAGAAATTATTGAAAAGAATTTGCTAATATAAAGTGAGAATGTACTATACTAAATATTTTATAATAAAAAAGCTGCCTAAGAGCAAAAAGGAAAATAAAAAGGCAAGAACATTAAAATATTTATCAATAAAGGATCGTATTGGCTCTCCAAATCTCCAAATAAGTCCACCTATTATCAGAAATCTTGCTGATCTAGCAATCAACGACGCAATTAAGAAAAGATTAAAATTTATATTAAATGCACCAGCAGATACTGTAAACACTTTAAATGGAATTGGGGTAAAACCCGATACGAATATCACCCAAAAATTCCATTCTTCGTATTTTTGTTTTATGTCAAAGAAGATTTCTGCTGAAAAGCCGGGTATTGTATTAAAAAAGAAATTGGCAAATTGAGAAAATTCTTGAGCGCTGTTCCACCATAAAAAATAACCTATACTGTATCCGAAAATTCCACCCAGGGCTGAACCTAAGGAACAAACTATAACATAATAAATAGATTTCGATCTTGAGCCTAAGCATAAAGCAATAAGTAGAACATCCGGAGGGATAGGAAAAAAAGAGGACTCAATAAAAGCTAGAAAGAACAGTGCAAAAGCACCCCATCTTGAATTAGACCAACTTAAAACCCAATTGTAAAGGTTTTTTAGCCACTGCATTTAAGCGCTAAATACTATAATCATTTATAACAAATGAAAGAGAGTCGTATCTAATTCCACCTTGATCTTCAATAACAACTTGCCAATCTCCAACTTTTTGAGGGTTCACTGTTATATAGCTCCAGGATCTCCAATTGTATGATTTTTTGGATTCCATTTTAACTTTAGATTTTAGAGTTCCTTTGTGGTACCACTTATGAAATAATATCTTAGAATCATTTTTATTCTGAACCCCTGAAAGAAAATAAACTCGCTCAACATCAGTTGTGAAAGCATTGTTTTCGTCTACAATTGTTCTATTAATAACGCTTGTGCCAGTTTTCATCTTTAAAACTTTGAACGGAATATCAACAGACTCAGAACTGATTTTGGGATCTTTTTCAGAAAGAGTATTGGTTTCAATAATATCAACATCTTTATATACTTCTTCCACTATTTTTTCTCTTGAAATATCGATATCCTTGGTTATTATTGATTTTGCAGTTTTAGCATCGCTAGTGGTTGATGTATTCTTGTCCTTTAATTCTGTTAAAGGATAATTATAATTATGTGATGCTAGCCGTATAGGTTTACTGTAATCGAGTTTGTTGTTTGCAGAAACAAAGGAAATCATATAAATTGAATAAACACCGATCACTATTCCAGTAGCAGTTCTTAGTTTTTGCCATATTGAAATGGCGAGCAAACTAGCTACAACAAGTGTGATTTGAAACACAACAGGATCTATAATTATTGGTCTAAACATATACTTTAATTTAAAATTGTTTTTACTTAAAGCAATACATGAATATTAACTTATATAGTTATTAATACATGCTATTTTTAAAGGATTATTTAATGAATAAATACTTTTCATTAGTCACTTTTTGGTTTTTTATGATTGCAACCTTATCATGCGAAAAAGCACCACCCGTGAGTACAGTTGATAATAAAATATCAATGACCAAGGAAGAGCGAATTGAAAAGAGATGGGATGATAAAATTGATTCTGTTAGCTATGCTATTGGACTTGACGTTGCGATGCGTTTAAATCAACAATTTGATAAGTTCAATTATGAGTTAATCAACAAAGCTATTAAAGATTACTATACAGATTCAGAACTATTTTTAACTGATAAAGAGCGTGTATCCGTAATTAAGACCTATAATGAAAAGCTTGCTCCAAAATTTAAGATGGACCTCGAGAAAAAGAATTATTCGGAAGGAAATTCATTTCTTAAAAATAATAAAAGAAGACCGGGTGTTATTGAGCATAAGAGCGGTATTCAGTACAAGATAATCAAGAATTCTACTGGCTTAAAACCAAAAAGTACTGACATTGTAAATGTTCACTATATTGGAAGATTGATAGATGGGACTAAGTTTGACAGCTCATATGATAGAGGGACGCCTTCAAGCTTCCCTTTAAATAGAATTATACCAGGATGGTCTCAGGGAATTCAGTTAATGTCTGTTGGGTCGATTTTTGAAATATATGTGCCTGGTATGTTAGCTTATGCTCAAGGTGAAGGTCCTGGTGGTCCAGGGGCAACATTAATATTTGAAGTAGAACTGCTGGGTATTGCAAGAAGTACAGAAAACAAATCCCCTAATTAATTATATTAGCCGTTTCGGGGATGCGTATTGTTGATTCAATAAATATTAAACTTGGTATTTTTTTTAAATTTAGTTCTAGATATAAAAAACATTCAATCTAACACTTCAGGCACATAATTAAAGTTTGACTTGTCTGGCCTATCAAGGTTATCTGTAACTGCACGTTCAGGTAAAACAATCTCCTCATGAGGCACTTCTTTATAGTCAACTAAGCTCAAAAGGTGAGTTAAACAGTTTATTCTTGCCTTCTTTTTATTATCAGATTCGACAAGATACCAAGGAGAAATTTCAGTATCAGTATGCTCGAGCATATTATCTTTGGCTTCAGAATAGTCATTCCACCTATTTACAGATTCTAAATCCATTGGGCTGAGCTTCCACCCTTTGGTTGGATCATCGATTCTGCCTTGAAATCGATTAATTTGCTCTTCCGCACTTACAGAAAACCAATATTTAATTAATTGAATACCAGAACTTATAAGCATGCGCTCAAATTCGGGGCATGTTTGTAAGAAATTTACGTACTCTTTATCTGTACAAAAACCCATAACTTTTTCAACGCCAGATCTATTATACCAACTTCTATCAAGAATGACTATTTCACCTGCAGAGGGTAAATGTGCAACATAGCGTTGAAAATACCATTGGGTCTTTTCTTTTTCAGTAGGTGCAGCTAATGCTACTACTCTACAATGACGTGGGTTAAGATTTTCAGTGAGACGTTTTATCGTACCACCTTTACCAGCTGCGTCCCTACCTTCAAAAATTATTACTATTTTTTTACCTTCCTGTATTACCCATTCTTGCATGGAAACCAATTTCTTTTGCAGTTTGGATAATTTCTTTTCATATATTTTATTAAACTCTTTTTTGTCTGGCATCGAATGACCTTTGATTATTTTCTAGAAGTATTTTTATTAAATTTTTTAATTATAGATTTTAGAGCATCATTTCTCAATAATAACCGGCTACCGCACTTAGGACAAGTTGATAGAAAAGATATGTATTCTGTTATTTTGGTTCGTTTCCAGTTATGTGAACAAGTTAAGCATTTCATAATTATATCACAAATGTCGGAGCGACAGGATTTGAACCTGCGACCCCGTGCACCCCATGCACGTGCGCTACCGGGCTGCGCCACGCTCCGAATATTTAATTTTGCAAATCATCAAGTATAGATTTAAGGTCGCTTCTAATCTTGGTTAATGTCTTTTTATCTATGCCGCTCATAACGACTTTTTTTTCCTCTTTAACTATTTCTTTTACATTGTTTTGCGGCTGAGAAAGCATTTTTCGAGCACCTTCAATGGTAAATTTTTCTTTGTATAACAAATTTTTAATATCCAGTATTAGATCGATATCTTTTTGACGATAAGTTCTATTACCTGCTTTATTCTTATTGGGATTAAGCTGTTTAAATTCAGTTTCCCAGTACCTTAATACATATTGCTTAAGATCGGTTATTTTGCTCACCTCACCTATAGAATAGTATAATTTTTTAATAGAATTAGTATTGCTGTTCATTATTATATCAATTCAACCAATACTTTATATTAATGAACAAATATACTAATATCAAATATTTTAGTTATTATTATGGCGTGATTGGTAAGGATAGAAAATCTTCAATTCTATTTAAAGCATCATTTAGAACTTTACTTGACGGAAGAAATACCAATCTAAAATGACCCTTACCATAATGCTTTGAAAACCCAGAGCCGTGCACGGTAAGTACGTGTTTTTTCTCAAGGAGTTTTAAGACAAAGTCTTTGTCTTTGTCTTTCCAATAATCGTGAGTGATTTTAACAAACATATAAAAAGCTCCTTCAGGAGCTTGTACTGATAATCCATCTATATCATTAATTTTTTTTATACACAGTTCATTGTTATCTTGAATATATGAAAGATATTTTTTCATCCAATCGGTATTACCCTTTAGACCTGCAATATATCCAAATTGTGCAGGTGTAGAGGCACATAAACGAGATCTTAATAACCTTTCCAATCCGTCTTTGATTTCTAAAAGTTTATTTGAAGGATCATGTAGAGCCATGTAACCTATTCTCCAGCCAGGAGCATAGTATACTTTTGAGACACCGTTAAGAGTGATAACTGGTACATTTTTTGATCTTGAAGCAGTACTAATATGGCTATTATTGAAATTCAACCTATCATAAATTTCGTCAGAGATAATCGTACAATTTTTCCACCTAGATGAAAGGTCTATTATTTTATCTAATTCGTGCTCTTTAATAACGTTACCAGTTGGATTATTAGGATTGATTAAAACTAATAGCTTTACCCTATCATTCATTTTTGATTCGAGATCATCAAAATCTATAGACCACCTATCATCAGGGTTAAGTCTATATTCTACGGTTTTACCGCCAAATAACTGAGGATATGCCATGTAAGGAGGATAATGAGGCCCAGGTGCGAGGACCTCATCACCTTTATTTAAAAAGGCTGCGAATATTAATTGTAAAGCTTCTGTTACTCCATGACAGATATAGACATCGCTGGGATCACAGCTCCATCCACCGTTAAACTTATTTCTTTCATCAATAGCAATGGCTTCGCGTAGCGCCTCAATACCATAGGCAGGTGAATATCCATTCTTTTGATCTACTAATGCTTTTTTATAGGCATCTACCATATGATCAGGGGTCGGCAAACCTGGATAAGCCAGCGGATCACCAATATTTAATTTGAGGATGTCTATACCCTGCGATTCTAGTTTGGAAGCGGGCACAACCACATCTCGAATTGCATATTCTATTTGAGATGCACGAGAAGTAGTTGGTATTTTGTAGGTCATAAACTATAGATTAGCGTCTTTTGAAAGGCTTACCTCTGCCACGATTGCCTTTATTTGATCTGCTATTTCTATCTCTAGGTGGTCTTTCTACGTATCCCTCGGGTTTATCAAGCAAAGCTTTTCTGCTAAAGTCTAACCTGCCCTGATCATCAACTTTTATGAGTTTAACGCGAACCTTATCACCTGTTTTCACTACATCTTCTACTTTATCAACTCTATTCCACTCTAGCTCAGAAATATGTATTAACCCTTCACGACCCGGAGCGAACTCAACGAAAGCACCAAAGGTCATTAATCTTGTTATTGTTCCATCGAACTCCATACCTGCTTCAGGTTCAAGGGTTATGCCTTTGATTATTTCTAAAGCTTCTTCACACCTCTTAAGATCTAAACTAGCTACGGTTACAACACCATCATCATCAACATTTATATCGCATTCCGTATCAGCAATAATCTTTTTAATAGTTTTTCCACCTGGTCCAATTAATCCTCCAATTTTTTCTTGAGCAATTTGAAGAGATAGTATTTTTGGTGAGTAAGCTGACATTTCCATAGGCTCAGGAACAGATTCATACATTATGTCTAATATGTGATTTCTTCCAACGCGAGCTTGCTCAAGAGCCTCTTCCATTAATTCAAAAGAGATACCATCGATTTTTAAATCTAGCTGAATAGCCGATATACCATCCTTGGTTCCTGCAACTTTAAAATCCATATCACCAAGATGATCCTCAGCTCCTAAAATATCACTAAGCACTGCATAGCGTTCATCGTCTTTAATTAGACCCATTGCAATACCTGCAACATGACCTTTAGATGGAGCGCCAGCATTCATTAGCGCTAATGAACCTCCACATACAGACGCCATAGAAGAAGAGCCATTTGACTCAGTTATTTCAGATACTATTCTAATAGTATAAGGAAAGTCTTCATAATTTGGTAGAACCTGTTTTATGGCTCTTTCCGCAAGATTACCATGCCCAACCTCCCTTCTGCTCGTAAAACCAATACGTCCGACTTCACCAACGCAATAAGGCGGGAAATTATAATGCAGCATAAATTTCTTTTTATAATCATCATCCATGCTATCAATTATTTGTTCATCCTTGGGAGTACCCATGGTTAAAACCACTAAAGCCTGAGTCTCACCTCGAGTGAATAGTGCAGAGCCATGTGTTCTGGCAAAAATTCCAGTGTCAATAGAAATAGGTCTTATATCAGTAGTAGACCTACCATCTGATCGAACCTTTTCAGTTAGAATTTGTTCACGAAATGCTAATTTAACCTTATCATCTACATAGCCTTTAATTTCCTTTTCAGAATCGGGATGGCTTTCGGCAAAAGCAACTTGCGCTTCATTATGAATTTCTGATATCGTTTCCTGTCTTTGATGTTTATCTGCAATTTTAATTGCATCATCAACTTTAGATGATATCAGGTCTAAAATACTATTTTTAAGCTCAATGTTTTCATTGTCTTCAGGTATAGGTCTCTTAATTATATCTAGTTGATCAGCAAGTTCTTTTTGAAGAGCAATCATTTCTTTAATTGGGTCGTGTGCGAATTTCATCGCATCAATAAACTCTTTTTCAGTAATTAATTCAGCTTCTCCTTCAACCATTACTATAGTTTCTTCGTTTCCTGAAACAATAATCTCCATATCTGAATCTTCCATTTGTTCTTTAGTAGGATTCGCAACAAAATTACCATCCACTCTACCAACTCTAACTGTGGAAATTGGACCATTAAATGGAATATCTGAAATTGTAAGTGCTGCTGAAGCTCCAATTCCAGCAAGGACATCTGCCATATTTTCACCATCGCTAGACATAGCTGTTATGATTACCTGTGTTTCGTATTTAAAGGATTTTGGAAATAATGGCCTAATGGGTCTATCCGTAAGCCTACTTGTTAGTATTTCATTTTCAGAGGGTCTTGCCTCTCTTTTGAAAAAGCCACCAGGTATTTTACCACCTGCATAATGACGTTCTCTATATTCTACTTGCAATGGAAAGAAATCTATATCTTCACGCATTTCTTTTGCTGCATTTACAGCGACTAACACCGATGTTTCACCGTGTGTTACTATAACAGATCCCGCTGATTGTCGTGCAACATGACCTGTCTCAATAGAGAGCGTACTCCCATTGAGATTCATTTCTACTTTTTTCATTTAAAACCTTCTTGAGTGTTTAATTACGACGTATGGATAATTCTTGAGTCACATTTAAATAGGACTCAGGATTGATGCGTCTAAGATATTTTAACAATTTTTTTCGCTGTGAAACTAACATGACAAGCCCTCTCTTTGAGTGATTGTCTTTTTTATTCTTTTTAGCGTGCTCTGTGAGCATTCTTATTCTTTCAGTCAAAAGCGCAATCTGCACCTCTGATGATCCGGTATCTTTTTCGTTTTTACCGAATTTTTTCACAATGTCTTGAGTTTGTTTTGATGTTATTGACATTATTTCTCCTAATTGTATTTCTGTATCAATCTCATACAGATTTCTTTGTCTTTTTCTAACTGTTCTATTAATTCTTTAGGGTCTGAAAATTTCTTTTCATCTCTAACCCTCTCTAAAAATTCTACCGTAATCGTATTACCGTAGATATCATCGACCATCCCTCTAAAAAAGTGTGCCTCCATAACAAAATCAATCTCATCGAAGGTAGGTCTAGTTCCTAAATTACACATACCGTATAGATTAATGCTATTAATCCTTCCACGAATGAAATATACACCATTTGCTGGAATTAATTGATTTTTTTCTACAGGTAAAAAATTAGCAGTAGGAAAACCTAGTCCCTTACCTCTACCAGATCCAGCAACAACTTTAGCTTCAAAGCCAAAGACCCATCCTAGTTCAAACGATGCACGTCTAACAAAACCGTTTTGGATTGATTGTCTTATGCGAGTACTTGAAATAATCGTATCGCTGTCTTTTATAGGTTCAACTATTTCAACTTGATATTTTTTTTCATCGGATAATTTTTCTAAAAATTCAGGTGAACCTTCTCTGTTAAAACCAAAATGATGATCATGGCCAACAATTATCTTCGATGCATTTAGTCGACCAAGAATTATGTCATTTAAAAAATCGTACGCAGATACCTTGGAAAAGGTCATATCGAACGGAATTACTAATACGGCATCTAAATTGAAGGATTTAAGAAAATTTAATTTCCTATCTATGTGCATTAACATCGGTATTTTATTTTGGGGTTGCAAAATATGTCTGGGGTGTGGATCGAAAGTTATTAATATTGATTTGGTGTTTTTAAGCTGTGCGTTATAAATAACTTTTTTAATAATATCTTGATGTCCTCTGTGACAACCATCAAAAGTACCAATTGTTACAATTGATTCGTTAAAAGATGGTATGGTATTTATTTGTCTGATAATTTCCATAGCTTTTCAAAATTGTCGATACTTTGAGAATTTGACACTTCATAATCACCAACACTTGTTCTAATCAACTTGATTAAATGACCAACAGTTTGCAGATTTTTTGCAATATCACTACCTAGTACTCTGATATAGGTTCCTTTAGAGCAGGTTACAGAGAAATTGATCAAATCATTTGAAAAATCATTCAATCGAATATCATAAATTGTGCAAATGATTTCTTTACGTTCGATTTTTATATTTTTTCTAGCAAGCTTGTAAAGCGGTGTTCCGTTAATTTTTTTTGCTGAATACATAGGAGGCTTATGAATATAATCACCTAAAAATGTATCCAAGGATTTTGTTATTTGTTTTTTAGTGAGCTTTGGCACAGCAGACTCTTTAACCACCTCTCCTTCGTTGTCTAAAGTATCTGTTGCACATCCAAGCTGGATAATAGCTTGGTACGATTTTTTCTCTGAAAAGAAATTTGATAAATCTTTAGTTCCTTTTCCTATTCCTATAATTAACACACCTTCAGCAAAAGGGTCAAGAGTTCCACCGTGACCTACTTTTTTATGCCTCGTAATTGATCTTATTTTTTTTACTACATCAAAACTGGTCCATCCAACAGGTTTGTAAATATTATATATCAAGTATCGCTCTTTTTTAGCTTATTAAAAAGCTCATCTATACGCTTTACGTGTAATATAGAATCGTCATAATAAAATTTCAACGAGGGTGTAAATTTAATAGTTAATTCTTGACCTAAATATCTTCTAAATGCTTTAGATTTCTTGTTTAACTCTATAGTAATGTTCTCAATATTTTTTTTCTTGTTTACGACACCAAAAAAAATTTTAGCGTGTTTCAGATCTGGAGAAACAGTAACCTTTGAAAAAGTGACAAAACCAAGATAGGATAAGTCTATATATTGATTTTGAATCTTGCCTATGATCTGATGTATTTCATTTGCGACCCGATCTGTTCTTTCAAAGGGTCGTTCAGGTTTCAATTAAGTTCCAAGGTTCGCTTAATAGATTTAATTTCATAACAGACAACAATATCGCCTTCTTTAAATTTTGAAAAATTATCGATTCCAATACCACACTCGAAACCTTCTTTCATTTCCTTGGCATCATCTTTTATATGCTTAAGGGAAACAATCTCCCCTTCGCTAATTTCTTCCTCCTCACGAATGACTCTAGCCCTTGCATTTCTTTTTATAAGCCCCTCAGTTACTTTTGAACCTGCAATAAAACCAATTTTAGGGATTTTAAATACCTCTTGAACAAATGCTTTGCCAAGCACCTCTTCTACTTTTTCTGGTTCAAGCAGTCCTTCAAGAGCAAGGGTAATTTCTTCTACAGCTTGATAAATAACACTATAGCTTCTAATATCAACACCTTCTTGCTGGGCTTGAAGCTTTGCATTTGCTGATGCCTGAACCTGGAAACCTACTATTACAGCTTTAGAAGCAGCGGCAAGCAAAACATCTGATTCTGAAATTGTACCGACTGATTTATGAATGATTTGTACTCCAACTTCATCGTTTGATATTTTACTTAATTGCTCAGAAAGCGCTTCTATTGAGCCATCAACATCACCTTTTACAATAATAGGCAGATTTTTTATTGATCCTTCTTTAATTAACGCAGACATAGCATCTAATGATTGAGCGGTAATCTTTTTTAAATCAATTTCTCTTTTGAGTCGTTGTCTGTCAGAAACTATTCTCTTTATCTCTCTTTCGCTTTCTACAACTGAAAATATATCTGCGGATTGGGGCACCTGGTCAAAACCTAATATTTGTACAGGCGTTGATGGTGTTGCTGTTTTAATTCTTTGACCCCGTTCATTCATCATCGCGCGTACTTTACCTGCAATATTATTACATATGAAAGGATCTCCAACATTTAACGTCCCTTTTTGGATAAGGACTGTTGCAATAGGTCCGTGGCCTTTGTCTAACTTCGAATCAACAACTGTTCCTCTGGCTAAAGTTTCCTTATTAGCTTTTAATTCTAAGAGTTCACATTCAATAATCATTGAAGACAATAAATCATCCACACCTTCACCAGTTTTTGCAGATATTGGAATGGCTTGAATCTTTCCACCCCAATCTTCGACTAGTACATTATTTTCGGACAGTTCTCGCTTAATTCTTTCAAGATCAATGTCGGGCAGATCAATCTTATTTATTGCTATAACCAATGGGACATTCGCTGCATTTGCATGGTCAATAGCCTCTTTTGTTTGTGGCATAACACCATCATTAGCAGCAACGACTAAAACTACCATATCGGTTACTTTAGCACCTCTTGCTCTCATAGCTGTAAACGCCTCGTGCCCAGGGGTGTCAAGAAATGTAACCATTTTACCATCATTCATTGCAACCTGATATGCTCCTATGTGTTGAGTAATACCACCAGATTCACCAGCTACTACATTACTTTCTCTGATGTAATCGAGTAATGATGTTTTTCCATGGTCAACATGGCCCATAACAGTTATCACAGGTGGTCTATCTATGGCTTTCTTCTTATCTTCTTCAGAATCTTCAAAATCAAATAGCTCTTCACCAATATCTTCTAATTGTTTGGCTGCATAGCCAAACTCCTCGGCTAACAACTCAATTACATCCCAGTCCAATCTTTGATTAATCGTAGCTAAAACCCCTAAACCCATACATTTTTGAATTATTGTATTTGAAGGAACTTCAAATATTTTTGATAATTCATCAATATTTGAGAATTCTGCTATACTTATGGGTTTTAATTCTCCCTCAGGAAGCTCTTCAACTTCTGTGTTTTTATCTTTTTTATAAACTTTCTTTTTGGATTTAGTCTCTAGTGTAGCTTTTATCTTTTTTACAGTTGCTGTGGTTGATTTTAACTTTTTATTATCGACAGGTTTAGGTTTTGGCTTATTGGTTGTTCCTTTGCCTACCTGAGATTCAATATCAGATAGCTCAACCTTTCTAAAGGTTTTTTTCGCAGTTTTAAAATCTTTTTTCTTTTGAGACTCCAGCTTTTTTTGATCATTGATTTTATTTTCGGAGAGTTGCTGTCTTTCTTGAATTTTTCTTTTTTCAAATTCCTCTTTTTCAAAGGCATCCCTCTTTGCCTTATCTTCTCTAGCCTTATTATCCTCTAACTCTTTTTTCTTTTCTTTCTCTTCTAGTTCTCTTTGTTTTTCAAGAGAGAGAAGATTTAATTTTTTATTAGCTTTTTGCTGTTCAAGTATCCTTGTATCGTGAATTTCGCGCCTTATTTGCTCTTTTCTATAGCGTTCCACAGATTCCTTGTCTTTATGGAATTCAGATAGAACAATTTTATATACATCTTCGTCAATAGGAGCCATATGACTTGCAACTACTATACCTTTCCCTTCGAGAAATGAAAGGATTTCAGTGTGTGATATATTTAATTCTTTTGCAATTTGAAAAATTCTTCGTTTTGCCATATTTTAATTTCTATTTATTTTTTTGAAGTACAAGTAATCATTATCTATTTGCATATATTGAAACTAGACTTCTGCCTCTTTTTTTTCTATTTCTTCAATTACTTCATTAGCATCAGGTTCATCATCATCATCTTCTTTATTTTCTTCAACTATATTATCTGATTCTGATTTATTATCTTCATCTAGCTGATTTTGTTCAATGAAGGACTGTACATTGTCATAAATTTGCTCTAAATAGTCCTCGCTCAAACCATTGATTTCTAAAAGTGAATCTTCGCTTGCATTTAATAGTTCGGATACTGTGTTTATATCATTTTCTTTGAGTAACTTTATTATGTCTTTGTTTACATTATCAATTGTAGACAACAATGTTTCTTGCTCTACCTGTTTTCTTTCATACTCTTTTTTACCAAATGCATCAATTTTGTAATTAGTAACGTTTGCTGCAAGATTAACATTTACACCAGCACGTCCTATAGCGAGCTCTAGCTCATCATCGTTGAATATTGCTATACAATAACTCATATCATCGTCTATGTAAAGATCTAATGGTTTTGCTGGAGAAAGAGCTCTACTTATTAATACTTCTGATTGGTCTGAAGAGTTAATAATATCAATTTTTTCATTATTTAACTCTCTAACAATTGCCTGGATACGACTTCCGCGCATACCTACACAAGCTCCAACTGGATCAATTCTTCTATCATGTGATTTAACTATGATCTTCGCGCGCTCACCAGGGTATCTAGCAATAGATGTAATTTCAATAACTCCGTCTTCTATTTCCGGTACTTCCATTTCAAACATTTTATATAGGAAATGATTATCGCTTCTGGAAACAACGATATCTGGACCTCTCGAAGTTATTTCTACAGATTTAATTACAGCTCTCACAGTATCACCCCTACGATACCTTTCAGAGCGTATTTGTTCTTTTTTAGGCATTCTTAATTCTGCTTGATCAATATTAACAAATACGTTATCTCTCTGAACTTGATGTACCGTTCCGATAATTATTTCACCGACTCTGTTAGCATAATCTTCATAGATATATTTTTTTTCTACATCTAAAAGTTTTTGTGAAAAAAATTGTTTTGCCATGTATATCATTCTTCTACCAAAAATCATGGGATCTATGATTTCAATATAAGAATCACCAACTTCTAAATCTTTCGCCATGTCACTATCAACTTTCGCAATCTCATCTAACGTAATTTCCATTACAGGATCCTCAACATCCTCAACAATATCTTTTTCTACATAAATTTCAAATTCACCTTTATCTAGGTTTACGATCACACTGCAATTACTCGCATCTCCTCTTTCTCGCTCAACTAAATGCAAAAATAAAGATTCAATAATTGAACCAAGCTCAGATCTTTCAACATTTTTTTCTCGCGCAATCTCAGAAAAAACTTCTATTAGCTCTCGGTTTACCAAAACTCCTCCTTAAAATCTAAAATTCAATGATTAATTTTGCTTTATCAATTTCATCAAAAGCAAAATAAATTTGTTTGCCGTTATTATCTGTACCATTAATGCCAGTTTCATCTGAACTTGAAAGTTTAATAATAAATTCACTGTCATCTTTAGTGTGAACTTTTAACCTACGACCAATGTTTTTAGCATACTGAAATGGAATCTTTAGTTCGGCATCTAACCCTGGTGAGGAAATCTCTAGCTGCAGACCATCAGGATAAAAATTGTTAATAATATCTGATTTTTTTATTTTTTTAGCTAACATAGATGTAGAATTCAAATCTACCCCTTCAGCTGAATCAACGATCAATTTTATTCTTCCTGAACCTGAAAAATCGTTGTAATCTATAATGACAATGTCTTCAGGAATTAAACTTTCTATTGTATTTTTTATATTGTCCATACTCTTACTTAAAAGAAAAGTGGGCCATAAGCCCACTTTTTGTTGCATGAATTTACAATTATATTACTAGTTCGACAACGAGTTAATTTGAGTATTATTTATCCATCAATAACCCAGAAATAAAATCAATTTTTCTCATAACTTCTGGATCGTTTGTAAATTGATTTTTTAATTCATTCATAATGTCCAATGAGTTTTTAATTGATCCGTCTTTAATGTATAGCTCTGCAAGTTTCAAGGATGAAAAAGCCGCATCTTTTTCGGTTTTGGAGTTTTTCACAGATTCTAGTTGGTACTTTATGGCGCTTTTTATGTCATTCATTTGTAGATAAATGCTTGAAACTGCATCATTAGCTGATGATAATAGAATAGGATTTTTACCTTTTTTTGAGTAATCCAGCAAAAGTGGTAGTGCGGATTCATCATTGTTACTCTTTAAGTATATTTGTGCGAGATGATAACCGCCTAATCTGCCTGGCTCAGTTCCTCCGTATTCATCCGAAAGTTCTTGAAGAAGGATTTTAGCATTTTGTATATCCCCATTATCTAAATACAGTGAAGATTGTGTCAATAAAAATTCTGCTTCACGAAAATTATTTTTAGAGCTTTGTCCATAAAAAATTACTAATAATATAATCAAAGCCATACCACCAACAATCCTTGATATAAATTTTGAATTATCCTTGATATATGACCTTACTTCAAAAACAGATTCGACAAAGGGATCTTTTTTTATCTCATCTCTTGTGATTTTCCTTTTTGGTTTAAGCATTTTATTCTTTCATTTTCTTTATTAATTAAAAATTTTGTACCCCCGACTGGAGTCGAACCAGTATCTAATCCTTAGGAGGGATTTATTCTATCCATTGAACTACAGGGGCAAATAAGAAATTAGGAATTTTAAGATATCAATCTAAAGAAAGAAAAATTAATTATCGCTTTCATTTATTAGATCTCTTGACATTAAGCTTATTACGAATTTTTTAGGGTCAACATCATGGAATAAGACTTGATTTACTGCGTTTGATATTGGCATGTCGACTTTGTGTTCATTTGAAAGATCGTTTATGGTTTTGGCTGTTAAAACACCTTCAGCAACCATATCCATTGATTCAAGTATTTCCTCCAATGACTTTCCACTGCCGAGTGATTCACCAACAAATCTATTTCTACTATGTTTGCTTAAGCAGGTTGCAATTAAATCACCAATACCGCTCAGCCCAGAAAATGTGGATTGATCCGCACCCATTTTAATACCTAATCTTGTAATTTCTGCCATTCCACGAGTTATCAAAGCGGCTTTTGTGTTATCCCCAAAACCCAAACCATCGCATATACCAATCGCTATTGCTATTATATTTTTTAGTGATCCACCGATCTCTACACCTTTAATGTCCTTGTTTGTGTATAC
>CEWJ01143314.1_pt1 | contig 23907 bp, 17 predicted proteins | sample 350291 | NCBI WGS metagenome assembly CEWJ01 (sample SAMEA2622923, study PRJEB7988) | marine metagenome | isolation source: saline water (ENVO:00002010), including | reverse complement strand
TATAATCGGTATGGGAGAGAAGGAATTGGCGCTTGGCCAAGCGCATATTTAACATTCAGTGAATCAATAACTACGCATATAAAAAACCGAAAGTGTGACATTTTGTCCTTTTTCTGGTGATTTTTGGGTTGCGTTGTGAATAATTTGGGTTAAGGTTGCGCCAGTTTGTCCCTGTTGGTGGGACGCTTGGCTTTGAACGCAGAACTACAACAGGCTTATGGTACGGTCATTCGCATTTACTACCAAGGGCAGGTTGCACAGCAAGGACATCGAGTTGTTCCTGATGCCGACGCTGTTGGCTGACACCAAGCTGTTCTTGTGGGTTGACCTCGAAAATCCCACCCCGCAGGAAACGGAGTTCCTGCTGAAAAACGTCTTCCACTTTCACCCGCTCTCGATCGAAGACAGTGTCGCAGAAAGTCCCTCTCCAAAGGTCGAGGAGTATTTGCCAAAAGAGAACGACGCATTTTCCCCGTACCTGTTCATGGTGATCCACGCGGTGGACTACAGCCGCAAGGACGGAGTGTTCGCGACGTCGGAGTTGAGTTTTTACCTCGGCAAGAATTTTCTTGTAACGTTTCACAGCAAGCCGTTGAGGCCAGTGGAGGTGGTGGCGGAGATGTGCCTGCGGAATACGGCGGACATCGCGCGGGAGCCGGACCGCGTTGCGCATGCGCTGCTGGATTCGATTGTGGAGAACTACAAGCCGGCGCTCGACGAGTTGGCAATGGAGGTGGCTGAGGTGGAGCAGCGGGCATTGGCGGATCCGGGCAAGGAGACGCTCAATACGATTTTGCAGATCAAAAAAGAGGTGCTGCACTTGCGCCAGATCATCGGGCCACAAAAAGAGGTGCTCAGTCGGTTCACGCGCGGGGAGTTCAAGTTGATTCAAGCACACCTGATTCCCTACTACCGGGATGTTTACGACGGGCTATTCAACATCGCTGAGATGGCGGCGCGGTATGCGGAGTCGTTGACCGGTGTGCTGCAGGTTTACCTGAACATGTCGTCGAACAAGACCGGTGAAGTGGTGAAGGTGCTGACAGTGTTCACGGTGATCACGACGCCGATGATGCTGGTCGGCACGTGGTACGGGATGAATTTTAATGACATGCCGGAAATGGGTTCCGGCAAGGCCGGGTACTTCATTGCGCTCGGGGTGACGGTCGCCGCGACGCTTGGCACGGTGGTGTATTTCAAACTCAAAAAGTGGCTCTAGCCGCATGCCTTCGACCAAGTCCAGTTTTGTTGAAAAGGTACTCGGGCGCATTGACGTGCTCGACCCTCAGGATCTGCAGTCGTTCGTCGAACGGCTGGCCCGGGAGAGGTCGTTTCTCGAGACTCTGTTTAACACAGTCGAGGATGGCGTGCTAGTGGCGGACGCGAACGGTTGCATCATTTATCTGAACGACTCCGTAACACGGCTGACCGGTTATGAGGAGGAGATGGTAATGGATCAACCGGTGTCGCGGCTGTTGCCGGATGTGGATTGGGACCTGTTGCAGGCGATGGATCGCGACGGGGGGCAGGGGGTGGTTCGGCGTGAGTTCGAGCTGAGCTATCCCAAGCCAAGGTTCATCCGGTTATACGCCGCGCCGCTGGATGGCGAAGCCAAGGGCAGCACTGGCATGGCGTTGATTTTGCACGACGCTACTGAGGCCCGGGAGCAGAAGCATGAAGCGATCGAGAGCGAGCGCATTCAGGCACTGACGCTTTTGGCCGCGAGTGTGGCGCATGAGTTGGGCAACCCGCTGAATGCGCTCAGTATTCATTTGCAATTGATTGAGCGTGAGGTGCGCAAGCTGCGCCAGCCATCCGGCTTGGCCAAGCGCACCGACCAACCCGATGAGGTGAACGACATCGCGGCCAAGCTCGAGAAATACATCGGCGTGGCCAAGGGCGAGGTGAATCGACTGGACTACATCGTGACACAGTTTTTGCAGGCGATCCGCCCGACCAAGCCAAGCCAGAAAAAGAGTTCACTCAACGATACGATTGAGGAAACGGTGGAACTGTTGAGGCCGGAGTTTGACAACCGTGGCCAAGCGCTGAAGTTCGATCTAGCTAGCGACCTGTCGCTCGCTTGGTTTGATGCCGCACAGATCAAGCAGTCGCTGATCAACCTAATGAAAAACTCGATGCAGGCGATGACCACCGGGGGCGAGTTGGAAATTAAAACCGGGGAGGCCGGCGACGGCGTTTGGGTGAGCCTGACGGACTCCGGGGGCGGCGTTCCGCAGGAGCAGATCAAGCGCATTTTTGAACCGTACTACACGACAAAGAAAAAGGGATCCGGCCTTGGCCTGATGATCGTGCAGCGCATCGTGCGCGACCACGATGGACGGTTGGAGTTGATGAGCCACGGTGGCAAGGGAACGACCTTTCGCATCTGGCTGCCGAAGGAGGAACGCATGCCGAGATTGCTTGGGGTAAACACGGAGGACGAATGACGCCAAACCTGCTCATCGTGGACGACGAAAAACCGACGCGCGACGGCTTGCGCGCGGCGTTGGAGGATCGCTACGAGGTGTACGTGGCAGAGGATGCGACCTCGGCGACTGGCTTGCTCGAGGCGGAGACGTTCGATGTGTTGCTCACGGATTTTCGGCTGCCAAACAATGAGGACGGGATGAAGTTGATCGGCCGGGCCAAGTCCTTGGCCAAGCCGCCAATCTGTATCCTGATGACCGCCTACGGCTCGGAGGAACTGGCGGTGGAGGCACTCAAGCAGGGCGCGGATGATTATCTGGCCAAGGGCCGAATGCAGATTGACGAACTCGAGACGCGCATTGCCCGGGCGCTGAAGTTGCGCACGCTCGAGAGCGAAAACCAGACGCTCAAGCAGCAGCTCGACAAAAAATTCGGGCTGGAAAATATCATTGGCGAATCGGAGCCGATGCAACGGGTGATGGATGTCGTGCGGCAGGTCGCGCCGGCCCGGGCCACGGTGTTGATCCAGGGCGAGAGCGGTACCGGCAAGGAGCTGTTGGCCAAGGCGATTCATCAGCTTAGTCCGCGCTCGGCCAAGCCGATGGTGACGGTGCATTGCGCGGCGCTGTCGCCAACGCTTCTGGAGAGCGAATTGTTCGGCCACGAAAAGGGGGCGTTCACCGGGGCGCACGAGCGCCGCATCGGCCGGTTCGAGCAGGCCGAGGGCGGCACGTTGTTTTTGGATGAGATTGGCGAGATCGACGAGACGACGCAGGTGAAGCTGCTTCGTTTTCTGGGCGAACGGACATTCGAACGGGTGGGCGGCAACAAGACACTCACCGCCGATGTGCGCGTTGTCGCTGCGACCAATAAAAAACTGAAGGAACTCGTCGATGCGGGTGAGTTTCGCGAGGATCTTTATTTCCGATTGAGCGTGGTCGAGCTTTGGTCGCCGCCGCTGCGCGACCGCTCGGCAGACGTACCGTTGTTGGCGCTGAGTTTTCTGCGGGAGTTTGCGAGTGAGAATGCCAAGCCGGTTGGTGACTTCACCGCCGAGGCGCTCGAGGCGATGATCCGTTACGAGTGGCCGGGCAACGTCCGCGAGTTGCGGACGGCGGTGGAGCACGCCGTGGTGTTGTCCAAGGGCGACATGATTCAGTTAAGCGACCTGCCGCAGTCGGTGCAGAGCCGCGGTGTCATCCGGAGCGAGACCGAGTTGAGCCAGCCGATCATCGATAAAGGCTTGACGCTGGAGGAAGCAGAGAAGCAACTGATCATTCGCACGCTGCAGGATTGTCGTGGTAACCGGACGGCGGCCGCGAAGAAAATTGGCATCAGTCGCCGGACGCTGCACCGCAAGCTGCACCGGTATGGACTGGAGGGAATTTGAACGGCCAAGGAGAATTGAGCATCCAAGGTCGTCCGGCCAAGTGTTGAATTGAGACCATGTTTCGATTTCAGGAATTTTTACACAGTATTGAGGAGGGGAAGGGCGCCAAGCTGATTCGCAGCCTAGTTTTGCTTCTGCTGTTGGCCGGGTTCGCGCTGATTTATCACCTGAACTTCACGCGCAACTTCACCGCGCCGGAGGCAATGGATACCGCGCAATTGGCCCGCAACATCTCAGAGGGAAACGGCTTCGAGACTCAGTTCATTCGCCCGGTGGCGGTCGATATGCTGCGTCAAACGGGCAACGTGCCGGATGAGGAGTTGAAGACATTGTTCCCGGACGTGACCCATCCGCCGCTGTACCCGTTGCTGCTCGCGGCGTGGATGAAAGTGTTGCCGTTTGAATTTGCGATCGACCTGGAAAAGCAGGAGTTCGGTCGTTATCAACCGGAGATTCTGATTCAACTGCTCAGCCAGCTTCTGTTTTTCCTCGCGCTGGTGCAGGTGTTTCGGCTTGGCGAAAAACTGTTCGACACGGCCGTGGCTTGGTGCTCGGCACTCGTTTTTCTGGGTGCGGAAATTTACTGGCAATTCAGCGTGTCCGGTCTCTCGACAATGCTTGTGCTGGTTTTGTTTTTGGACTTGGCCAAGGCGCTGGTTCGGTTTGAGGAGGCGGCCAACGCCGAGTCGGGCGGCGGGGAAAAGTCGCCCGCTTGGTTTGTCTGGATGGCGCTGTGGATCGGCGTGCTGGCTGGGCTGGGCTTCATGACTCGTTATGGCTTTGGTTTGGTGATTGTGCCGGTGGCTGTTTTTCTCGCTTGGTTTGGTGGGCGGTTTCGCGGACGCGCGCTGTTGTTTTCGCTGCTGGCGTTCCTGTTGGTGAGTACACCTTGGCTGGTTCGGAACCATCACCTTAGCGGTAATTTATTTGGGACATCCGGGTTGGCCTTGTACGCGCAAACGGAAGAATTCCCCGGAGACACGATCGAGCGCACGATGTTTCATGAGCCAAGCAAGCCGACTGCCGATGGTGACGTTGATGAATTCAAGCCTGGTGTGGCCGACGGCGTCGGCTTTTGGCAACTCGCTGACAAGCTGAGCCGAAATCTTCGCCACTTGCTTTTGTCGGAATTGCCACGTTTTTCGGGAGGCTGGTTTGCGGTGATTTGCCTGATTGGTTTGGTGGTGCCGTTTCGGAATCCACGGCTGCATCGGTTTCGGGTTTTTCTGTTGATTACGCTGGCAGTGTTTGCGCTTGGCCAAGCGCTTGGCAGGACGCATCTTTCCGATGCAGAGACGACATTGGCTGATTTGTTGCGGCGTCCGCTTGGCCAAGGCGGTTTCGCGGAGATGGCCCCAAACCTTAGCGGTGAAAACCTGCTGGCGATCGTTGGCCCGGTGTCGTTCCTGTTTGGCGCCGGATTATTTTTTTCCCTGTTGGATCAGTGGAAGGTGACCTTACCGGAAATGCGGCTGGCCGGTGGAGGAGTAATGGTGCTTTCCTCGGCGTTGCCGTTACTCCTTGGGTTCGTGTTGGCCAAGCCGTATCCGGTGGCCGACCCGCCGTATCATCCTGCGCGGCTCCAGTATTTAAAATCCATTCCGGCAGGGCACGGTTTTCAGGAATTGAATCGCGACGATCTGATGATGAGCGATTTGCCTTGGGCCGTGGCGTGGTACGGTGGGCAGGACAGCCTTTGGCTGACACGAACGGTGCAGCCGGATTTTTATTCGTTGAATGACGATTTTCGGCCGATACGGGGCTTGTATTTAACCGAAATGACGACAGATCAGCGTTACGTCAGCCGGGTTTTTGCAAAAGATAACGCCTCGAATTGGGAGCGATTTGTGTTGAACATGCAGATAAATGGCGAGTTGCCGGATGGATTTCCTCTTTTGGGGGTGGATGATGAGTTTTTCCCTCAACAATGGCTGTTATTCGCTGTCCCGGAAACCGCACCGTAACCGTGTGAAGGCGGGGATTTTACGACGGATAAAAATACGTAAAAAACTGGTGATTGATGTTGACAGTATCTTTTTTGAAACGAAGAATGCCCGTCCTTCCGACCTCAGCGGGGGTCGTTGGCGTCGGAATGGCTTCAATCATCAGCATATGAAAAAGAGAGTGATTACTTTGGGTGTAGCGGCGTTGGGTGTTGCCGGGGCCCAAGCCGCAGATGGAAAACTCTGGGAAGTGAGCGCTTCCCTGAAAGGTTTTTACGATGACAACTACACGACTTCGCCTGACGATCTCGCGGAAGAGAGCTGGGGTGTCGAGTTCAGCCCGGGCTTGAGCCTGAGCTACGGTCAGGGCACGGATCTCGAGATCAACGCCGGTTACGCCTACGGGCTTCGTTGGTACAACGACCGCGCAGGCGACGATCAGGATCACGGTCATGAGTTGGGACTGAACTTAAATAAGGCGTTTTCAGAGTCATCACGTCTGATACTTTCAGAATCGTTTGTCGTCGCGCAGGAACCTGAAGTGCTTGACCCCAGCCTTTCGTTTCCGCTTCGCACCGATGGCGACAACATCCGCAACACATTTGAGGCCGGCTACGCACAAGACTTGACTGGAAACTTTGGTGCTGAAATTGGCTATTCAAATTCATTGTTCGATTACGACGAGGACTACCACTCAGCCTTGTTGAATCGCCAATACAACTCTGTGGATTTGGCAGGCACTTACAATCTTGACCGGCTTACGAAATTGCGTTTGGGTTACAAGTTTGCCTCCACTGATTTTGATGGCTCAGATCTGCAGGTGCCCGGCTTGGATTTTTTGGCTGACGCACGAGACAGTTACTCCCACTTTGCCTACGTTGGTGTGAGTCGTTACTTGGATAGCCAGTATGAAGTGCAAGCCCGTGCCGGTGTTCAATACTCTGACTACCACAACGCTGACCTCATGGCGGGGATTATTCCAGACGATGAGACCAGCCCATACGTAGATGCCCGCTTGACTTGGACGTATGCTGAAAGCAGCACGCTGGTGGGCGGCGTCACGCTGATGCGCGGTGCGACCGACTTGCAGGCAGCGGATCAGGAGACCACTGCAGTCTACGCCCAGTTGACGCATCGCTTTACCGACTTGAGTCCCGACCTTTATGGCACGTTGACTGGCCGCTTCCAAAATGGTGAGATCAGCGGTGGTGGTGACAAACTGGATGGCAAGGAGGAGGATTTGCTGCTTCTCGGCGCGAGCCTCTCGTACAACATTACAGAGAGCATCTGGGCGGAAATCTCCTACAACTACGACGAACTTGATTCCGATATTCCGCGCCGCAGCTTTGAGCGCAACTACGTGTCCTTCGGAATCGGGGCACGCTATTAATTTAAGACAAAAACCTTGCACGGGAGGCCAGAAATGTTTATCTGGCCTCCCTTTTTTTTCGAATTAAGATAAATGGAACCAACTTCCAAAAAAGAGAACTCCTCCGACAAACTTCATATTTTGGATTATTGGCGCATCATCAGGGTGCGTATTGTTACCATACTGCTTGTCTTTCTTCTCACGGCCATCACAACCACCGTGGTGACATTCTTGATCCCGAAGACGTATATGAGCCTCTCCCGAATCGCGGTTGAGAAGGACACATCGGACATCGCACCATTGTTGGGAATGCAGGCGACACAAAGTTCGTTCGACCCCTACTTCATCTCGACTGAGTTCGAAAAAATTCAGTCGCAAAAGGTGCTGGATGAAGTGGTGAAATCCTGTGAGTTGAGGGAAAAGTGGAAGAAGCATTATGGCGGAAAACAGTTTTCGGATGTGGAGGCACGCAAGCATCTGGAGAAGGTGATTGACGTGAGTCAATACCGCAACACGAGCATCATTGAGTTGCGAGCCTACGATCGGGATAAAAACTTGGCACAGCAAATTGCCCAGGCGTTGGCTACAGAGTACGAAAACTATCGTTCCAGTCTGCAGGAAGAACGGGTGAAGGCAGGCATTGATAAGCTCAGGGAACGGATGGAGAAGACCAACGATGAGATCACCGCGATGCAGGCGAATGTGGACGATCTCAGAGCGAAGTTGGGAATTTCCGACGCGGCCGGTGAAGACAGTTATTCCATCGTGGAGCCGGAGATCGTACGGCGATATGAGTCGGAGTTAATTACGGCCAAGGGGCTTTACACGCAACAAGCCACGCTTCTTCAGGGATTGCAGGAGCAAAGTCTCGAGGAACTTCGGGAATCCATAATGACGGCGAATCCTGACGCCCAGTTGGATGCCCTGATCCGTGAATATCAAACCGGCCAGACAACATTGGCTAACAAGAGCATTGATTTGGGCGAAGGTCATCCGACGATCAAAAGTTTGAAGGCGGCAATGGAAAGCCTGAACCAGCAGATCGATAACCGTATTAAGGGTATTCTTGCGGGGCTTGAATTAAGGGTAAATTCATCCCTTGCTCAGGTTAGAGAGTTGCAAAAGTCGGTTGATGACGCGAAGGCCAAGGAGGCCAAGGTGCAGGAGGAAGGTCGTGAATACTTTGATGCCAAGCGTAAACTATCCAACACGACCCGCATGCGAGACACGATTTTGTTCCGCATCATGCAGGAGGAAGTGGATCTGGATCTTCCAAAGACTTCGAGTGTGGAAATCATCGACAAGGCAGACACCCCGTTACGGGCTGTGCGACCAAACGTGCCTTTAAATATCTCCCTTGGCGTGATCGTGGGATTGATTCTTGGCATTGGCCTAGCCTTCTTCATCGAGTATCTCGACACGAGTGTAAAGACGATTGACGACGTCGAGCGCGCGCTCGATGCAGCAGTGCTGGGTGTCATCCCGCAAAACGTGGGGTCGCTGATGGATGAAGGAGACGAAAGTCCGCACGCTGAGGCGTATCGAGTCCTTCGGACAAATATCTTGTTTGCCGGGCGCAAGAGTGAGGATCAAACCACATTCAGCGTGGTGAGCGGTGGTGCTGGTGAGGGTAAAACCACAACCATGTTTAACTTGGCGGTGGTATTCGCGCAAATGGGAGACCGTATTTTGGTTGTTGATTCCGACCTGCGTCGTCCGTCGATGCACCGCTATTTTAAAGTGTCGAACACGGTCGGCTTGACCAATTTGCTACTTGGGCAAAATACACTCGACGAAGTCATCCAGACTTCGGAGTCCCCAAACCTTCATTTTATTCCCAGCGGGAAACTGCCCAGCAGTTCCATGGGCGTGTTGAACTCGTCGAAGATGAAGGAATTCGTCGCCGAGATGAAGAGCCGGTACGACTATGTTTTCTTTGATGCCCCGCCGATTATGGGTGTGAGCGATGCATCCGTGTTGGCCAGCGCGGTGGATCTCTGTGTGCTGGTAGTCCAGTACCGCAAGTATCCTCAGTTAATGACCCAGCGGGCCAAGGACATGGTGATCAAGGTCGGCGGCGACCTGGTGGGTGTTGTGCTCAATAACATCAACATTTCGCAGGATTCCTACTACTACTACTACAGCGGCTACTACTACGACTACTACTACAAGAGTCGCGAAACCGAAGAGGAACCGGTCGAGGACAAAAAGGATGGCAAGGAAGAAAAACTGATCGCCCAGGCGGATGCCGCCGGCGAGGATGTGAAGCCGAAGTATTGATGTCGCAGAAGAGATGAGTTTGTTGGTTGGAATGATAAAAAAAAGTTTGGGTCGGGCGACTAGTAGAATAGCGTCATGGAGTTGTTTGCTGTTCGTGGCGATTATGATGTCTGGATGTGTCAACGACGGCCCGCCCACGCCACCCACGCCTGGCCCCGGAACAACGCTTGACCCCAACGGCGGCGGTGCACCCTCCTCCGATTTGTTGGAGCCGGGGAACACGATCACCATATCCTTTAGTGGATTGAGCACGTTGCCCGTCCCATTCACCTGCCGCATTCGCGAGGATGGCACGATCTCCCCGCCATACCTTGACAAGCAGATCAAGGCGGCCGGCAAGACCATTGGCACGCTCGAGCAGGAACTGGAAAAGGAATACGTTCCAAGGATTTACCGCACGATCAATGTCACCATTCGTACCGCCGACCGGTTTTATTTCGTGGGCGGCGAAGTGCGTCAGCCGAGCCGTCAGCCTTACGTTGGCCGGATCACCGTCACCCAGGCAATTCAGTCGGCTGGTGACTTCACCGACTTCGCAAACCAACGCAAGGTTCGGGTCATTCGCGCCAATAACAAGGTTCAAATCGTGGACTGCGAGGCGGCGTTGGAGGACCCGACCAAGGACGCCCTAATTTATCCTGGTGACCGCATCGTGGTCGACTCCAAGATCTTTTGAAGATTCGCATCGAACGGCTGGACGGTGATGCAACGAAGGAGCAGATAGAGGCGCACCGTTTTCCCTTCACGCTTGGCCAAGCGAAGGATTGCCATCACCGCATCGACGCCAAGGGCGTGTGGCCGCATCACCTCACGCTGGAGGATGCGGGGGAAAAGGGGATCGTCGCCAAGCACCAGCCGGAAGCGACCCTGCTCGTTAACGGAGCGACTGTTGCCAAGAGCGTTCGACTTCAAAATGGGGATGTGATTGAACTCGGTGCGGCCAAGCTTCGGTTTTGGCTGGCACCGCTTGGCCAAGCGGGACAACGCACGGTTGAATTTGCGATCTGGGCGACTCTCGGCATCCTTGCGCTTGGCCAAGTGGGGTTGATCGCTTGGTTGTTGCGTGCTGTTTGATAGATCGCAAAACACTTGGCCTCAGTCATTTAGGCGATTTTTCCGGCGTGTTGAAACGATTGAATAAAAAAACGAAACCTTCATCTTTGACACACCGTAAAGTTTGTGCGAGGATGAATGGCTGTCCTGCGTTCGCGGGGCATCACCTTGCATCATAAGATGGAGTGTGTCTCCGCTTGATCAAGTACACGGAATGGCTAAAGCAAAAACCAAGAAAACCGTAGCAAAGAAAACCGCCACAAAAAAGGCACCGGCCAAAAAGGCCACAAAATCCGCGCAATCCAAGGCAGCTGGCGTGAAGAAAAAAACAGCAGCCAAAAAAACCGCCGCCAAACCGGCAGCGAAAAAACCCCCTGCAAAAAAAGCGGTGAAAAAGACCGCAGCCAAGGCGCCTGCCAAGAAGGCAGCCGTCAAGAAAACGGCTGTGAAAAAAGCCCCTGCTAAATCGGCAGCCAAACCAGCGGCCAAAAAAGCACCGGCCAAGCCGGCAGCGAAAAAAGCTGTCAAAAAAGCACCGGCCAAGCCGGCAGCGAAAAAAGCTGTCAAAAAGGCACCGGCCAAGCCGGCAGCGAAAAAAGCTGTCAAAAAGGCACCGGCCAAGCCGGCAGCGAAAAAAGCTGTCAAAAAGGCACCGGCCAAAAAGGCGGTTAAAAAGGCAACAGCCAAGAAACCAACTCCCAAGGAGACCAAGCCCAAGAAGGAGGAGGAAATCAAATCAACGGCTGAGGAGAAGGAGGAGGGCGCCGAAGGCGAAGAGGTGGTGGATATGCCGCCTCAGGAACCTGACTTCACCAAGGACGAGGAGTTTAATCTTCAGGAGAAGATTAAGGAACTCGTACAACTCGCACAGGATCAGGGTCACTTGACGGTGGGAGACATCAACGACGCGTTGCCTCGCGATCTGGTGACCCCGGAAAAACTCGAGGAGATTCTGAAAAAACTGAAGAGCCTCGAGGTGGAGATCGTGGAGCAACTTGATGCTGCCCCGCGACAAAAGCCAACCGAGTCCGCGGCTGAAGCCGAGAAGACCCGACTGGATATTCTCGACGATCCCGTCCGGATGTATCTCAAGCAGATGGGTCAGGTGCCGCTGCTCACGCGTGAGCAGGAGGTGGAAATCTCCAAGCGAATCGAGGACGCCGAGCTTGAGGTGAAGCGGATTCTCTACGGATTGGGCTTCACCGCGAAGGAGCACATCGCGCTGGCAGAAAAACTGACTGCCGATCCCCCGAAGGAGCGATTCGATCGCGTAACCTTGGACAAGGTGATCGAGACTCGCGACAAGCACCTCAAGACGCTGCACCGCCTCATCAAGAAAGTCCGCGAAGAGGACGGCGAGGTGGACAAGAAATACCTCGCTTGGCGCAAGGCTCCCAAGAGTCGCGCCGAGAAGGTGTTTGGCGAGTTTAACAAACTGAACGACAAGCTGCAGAAGAACTTTGCCAAGTTCCTGTTCAAGCAGAAGGTAATCGAGGAGATGGCACTGGTCGCGGATAACATCCACGACAAAATGCAGCAGAACCTTCGCTCAATTGAGAAGCTCCGCGAGGCGCCGAGTTCATCACAGGTGGACATGATGCTGCAGGCCGAGGAAGGCAAACTGACGGCGCTCGAGGCGTTCGTCCGCAAGCCGGCCGAGGATTACCTGAACACCTACGAAGAACTTCAGCACTTCGCTCGCAAGGCGCATCAGGCCAAGACCGAGATGATCGAGGCCAACCTGCGTCTCGTGATCTCGATCGCGAAAAAGTACACCAACCGCGGCCTGTCGTTCCTCGACCTGATTCAGGAGGGCAACATGGGCCTGATGAAGGCTGTGGAAAAATTCGAGTACCGTCGCGGCTACAAGTTTTCCACTTACGCCACGTGGTGGATTCGCCAGGCGATCACCCGGTCGATCGCCGATCAGGCCAGGACGATCCGCATCCCGGTGCACATGATCGAGACGATCAACAAGCTGATGCGTGTGCAGAAGCAATTGGTGCAGGAGTACGGCCGCGAGGCCACTCCGGAGGAGATTGCCGAGGAGATGGAGATCGAGGTCGATCGAGTTCGAGCCATCATGAAAATGGCCCAGCAACCGATCTCGCTGCAGGCGCCGGTGGGCGACAGTGAGGACACCAGCTTCGGCGACTTCATCGAGGACAAAAGCGCGGAGAACCCGACAGACATGGCGAGTTACAGCCTGCTCAAGGATCGTCTCGGCGACGTTTTGACTTCGCTGACCGAGCGCGAGCGCAAGGTGCTCGAGTTGCGCTTTGGCTTGTCCGATGGCTACAGCCGCACGTTGGAAGAGGTCGGCAAGCAGTTCAAGGTGACCCGCGAACGAATCCGGCAGATTGAGGCCAAGGCGTTGCGCAAGATGCGTCACCCGACGCGGATCCGCCAACTGTCAGGCTTCCTCGAGCGCGAGGATCTGATGTTGCAATAACAATTCACAAAAAGCCCTTCCGCCGGGAGGGCTTTTTTGTTTCCCCTTGGCCAAGCGCAGTGGAGCCTGCCACCGAGATTCCCAAAGCCGATGAGCTGTTTGACCTTCGTCAGACGGAGCATGCGGAACTGTTTCAATCGCTTGGCCAAGCGTGGGAGGTGGTGCCACGAATCGCCGGTTACCTTGAGGCGAATCTTCGTACGCAACAGCTTGGCCAAGCGCTTGGCCAAGCGGAGATTCGGGGCGATGTGTTCATCGGCGAAGGTACGGTGATCGAGTCCGGTGCGTTGATTCAGGGGCCGGTCTGGATCGGGCGCAACTGCCGCATCGGTCACGGGGCGACGCTTCGCGACAACGTGATCGTCGGGGACGACTGTGTCGTGGGCCATACGGTGGAAGTCAAAAATTCAATCCTGTTCAACGGTTGCGAGGTGCCTCATTTTAATTACGTTGGCGATTCGGTGTTGGGTTATCGCGTGCACCTTGGCGCCGGTGCAAAGCTGTCGAACTACCGACTATTTCGCGGCAATGTAAACGTGCGCTTGGCCAACCAAAAAGTGGACACTAGCTTGGCCAAGCTGGGGGCATTGATCGGCGACCGAACGGAGATTGGATGCAACGCGGTGCTTCACCCGGGGACTATCCTTGGCAGGGACTGCCTGCTTTATCCCAACGTGACGTTCGGCGGTGTGTTGCCGGCCCAACGGTTGGTGAAGAACAAAAACGAACTGACTGTCGTGGCCCGGCGGGAGGGTGGCGATGATTAGTTTCGTGGACGAGGAGCAGGGAGCGGGGGTGGATTTGGTCGAGGAAACGACGACTATGTTTTCCGACAGCGGCCTGTTGTCGAAGGCGAAGAATTTCGAGTTCCGTGCCGAGCAACAGCAAATGGCCGTGGAGGTTGCCGAGGCGCTGAAAAGAAGCCGACACCTGATCGTTGAGGCCGGCACCGGGGTCGGCAAGAGTTTGGCCTACCTGATTCCTGCGATTCTGCACGCGGCCAACCAGAACAAAAAAGCCGTCATCTCCACGCACACGATCAACCTGCAGGAGCAGTTGACCGAGAAGGATCTGCCGATGCTCAAGCAAATCCTGCCGGTGGAGTTTTCGTTTACGATGCTGAAGGGGCGGGGCAACTATCTCTGCACCCGGCGTTTGCAGCGCGCGCGCCAGCAGGCGGCCAATCTGTTGTCATCGTCCGAGATGGAGGAGCTAAAGCGTATCACCGACTGGGCGAAGGAGACGACCGACGGGAGCCTGTCAGATTTTGACATCACACCCGACCCGAAAGTATGGGATCTCGTCTGCTCTGAGCGGGGTCTTTGTTCCACGAAACTTTGTGGCCACAATTCCGATTTTTCCAAGATTGGCCAGACCTGTTTTTACCAGCGGGCACGCAGCCGGATACTCTCGGCCGATGTGCTGGTGCTCAATCACTCACTTTTCTTCAGCCTTTTGGGCGACGATGGTCGCGAGGATGATGCCCCGAACGAGGATGAGGGTGTATTGTTCAACAATGATTTCGTGATCCTCGACGAGGCGCACAACGTCGGCCACGTGGCGTCGAAGCACATGGGCATGAGCGTGTCGAGCGGGCAGGTGCGCTTCAACCTGCAACGGTTGTGGAATCCCAAGACTGGCAAAGGGCTGCTTGGCCTGTTGCGTTCCGGCAAGGCGACGCGCATGGTCGAGGATGCCGAGGCGGCGATGGAGCAGTTTTTTGGCGAGCTTGAGGTCGCCTGTGACGAACTCAGCGAACAACAGGCCAAGTCGAGAACCTACGGTGCCAACAAGAATACGTCGTGGAAGGAGCTGCGCGTGCGCCGTGCCGAGTTGATCGACGACTCGCTGACTCTGCCGCTTCAGCGGGTGCGCGAGGCGTTGGTGCAGTTGCGAGATGAAACGGACGATGCAGATACAGGGCAGGAGTTGGCGGAGTTCAATCGCCGAGTCGGTGAACTGCGGGAGGGGGTGTTGCTTTTTCTTTCGCAGGCTTCGCAGGAGCACGTTTACTGGGTGGAAAAGTCGGGCAAGGCCAACACGACTCTTTCGCTGAATGCTGCGCCGATTGATGTCGCGGTACATTTGCGGCGGCGACTGTTCCGGTGCAGTTCGCCGGTCATCCTGACGAGCGCGACTCTTGCGCTGAGTGACGTGCACTCCGAAAAAACCGGCCAGTCAAAACCGGCCAGAGGCGGTAACCCGCTCGATTATTTTGCTGGCTTGATTGGCGCCGAGGCGGTGCGGGCGGTGCAGGTCGGTTCGCCGTTTGACTACGAGCAGCAGATGAAACTGTTCATCGCCGGCAAGATGCCGGATCCGCGTGAGCCGGAATTTCGGGATGCCGTGGCGAAGCAGATTCGCCACTTTGTCAATCTCAGCGATGGTGGCGCGTTTGTTTTGTTCACCAACTTCAGGCTGATGCGCGAACTCGCTGAGGAGTTGGAGGGCTTTTTTCGCGAGCGCGGAATTGAGTGTCTCGTGCAAGGTGCCGGCGTGCCGCGATCGACGATGCTCGAGCGGTTCAAGGCAGACGAACGTTCGGTGCTGTTTGGCACGGACAGTTTTTGGCAGGGGGTCGATGTACCGGGGGATGCACTGCGAAACGTGATCATTACGCGGCTGCCGTTCATGGTGCCGGATCATCCTTTGGTCGAGGCGCAGATCGAGGCGATCGAAGCACGCAACGGCAATGCATTCATGGAATTTTCCCTGCCGGTTGCCGTGCTGAAATTTCGCCAAGGCGTCGGCCGGTTGATCCGAACCAGGAGCGACAACGGGATGGTTGTTGTGCTGGACAATCGCGTGCTGACTAAGCGCTACGGCCAAATCTTCCTGAAATCCCTGCCAAGTTGCCCGACCGAGGTGGTTTGAGCGGCTGTCCGTAATTGAACGTTTCCAGCCGCGATGGCATCCTAACTCGCGATGAGGGCCACTGTTCTCAGTTTTTTTGTTTCCATGCTGCTCGGTTTGAATGCTCCGGCGCAGTTCGGTGAATCCCAGTTTGGCAATACGTTCGGCGGTGGGCAGGCGGGTGCGGCTGGGCCGGCGACCAAAGCCAAGCTGCTGTTATCGCATGATACCGCCAAGCTGGGCACGACGATCACGGCCGGCATCGAGTTGAAAATGGACAAGGGTTGGCACACGTACTGGCTCAACCCGGGCGCGGCCGGCATACCAACATCGGTTGAGTGGACGCTGCCGAAGGGCATCACGGCCGGGGAAATCCAGTGGCCGGTTCCGGAAAAGTTCCTGTCGCTTGGCTCCACCGGATACGGCTATCACGACGAAACTGTGTTGCTGGTGCCGTTGACCATCGCTGCGGATGCGCCGCTTGGCCAAGCGGAGATTTCTGGCAAGGTGGGGTGGCTCGAGTGTGCGAAGCAGTGTGTCCCGCGGGACCAGGACGTCAGCATCAAGTTTGCACTTGGCCAAGCGGCCAAGGAATCCGCCTCGGCCAACGTGCTCAAGCAGTGGCAAAAAAAACTTCCCAAGCCAAGCGAAGCCAAGTCTTCCGCCAAGGCCTGGTGGGGAGGCGAAGCTGTGGAAGACGAGAGGAAACTGGTCATAGAGTTTGATCCCGGTGAGGCGAAGGATGACGCTGATTTTTTCTCACTGCCGTACGAGCCGTTCGAGTTGTCGCCGGAGAGCAAAGTCAGCTTCACCGCCGAAGGTAGGATGCGCGTGGAAAAAACGGTGATGAAATTTGAGGGCGACTGGCCAGGCGAGATTGCCGGGCTGCTGGTGTTACACCTGAAGGATCGCGACAAGACCAGCGCGGTCGAGGTGAAGCTGCCGATCGCGGCGGACGCCAACAGTCCCGCACCAACAGCCGGCACAACAACCGAACCCGCTGCCACGGGCGGGTCGACGGCGGAGACGCCACAGCAGTCGTTTGGCCTGATGCTGTTCTATGCGTTCCTCGGCGGGATCATCCTGAACATCATGCCGTGCGTCTTGCCGGTGATCTCGCTGAAGATTCTGGGTTTCGTGAAACAGAGTCAGGAATCTCCGGCGCGGGTCCGCCTGCTTGGTTTGCTGTATGCCGTCGGGGTGCTGGTTTCATTTTTGATCCTCGCCGGTATCGTGATCGGTGTGAAAAGCGCCGGGGGGTTGGCGGGTTGGGGAATGCAAATGTCGAACCCGCAGTTCGTGGTTTTGTTGACGATCCTCGTGACGCTGGTGGCACTGAATCTTTTTGGACTGTTCGAGGTCACGCTGGGTTCGGTGGGTGTGGCGGCCGGCTCGGTAGCCTCGAAGGAGGGTGCGGGGGGCGCGTTTTTCAACGGCGTGCTGGCGACGATTTTGGCGACACCCTGCACGGCACCTTTTCTGGCACCGGCGCTGGGATTCGCGTTTTCGCAGTCCAGCGGCGTCATCGTACTGATGTTCATCGCCGTGGCGGTGGGGCTTGCACTGCCTTATGTCGTGCTCAGTTGGAATCCGAAGTGGCTGCGCTTTTTGCCCAAGCCGGGGCCGTGGATGGAAAAATTCAAGATCGCCATGGGCTTCCCGATGCTCGGGACGGCGATGTGGCTGTTCATGCTGACTTACGAATATTACGGCGACCGGATTTTGTGGTTTGGTATTTTTCTGACTCTGCTGGCGATGGCGGTCTGGGTGTTCGGAGAATTTTTTCAACGGGGCACTCGGCGCAAGGGACTGGCGCTTGCGATGGCCGGGTTGATGACGCTGGGGGGCGTGGTGTTCGGTCTGGAGGGGCAGTTGCAGTGGCGCAATCCGATCGACCCGAATTCAAAGTCAGCCGGCGTGGTGCAGGATTTCCCCGGTGGAATCAAGTGGCACACTTGGTCGCCGGAGGCGGTCGCTGCTGCACAGAAAAATGGCCAACCGGTGCTGGTGGATTTCACGGCCAAGTGGTGTGTGACCTGCATCGCCAACAAAAAAACCAGCATCGACATCGAGCCTGTCCGGGTCGTGATAGCGGATAAAAACATTAAGGCATTCCGGGCAGACTACACGAGGCGCCCGGACCATATCACGCGCGAGTTGGCCAAGTGGAACAGGGCAGGTGTGCCGCTGGTGCTGGTTTATTCGCCGGATGCGACTGTGCAAACGCAGATGCTGCCGGAGGTGCTCACGCCGGGCATCGTTCTGGATGCACTTGGCAAGGCTTCCGGCTGACCTTGGCCAAGCGCTTGGCTAAGCGGGGGACGTTCATCGCTTGGTTCGGTTTCGGATGACCGATTGCAGGCGCCGGATGACTGCCCCGTGGTGTGGCACGTTTGCCAGGTTCGTCCACTCGTTTGGGTCGTTTTTGTGATCGTACAACTCCCTGCCCCCGTCGTGGTACTGGATATACCGCCACCGAGCCGTCCTGACTGCGTGGTTACCTTTGCCAAATGTGCTGAGCACGGGCCGCTGCCATTGTCGTTTCGGTTCTTTCAGTAGAGGCACGATGCTTTTGCCGTCGAGATTGTCCAGTTCGGGTAGCCGGCAAAGATCGACCAATGATGGAAAAAGATCGATGAGGCTGACCGGGCGGGCGCATTGGCTTCCATCGGAATGGGCCGAACCGGGCGTGTCGATGATGAGCGTGGTGCGGGTGGTGGTTTCCCACAGGGCGTGTTTGCGCCAATGCTGTTTTTCACCAAGGTGCCAACCGTGATCGCCCCAAAGAACAACGATGGTGTTTTTTGCATGTTCGCTCGAATCCAGCGCCCGCATAAGGCGGCCGACCTGAGCGTCCACGTAACTAATGGTTGCGAGATAACTTTGTACGGCCCGAGGCCATTGTTTGTGCTTTAATACCATCTCGTGGTCCTCGCCATGTTGGGCGAAATTTCGAGCACCGGAGACGTCGTGTACTTCACGGGCCAGTTTTTTGCCGAACGCGGGCAGGTCGTCGCGGTCGTTATTCAGCACCTTCGGGAGAACGATTTTGCCCAATGGATGCAGGTCGAAATATTTCTCCGGGACGTACCAGGGCAGGTGCGGCTTGGTAAATCCACAGGCGAGAAAAAACGGTTTGTCGTTTTTTTTCCCCAACTCGGAGATGGCCCAGTTGATGACTTTTGTGTCCAAGAGGTCGGTATCCTTGTTTTTTACCGGGCCCCACGGCGCCCAGGCCTCTGGCGGCAGGTTGTCCAGCCGGATTTGATGTAGCCTGCTGCGTGCAGCCTTGAAGTAGAAATCCCACGATGCCGTATCGCCTGGCCGGTTGGCCCCGTGAAAAATCTTACCCCCACCCTTGGCAGTATAACCATGTTTCCTCAAATACTGCATGAGCGTGACGGCGTCGGGCAGTTTTTCCCGGAATTTTTCACCGTTGCCGTACACTCCGGATTTGGACGGCTCGATACCGGTCAGCAGGCTCACGCGGGATGGATTGCACAGCGGCGCGGAGCAGTATGCTCTGGTAAAGGCGATGCCTCTCTGTGCGAGTCGATCGATATTGGGCGTCTCGGCCTGAGGGTGACCTCCGAGGTGGCCGACCCAGTCGTTCAGGTCGTCCACTGCGATGAAGAGAATGTTTGGGCGAGAGTCCGCGTTGGCCAGAGACGTCAGCCCGAATGAAACGAGGAGAAGAATACAAGTCAGGTAAGTTCGTATTGAGGTCATTCTTGTGGGGTGCGCTTGGCCAAGCGGGTCAGTTGCCCTGTGCCACGGTGCCGATCAATCGCACGGCGATCACGACGGCAAGCAGCAACAGCAGGATGCCGGAGACTTGGGAAAAGTTTACGAGCGTCTTGTCGGAGAAACGATTGCGAACCCGGGCGCTGCCGATCACAAGCAGTGTAAACCAAGCGCCAATGCCAAGGCCGGCTCCGCCGGCACAGGCCATGCGGCTTTGCCAGGCCGGTTGCAGTGTACCGTTGGCCAGGAGCACGGCGGCGATCATGATCCAGAACAGGAGGACGTTTGGGTTGACCAGCACGCGGACAAAGCCAGTCCAGAAAGCCGTGTGCGGATGGAGACGCTGCTCGACGACCTTGGCGCGTTTGCCCTGGACTGCGACCGTGTCCGTCATCAGGTACTTGACGCCAAAAAAGCTGACGGCCAGTAGGCTGACCAACTCGACCGTGGCGCGCAGTAACTTGTGGTCAAACAGGTTGGCGAAACCGCCAAACGCGATGACGCAGTAGATTAGCTCCATGATCAGCGCGCCCGCAGACATGATGAACGCCCGCTTGCGGCCGCTGTGGATTCCCTCCTCCATGATCGCGACGTTTACCGGCCCGACCGGCACGGCGCAGATGAAGCCGGTCAGTGCCCCCGCACCGATGGCCATGGCGTATTGGTCGGGGGTCATCGACCGACCCCTCCCGGCCTAAATTTCGTCGAATTCTTCCTCTTCAATTTCCCTCCTTAATTTCCGAGATAGCTTGGGCCTGATAAAACCGTAGACGAGATACGCGGTGAAGATTATCGGCAACACGACCGGAACGATGTATTCCCAAAGCACCACGAGGCAGGCGATGCCTGTCACAAAAACCACAAATTTCGTGAACGGCCGCCGCGCGCGAAAGTCGAGAGTCTTGAAGGCGGGGTACTTCACCTCGCTGACCATCATCACCGAAAGAAAAACGAGCACCGAGAGCAGCACCCAGCGCCAGACGGTATCGGTCATTTCCTTGCCCTCGAGCCAAATGAAAAAGATCGTCAATGACGCGACCAGTGCCGCCGAGGCGGGTATGGGAAAGCCGAGGAATTCCTTGTTGCCACCGGAGTTGGGCATCGAGGCGAGGCAGTTGTAACGGGCCAAACGAAGTGCACCGCAGAGCAGATACACCGAGGCAACCACCAGCCCGAGTCGTTCGAATTCATGCAGGATCACCCGCTGCATCAAGAACGCCGGGGCGGCGCCAAACGAGATGATATCCGCCAGCGAGTCGAACTGGAGGCCGAATGGACTTTCCTTGCCGATCAACCGCGCGATCCGGCCGTCGAGCCCATCAAAAACGAACGCGCCAAGAATCAGCCAAAGCGCCGGCATGATCGTCTCCGCATCGAATGGAATCTCCGTGCCCACCGGCGGTGTCACCTTGACGATGTACCAGAGCGCGAGGAATCCGCACAGCAGGTTGCCGGCGGTCATCAGGTTCGGCAGGAAATAAATCCGAAGCCGCTCCTTGCCGCCATTGTTCGCCCGGTTGGTTTTTGGTGGGTTGTCGCTCAAAACAAAATCGCCGCCGCGTCCTTAATGGATTGTTTAGCCGGTTAAAAGCCGAATCACGAATTGGCCCCGCTCATGTGCACGCGGTCAACCCAGACGTACCGGAACATGAGCGTGCGCAAAACCGCTGTCAGTGGAATTGCCAACACGCCGCCGACGATGCCGCCAAGCAGGGTGGTGCCGATCATGATCGCGATGATGATGGTTAACGGATGCAGCCCGACGCGGTCGCCGATGATTTTCGGTGAGATAAAAAAGCCTTCCATCGCCTGCACGGCGGCAAACCAAATGAGGATCAGGATTGGTTTAAGCCAGTCGCCGTCTGGCACAAATTGTACCATCGAAAGGATGAACGCCGGAATAATACTCAACGCCACGCCTAGGTACGGAATGATGCCGAGAAGCCCCGCCATGACGCCCAGCAGAATGGCGTAGTCGAGTCCCAGCGCGAGAAAGCCAACGGTCAACAACGTCCCGACGCACATCGCCACGAGCACCTGGCTGCGAAAGAATACAATCATGCAGTCGTTGATCGAGTGCAGTACGAACACGATTTCGTCCTTTACCTTCGATTCGCGCACGGGCAGGTAGTCGGTCCAGTTTCGCTTGATACTACGTTTCTCCAATAGGAAATAAAAAACGTAGACCGGCACCAAGGCGAGGCCGGCGAGAAAGCCGAAAAGTGACGTCACTTTTTTCAACTGCTCCAGCAGCCAGGCGGAGATTTTGGAAACGGCACTGACGGTGATCTCCCGCGCCTTATCATTTGTCAGGCCCACGCTTTTTGCCCACTCCTTCGAGGTCTCAAACCAGACCGTGTCGGGGGGGGCATTGGTGGAAGAGTTTGAAGTATCCGGACTCACCAGGTTGCTGACTTTTTGCTGAAACACCTTGGCTTTCTTTGGGAATTCAGTCGTCAGCTTGGTTGCCTGGCCAATCAACGCCGGCACAACCGAGGCCACCAACCCGCCCACGAGCAACAGTGCGGTGGTGAACACCAGAATGATCGCGCTCTGGCGTTGCATGCCCCGTTTTTTGTGAAACCAATCGACGAGCGGATCGAGCAGGTAGGCGACGATGCCGGCGATCGCCAGTGGGATCAGCACCGAGGACAATGTGTTGGCCACCCAGGCCACACCGAGCAGCAGCGCTGCGATGAGCGCCAGCAGAATGCCGACCGCCAACGCTGTGATCGAAGTCCAGAGGATCTTCGCCTGCTTTTCAGTTGGAGGGGGAAACGCCATCAATGATTAATCCTGACCCAGTTCGACTGCCCTTTCGGCGGAAGCACGCACGGCGTTGATGAGCGCGCTTCGCACGCCGCCCTCCTCGAGTTCATGCACGCCCTCGATGGTTGTGCCGCCGGGGCTGCAAACCATGTCCTTGAGTTCGCCGGGATGTTTGCCGGTCTCCAGCACCATCTTCGCGGCGCCAAGCATCGTCTGGGCGGCGAGCCGTGTGGCAATGTCCCGAGGCAGACCCACCGCGACTCCGCCGTCGCTTAGTGCATCGATCACGGTGTAGCCATAGGCGGGGCCGCTGCCGCTGAGGCCGGTCACGGCGTCGATTAAATTCTCCTTCACCTCGTAGGCGATACCGACGGAGGAGAGCAGTTGCTTCACCAAATCGCTGTCCTCAGCGGTGGCCGCTTGGCCAAGCGCGTAGCCGCACGCGCCTTCGCCGACCAGCGCCGGGGTGTTGGGCATCACGCGCACCACACGGGCGCGTCGGCCGCAAGCCTCATCGAGCTTGGCCAGGCGCACGCCGGCGAGGATGGAGATGACGAGGTGTTCGTCGGTGAATTGGTCACGCACTGGTTCGGTGGCCTCATCGAGTTGGTGCGGCTTGAATGCCAGGAAAATGACATTGGCCTTGGCCAGCACCTCGGCGTTGGAATCGGTCGTCTCGCAGCCAAGCGCCTGGCCAAAGGCTTCCCGCCCGGCGGCGATCGGATCACTGGCGATCATGTTTTCCGGGGCGGCCAAGCCGGCATTCACCAGGCCTTTGGCCAAGGCGGCTGCCATCTTCCCTGCACCAATGAAACCGATGGATTGTGTTTCAGTCACGGCAGATTGGGTATCAAAACCGGTGCTGGCGGTAAAGCCCTTTGGCCAAGCGATCAGCGGCCCAGTTTGGTTTTCAACTCGGCCAACTTGTCTGCATGCTGCTTGGCCAAGCGCTCCAGTTCCGACCAATTCTCGCTCTCGATGATGTCCTTATTCATCAGCGACGAGCCGATGCCAAGCGCGGCCGAGCCGGCTGCGAGGAACGACTCCATTGTGTCGAGGTTGACACCGCCGGTGGGGATGATGCGCAGGTGCGTCAGCGGTGCGAGCAGTGCCTTGATGTAGCCCGGGCCAAGCGTGTCTGCCGGGAAAATCTTGATAAAATCGGAGCCGGCCTCGTGGGCTGTTTGTGCCTCGGTTGGCGTGTATGCGCCAAGCATGACCGGGCGATCGAGTGCATGCGCGGCTTCAACCAACGAAGGCTTGGTGACGGGACTGATGACGTACTTTGCCCCGGCGTCGATGGCGACCCGGCAGGTGTCGTCATCGATCACCGTGCCGACTCCGAGCAGGATGTCGTTGCCCATCTCGCGGTCGATCTCGCGGATTGCATCGAGCGCGTTCGGGATGGTCATGGTCAGCTCTACGGCGCGAATGCCACCGGCTACCAGTGCCTTGGCGAGTGGCAATGCCAAATCGGTGCGAGGCACGCGCACGATGGCCACCAGCCCTTCGTCGATGATGTTGGCGCAAATGGATTTGCGTTCGTTCATTTGTTTTTTTTGAACCAACCGGATGTCTGCTTCACGTTGTGCCTGATTTTCTCGATGGAGATGGTGAACGCGGC
>CEWJ01009380.1_pt1 | contig 23910 bp, 33 predicted proteins | sample 350291 | NCBI WGS metagenome assembly CEWJ01 (sample SAMEA2622923, study PRJEB7988) | marine metagenome | isolation source: saline water (ENVO:00002010), including | reverse complement strand
GAGGAGCTTTCAGTGATTAAGCAGCCTATGTTTTCGAGCATAATTGAATGGGTCATTTTAAAGATGGGATATCAACGCCCCATTTAGCTGCATTGTCAATAGCATCTTCATATCCAGCATCCGCATGGCGAATAATGCCTGTAGCAGGATCATTAGTTAATACTCTCTCTGCCCTAACAGACATTTCCTCAGAACCATCGACACAAATCACTTGTCCAGAATGGATGGATAAACCCATTCCTACACCACCACCCTGATGTATAGACACCCAAGTAGATCCACTTGCGGTACTTAATAATGCGTTTAATAATGGCCAGTCCGCTACTGCGTCAGAACCATCTTTCATTGATTCTGTTTCTCTGTAGGGTGATGCAACAGATCCACAATCAAGGTGATCTCTTCCGATTACAATCGGTGCTTTTAATTCACCTGAAGCAACCATTTCATTCAACTTCATACCAAATCTTGCCCTTTGACCGTAGCCAAGCCAACAAATACGAGATGGTAATCCCTGAAATTCAATTTGATCTCGTGCCATGTTTATCCAATTTGATAAAACTGTGTCATCTGGAAACATTTCTAAAACCGCATTATCTGTCCTATAAATATCTTCAGGATCCCCTGACAATGCTACCCATCTAAACGGTCCTTTACCTTCGCAAAACAAAGGTCGTATGTATTCTGGGATGAAGCCTGGAAAATCAAAGGCATTACTTAATCCTGCTTTTTTTGCCTGACCTCTAAGATTATTACCATAATCAAAAGCAATTGCTCCTCTTCTTTGTAATTCAATAATAGCTTCGCAGTGATTTTTCATAGATCTAAATGATTCTAAGGTATATTTATCTGGATCGGCTCTTCGAAAGTAATCAACTTTTTCAAATTGAATACCGCTAGGAATATATCCATCCAATTCGTCATGCGCGGAGGTTTGATCTGTGATCATATCAGGTACAAAATCAATTTCAATCATTTTTGGCAGTATTTCAGCGGCATTACCAATTAGCCCAATAGTTATAGCTTTTTTCTCAGATTTTGCTTTTTTAGCAGCAACAATTGCCTCATTTAGTGTTTTTACAGATATATCAAGATATCTGGTTTCAATTCTTCTTTTAATGCGAACAGGGTCCATCTCAATGCAAATTGCTATACCTTTATTCATTTTAACAGCTAAAGGCTGTGCCCCACCCATTCCTCCAAGTCCTGCAGTAACAACGATTTTGCCTGTTAAATCTGAACCATAATGTTTGTTTGCAGCTGAGGCAAATGTTTCATAAGTACCCTGAAGAATTCCTTGTGTTCCTATGTAGATCCAAGAACCTGCAGTCATTTGCCCATACATCATTAAACCCTCTCTGTCTAGCTCATTGAAATGACTCCATGATGCCCACTCAGGCACAAGATTTGAATTAGCTATCAGAACCCTTGGTGATGAAGTATGCGTTCTTAAAACTCCAACTGGTTTTCCAGATTGAATAATAAGCGTTTCATCAACATTTAATCTCTTCAAGGTTTTTAAAATATTATTATATGAATCCCAATTACGCGCCGCTTTGCCCTTCCCTCCATACACTACAAGCTCATCAGGATTTTCAGCTACGTTTGAATCTAGATTGTTCTGAATCATTCTGAAGGGAGCTTCTATTTGCCAACTTTTACAGGCAAGATTATTGCCTATCGGGGAAGAAATATTTTGTTTAGACATAATACGCTAATACCTTACACATATTAAAATAATTTACAGATTATAATTTAAAATTATTTATAAATATAATTTTTTATATTTTGAAAATATGTTCTATTCTGAATTAAGGAGTTGTATGAAAAAAATGCCAATGATGAAAATCGAGTTACTTTGGTATATTTAACTTTTGTAAGTGCTTCCTGCGAGGATTGGTTATAAGTGGCTATACCCATAACGATTTTGTCTCTGTATTTTTTAGGTAAATTATCGTACATAATATCAATGTTAGCTGCAAAAACTTTTAGGTCAGCTGCATAGTTCATTACCAGCGCCTTATCCAAATAGCCTGCAACCAACCATACATCCCATTCTTGCGAGAACCTTTCTCTAGCTTCATATAAATTGGGCTTAACTGCAGCTGACAGTTCTATCTTTGGATTGGAGAGCCTAATCATATCCTTTGTATCGCTAACAAGACCTGTAATCGATTTACGCAAAAAATCATTCCATTGCTGGTTCGAATATTGATCTAATGAAAAAACATCAACTTTAGTACTGCTTTTATTGTATTTGTTAAAATTTGCTACAGAATAGGGGTTTTTACCGTAGCCTTGATCATGAAGCCTAATATAGTCAAGGTGAATACCATCAATGTCATAGTTGTCAACTAGCTCTTTAAATATTCTTAAGAGGTATTTGTTAACACTAGGGTGACCTGGTGATAAATATATACCCTCAAATCCATTTTTTCTGTTTTTATTATCAATTAAAAATTCTTCAAGAGACTTTTTTTTAACTTCGTTATGGTCGATCCAATCCATCCTTGTATTAACAAGATGTTCTTTTTGAATTGGCTTAACTGCAGAAGACCATAATAGGTATGTATTAAACCATGCATGCACAACCAAACCTTTATCTTTCGCTTTGGGGATTAAGTATGCGAGAGGGTCAAAATCTAAATCTTTTATAAGCGTTGATTTTGACACAAATTTTGAATTGTAAAATGCATCCCCCCTTCCACGTACCTGAACAATAATATTGTTAAATCGATTAAGTGTGGCAAATTTTATCATATCGTCTATGCTTTTCTTAGATGTCAATGATGTTCTAACGACCCACAAATAGCGATCCTTAAATAATGTAGATTGCGAATGAAGAGAATTAGAAAGTATAAAAAGAAAGGCAATTATAAAAATTGCCTTAGTATAAAAAGAAAAAAAGTTGACTCTGGACAAATTTATTTTTCAGATTCAACGACTTCAGCCTCTACAACTGAAGAATATTCAACAAACTCTATTATAGAAACAGATGCCCTGTCATTGTCTCTAAAGCCACGTTTTATTATTCGTGTATATCCGCCATTTCTATTTGCATATTGTGGTGCAATATCATGGACTAGAATATGTACATCATCCTTATAAGGAAGTTTTTTAAGAATTTGTCTGGTTGAGTTTAGATCAGCTTTTTTTGCCTTAGTAATCAGTGGCTCAATAAAAGTACGCAATTCTTTTGCCCTTGAGTCGGTCGTCTGAATCCGCTTATGCTGAATCAAGTTAGATGCAAGATTACGTAGCATTGCCTTCCTGTGAGAAGGGTTAACTCCAAGCTTTCTTCCTTTTTTTCGATGTCTCATTTATTTAAACTTCAAGTTTTAAATATTTATCAACATCCATGCCAAAACTAATTCCCATGTCATCCAGCTTTTCAACAAGCTCAGTAAGTGATTTCCTACCGAAATTTTTATATTTAAGCATTTCACTTTCTTCTTTACTCACAAGTTCATATATATGCTTTATTCCAGCAGCTTGTAGACAATTGTGACTTCTAACAGAGAGTTCCATCTCATCAATAGTAAGATTCAATAAGTTTCTTACTTTAATAATTTCTTCACTAATCTTTTCTGTAACTTCTAGTACTTCGGGCTTTGCAATAGCTTCAACAAGTTTTAAATGGTCCATGAGGACAGTTGCAGAGTAACTTATAGCATCTTGGGGAGTCACAGAGCCATCTGTTTCTACTTCGACGGAAAGTATTTCAATTGGATCTTTTGCACCAGGAACAGGCTGAACGTTATAAGTTACTTTCGTCACGGGGTTAAAAATACTGTCCATAGCCAATGTTCCAATGGGAGCATTGGGTAATTCATTCTCCTCTGAGGGAACGTAACCCTTGCCAACACCGATTCTTAGTTCAATTTCAAATTTTCCATTGGTATTGATCTCAGTTATGTATTGATCTTGATTCAAAACCTCAAATTGATCTGTAGCTTTTTGTATTTCAGCAGCAGTGAAGACTTTTTTGCCTTTCAAAGAGACTTTAACGTTGTCAACATCTGAGTCAGAAAGCTTAAATCGGACGTTCTTTAAATTCTGTATGATATCAGCCATATCATCTTTGACTCCAGGAATCGTTGAGAATTCATGTAGCACACCATCAACTTTAACGTTCGTTATTGCTGCTCCAGGTAAGCTTGTTAACAACACTCTTCTCAAAGCATTACCAACAGTGACACCATAACCTCTCTCGAGTGGCTGAAGAACAAATTTACCATAAGTGTCAGTGAGTGAATCTTTTTCTGTTTTTATTTTTAATTTATATTCTTTTTTTGACATTGAATTAACAACCTTATTTTTATTTTGAGTAGAGCTCAACTACCAATTGTTCATTTACAGTTAGCAACATTTCTTCTCTTTCTGGAACTGCGATAAATGATCCTGTCATTTTAGCCTTGTCGAGCTCTAGCCAAGAGTATGAAATATCACCTTTAACGTTTTTTATTGAATCTAGTATAACATCTAATTTTTTAGATTTATCGCGAACTTTTATTACATCTCCAGGTTTTATGGAGGCAGAAGGGAAGTTGCATTTACGATTATTTAATAAAAAATGTGCATGTGAGACTAATTGTCTTGATTGAGATCGTGTTGAAGCAAAACCCAATCGATAAACAACATTGTCTAGTCTGCATTCAAGAAGCTGTAAGAGATTGGTTCCCGTTTCTCCATCCATCTTCTCTGCTTTGTGGAAATAATTACGAAATTGCTTCTCTAAAACTCCGTACATTGCTTTAATTTTTTGTTTTTCCTGTAGTTGAATACCGTAGTTAGAAAGCCTTTTTCTTCTATTTGGTCCATGCTGACCAGGTGTATAGGGTTTTTTATTTAAAAGTGTGTCATATTTTGGATTACCAAAAATATTTTCACCAAATTTTCTAACTAACTTACCCTTAGGCGTATCTACTTTAGACATAGGCTAAATTATACCCTTCTTCTTTTAGGTGGTCTACAGCCATTATGAGGCAATGGCGTAACATCTTTAATTGACATAACTTCTAATCCTGCAACTGCAAGAGCTCTTACAGCTGACTCTCTACCAGCTCCGGGTCCTTTGACTCTAACTTCAACAGTCTTCATACCCATCTGAACTGCTTCCTGTGCTGCTTTCTCTGCTGCTAATGTAGCAGCAAAAGCAGTACTTTTTCTGGAGCCTTTAAAGCCACTAGTTCCAGCAGTTGACCATGCAACCACATTACCAAACTTATCTGTAAGTGTAATGTGCGTGTTGTTGAACGTTGCTTTGATGTGGGCAACTCCAGCAGGTTCAACGCTGCCTTTCTTTTTTCTTCTTTTTGTATCTTTAGTTGGTTGAGCCATAAATCTTATACTTTCTTTCCTAGTCCAATAGTTCTTCTTTTGCCTTTGCGAGTTCTTGAATTAGTTTTAGTTCTTTGTCCATTTACAGGAAGCCCTCTTCTGTGTCTCAATCCTTGATAGCAACCGATATCTCTTTTTCGCTTAATGTCCATTGAAACCTGAGTTCTTTGTTCACCTTCAACTCTAATTTGTAAAGCAGTGATAGCATCTCTAATAGCGGTAACTTGATTGTCTGTAAGCTCACTTACCCTTTTATTTTCATCAACCTTAGCATATTCACATATGTTTTTAGCCAATGTCAACCCAATACCATGAATATAACAAAGAGAGTAGGGTACTTTCTTCTCTCTAGGTATATCTACACCTGAAATACGTGCCAAATTATACTCCTAACCTTGCCTTTGTTTATGTTTAGGGTTTTCACAAATAACCATAACTACTCCCTTGCGACGTATTACTTTACACTTATCACATATTTTCTTAACTGATGCTCTTACTTTCATTCTACTTATTTCTGTATGTTATACGTCCTCTAGTTAGATCATATGGAGAAATTTCTAACTTTACAATATCACCTGGTAGTATTTTAATAAAATGCATTCTCATTTTACCGCTTACATGCGCTAAAACTTCATGCTTATCATCTCCAATTTCTACCTCTACTCGAAACATCGCATTAGGCAATGTTTCTTTGATAACTCCTTCTACTTGTATAGCTTCTTCTTTAGCCATAAAGTCTACTTTTACTTAAAATTTCTGGTCCATCTGAAGTAATAGCTACAGTATGCTCAAAATGAGCAGAAACATGTCCATCGGTCGTACGAATAGTCCAGCCATCTGAATCTGTTTTAATTTCTTTTTTACCCATATTGATCATTGGTTCAATGGCAATACACATTCCTTCTGTCAATTTGTAACCCTGTTTTGGGTTGCCATAGTTTGGTATTTGAGGTTCTTCGTGCAAACTAGAACCTATGCCATGACCAACCAATTCGCGAACAACCGAAAACCCATTTGACTCTGCTATGGATTGAATCGCATGCCCAATATCAGACACATAATTACCTGGTATTGCAGCTTCAATACCCTTTAAAAGACAATCTTTCGTAACATCCATAAGTTTTTGTTTATTACCGGAGATACTACCAACTGAGAAAGTTCTAGCATGATCACCATAATAACCTTCTTTTTCAGCGCCACAGTCGATTCCAACAATTTGCCCTTCTTCAAGATATCTATCAGTAGGTATACCATGAACGACTTCATCATCAATAGAAACACACAATGTAGCAGGAAAACCCATATAACCCTTGAAGGCAGGGCGCGCACCTTTTGAAATAATAAATTCTTCTGCTAATTTGTCTAGATCTGTTGTTCTGATTCCAGGTAATATTTTCTCTGTTAACATATCCAAAGTATCAGCTACAATTTGGCAGCTTGCTGCAATTAATTCAATTTCTCTTTCAGTGCGTAAGTGAACCATAGTTAGATTCTCCTTCTTCCGCGTATCTTTCCCTTAGATAAAAAACCATCATAATGTCTGCTCATTAAATGAGATTCAATTTGCTGCAATGTGTCAAGCGCTACACCAACGATAATCAAAAGACTGGTACCTCCAAAAAAAGAAGCAAGATCGTAGCTAACATCCATCATCTGCATTAATATATATGGAAAAACAGCAACAGCTGCTAATGCGAAAGAGCCAGGAAGCGTGACCCTGGATAATATGTTATCTATATACTCTGCTGTCTTTTTTCCAGGCCTAATTCCTGGAATAAATCCGCCGTGCTGTTTCATTTGCTGCGAAACTTGAGTAGGGTCAAATGCAATTGCTGTATAAAAATAGGTAAAAAATACGATCATTAAACCAAAAACTATCCAATAAAAAGGGTGGTCAAACGAAAACCATCTCATAACAGTTTGCATAAAATTACTCTCGCTAAAAAATGTTGCGATCGTACTTGGTATGAACATAATTGATTGTGCAAAGATTATAGGCATCACTCCAGCTGTATTGACCTTTAATGGAATATGAGTTGACTGTCCGCCATAAACTTTTCTTCCAACAACACGTTTAGCATAAGAAACTGGAATTTTTCTAGTTCCCTGTGTAAGCAAAACAACGAAGCATATGACAGCAAGCATTACTCCTAGTAAAATTAACTCGCTAAGTATACTTCTTACGCCTTCATTGACAAGGGCAATTTCACTTACAATTACGTTTGGTAGTCTAGAAACAATACCGATCATAATGATTAGTGAAATACCGTTACCAATGCCACGTTCTGTTATCCGCTCACCAAGCCACATTAATAAAATTGTACCGGTAATCAAACATATTGTGCCTGTAAAAATAAAAGAAAATCCAGGATTAATAACAACCGATTGACCGGCAGAAGACATAGATGGTAAAAATACTGCAACAATACCGTAGGCTTGCATAGCTGATATGAGAACAGTTAAATATCGAGTTACTTGAGTAATTTTCTTTCTACCAGCCTCACCTTCTTTTTGGAGTCTTTGGAAATAAGGAACAACTGTACTCATTAACTGAATGATAATCGATGCAGAAATATATGGCATTATTCCTAATGCAAATAGAGTGGCTTTTTCAAAAGCACCACCAGCAAATAAATTATAAAGTCCAAGTAATGTATTTTGATATCCCTGAAAAGCTGCACTAAGCGCTTCTCCATTTATACCTGGTATAGGAATGTGGGCACCGAGGCGAGCAACAACAAGAACTCCTAGGGTAAATAAAATTCTTTTGCGAAGCTCGGGTATAATGAATATAGATTTAAATTTATCAATCATTTTTTATTCTTTTGTAGCAGTACCGCCAGCTTTTTGAATCTTCTGAACCGCGGTGGAGCTAAATGCGCTAGCGGTTATATTAATTTTCTTATTAAAGTCACCATCACCTAAAATTTTGATAGGCCTTAGAGCATATTTCACCAAACCTTTTTCCTTTAGAATAGATGGATTTATTTCTTCTGATTCAATTCGTTCTAAATCAGAAAGATTTACAATCTGATACTCTTTTTTAAATAAAAAATTAGAAAAACCTCTTTTGGGAACTCTTCTATGTAATGGCATCTGACCACCCTCAAACCAAGGTCTGTGTTTTGAGCCAGATCTTGAATGATATCCTTTGTCGCCTCTTCCTGCGCTTCTACCTAATCCAGATCCATGACCTCTTCCAACTCTTTTTCTTGAGCGAGTTGATCCACTGGCTGGTTTTAAATTTCCTAGTTTCATTCTATTCCTCTACGCTCACAAGATAGTTTACCACATCAAGCATTCCTCTAATTTGAGGAGTATCTTTATGTTCAACAACTTGATTAATTTTTTTAAGACCTAATGCGGCTAAGGTAGATTTAGCTTTTTTCTTGTATCCAATAGGGCTTTTAATCTGTTTAATTTTGAGTGTACTGTTTTTAGCCATAATTAATTAAAAACGCCTTTGATTGAAATTCCTCTTTTATTCGATACTGTAACCGCATCTTGTAAATCATTTAGTGCCTTCATTGTTGCCTTTGTAACATTTAGTGGGTTGTTTGATCCAAATCTCTTGGTAAGAATATTTTTAACTCCAACCTGTTCCATAACAGCCCTTACAGCAGCCCCAGCAATGATCCCAGTACCTGGAGCAGCAGGTTTTAGCATTACCTTACTAGCGCTATACCTAGATACTATTTTATGAGGTATAGTTCCATTGACTAAATTAATTTTAACAATATTCTGCTTGGCTTCTTCTTTAGCTTTATTGATTGCGGACATTACTTCGCCAGCTTTTCCTTGACCGACTCCGACATGCCCTTTGCCATCTCCAACAACAACAAGTGCTCCAAAGCGAAAATTCTTACCCCTAGAAGTAACTTTTGCTACTCTAGTGACTCTAATTACGTTTTCTTCTTGTAGGTCTAATTCTGCGGGATTTATCATATATTCTCTTTAAAATTTTAAACCAGCTTCTCGTGCGGCATCAGCTACAGCTTTAACTCTTCCATGATATCTGTTGCCATTTCTATCAAAAACAACTTCCTTTACTTTGCTTTTAATAGCTTTTGAAGCAATAGCCTCTCCAATTATCGCACTTACTTCTGTTTTGTTTTTGGCTTTTTTTACTTTACTCTGTAAATCTTTATCTAAAGATGAGGATGAAACCAATGTCTTCATAGTGTGATCATCAACAATTTGTGCATTTATGTGCTTTAAAGACTTCGAAACTACTAATCGGGGTTTTGTAGGGTGAGCAAAGTTACTACGTTTGCTGCGATTAGTTCTGCGCTGGTTTCGAGCTTCTTTTTTTGTCAAATTGTTTATCATCCTGTAGCACCACCCACTGTCTTACCTTGTTTTGAGCGAACATATTCATCTTTATAACGTATACCTTTGCCTTTGTAAGGTTCAGGTTTCCTAAATGAACGAATTTTTGCAGCAACCTCTCCGACTAATTGCTTGTTAATACCCGAGACAATTACTTCTGTTTTATTTGTTTTTACTTCGATTCCAGATGGAGGTTCAAAATAAATATCGTGCGAATACCCAAGCTGCAAAACCAAATACTTGCCTTCCATGTTAGCTTGGTACCCAACACCTCTAATTTCAAGCTCCTTTTGGAATCCCTCAGATACTCCAGTTACAGCATTAGCAATTAATTGGCGTATCGTGCCATGCAATGATTTGTGTGTTCTTGAATCAGATGGTCTTTCTATATTGATCAAATCATCATTTATGTTAACACTTAGTGCTTGATTAACAGGGATCTCTAAACTACCTTTTGGACCTTTAACCTTTGCAAACCCAGATGACACTTCAACGGAAACTTTTTCAGGTATTGCTATATTTTTATTACCAATTCTTGACATATTATTTACCAAACATTACAGATAACTTCGCCGCCTATACCAAAACGCTTGGCGACTTTATTTGAAAGAACTCCTTTAGAAGTGGACAAAATAGAAATGCCTAAACCATCTAAAACTCGAGGCAACTCGTTCTGATTTACATAAACTCTTCGGCCAGGCTTACTTACCCTTTCTATGTTTGTTATAACAGCATTTCCTTTAATATCATATTTTAAAAATATTCTAATTTTGCTATCAATACCATCTTTTACGAAAACGAAATCCTCAATATAGCTTTCCTGTTTTAGAACAAATGCAATACGTTTTTTCATATTTGAAACAGGAATATCAACAAATCTTTTGTCAACGGACATCGCGTTTCTTATTCTCGTCAACATATCAGATATGGGGTCAGTCATTGACATAAATACTCCTTACCAGCTTGCCTTAATGACGCCAGGTATTTCACCTCTAAGCGCCATTTCTCTGAAACAAATACGACAAAGTCCAAACTTTCTCATGTAACCATCGGGTCGACCGCAATTAAAACACCGATTATATTGTCTGGTGCTAAATTTTGGAGTTTTGCGTGCTTTAACTATTAATGATTTTCTTGCCATTAATTAACCTCAGTACTTTCTTCAGTTTTGATCGGCTTTTCACGTAGGGGTAGACCTAATAATTTGAGTAGCCAGTATGACTCATCGTTCGATTTTGCGGTAGTTGAAACATTTATATCCATTCCTCTAATACTATCAATTTTATCGTAGTTGATTTCTGTGAAGATAATCTGTTCTTTCACCCCAAAAGAGAAGTTTCCTCTACCATCAAAAGATTTAAAAGATAAACCTCTAAAATCTCTTGTTCTAGGCAATGCTACCGATACTAACCTTTCTAAAAAATCATACATTCTGTTTCCTCTAATCGTTACCTTACAGCCAACAGGATAACCTTTTCTGATTTTAAAATTTGAAATATCTTTCCTCGATCTAGTAATCACAGGTTTTTGAGCTGAAATAAGAGTAAGTTCATCAAGGGCGCTTTCAAGTTTTTTTGGATTATCTTTTGCATCCCCAATACCCATATTAACAGAAACGTGCGTAATCTTTGGAACCTGCAAAACGTTCGTATAATTAAATTGCTTCATCATAGCAGGAATAACCATGTCGATGTATTTTTTTTTAAAGTTAGGCATGCTTATTTTAGAGTTTGTTCCCTTTACCATCAGCTTTTTATCTCCTCGCCATTCTTTACTGCAACTCTAACTTTTGAACCATCTTCGAGTTTTTTGAAACCTATTCTAGTTGGTTCTCCAGCATGGATATACATCACGTTAGATACGTGCAATGACCCTTCTCTTTCAACAATACCACCTTTCGGATTTTCTTGGGATGGTTTAGTATGTTTTTTAATAAGGTTAACTCCTTCAACAATAACGCGATTCCTGTCTTTAAGAATTCTTAAAATCTTACCTTCTTTGCCTTTATGATTTCCTCGAATGACTTTTACGGTCATACCTGATTTTAAATACATTTAGAGTACCTCCGGGGCCATAGAAACTATTTTCATATAACCTGAATCTCTTAATTCTCTAGCAACAGGACCAAGGACTCTTGTCCCTCTAGGTTCTCCAGCATCATTCAAAAGTACAGCAGCATTATCATCAAAACGTATATACGAACCATCTGATCTTCGGACTTCTTTTCTAGTTCGAACAACTACAGCTCTAGAAACCTGACCTTTCTTTACAATACCATCTGGAATAGCTTGTTTCACGGTCACAACAATTATATCTCCAAGCGACGCATATCTTCTTTTGCTTCCACCCAATACCTTAAAACAGAGAACTTCTCTCGCTCCTGAATTGTCTGCAACTTTTAATCTTGTTTCTTGTTGAATCACTTTTTATTAACCTATCTTTATCGATTCTCTTACAATCTCGCTTACTTGCCATCTTTTTGTCTTACTAATAGGACGAATTGAAGATATTTTAACTATATCACCTACTTTAGGAACTACTGAAGCAACATGCGAGTTGTATTTTTTAAATCTTTTTAAAATTTTACCATAAACTGGATGAGATATCCTTCTTGTAACTTGAACCACAACTGTTTTTTCCATTTTATCACTTACAACTTCACCGATTAACACTTGCTTTCTACGATCTGTCATTATAATTCCTTATCTAACCTGATGCCTTTTAAATATTCATTTTTCAATGTAAAAAGCTGTGCGATTTCTTTTTTTATAGCTCTAATTTCAAGAGGGTCTTCAAGCTGTTGCAATGCTTTTTGAAAGCGTAGCTTCTGAAGCTTTGATCGATTTTCTTCAATCTTTGCATCAATATCAGCTTTATTTAAATCTTTAAGATCACTTTTTTTCATTATAGCTCTCTTCTGCTAACAATTTTTGTCTTGATAGGTAATTTGTTTGATGCATTGTGAAAGGCTTTTTCAGCACCCTCTTTATCTACACCATCAACTTCAAATAAAATTCTACCTGGCTTTACTACCGCAACCCAATATTCAGGAGAACCTTTTCCTTTACCCATTCGAGTTTCAGCAGGTTTTTTAGTGATGGGTTTATCTGGAAAAATACGAATCCACATCTTACCAATCTTTCTTACAACTCGTGTAATTGAAATACGGCACGCCTCAATCTGGCGACTGGTAATCCAACCAGATTCAACAGCTTTTAAACCGTATGAGCCAAATGCAACATAATTTCCGCCTTTCGCCATACCTTTTCGATTTCCACGATGATGTTTTCTATATTTTATTTTCTTAGGTTCTAGCATAAAAAATTATTTCCCGGACTCTCCATTGCAAATCCAGACCTTAATACCAATAATTCCGTATTGCGTAAAAGCCTCAGTGAGCACATAATCAATATCTGCTCTAAGAGTATGAAGAGGAACTCTTCCTTCTGAAAATTTTTCACTTCTTGCAATTTCTGCTCCACCTAATCTTCCTGCGACATTAATACGAATTCCCTCGGCACCCATTCTCATGGTTGATTGAATGACCTTACTTACGACCCTGCGATAAGATACCTTTTTTTGTAATTGATGCGCAATATTTGCGCCTACTAGAGCAGCGTCAAGCTCAGGTCTTTTTATCTCAGATATATTAATTTGAACACTTTTCGAATTTTCACTAGAATTTGATGAGTCATTTGTTAATTGCTTTACTTCATCTTTAAGCCTATTGACTTCTTCTCCACCCTTGCCTATCACTATGCCAGGTCTAGCCGTATGAATTGTGATTGTGATGTTTTTAGATGTTCTGCTAATATCTACTTTTGAAATACCTGCGTTTGGTAGCCTTGCTTTAAGATATTTACGAATTTTTACATCACTCTCAAGTTCAGCAGCAAAAGAGTTCTCGGTAAACCAAGTAGACTTCCAATTCTTATTCATTTGCAATCTAAATCCGACGGGATGTGTTTTTTGACCCAAAATCGCTCCTATTTGCTATTTGTTGACACCACAATAGTGAGGTGTGCTGTTTTTTTGTTAATTCGTGATATACGCCCCATTGAGGCTGCTCTAAATCTTTTTAAATGCGGGGCTCCATCAGCGTAACATTCTTTAACATAGATATTTTCTACAGAAATATCCTCAGTCTCAGAGTTATTCATTAGATTAGCAACAGCTGAGCTCAAAGTTTTTTCTATTTGATAAGCAGCTTTAGCTTTAGAAAAATGTAAATAGTTCATAGCCTTATCAACATTTGAACCTCTCAAATCATCAAGAAGAATTCTTATTTTTCTTGGGGATTGTCTAATGTGTCGAGTGATAGCTTTTGCTTCCATAACTAATTCTTTCTATCACCTGAATGAAGTCTAAAAGTTCTTGTTGGAGAAAATTCACCTAGCTTATGACCAACCATATTTTCATAAACAAAAACAGGAATAAATTTATTGCCATTGTGAACAGCAAAGGTATGCCCAACAAAGTCAGGAGTTATCGTAGATCTTCTCGACCATGTTTTTATTACTTGTTTCTTTCCAGCCTCATTAATCTTATCAATCTTTTTAACAAGCTTAGGATCAACATATGGTCCTTTTTTAAGTGAGCGGGCCATAACTATTTTCTCCTCTTAATAATAAATTCGTTAGATTTTTTATTCTTACGACGCGTTTTAAAACCTTTCGCAGGTTGACCCCAAGGCGAGACTGGATGTCTTCCACCAGAAGTTTTACCTTCACCACCACCGTGCGGATGGTCAACTGGGTTCATAACTACACCCCTAACTTTTGGACGCTTACCTAACCAACGCGATCTTCCAGCTTTACCAGATATTATCTGTTCATGGGATTTATTTCCAACTTCCCCAACAGTGGCGTAACAATTTTGCATAACAAGCCTAACTTCACCAGATGGTAATTTAAGCGTGGTAAACCCTTCATCATGCGCCATTACCTGTGCAGCAGATCCTGCGCTTCTAGCTATTTTACCACCACAGCCTGGAGTTAGCTCAATGTTATGAACAAACATACCTGTAGCTACTTTTCCAACAGGTAGAGCATTGCCAATTTTAAGTGGAACGTTTTCGCCACAGAGGACTTCATCGCCTACATTAATACCTAAAGGAGCAATAATATATCTTTTCTCACCATCAGCATAAAAAAGTAGTGCAATATTTGCTGAGCGATTAGGGTCATACTCTATTGCAGCTACCTTTGCTGGTATATCAAATTTGTCTCTTTTGAAATCAATAATCCTGTAACGACGCTTATGGCCACCTCCAATATGTCTTGATGTAATTCTTCCCTGGTTATTTCTTCCACCAGTTTTTCTCAACGCTTTTGTCAGGCTTTTTTCAGGACTGTGCTTAGTAACTTCTGAGAAATCACTACGGGATGCAAAACGACTTCCAGGTGTAGTTGGCTTTAAGTTTCTAACGCCCATTAGTTCGCTGCCTCTGAATCTAGTAAATCAATTTTTTCTCCATCCTTGAGTGTAACAATAGCTTTTTTCCAATTAGACCTTTTTCCGTTTGTCCTAATAGTGCGACCACCGCTTCTAACTGTCATATTTTTCTTCTTACCAATACGATTGCTAGTAGAAACCTTTTCTACGTTAACACCAAACTTTAATTCTATAGCTTTCTTAATCTCAAGCTTGTTAGCATGAGGCATAACTTGAAAAGAGTATTTGCGCTCTTCTTCGAGCCTACTCATTTTTTCTGTAAAAATAGGGCGAATTAGAATATTAATGATTTCTAAAGACATTACATTAACTCGCCATTAACTGATTATTTAAGAGTTCAAGTCCAGATTTCTCTGCAACTATAACATCGCAATCTATTAAATCATAGGTACTTGCGCTGGTAGATTCAACTAAATACACGTTAGGTAAATTGCGTGCAGCTAAAAATAAATTATTTTTTTCAGAATCTACCAATAAAGTGATTTTACTATCAGCTAGTTTCAAAGAGCGAAAGAGTGAAACTAAAAGCTTGGTTTTAGGCTCTTTTAATACAATGTCATCAACTATTACCAGCTTTCCATTTTTTGCTTTATCGGATAAAACTGATTTACGAGCTAGTCTGCGCATTTTTTTTGTTGTCTTTTTAACGTATTTGTGTGGCTCAGGACCAAAAACAACTCCTCCACCTTTCCAAAGCGGTGATCTAATGGTGCCAGCTCTTGCAACACCTCTACCTTTTTGCTTCCATGGTTTTTTACCTCCACCACGGACTGCAGAGCGATTTTTGGAAGAATGAGTTCCTTGCCTACTATTTGAGAGCTCGCTTGTTACGGCTTGATGGACAACATGATGATTGGGTTCAATGCCAAAAACAGAATCATCTAAGTTAACTGATGAACCTTTTGAGCCGTCTATATTTAATACTTCAAATTTCATTTTTTATTTGGTTATATAAATTATACCGTTATTTGCACCAGGAATAGCACCCTTAATGAGCAATTGATTGTTTTGTTTGACTACAGAAATAATTTCTAAATTTCTAGTTGAAATCTTTTTGTTGCCATATTGACCAGCCATTTTCATGCCTTTAAAAACTCTAGAAGGGTCAGAAGCTTGACCAATAGATCCTGCAGACCTTGGATGCTCTCTTTGTCCATGCGTTTTGGGTCCTCCACCAAAACCATGACGTTTCATTACTCCAGAAAAGCCTTTTCCTTTAGATGTGCCTGAAACAGAAACCATTTCCCCTTCTTTGAAAAGAGATACTCCAAATTCTTGACCAGTTTTGTAGTCATAATTTGAAACGGGCTTAAACTCAGCTAAATATTTTTTTGCTTTCGAATTAGCTTTGCTAAAATGGCCTGAAAGAGCTTTGTTTGAATGTTTATCTCTAAGGTCGCTAAATCCAATTTGAACCGCATCATAACCATCGCTATCAAGAGTCTTAATTTGTGTAACAACACATGGCCCTGCTTCTACAATTGTCACGGGAATAAGTGAACCTGTTTTACTAAAAACTTGCGTCATTCCTATTTTTTTACCTATCAATCCGCGCATTTTTACACCTTAATTTCTATATCAACACCAGCTGGCAAATCTAACTTCATCAAAGCTTCTACAGTTTTTGGGGTAGAATTAAGTATGTCAATAAGTCTTTTATGAATTTTAGTTTGAAACTGTTCTCTAGATTTTTTATCAACAAATGGAGAGCGCAATACAGTATATATAGTTCTTTTTGTAGGAAGAGGAATAGGGCCAGAAATAATTGCACCTGTAGATTTAGCAGTCTTAACAATCTTTTCTGTAGATTTATCTATCAAGGAATGATCATATGCTTTTAAACTGATTCTAATTGTTTGATTTGCCATTTAACTACGAAGCCTTGCCGTGAACCTGCTCAATAATCTCTTCTTTTATTGAATTAGGTACTTCTTTAAAGTTTGAAAATTCCATATGAAAGACAGCTCTTCCTTGCGTTATGGATCTAAGATCTGTTGCATAGCCAAACATTTTTGCCAATGGAACTGTTGCATTAAGTACATGTGCGTCTTTTCTTTGATCCATTTTATCTATATTCCCGCGTCGAGAATTAATATCTCCCATAACGTCACCTAAATATTCTTCAGGTACAACTACTTCAACACTCATCATAGGCTCCATAAGAACTGGTGAAGCTTTTTTGCAGCCTTCTTGAATAGCCATCGACCCAGCAACTTTAAAAGCGATTTCGGAAGAGTCAACATCGTGGTATGATCCAAAAACGAGCTCTACCCTTACATCTTCAATAGGATATCCCGCAATAACACCATTCTTAAGTGCTTCTTGCATACCTTCACTAACAGGCTGAATATATTCTCTAGGAATCACACCTCCGACAATCTTGTTTTCAAAGTGATATCCTTTGCCTGGTTCATTTGGCTCAACATTAATTACGACATGGCCATATTGACCTCTACCACCAGATTGTCGAGCAAATTTAACATCAACTTTTTCTACTCTTTTTGTTATTGCCTCAGTATAAGCAACTTGTGGTGTACCAACATTTGCTTTAACCTTAAATTCTCTTAGTAGTCTATCAACTAGAACTTCTAGGTGAAGCTCGCCCATTCCAGCAATAATTGTTTGACCTGTTTCAGGATGTATTGAAACTTTAAAAGTAGGGTCTTCTTCAGCAAGCTTAGCTAGTCCTTTTGAAAGAGAGTCTTGGTCTGCTTTTGTTGCTGGCTCTACTGAAACTTCAACTACAGGCTCAGGAAACTCCATTGATTCTAATAAAATTTCTTTTTTCTCCTCACAAAGAGTATGCCCAGTGTGAGAATTTTTTAAACCTACAGCAGCTACAATTTCACCAGCTACAACCTGGTCTAATTCTTCTCTTTTATTAGCATGCATTAGTAAAATTCTGCTTATTCTTTCACGTTTACCAGTATTTGGATTAATGATGTATGAACCTGCATCAAGCTTACCAGAATAAACTCTCATAAATGTTAATTTACCAACGTAAGGATCAGTCATCACTTTGAAAGCTAAAGCACTGAAAGGCTCATCTTCGCTTGGCTGTCTTTCCATTTCTACATCTGAATCATTTGGATCGTAACCTGTTACAGCGCCAATGTCTAGTGGAGATGGCAAAAAGTCATTCACAGCATCCAATAATCGCTGAACGCCTTTGTTTTTAAAAGCAGAGCCACAAAGCGTTGGAACGAATGTATTGTCTAAGCATCCTTTTCTGATTGCAGACTTTAGCTCGTTTTCAGTAATTTCTTGTTCATCCAAATATTTTTCAAGCAGTTCTTCATCATAACCTGCGGTTTCTTCAATCAAATGATGTCTCCACTTATCAGCCTCATCTTGCATATCTGATGGAATGTCACCAATTTCAAAATGCGCTCCTAAAGATGAATCATTATATAAAATAGCTTTCATTGAAATCAGATCAATGATACCGGTAAACATATCTCCCGAGCCAATGGGTAATACTATAGGTAAAGGATTAGCACCAAGGCGCTCTTTAATCATTTCAAGTACATTATAAAAATCCGCACCGGTTCTATCCATTTTATTTACAAAGGCAATTCTAGGAACGCCATATTTGTCAGCCTGTCTCCAAACAGTTTCACTTTGGGGCTCAACTCCACCTACAGCGCAAAAAACAGCACACGAACCATCAAGAACTCTTAACGATCTCTCCACCTCAACGGTAAAATCTACATGACCAGGAGTATCGATAATATTGATTCTGTGATCTTCCCAAATTGCAGTTGTTGCAGCTGAGGTAATAGTAATACCTCTTTCTTTTTCTTGCTCCATCCAATCCATAGTGGCGCCACCATCATGAACTTCACCAATTTTGTGCGTTCTTCCGGTATAAAAAAGTACTCGCTCCGTTAAAGTTGTCTTACCTGCATCGATATGAGCCATGATGCCAATATTTCGTACATTATCTAATGAAATCTTTTTCATGATATAAATTATCTAAAATGCGCAAAGGCACGGTTTGCCTCAGCCATTCTGTGTGTATCTTCTTTCTTTTTTATTGCTCCACCTTCATTATTTGCTGCAGAGATTAACTCTAAAGCCAAACAATCGGCCATGGATTTACCTGAGCGTGATCTAGCAGAATTTATAATCCAATGAGATGCCAGAAAAAATTGTCTATGCCTTGGTACTTCAATAGGGACCTGGTAATTAGCTCCACCAATACGCCTTGACTTTACTTCAAGGGAGGGAGATGTATTCTTAATGGCAAGTTGAAAAATTTCTCTGCCGTCTTTTTTTGTGCGAGTTTTAACATAATCCATAGCATTATAAAAAATGTGCTCTGCAGCACCTTTCTTACCATCAAGCATTAAATAATTCATAAACTTAGCAATCTCTAAATCATTATAAATTGGATCAGGTAGAATTTTTCTTTTTTCTGGTCTTCTTCTTCTCATAGACTACTGAGCCTTAGCTTTCTTGGCGCCGTATCTAGATCTACTTGTAGTTCGATCAGAAACACCAGCTGTATCCAAAGTGCCTCTAACTACATGATAGCGAACACCGGGAAGATCCTTCACTCTACCGCCTTCAATCAAAACAATTGAATGTTCCTGCAAGTTATGACCTTCACCAGGAATATAAGCGTTAACTTCCATTCCATTTGTAAGTCTCACTCTGGCAACTTTTCTTAGAGCAGAATTTGGTTTTTTTGGTGTAGTTGTATAAACACGCGTACAAACACCGCGTTTTTGAGGGTTACCTTTTAACGCAGGCGTTGTTGTTTTTTTGATAGTTTTTTTTCTACCTTGTCTTATAAGTTGATTTATCGTCGGCATTTCATTTCCATTAAAGCCTACAAAATTAATGAATTTTTATTTATAATAAAAATTTTAATTTTGTATTTATTTTTAATCCATTATTTATTTTTCTTCTTCTTGAACGGGTTGTTTTTCAATATTAGTTTCATCTTCTACTTCATCTGATTCTGGATTCTCAACAAATATATTTTTTAAATGCGGTGAACCAGTGCCAGCTGGAATTAGTCTTCCGACGGCAACGTTTTCCTTTAAACCACGGAGATAGTCTGTTTTTCCTGATGTAGAAGCATCGGTTAAAACTCTAGTAGTTTCTTGGAATGATGCAGCAGAAATAAAGCTCTCAGTGTTTAATGATGCTTGAGTGATGCCCATCAATAAAGGCTCAAACGTCGCAGGCTTAGACTTTCTAGACTTTGCAGGTGTCTTACCTTCTTCTTTCAAAGATTTATTAGTTTCTAGGTATTCTTTTTTATCAACGAGCATATCCTCTTCAAATTCAGAGTCACCTGAATCTGTAACCACAACCATTGAATTTAACTTCTCGTTAGTTTCAAAAAATTCTGCTCTGTTTATTCTATCTTTTGCCAAGAAATTTGAATCACCTGCATCGTCAATACTAACCTTCTGCATCATCTGTCTCACAATCACTTCAATGTGTTTGTCATCAATTTTTACACCTTGCAACCTGTATACCTCTTGAATCTCGTTGACGAGATATTCTCTGACCTTATTAGGTCCGAGAATCCTGAGAATATCGACAGGTGAGATACTGCCTTCGCATAATGAAGTTCCAGCGGTGATTCTATCACCTTCGTGAACAACTACATGTTTACCGTAAGGTATGGAGTAGGTTTTTACGCCCTCATCAACTCCAGTAATACTTATTTTTCTTATACCTCTTTTAGTCTCACCAAAACTGACTTTTCCATCTATCTCTGTTACAACAGCAGGATCTGCGGGCTTACGGGACTCAAATAATTCTGTTACACGAGGTAGACCTCCTGTAATATCACGAGTCTTACCAATAGCTCGCGGAATTTTAACAAGAGTTTGACCTCTTTTAACCTTATCACCTTGTCTTACAGTAAGGTTGGCTGTAACTGGAAGAATAGTTCCACCTGCTAAAATTGATCCATTAGAATCCACAATTTCAATATGAGGACTAAGATTTCGATCTTTTGATTCAACAATTACCATTTGCTTCTTACCGCCTTCAACAGCCTCAACTTGATAAGTTTCGTTCTCAATAAAATCTTTTAACTCAACAACACCTGATTGTCTGGCCAGAATTACATCTGTATACGGATCCCATTGAAACAGTATGGTACCTGCATCAACCTTGGCACCGTCCTCCACGTTCAAATTAGCGCCATATGGAACATTATAATCGCTATTTGCCTTTCCATCAGACGAGGAAATAGTTATCTTTGCGTGGCGTACCATGCATCTGGTGACACTGATACCAGAAGAATCTTTTGCGTCGGCTGTTTCTAAATTATCAGAATATTTGACAGTACCAGCTCTTTTGGTTTGCATTTCAGATTGTTCAATGATTCTAGTTGCTGTACCTCCAATATGAAATGTGCGAAGGGTTAACTGGGTGCCCGGCTCTCCTATACTTTGCGCAGCTTGTATTCCAACAGATGTACCCAAATCAACAAGTTTATGATTTGAAGGGTTCCATCCATAACATTTAGCGCAAACACCTCTTAGGGATTCGCAGGTAAGCACAGACCTTATACGCAGAGATTCGATATTACTATCAAAAACTAATTTAGCCTCATCATCTCTTATCATAGTACCAGATTTAATTAAGGTTTTTCCATCCTCTATAAAATCCTCTAAGAGCGTTCTTCCTAGTATTCTCTCTGATAGAGGCTCAATAATATCTTCACCTTCTTTAAGGTCAGCAGCAACTATACCATTTATTGTCCCGCAATCAATTTCAGAAATCACTACGTCCTGAGCTACATCAACCAATCTACGTGTCAGATATCCAGCATCAGCTGTTTTGAGTGCTGTGTCAGCCAACCCCTTTCTTGCTCCATGAGTGGAAATAAAGTACTCTTGGACTGATAAACCTTCTTTAAAGTTTGATGTAATCGGCGATTCAATAATTTCACCCTTACCTCCAGTCATGGATTTTTGAGGTTTTGCCATTAGGCCGCGCATTCCAGCAAGTTGCTTGATTTGATCTTGAGATCCTCTAGCTCCAGAATCTGCCATCATATATACTGGGTTAAAACCCTGGTCGCTTGATTGCATTGCATCCATCATTTTTGACGCTACATCATTTGTGGCGTGAGTCCATACATCAATTACCTTATTATATCTCTCTCCATCTGTAAGAACATGCCGTTTATATTTATCCTTAATTCCATCAACCTTTTCTTGAGCATCGTTAATAATTTCATCTTTCGCATCAGGAATGAGAATATCACTGATAGCTATAGAAAGACCGGCTTGAGTTGATGCGTTAAAACCTAAAGTTTTTAAGTTATCTAAAAATGTGACTGTTTTTTTATTACCAGCTAACAAATAAATTTCATTAACTAACTTACTCAAACGCCCTTTATCAATCAAATCATCAACATATCCAATTTCTGATGGAATGATCGAATTGACAATTACACGTCCTACAGAAGTATTCTTATGCCATTCACCATTATGTCTTACATTAATAATTGCATTCACATCCACAGCTTTGCCTTCGTATGCCAACAACACCTCATTAAAAGACCCAAAAGTTTTTCCCTCACCCTTACAACCCTCTTTTATTCTAGTGAGGTAGTATGTACCAAGGACCATGTCCTGTGAAGGGAGTGCAAGCGGCTTTCCATTCGCAGGGTGCAAAATATTGTGACTAGAGAGCATCAATACGCGAGCTTCCATTTGAGCAGCCAATGATAACGGAACATGAACCGCCATTTGATCTCCATCAAAGTCTGCATTAAACGCAGAACAAACCAACGGGTGAATTCTTATTGCCTTACCATCAACTAAAACAGGTTGAAACGCTTGAATACCTAATCTATGTAGAGTTGGAGCTCGATTTAGCAAAACAGGGTGATCTTTAACAACATACTCTAAAACCTTATACACGATAGGATCTTTATCTTCTATCATGAGTTTGGCGCTTCTAGGCGTCTGCGCATAGCCTCTAGACATCAATTCACTGATCATATGTGGCTTGAACAACTCTAAACCCATATTTTTAGGCATTCCACATTCATGCAGGTTCAGTTCAGGTCCTACAACAATGACAGATCTCCCAGAATAATCAACCCTTTTACCAAGAAGATTTTGACGAAATCTTCCAGTTTTTCCTCTAATCATATCAGAAATAGATTTTAAAGGACGACGTGTACCGCTTCTAATAGCTGTTTTACGTCTACTATTATCAAAGAGTGCATCAACAGACTCTTGGAGCATTCTTTTTTCATTTCTTAAAATGACATCAGGTGCCTTGATTTCCATTAAATTCTTTAAACGATTATTTCTTATAATAATTCTTCTATACAAATCATTTAAATCGCTAGCGGCAAATCGACCACCATCAAGAGGAACTAGCGGTCTAAGCTCTGGTGGAATCACAGGTAGAATTGATATAACCATCCATTCTGGTTTGTTAATCTTTTTAACAGTTGACAAGTCAACAAGAAAAGATTTCACAACTTTCAATCTTTTAAGCGCTTCCTCACGTTTTTGTTTTGACTTTGAATTTTTTAAAACATCTTCAAGTTCTCTTCTAAGTTCAACTAAATTCATCCTGGAGAGCATTTCACGAAGAGCTTCGCCACCCATAGCAGCGTAAAAATAATCTTCATTATCTCTATCTTCTTCTGAAACTGCATCAAATCCAAAATTTCTTTCAAATTCAATATACTCATCTTCATCTATTATAGAAAATTGAACCGCGTCGCTCTTTCCTGGTTCAATGACAAGGAACTGTTCGTAATAGACAATCTTTTCTAGATCTTTGGTTGAAATA
>CEWJ01142823.1_pt1 | contig 24100 bp, 31 predicted proteins | sample 350291 | NCBI WGS metagenome assembly CEWJ01 (sample SAMEA2622923, study PRJEB7988) | marine metagenome | isolation source: saline water (ENVO:00002010), including | reverse complement strand
TATCTCTGTGCCTTACCAAATTAGTGCCTTTAGTATATACTCTGGCATATGAAAATGTCTGCCATAATTTACAACCAACAGTCTGTTCAACTTGTGGTTTAATTACCTGACCCATTGCTTCAAAACATACAGGACTGTACATTGCAAATGCCCCAGGCATTATGGGATCACTAGTTGGTCCAGTTGTTGTTGCTTCAATTATGTCTTTAATCATAAGGAATTCGTGTTTCAAATGTTCACAAGTTTCCTTAGGTAAAGCATTACGAATTCGCCAAAGTTTACCGTTTGCGAATTCCTCCGTTTGTTCTGTAATAATCACTTGCATATTATTGTGGTGGGTTGTCAAGTGGGTCGGTGGCAATACCGTGAAAGAACCCAACAATAGTTAGGCGAGAATCGTGTACATCATTTCCGAAGAAATCCATACCACCGTGGTATTTTCTACCATCAAAGATTAAGCAACGATTGTACCTAGACTCAACAGATATTGATGCTTGATACATTTCATTGCACTCCTCTTTATATTTCTCGTATGCCCCTGCTGCTTCCTCATCATCCTGAGCAAGTAACTGTTTCTTGAACTCTTCTTCGAATCCTTGACCTGCAAAATCTGGTGGCACATCATAAATTGTTGTCCCACGGTCTGCAACTCTACCATCATTCAAATAGATAACCATCCCCACACCTAAGTGTGGTGGGTCAGCGTGTATCCATCCACGTTTGTTCTTACCATCACATATATGAAATGCAACGTCAGCAATATCAAATCCTACAAACTGTGGTAGATGTGATTTAACTTTGCGACATATAATTTCGTGCAAGATAGGGTCTAATTTATCAAGTAAAACTGACCTCTTCCCAGGCCAATTCCCCTTATTGGGATGATCGTAACACCTAAAATATTCTTGCTGTTGTGCTAATTTTACGATTGCGGATGGTGTCTCGAAAAAGTTATCTACAACGATAGTAGGGATATATTCACTCATTTTCTAAACCACCTAAAAGGACATTTTTTATCTCTTTCACCAAAGATAATATCTTTAGCAAGAAATGGTGTGAACTGTTTAACTGACAAACGTTTATGCATTTGCAGTAACATTTCCTGTGGTGGTGCTGCTTTGGTTAACTTAAACGATTCTGTAAGGTCTCCTTCTTTATAGAAGGCAAATTTATAAATTGGATCGCCACGTTTAATCTTGACATCTTCCTTGCTATCAACGACGTTAATACCAAATGAGATAGGTCTGCACCAATCGGATAGATTAAACCAACCGTTTACTAGTGTAAAGTTATTATTTCTGCTTGTCAAGGGGTAGTCTCGTGCTTCGACCCATACACCTTTTGCTTTTGTCCACACTAACAACTGTGGGACTGATACCTGTAGAGTTTTGATAGGTGGTTCTAGATCTTCGACCTTTAGATATTTCTGGATTTGCTGATCGTTCAGTTCTTTTACTGTTACATATCCCTCGTCGTGAATTTTGAATGTCAAGTCTTTTGGACTGTACATCACAAACTCTCGTGTGTTCTTGTGAGTCCACGCGGGGCATTGCATATATGGTACGAATTTCTCTCCCTCGAATTCATCGATCACTTTCTTTGGTTCGATGCCAATACCTTCGAGACTAAGAGGAGAATCCCAACAGTTTAGGATGTCTTGACCGCCGTCGTATTGATAGTAAAATACTTCAATAGTCATAATTAAAATTTAGTGTCATTCTATTTGTAGCGGTGGTAGGGCAACTCGATGCGTGGTAGATAGAACCATCAAAAATAACGACTTTACCCTGTTCGGGTTTGACTGTCTTAATGATGTTGTTTGTTTCATCGAAAAACACGGTGTCACCATCACTCGTGTTCACATAATATAGTGCCGTTGTATGTGGTCTGTTCATATCAATGTGTGGCATATTATATCCTGTGTTTGTTGGTAACAGGAGACCACCTTTAATACGAAACAAATTATACTCTGTTGTATCTAGGAAGGAGAACAACAACGGTAGAATTATATTTACATACTCCGACGATGTGTTTGTCTCTGCATCATAAAACAGATGAGCAAAACCAGAAGTTCCTGTTGCCTGTGGAAATCTGTTCTTAACTTCATCTGTATCTCGATAGGTAACATCCTTTAGGTATCCCCAAGGAAATCCCACATCCTCCATCATTTGCTTTATTCTCATCTGATATACAGGTGAGATAACATTACGAATAATTCTCATCAGTAACTTTGTTCGACACCAGTTAGATCATCGTTGTCGCATTTCACATATTCAATCTTGTCCATATGATACGACCGATAGATACGACCCCATACAACATCAAACTCTTCTTGATCTAGGTTTTTGAATAGAACCTTACCATCGTAGTATATGTGGTATGTGTCGTTAGTGAGTGTCATTCTTCCTCCGTTTCGTTTTCCTCCGATACATTTCCGATAATTTCCATTTCAGTATCCACGGCATCCAATTCTGCCATCGGGATATTCACATCGGTATCGTCTCCCATAATATCTCGTTTCACAATAAAGAGAGCATCAATAGCACCCTCCAATCTTGATTTCTGTGCATATGCATCAGATCTCTTTTGAAACTCAATAGTGGTAACTCCATAAGGATTTAGTTTCTTGTTTGCGAAATCCTCATCATACTTAGTGATGATCTTTTCAACTTCCTCTTTTTGTAAGTGGAAGTTTTGAATCAATGCATCAAGGGTAATACTCATCGATCAACTCCGTTGCTGTGGTGTTTAATTGTTTTAACTGCACGACCGACCTTGCGAGTAACGCTGTCATCGTTCGGATACTCCGCTTTAAGTGAATAGTTAAAAGCGTTTTCGAGATCCCAGTCTTTATCTGTTGCATTATCTATACGCATATCGTACCAACTTTTTTCAAGTGTGTAACGAGGTACTGGTATAAACTGTGCTAGTGGTGTCCCTGCCTTTACAAGAGTTTCACCGTCCAAGACGTGCCAAATAAGTTGCACGTTAACTTGCATAGCGAAACGTGGATCATAGATCCCTGCAGTCGCTTCGAAACGGGACTCATTGTTCCAGTACACGGGTGTTTGTAAGAAAATAAGATCATCACTTGATCTTACTCTCCAAGGTGTTTCCAATTTAATGATGTGAGCAAGTGACTCGCGTGGACTATCCACCAAAGGAACTACCTGATCTGGAGAATGATCTCCAATAAAGTTAGCGTGCCTAGTGAACATTGTGGGTATTTCATACTCGTAACCAACTCCATCGCCGTTTGTACGGATGATGAAATCCATTGGTGCGACTACAACATAACCCATACGAGTGATCTGTTTCAGACCTGGGCAATTTGCAACATTCATACTGCCCCTAAAAGGACATTTTGCTTCCCTGCTTTCTTTCGTTAACCATCTACGTTTTACCTGTGATGTAGGTATAAGTGGATAGTTTTCGACCAACCCAGGTTCTAGAGAGAAGAAACGCAACCAAGGTTTCTTCGGTCTAAACTTATTCCTCAGGGCATTCAACATTGTCTTCACCACCATAAATGTGTTTCAATAAGAATTCATAATGTGTAGGCACTTCATCTGACTTGATGAATTCCTCCACATCTTTGATATAGTCTAGACGCTCATTTCCAATATGTGTGAGTTCTTCGACGTCTCCATATCCATTGAATCTAGTTCCCAATCTCAATCCCATACCTGCAGCGATGAAGTTCATACCTGCAATGTTTGCTCTGAGTGGTCTTCCAAGATCCAGAATATCTCCCATCCTCTCATACTCATCATTAGTTTTGATGTTGCCATCGAACTGTTCGAGCATATACTCACATCGTTGTGATGCGTGTCTCCAATATGGATTGTCAGTTCTCTTGCTTAATGCATAGTGCATTGCTACAAAATGACTGAATCCAATGACTTCACGTTGTGCAGCGTAATTGAACCATTGTCGCTCAATACCTGACACATAACCCTGACGTCGATTTAAGACATCAACCAGTCTAAGGATATTCTCGTGTGTTGTCAATAGACCTGTGGATTCCAAGGGTTCAATGAATCCATATGACATCCCGATTGCTACACAATTCAACTCCCACGCTTTTTCTCTATATCCGTGCTTAATATCAATAGTCTTGATTTCATACTCATCAGGTTCTAAGTGGAATTCATTATCAATCCACATTTCGAATTCTTGTCTTGCTTCGGTTTCCATTGCGAACCGATCAGACCAACAATAACCAACTCCGATCCTATCCCACAGAGGAATAGTCCACATCCAACCACTATTAGCACCACGACAGTCTGTCACGTTGTGCATCAGTTTCTTTCTTGCACTCTGTGAGTAATAAGGAATGCGAGCAAAGAATGCTTTATTGTTTGGTAGATACTTCTCGAAACTGATATGTCTTACTGACATCATTTCTTCAATGAGTGCACCCTTGAATCCTGTGCAGTCAATGAATAGATCTCCCTGTACTCCTACCGTTTTCTTATCTTCTGATAGTTTAACTGCAAGTTGTTTGATGATTCTGTTGCTCTGAGCGGGTGATCCACCTGCCATCACATCCTTCACCATACCTCGCACATCGCCAATGATATGTGTGAATCTATCCTGTGAAGCAAACGGATAACATATGTCATTCTTTAAGAATTCTGCAAATCTGTCAGCATCAATATGGTATGCAGTATCACTAGCAAAATCAAAATCTCTGATCCTACCATCCTTATTGCCCCACATCTTGTTATGCTCTGCCATACAAGTATTGCCTGCCAAGTAATACTTCGCAAACAATTCTGGTGGGAACTCATCAGGATATAATCTTTGAAGATCGAAGAAATCTTGAATATCGTTCTTGCAATTATATAAATCTGCAGGTCCAAATGGATACTGGAACTTAGATCCAATTTCACGGAAGTCTGTGAACTGAATACTGTTCTTGAATGTTGCTCCTACTTTGGGCATCCACTCTTCATCTTTCAGACCGAGTGCACGCAAATATTTGTTAAACTGTCCGAGCGTTGATTCTCCTACTCCGACTGGTTTATGCTTTTTGGATTCGACCAGTACAACACTAATCCAAGGGCATAATTTCAATAGTGCTGCTGCTGTCATCCATCCAGATGACCCACCGCCAACCACTACAACATTGTTAACTTGCATAACTAAGAATCTTCTGTCTTATATAGGGTAGATTGATAATACTCTAAGGGTGTAGGATAGTCTGGATCTTGCCTTTTTAGAGCATCCTCAAACATATCGTTAAACTCAGGAATCTGGTATCCTTGCTCATTTGCAAGTATATCAAACCTATCTGGTATTATATCATATTCGTATCCTCCTAGCAAATATACAGCACCCTCTGACAAATAGTTTAGATTTTGAATCTGTTCGAATCTCTGTGTCAATACATCAGGGAACTCCGACTCAAAATTCATTTGGTTGTAGTGTTTCCAGAATGGTGTATCATCACGAGGACTCAAACAATAGTGTGCCAATACAAAATCCTTGAATGATTTCAGTCTTCTCTTAGAACCCCAGTTGAACTGTTCTCTTATAAAACCATTGTAGTTATCTCTATTCTTAGGAAGCACACCGATTAAATTGAATAGGAACTCGTGAACTGAGAACAACCCACCTGATTCCAAAGGTTCAATAAAACCTGCTGCTAGTCCTATAGACACCACATTCTTTTTCCATATCTCCTTCCTTACACCTGTAGGGAATGCTAGTTTCTTGTAATACTGTTTATCTACACAATTTGGACAAATACCTTTACTATCTACAAGGTGTTTCTGAAACTCTTTTAGTGCACTCTCTTCGTCTTGATGACGGGATGAATAGACATAACCCGTTCCAATTCTTGACCACGTTGGTGCTTTCCATACCCATCCACTGCTCATTCCTGTGCAGTTTGTATGTGCAACCAGTTGTTCCTGTTTATCTGTATATTCTAATCTCGTCGTTATTGCTCTGTCGCATACCAATTCATCATTCCACGATTCCCACTCACTATCTACTGCATTAGTAAGTAGAGCATCGAACCCTGTGCAATCTATAAAAAGGTCATAGTTGTGCCAATCGCCACTAGAAAGACGAACTCCGCTAACCCCATCCACGCAGGATTTAACTTCGTGGACTGTATCTTCAATGAGTTTAACGCCTCTCGGAATTGCATAGTTGTGTTTAAGGTAGTCTGCGAATAAGATTGCATCGAAGTGGTAACCAACTCGAAATTTGAGGAGATCAGGGATGATTTTACCCTTTTCTACGCTCCGTATTACATCCGAGTATATCATACCAAACGTCATACTGTGGATGGGTTTCCCCTTTCTCCAAGTATAGTAATCCGCAATCGATGCAGGTCCATTCATATCCCCAAATGGGTAATGGAATGAACCATTGGGATTAAAGTTATCGAATCGTACGCTGTGCTTATATGTTGCATCACACTTAGGCATCCAGTCTGAATCCTCCAGACCCAGATACCGTACGAATGTATTAAAAAATTGCGTTGTCGCTTCTCCTACACCGATTCTAGGTTTCGTAGGTGACTCGATCAACACAATTTCTTTTGCATCACCAAAATGTTTTGCTAGTACACTAGCGGTCATCCACCCTGCACTGCCACCACCGACAATACAGATATTATCAAATTTCATACCAAGTTACAGTTCTTCGTAGGATCTTCCCCAGTTAGAATATCTCTCCCAACAAGGTTGTTCTTGTGATGAGATCTTGCAAGGTCTGTTGACTGAAGGTTCGACTGCATCAGACATAAACTCTGCAACTTCCTCTTCCGTCATCGACGGATCCATTGGTTCTTCTACTGAAGAAGGTGAAGTTGTATTGTCTTTAACTGTCTTAATATGGTTAAACCATAGTGCATCTGCACCTGCTAAGTCTCTACCTGCTACGAGGTCTTTATAGAGCATATCTAATTGTGCTCCCACCTCACCATATGCAACTCTTCGAGTAGTTGCAGGGTCTGCATAAGTTTCTTCTCTCTTGACCCAGATCATATCCTCTGCTGAGGGTGACCACTCAAGAGTCCAAACCTTAGTAATATCATCGGGTGCATTCACCCACATCTGTGCACAACCACGACCAAGAAATAGTGCATATTCCTCCCCTGGTTCTACGATGTCAGCGACATACCCTGTGAAATCCATCAATGCTTTTTTCATCGTGTCCCCTTATTTGTAGTTGATAACAGTAACAACACCATACTTACCGTTTGAACCACGGAAACTATGGAAGTGACCACCTGAACCACCTGAACCATATGCCGAGTGATCTTGATGGTTATGACTGAAGTTTCCTCCATTGGGCCAACCTGCAGCAACAGATCCTCCAAAGTGAGATGGTCCTCCAGTTCCTCCACCGTGTGCAGCGTGGGACTGTCCACCACCACCCCAGATGTTAAGGTCTCCACCAGAACCGTTTCGTCCTAATCCACCTGAGTGAGAGTTGTTTCTGGCAGCACCGTGTCCTCCACCTGCTGACATATATGGACCGAATGAAGATGATCCTCCGTCTCCACCACGGTTGAAGTACCAAGTACCTCCACCGCCACCACCAATAGTGATACCAACGGATGAAATGTTTGCCACACTCATCACACGTTCAGAATAACCTCCTGCACCGCCTGATTCTCCGTGACCTGCACCTCCTCCTCCACCACCTTGACAGCGAACGTGGATGTATTTAACACCACTTGGTCTGTTCCAAGTACCGTTTCCTGTCCAAACTTGTAATGATGAAATATTTTCGGAACTAACATCTGTCCAAGACATTGATGATCCGTTTGTGGTAAGAAACTTACCTGCTTGACCTGAGACACTAGGCACAATCTGACTAGATGAACCTGAAATAGTTCCGTTAATAGTGATGTTACTAACAGTCAGCGTACCATTAGCAGTGATATTACCAGATGCGAGGGTAAAACCACCAATGCCAGACAGGTCTCTAATAGATGCTACTTTAAGTGTACTCATTTTTGCCTGTTAAAATTTCCTCGTTAGTTATTTATACAATTATGTAGGTGGCACAGGGCGTTCAAAACCAGAGGGTAAGAAAGGTTGATCTCTTTCCCATTGTTCGTCGTCAGGATAGTATCCTTCGTGATAAACAACTGTACCTGCAGGGTTCACTCTTTGAGTGGTTGGATCTTGATAATCAGGGATCTCAATATCTTCCCTATGCGTTAGTGTTTTAGTATTTGTGCCTGCCCACAAATTAACCGCATACTTCATTTCAGTATTCAGCATCGGTAATGATACTGTCAACTGATACTTAGTGTCAGATGAGATAATGTTCTCAAGTGACTGTTTGAAGATCTGTGTACCATCTGGTTCTGCAACTGAAATGCCGATCCTTAGACCGTTTGACCAATTCAAATTCCATTTACCAAAATCTCTTACACCGATCTTGATAGTGACGTCTCTAGATTTTAGAGTAGAAAATCCGCCACCAACACTTGTGTCTTCCCCTATATCGAAGACTACGGAAGCAACGTTATACTGTTCGTAATCGTTGTCTGCCGTTTTAGGGTCATTTACTGTTGCCATAATTTATACTAGGTAACCAAGAGTGACGATGCCATTACCACCATTGGGTTGTGCAGCACCTTGTCTGAATTGAGAAGAGTTCTCACCTGGGGTATTCCAGTCACCATTACTTATATACCCACCAGTATGGTATGGAGAAGAGATCCAAGATTGTCCTCCACCTCCCCCTGCTGCTCCATTGCAGTCACAACCTGGGTTTCCACCACACTGACCTGCGTTATATCCACCTCCACCGCCTCCGCCACCAGAAGCGTCATTCCCTGGTCTGCCACACTCATCTCCATTGGTATCACTGTTACCTCCCATTGCTCCACCCTGTGAACCACATTGTCCGTTTGCTCCTCTCTGTCCACCTGCTCCACCGTTTCCTGCACCACCACAACCTTCACGACCTCCTCCTCCACCACCGCCTGCTGCGACTTGGAGAATATTTCCTTCATTCATATTGACACCTAGAGGTGAGAAGAGCATAGATGCTGCTCCACCTCCTCCTCCACCTGCTGAACATCCACTACAAGAAGCGTGTGTACCACGTCCTCCTGAACCATATCCTGAACCATTAGTACCATTTCCACCGCCACCCCAACATCCGTAGCAACCGTTTCCTCCTCCACCGCCACCACCGACGTAAATTCTCATCCTACCACCTTCAGAAATCCAAGAACTTTGAACCTGAATCTCTCCATATGAAAAACCACCTGCACCACCATTTGCACCACCTTGTCCACCTCTACCACCTGCAGCACCCCACATCCAAGCGTATAGAGTTCCACCTGCACCACCACGAATGTATAGACTATTATCTCCTGTACTCGTAAACCTATGGAATCTAAAGTTTTTTCCTTCGTATGCTTGATCGAAAACAGTTCCGTTATCATCAGCAATAAGTCTAACCGCACCACCTCCGCCTGCCCCTGCTCCACGAGAACCTAAGGAAGAACCAAAGGGATTAAACATCCCAGAATATCCAATATTAGTTGACATAATTATGCTTGATAATAACCAGTAGCAGAACCCATCACAGTAAATGAATGGAAGTTAGTGTTAGGTGTATAGATGAGAGCAAATGATACAACAACATAAGTATCATCGCTTCCCCAAGAAGGTTGATTACCTCCTGACCAGTATATAGTTGTTGACTGTCCGTTTATATTGACTGAAGTTGGAATACCTTCACCACCCTGCTGTTTGATAGCAACCGTCATACCATATGCGTGTGCACCATCAGTAGGAACGTTAGTGAAACTGATAGTAAAGTTACCACCTCCTGTTTTGTTGATCCAGATAGAGTTTGAATTATTGTAGTCGTGGGTTATAGAACCACTTGTTGTGTAATAGTAAACGCTTTCTTTTGTTTCACCGTAATGAAGTGTACCAGTGAAAGTAGCGTGCTGTGACTCAATGTCAACGAACTCAGCGTAGGAAAGATCGTCGTCTCCAAGCATAGTCCACGATGCTCCATTTTCAATCGTGACTGTATAACCTGAATCGATTTGTATTGGACCTGCTGAAAAACCGTTTGTGAATTCTACACCGCCGTTTGCAGTTGGACCAACAGTTAAGTTCTCTGAAATATTTGTACCGTTAGTTCTAATGATAGAACCTTCACCAATAGCAGGACCACCTCCACCAACATCAGTCCAACCAGGGTTACCTTGATTGGCATCCTGTTTGTAGATCTGTGCCATATCCTCGGTACTATTGTAGATCAAAGTACCAAAGGCAGGAGTTCCCAGAGCATTAACTGCTGACTGGTTCAGTGCGGGTAGATTTAGTTGTTCGGAAATAGACCACGCTTCGACCAAACCTCTGGTCGTCGCCTGTATCTGATTACCATTAATCTTTGTTGACATAGGATCCTACTACTTCCTGTTACTATTTAGATGACCAACTCCCTGATCTGGATCACATCACCAGTAGAAGGGGGTGTACCGATTGAGAAGTCAACAGAGTTACCGCTGACTTGGTAGTCAGTTCCTGGGATTTGAGCAACACCATTCAAGAATACAAGAACAGAATAAGAGGTGTGCCCTGGGGAAATTGCAAAGGATGATGTAGATCCGTTGCCATTGTATGTGACCCCGTTATTATTGTTAGCAAGACCCGTTGCGAGTCTATACTTATCAGCAGAACCATACTTACCAGTAACATCAAGGTCACCAGAAATGAATGTATTACCACTGATCTTCATTCTATTGGAAGCATCAGGTGCCATTCCAATACCATAGTTAGTAACACCTGAGAACCTACGAGCAGTGATAGGTCCAGTATCTGTCATACCGAACTTGTACCACACACCTGCATCATAGATCCAACCAAGTGAATCACCTGCCTGCCAGTCAATGTTATAGATAATATCACCATCATTAAATGCCAATGCAGAGTCAATATCTGGTTGACCTGACCCATCATCTTCTGCAAGGAACGTCTGCTTTAGTACAGTTCCATCGTCGTTGGAGTAAGTCAACTTCAGAGTCTGAATATTCTCCTGAGCAGTAATTCTCTTTTGGAATGTAACTGGACCAGAGAAGACTGATTCTAACTGGTTGGATGCACCACCAATAACAGTCAACTTATCAGTAAGAACGATCTCGGAGAAGGTTTCAATAGTTGTTCCTTCTTCACCCAAGACGTTCAACTGTGCAATATCTTCGTTGGTGATCTGACCTGTAACTGGGTTGATAACTTGGTTACCAACGAATAGTTCACCGTCAGAGTTAACACCTGAGTAGTATGCAACACCTGCTGCTTCTTTCAGAGACTGTGACAGTCTGACCTGTGCAGGTGATAGAACTTCCACCTGTGTAGATGGGAACGCTGTTGAGTAGTTCCCTGGTCCGAAACCAAGATACTCAAACGTATGTCCAGATGCTCTAAGGATGGAGTATCTTCGTAGTTCACATAGAATAGGTGCTACTGAGTTATCAGCATTCAGTTTCAGAGGGATCTTTCTCTCTTCTTCATCACCAAGACGTCCTGTAACAACAATACTATTCAGTGTATTAGATGTTGTGTTATATCCTAAGTTGTTTTCCTGTTCAAGTAAGAAGAACTGTGTTGTTTCTTTGGTGATAGAAAGTTTGGTATTCTGATTAGGTGTTGGTGAAGCACCGTCAGTTGTAGTAACAACACCAAGTACATCGTTGTCAGCAACTGATACAGCAGGACCTGGGTCTGCAACTGGGTTATCTCTATCAAATGCGGGATATAGATCGACTGTTTGTTGAGAGAATGCAAAGTCATCGAAGTTAGAAGTTGAAGGTGAAACCGACGCATTCAAGAATGTAAGATAATAGATACCATCCCTGACACCTCTTTCAAACTCTTGATAGGTTTCTACTTCATAGATGTAATATGTTTTGTCATATGCAGGTGAGTTAGTCTCTGAAGATCTAGGTTGTACCACGAAACCAGTAATGGGTTGTCTAGGAATCGGGAATGCATCCTTGTCCAGTACATATCTAAATCTGTAGATTCTATCTTTGAGGTCTCTTGCGTCGGGTACTCTTCTAATGAATGATGTGGGTGTGAATCCAAGATTTTGATACTGACTATTTGCGATTAGAGTTGTATAGATGTCATTCTGGTTTGAGTCAACCTGAAGATACCAGTTGGACTGGTTGGCATCATACTTGATAGGTGAGTTGTCATCACCTGGGGATGTACCTGTGACATCCTGTCCAGATGGATCAATCTTCGCTGTGTGAGTTGTAGGTGAGTTCGCACCTGAAGCGATCAACAGAACGTTAATCTTGTCAGGAAGTGTAGGTGAATCTCTACGAGCACCAATGGTATAACCCTGAATCTTAGAAGGGGGTTTCGCATTCTCGTTTGTGTATCCGTAGAGATATAGTTTAGTTGGGTCTGCTGCAGCACGAATCTTGTTAATATCAAATGTAACCCAGTTGATAGAGATCTCTGCTACGTCTGATATATCCTTGGGGGGTATGACGTGGGTGATCTGTCCTGCTTTGTCTTTTGTGAATGCTGCTGATTTGAATCCTTTGGAACGAAGACTTGTATTTCCGAAATTACTGTTTGAGTTAGTAATCGAAAGGTCGCCACCGCTATCGCTAAAGAAATGATCACCAAATCCAACAGCAAAGACAGAAACAACCTGAATGAACGAGTCGTTTGATGCTCTGATATGGACGTGACGCCATCCTTTGCGGTACTTACAAAGTCCGTTAATGTGTGCACCAGAACCTGAAGCTTGTGCTTCATAGTTTCCAGTAGAGGGGTTGTATAAAACGAATGCTCTGTCATCTTTCTGAAGTGAGATACCAGTGAACTGGGCAACCACCATCGATTTGAAACCAGTTGCCTTTGAACCATCTGCGTGCATACCACAAATACCCCACACTGAGCGGAGTGAGCAGTTGAACACATATGGTGATGCAGAGTCAACAGTATCAATTTCAACCTTCACCAACACGTTGGATCCGATTGCATTACCTGACGGTTCTGCTGACATCTGATACGTGAACTGATTACCTTGTGCTGAGGTAACTAGGAATGATCCGTTGTATAGATTAGAGTCCGCTTCAGTCGGTCCTGTTACACCTGAAATATTAACAGCAACACCAACTGAGAATCCGTGGTTGACAGGGTTGTCCTGAATATCAACTGTAAATGCTGTAGCAGTCTGACCGTTTCTAATGATCTGAGAAACTCGGAATTCGTCGGAGATCGGACCAACGATTCTGTTTTCCTCGACCCTTGCCTGTAACTGGTCTTGTGCGATAGTACCAGAGGTATCTGGAATTGTTGCGTATGCCTTTGAGATCTTTTGATAGAATAGATCTAGGTCATTAACCGTAGCATACTCAAAACAAGTAATCTTGTGGTGTGAGAAGTTAGGTGCAATGGTATCTGCAACATCTCCTCTATAATATACACCGTTATTGTCCCCATCAAAGAAGGACATCTGCCAGAAATAAGTACCACCAGTCAGTCTGAAGATTGCTGACGCTGTTGGTTCGTTTGCACCTGTGATACCAAGTGATGCGTTAATAGTAGGATATGGAACATACTTAGGAATGATCTTAGTTCTTCTAAGGTCAGATCCCACAACAGAACAACCCCTTGGGACGATGATACCACCATCTACGGAGTTGAACTTGTAAAGAATATTGTTAGGAGAAGTGAGATCAAAGTTAGTGTTCTCGTCAAATGGTGTGATCTCGTTAAAATTACTTGTCCCTGGTCTGTTATCTAGAACGTATTCGGAAGGGTAAAGGTATATACTGAAAGCGTCAAATTCGTCATTACTAAGTCCAACTCTATATGAAAATCTCGATACCTCAAGGAAGGCACGTTGCAACGTCTTAAATGGACGCAATGCTGAGTTACCTCGGTTGTCATATGCATCCGATGCATCAAAGTCGTCAGGGTTGACGTATATAATACGACCCGTCCTAGACGTGATGATATTTTTAAGACGTGTTAGTGCCATCTATGGGAGTCCTTCTATATGGTTATTTATTCAGGTTCTGGATTAGGGTGCAGCACCACCGCCACCACCTGCGCCACCACCACCTGCTGCTGCTTGGTTGTACTGATCAGGTAGGAAATCGTTGACTTGGTTCTCAAATCCATTCACTTGGAATGATAGATCTGCACTTGATGCATAGACCACGATATGTGAATTAGGTCCTACAACAATTCCACTGTGTTTGTTGGCACCATTTGCACCGATAGCAAAGTCATAATAAATGTAATCTTCCGTAGCAAGATCTGACGGTTGCGTGACCGAGTTAACAGTAACGGTACTTCTTTCACCACCCTGCTCAGGTGGTGTATCTACAAATGTATCGGATCCTGCAAATGCTGCAGACCCAGGTCCAAGAGAGACTGATAGGACTGGTGCAGTCCAGTCGGTAACCCAACCATACTTACCACCAGTTACAGTACCAACTGTGATTGTTGATGTACCAACCAAGAAAGTATCACCAGTAACCCAAGTTCCTACGATGTCGTAGAGAAGAATCTCAGTGTACTGTGGATCTTGAACGATAGTTAGTGCAGCAGAATATACTGTACTACCTTGAGTTGAAGCAGTTCCCTCAGCGTAGTAATACAGTGGGTTTGGTGACTGAGTATCAGGAATAATATCGATGATACCGTCCGTGCCTGCAGTACCAGACTTCGTTACGCCAGTTGTGTACTCAGTACCCGCAACTGGAGTTGCTCCTGTACCCTCTTGTGTATCAGAGAATCTAAGAGGAAGTGAAGTGTTTGATGAATCTGACTGATCAAATCTATATGTTCTCTCAACATCCATCGAGAATGTAGAAGGAACGACCTCCTGTCCTGCAACTGTGCCCCACACAAATCCAGTTGTGTAGATAGCACTTGCAGTTGCAGTGAACTGAGTATCAACAGTAGCAGCAGAAGTACCACCTGTGAGAGTTTCAGCAGCATCAAACCAGTTGACCATCGCCTGACTTCCTTGTGACATAGGAATCACAGTTGCACCATCAGCGTGTGCAGCGTCAGTAGTTCCGAACTGTCCTCTAGTAACTGAGAGGTCATTACCAGTAACACCAGTAACAAGCATAATCTCGTTACCAACACGAATATACTGACCAGACACAACCACAGTTGCATCAGTAACAGTCAGTGTAGTGTCTGCTACTTGGAACTGTGCACCTTCGTTGATAGTGGTAGTTGTACCTGCATCCTGATAGAAGGAAACCATCTGTCCTGATCTGTGTGCAGCAGCAGATGTACCAAACTGTGCTCGTGTGACAGTTACGTTAGCACCACCAGTTGTACCACTGTAGAAAGTAGGAGTACCAACTTGAATAATCTCAGGGGTATATCCGTTTACACCATCTGATAGAACGAAATATGAAGAACCAACAGATGCTGAACCATCAGATACTTTCAGTGTAGTAGCACCAGAAGCGATGTCTGCAATCTCGATACTCATTGTGGTCCCGATACCACGGAATGTAGCAGTGACACCTGAAGTACCACCAGTTACAGTTTCACCGCCCTGAAACGTTCCTGAGATACCAGTTGAATCAATACCAATAGAAGTATATGTCTTTACCTTCACATAGTTTGTGATAACGCTTGTATCTACAACAACGTCCAAGACTGATGCCGTTTTAGCAAAGTCTGAAGAAGCAATACCTAAACCAGGGGTTGCATCGGATCTAGAAATCCCAGGTGCAATCTCAAGTTTGTATGTAGAAACTGGGTTGCCTCTATTAAACTTGTAATTACTTGCGTTGAGAGTTAGTTGCTGTGTGTAGTCCTTGAGACCAACACGATATGTCGCTGCGGATCCACCTCTTTCCGCTGCGAGTAGTACAGTGGATGCTGTCGTCAACGCATCGGTTGAGTACAGCACAGTATTTGTTGTTGCTGCAGGGGCGGATGCAGCGAGTCTACCTGCGCTCATTTTTTAGAAACCAGAGAAAAAGTGTTGTTGTAATCTTAATCTACCACCAAGATCGGGAGCAGAAATTGAACCACCGAAACTAACACCAAGAGTTGTAACGTTTTCGGTTGATAGCAGCGTCGCATCAGCATTCGGGAATCTGATTGAACGTGTGCCTTCTACATTATCTAGGACAAAATTAATCTTGTTCTGATCGTTATCTCCACTGATAAGTTGGAGACCGATAACAGATTTATTTTCAATAACTTGTTGTGCCTTCTCAGTAAGAACTACATTGTTCTCAGAGATAGGTACGTTTAGATTGTTATGTGGGAATGAATAACGTAAGAGTGTTGTTCCTGAGATAGCAGAGAGATCAAACTGGATACGTTTAGTAACGTCAGTTCCATCTGCGAATCTAGGATCAGCATATTCTTTGTTTTTGAATACCTGTGATGCCTCAGTACCTGCGACAGTAAGTGACTGGTCGGGGAATGTGACAATACGATTAGAAGTTACATCACCAGATTGGAATGTGACTTGTGGTGTCGGATTCTCAGGGTCTCCAGACTCAATGTTACTGATTGAGGGATTAATAAAGTTTTTATTACTAACATTCTGTTGAGTAATAGTATCAAGAAGTGTTGATTGTGCAACACCAGAACCATAGTCAGGTAATCTATAAATGTGAGTTCCAGGGGATTCCCAAGAGTCACACTCAAATAACGCGATTTTAGATGTGTCAGATGATCCAGTAACCCTCAAGTCACCATCTTTGATGATGATTGTCTTGCTACTTAGAGTCTGAGCAGTATCATTACCAACAAGAGTTGTTGATGTAAAGTTACCTGTGCTTGGAAGTGCGAAGGTACGAATACCTGCACCAGTAGAAACACCAGAGACTTCAAATTTTGCTTTCTTGTCTGGGTTCTGGTCATCTGCAATCAGCAGGTTGACATCTTGGAACTCAGCAGGTCCATTGACTAGGAATCTACCAGATCCCTGTGGACGCATATCGATGTTTACGTTGGCACTTGTAGTATCCCCCGCAATCATCCTGATCGTAGCAGAACCGTCAGCGTTAGGTTGCTTTCTATAGTACATACTTGATGTACCAAAAGCAATACCTATCTCATCATATGCATTCTGATATAGTCCTGTGTCCCTGTCCAAATCGAACGCTAGTCCAGGTTGGGACTGACTTCCTGCCGATACACCTTTGAAAAGTTGATTAATTTTTGCTTTTCTATTCGGAATCAGAGGGTCAGAAATCACAACGGGAAGGATTGCCTCTCCCGTAAGCACGGCATCTGCCAGAGTCTCTAATTGTGAAATTCTTTTTGTTCCCACTTAACTCAGGCGCTATTTTATACAATCTTATTTATACACGTTGGAGATAGAGGTGTTGAAGCGTACCTTTTAGACTACCAATGTGTCGTGCACCAATCGAAATTTGTGGATATTCTGCATCTGAACCAAATTCCTGTTCAAATGCTTTCTGTGTGAAGTGTAAACCTAGTTTATATGTCTGGAAATCAAAATTATTTGCGTTTAGCAGTTGTTCTGCTCTCTCACATTCTTGTGAACCATTGCTATAAAGGACAGCATTTGGGTACGTCATTCGTTTTTCGATTGGTAATACTATTTACTCAAATAATGCTTTCATAATAAACTCCTTTGACAGTTCTGGACTGCCAAAGAGAGTCAACTGAATACCTTCAGCATCTACGAATCGGTCGTCCTCTTCGTTCTTTCGATGATGCTGCCAGTAATATGTTCCATCTTCTCTACGATATAACCAACTAGTGTCGTGTGAACTGATGGGGAATACAGCGATGCACGTTTGTTTGTGTTGCCAACACGGATCAAGTGCTCTCTTTTCATACTCGGTCACTCTGGTTTGTGGTCTTTGAATTTGTCGTGGTTTCCGTCCCCAGGCATTTTACCATAAGCGACGTACTCGATTGCCTGTAAAGAACCCTCAAGTCTTTTGAGGTCATTCTCATTTTTAACATACTCATCATAGGACTTTTGTAACTCTGCATTTCTCGCTGAGAGTTGCATAGTACGCTTTGTGAAGCGTTGGATGAGTTGTTCGTAATTTTCTACTTTCTTCATTTCTTATGGTCGTGAGCGATTCCTAGTTCGTGCATTCTTGCGTGTTCTTTGATCTCATCTTTAAGATCTTTACCACCAGAACCGAACGTCATATACACTCCATATCCCATCATTACGAAAGTTGCAAACGCTATAAAGACTGCAAATGCAGCACCACCTTGTAGGTTAGCGTGTGGTATAAGTGTTAGTAGCATAGTTGTAGCAATGTGTTAATCACGTTGACGCCAATCGTCTGGTTTATCACGCATAAACCAATTTTTGATGTCATCCGCGTCGGTGAACCCTGTTTTATGATTAGATGGATCGGGATCACCAAGACCCATCCTATTCAGAAAATCATCGGTACTTCCCTCTTCGATCTCAATGAATGCTGCTTGACGTGCTTGTCGCAACCATTTATGAGCAGTGGTGTGTGATTTTGCGAGTTTTTCTGCCCACACCATATCCTCTAGAGGGACTTCTTTCTTATTGGCAATTAGTTTGCAAATTCCTTCTAAACGAAGGCGATAAGCAGTTGAGAGCATAGTTCTCGTGCGTTTTAGTTATTTAGAACTGAGTATTTCTTTCAGTGCATCAATCTTTGAGAATTCAGCGTACGCTGTCTCAGATCGGTCTGATAGAATCCCAAGAATGTCAGATAGAATATCGTTGTTATCAACGTTATCATCAATATAAGAGTTCAGTGCTTCCTCTAGGTAGCGTCTCCTATTCCATTCTGGTGTATAAGGTTTGTAGTGTGACATAATAAGAATGTGTGCCTAAAATGGCAATTCCTCTTCGCATTTTACCACATCTGTCATCTCAAAGACAATAGGGTGGCAATGTTCCATAATAAGGTACTGCGAGTATCTATAAAGATCCTCCATAGTATAACACATTTTTTCAGAACACGCATCAATCAACTCTTGAGAAGGTTGATCTACTTCATCAAACGTAAAGGGGACACCGTTGATATACCACATCTTTACGATACCTTGCCCTTTGATGAGTCGATGGTCTGAATTTACCGTGTACATTTTATGAACTGAAAAGGTCCTTTTTCTGATCCCCAGAGTAATGTTCCTGCTTTGTCCCATCCTTTATCGGATGTTTCCCAAGAGTCTTTAGTAAGACGTGCCTTGGTTTCAACTCTTCTGCCTTGTTCGTCAATCCTTTCAGATTTACCGACCCAAACAGAATTTTCAATCTCTATGAATGTCATATCACTTACGTTGATACCATCTTTGAAAGTTGATACAACTAAATCATCAGTAACTTTGTGATCTCTCTCACGATAGACCTCATTGTTCCAATCATACCATTGTTTAGTTTTTAGGACTCCATCTTCCCAATACCAGTGATAATGAACATAAGCAAATGAGGTTGGATTCAACTGCACCTGCCTAAGATTATGCCAGTGATGGACAAGATGTTCGAGAAACTTTTCCATAGATCTACTCTATATATTTCCTTTTGAAAATGAATGCACCAGGGGTCTTGCCCCAAGTTTTTCCTTCATCAATACTTGTAAACTCTTCAGCAGTTATAGTGACGTAAGAATATACATCGTCACCTTTACTGTTCTTAGCACCTTGTTCAGTGCGTCCAGTAAATCCTGTCTCTGATTTTTGAAAGATCATACTAGGTTCTCTCGTACCATCTTTGCGATAGGTTTGCAACTCAAGGTGGTTACCTTTGTCTAATAGTTTGTGGTCACGCTCTCTGTATATTTCTCCGTTCCAGTCATACTTCTGCTCAGAATGAATCTCCCCCTCTTCCTCCCAGAACCTATAGTGAACGTGGGAGAAATGAGAAGGAGAGTTTTGTGCTTGTCGAAAATTATCCCAGTGATGGAATAATAGTTTTTTGAACTCGTCGATCACAACAGTTTGTGTGCAGCAGCAGTCTCTTCAGCAACGTGTGACGCAAGTGCTGCTTCACTAGGAAGATTGTCCAAGTTAGGAAGTTCTTCCTTTCCAAGAAGTTCAGAGACATCAGCACCAATATTACGTCCTGGGGCAACTTGTGTCATCACAACATTACCTTTAGGTGCTTCGATAAGAACATTTTCACCTCTCTCTACAAGTTTAAGTAGAAAATCGAAGTTCTCTTGTGCTTCTTTGGTTGTAACTCTAATCATAGTTTTAGTGGTCGTGGTCGTCTAGGGGATCTTCAAGTCCCTCGTTTGCAAAGAATCCAATCCAGATTCCATACAAGATGAGCAAGAAGAAAATGATGCCAAGTGAGATTGGGAATGTGATGTTAGGATCCCAATTCAAATGCTGAATAGTCATAGCACGTAGCAGATCGATTCGTCGTCAATAACTTGTTGGATGTTGTTTACAGATTCTTGGAATCCGTTTGCTCCTTCGTCGTCGAACTTATACCGAATCTTTTCAATATTGCCATCACTAACTTGTATGGACACGGTGCGTTTTGGAAGATCGATCCAAACATAATCAACAAAAAGGTTTTCTTCGGTCATTTGTATGTAGGGTAGCAATCAATGATAGGCAAACCGTACATTGACGCTGCCGTGGTGCGTGCTTCCGAAGCGGAGAACACTTCATCAATTATAACACGTTTGATGGGACCGTTGGGTCTTCGAAGAAGGACCTCGTATTTCCTTGACGGCATTGCTCTCCTGTAACTGATCCTAGTATAGCATCAGTTGAGCATAATTGGCAATCCTACGAACTGTGCGAGACCACCTGTATTACCTGCTACGAACTGACCAGTTCCCACGATGTATGCTGCTGAACCAGTCTTGACTGCGTTTACAATCGCACCACCTGCTCCTTGGACAAACTCACCGATACCTCCTGCAGGAGTCTTAACAACAGTTAAGTGTCCACCTGTTGAACCTGTGACCACATCAACCATACCACCTGGGGTAGTACATTCAGCAATACGAATGTGTGATGATGGTAGAGCAGACGTTCCTGCTCCACTGCTAGTAATAGTAAGATCCATACCTTTGATCAGTGTGCATCTACCTGTCAACCCTGGCATAGGATTGAGCATACCGACGTTCTGGAAGATCACATTATTAATGAACTCTGATTTCCACGCTGCCTCATTGATAATCTCACCAGAGATTGTATTCATCAATGTGGTTGCCTTATTATTGATAGCAGAAGCATTGAAACTCATTTCATTATGAGCATTCAACTTGATGTTTGCTGCTTGAATCTGATAGTCACCTTCATAAGCAACGTTGTAATCAGATGAATATGTTTGTGCTGCTTTAGACTGTTTTGCACCGCTCACGGGAGCACCGTCATCACCCGTCTCAACATTCTGTGAGAGGTGACTGTTCAGTGCACCACCAACCTCAATGTTGAAATCACCCATAACCTTGAGAGTGAAATCACCTTCAACAGTCAGTGTTTTATTTTTCTTGATAGTACAACAATCATCACCACCAATGATCTTAGTATCATTTGAAGGAATGTTTGTATGTTGGTCACCCATTGCAGTAGCAATGACAGTTTGACCACCTGCGTGTTGTACGATTGTCTTTTCTTTTCCTTTGGTGTTATCTTGGATAGTCTTAGCACCATTCAAGAATGTTTCTGCCTGTAGAGCATAAACATCGAGATCTTGCATCAGACTCTTAAGATAATTACCCTTCGTTCTTGTCTTTCTGGGTTTACCTATAGAACCACCACCATATGCCTCAATCTCTTGATTTAGATACTCTGGTACCGTTGTACACGTTGATGTACCCAACAAGGGCAACCAGAATTTCAATTTCGGTCGTTTAATCGACCTTCCACAATCTCTATTGCCGAAGAGCATCTTGAGGATGCCTAAGATGATAGAAACTAATGATTGGAAATTTAATTTTGAGAAGTCAAACTCAAATAGAGATGACATTGAACCTTGAATCTTACGTGCAACACCTGCTATTTTCTTTGCAGTAGCAAGTGCACCCATAATTTGATTAGCGACTTGTGAAACTTTACCGATAGCACCTTGAATTTTACCAAGGACATTGTTTACTGTATCAGTAACTTTATCAGCAATACCACCAACAACCTTTGTGACAACCTTGTTTGCAATATCTTCAGCAAAACCACTGACGTCACCCAGTGCTGATTTTACAAAATTAAGAATATATTTACCTTCGAAACTACAGAACAAGTCAGTAATAAAATCTGCAAGTTTAGTTAGTGTAGAGATAATGCCTGTAGGAACGACATTACTAATAGCAGACATCAACTGATTCATCAGTCCTTCTATCGCTTTGGCGAGCATCTGTTTCAGAGAACTCATAATACCAGTCATCGCTGCAGAAACATAATTGTTTATTCCTGACAATGAATCTGAAATGACTGTATTTGGAAGTTTCTTACCTGTGACCAATGATGTAATATTACCGAGTGGATCTTTTGCTATCGTACCGCTAAGATTTGCCAACTCATTCAACATCCTCTCAAGGTCTTTCTCGAAACCATCGCCACTAGGACCAATCGCACCATCTGCGATACCTTGTGCCTCAGCAGGAATACTAGTTGGGTTTGTATAAACATTACCTGCTGCTTCTTGTTCTAGAATAGAGATAATACCACGATCTTTATTCTCTCCACCCCCTTCGTCACCGACCTGTTGACTTGGATCAACATTGAAGGAAGTACCGCTATGGATTGTCTTACCTTTGACATCCTTGGCAGCAGGAGGCATCTCCTCATCTGTGAGTGCCTCTGTGGTATCTGCAACGGTTGTAGCACTGATCTCCTCTTTTGTAGTAGGAGTATCATCACCTGATTTAGAATCAGATGCAGTACGGAATCCACGTATAGATCCCATAACAACGGGAAGTTGTGCTTCCTCCCCGTCAAGAAAAAATCCTATAACTTGTGCACCAACCTGCAGTTCAGTCTTAGTACCACTATTCTTGATACCTGCCTGATCTGTAGGCAGCATAACAGTTGCCCACGGCAAATCCTCAGTAGGGATTTTATCAAGATATGATTCATTGCCTGCACCAGTGTACCAACCAATGACTCTTACCTTGACCCTACCGATCATCTGAGGATCTTTAATAGACTCGACCTCTCCGACCCACCAAGTGAATCCGTCGCGTCCTATTACATCAGATTTTCCGACAGCAGCAGTTAAACTCACAACGATATAGGTTTTTTATTATTTAGCAAGACTTTCAACATAGTTGTCAAAACTCTCAGACATCCTGTGGTATCCAGAACCAACATAAATCTGTCCTGCCACAACAGCAACAGCACAGATTCCCCAGAATAGGTAATATGGTAATGATTTCACTTGATGCCAGTGTTTCTTTTTCATTCTTTAGGATAATAAACTTCAACAAAAGAATTACACTTTGGACAACTTAAATTAGTGACCATAGAGTATTCTTGGGAGGTTAACGGGAAATCATCCCCGTCTAGACTGTGATCTCCTCCCCAGATCAGTTCAGTCCCACAATGCCAACAATTCATTCAATGTACTTGTTTTCTTGTAACCACTTTCGTGTTAGTGGTGTAGGTGTGTAATGTTTCCACATAGGTGTATCTGATGCACAAACTTTGAGTGCTTCTGCAGTCATACCTTCTGTGTGACCTGCCCAAAATGCTTCTTTTTCCCAAGGGATTGCTTTAGGCATTAGTGAATACGTTCTGGTCGCCATATCTTGCCATAGTTGAGGAACAACTTCCTCTGGTTTGATGATAGCGATCAAAGTATTGTCAATAGTACCTGCCATACAATCTTGGGCAGCGTGCCATCCTTCGTGTCTGACTACTGCCATAAACACATTAGGACGATACACGTACGCTTCATTAAGATAGAAGTGATTACTCACAGTGTGATAAACACCGCGATGACCGTGTGGAAAATACTTTGCATCTGCAATATAAACGTTTATTCCGATTTTGTCAAATGACTTACTGATGCTGTCAAATTCTTTTCTTACAGCACTAAAATCTCTCTTAAAAATTCTTTCTACATCTCTAGTGTTTTTAACACGTGTGATGCCTTCTGTACATTCTTTTAGCAACATACAACCCATAGCGTCGTATGTATGCCATCCTTTTACAAT
>CEWJ01142301.1_pt1 | contig 24283 bp, 17 predicted proteins | sample 350291 | NCBI WGS metagenome assembly CEWJ01 (sample SAMEA2622923, study PRJEB7988) | marine metagenome | isolation source: saline water (ENVO:00002010), including | reverse complement strand
CTTGAGGTGGTTGTGCCCCTAAAGGCGTGAAGGTTCGACTCCTTTCGCTCGTACCATCTTCAAGCAACCCCCTACATCCCTTTCGATGTCATCACGGCCTTGGCCTCACGGACAATTCATTGTGGCTGTGGGTTGATCACTTGAAAGGCGTATAGTCGGGCGTTTTTCAGGTGGAACCGCAGTTGAATGATTTCGCCTTTTGCCGAACCCAAGTCGCGGTCGTCTTCCCAGCGCGGTTCCCAGCGCAGGGCGTCCAATTTGTCCGACTCGGCGGTGTGGGTGATCCGGCCGGTTTTGTCGAGCACCTCCACATGAATGCTGTCGCCCTGCCCGTTGACCTGTAGTCGGCTGCCCTCGAGCCTGAAGGGCTTGGTCAAAATCGTCCCGGGCTCCGCCCCTGTAGCCGTGAGGCTGATGAAGCGGTCTCGCTTGAGGGTGGCCAGGCCGATGCCGTGCGGGCCGCGGTCGGGGATACCGTGGCGTTCGCGAAAACCGTTGTAGTACACCCAGTGACGATCGTTGTGGGTGACGATTTGTGAGGCGGGAAAAATCATGTCCTTGTCGAAGCTGCCGTCCGGACCACGGGGGACGAACGGCTTTTCGGCGTACACCCAGGTGAGGTCCCACATGGCGTTGCCGCGGGTGGTGCCGATGTAAAAGTTCACAATGTCGTGCTCATGTCGCTTGTGGTGGTTCGGTCGACGATCATAGGGCGCGCCCGGCTTGGGGATGTTTTCGTAGACTGACATCAGGGCGAAGTGCACGCCTTCATGAATCCAGTCGGTCAACGCGTAAATCTGCCGGCGATAGATTTCATCCTCCGCCCCCTTGCCAAATTTCCATTCGCGCACGGTGCGCCAGTTTCGCGGGTTGGCCTTGATGTCCGGGTTGACCATGTCGCGCGTGCCGCGCACCTCCAGCCCGTCGGCCGGCCGCGCAAAGTCGGTGCGCGTGAACATCCGGTACACCTTCGCCTCGGCGTCCCACACGATCTGGTTGTAGGTGTCCGCCGCGCGATGCGTCACCGGTTTGCCGTCGTTGTAGGCGTTCCAGTGGATGCCATCGGCGGAGTAGCCCAGTACGGCCGCGTGCGGGCGCAGGTAGGCGTAGCAGATTTTGTAGCGATGCGCCGGATCCGTCTCATTCGGGTCAATGTAAAACGAGGCGGTGTTGTGATGCGCGGGATCGAGTCCCTTGAGCAGCGATATTTTATCGAAGTGCAGACCATCCGCCGACTCAGCGTAGCCGTATGGGTTGCCACGGTACCACAATTTGAACTTCCCCTCGTCGTGCAGCACCGTGCCGTAAAAGTACCCCTCGAAGACCGGCTTCCCGCCGTTTTGCTTCTCCACCCTGCCCAACTCCCGCGTCACCCCGCTTTTCTCGGCCACCACCCAGTCGTCCACCAGAAGTTGCTTGCGAAGTCCCACGCTCACCGGTTCCGCAGTCATGCCGGGGGTGCTCAACAAAAATAAATGGGACAACAATCCAGCAACCCAAGCCCTTTGATTCGGGGAATATTTCATGCCTTCGCCGGATTCTGCGCCCCCCGCCGCGCGACGCAAGTCAAAGTCCAGCCAAGCGCTTAGCCAAGCGCCCATCGCTCCCGGCGCTTGGCCAAGCGGAACAAATTCCTTTCGTTGCAGGCGGCGTTTGGCGACAACTGCGGGACGACATGAGGTTTTTTCCAATTCTCGCGGCAGCACTCCTGCTGCTCGGCTGGCCAAGCGCTTGGCCGGCGCCGATCATTTCCGAGTTCATGACGGTAAATCGATCGACAATGGTGGACGACGATGACGACCGCTCCGACTGGATTGAGTTGTTCAACCCAAGCGGCACTTCGGTGAACCTCAAGGGCTGGGCGCTGACGGATGATCCCACCCAACAAACCAAGTGGACGTTTCCGAATGTGACGCTCGGCTCGCGAGAGTACCGCGTGGTGTTTGCCTCCGGCAAAAATCGCAAGATCTTAAACGCGCCGTTGCACACGGATTTCCGGCTCAGCCGCGAGGCCGGCTACCTCGCCCTGCTGGATGCGGGCGGGAAGGTCGCGTATGAGTTCGCGCCGAAGTACCCAGAGCAGTTCGATGACGTTTCGTTCGGCAAGGGCAACACGAAGCGCAACGAGGTGATCCTGCTCCGCGAAAAATCCGCCGCACGCGCGCTGGTGCCGAAGACCAGCACGGCAGGCAAGGGCTGGAAGGAGCTGGACTTCGACGACAGCAGTTGGAAGAAAGGCAAGACCGCGGTCGGGTACGACTACGGCAGCCGCATCGGGTTGAGTGTCTCCGAGATGCGCAACAGCACGGAATCGGTGTACATCCGCGTGCCGTTTACGGTGACGGACCTGTCGCAGATCGAGGAGGTGGTGTTGCGTCTGAAATACGAGGACGGCTTCACTGCGTTCATCAACGGCAAAAAGATCGCAAGCGACAACGCGCCCTCGTCGCTCAACTGGAAGTCCGGTGCCCCGCAAAACCGGCCGGACTCCATTGCGACCACCCCGGTGGAATTCGGCATCGCCGGGTTCGCGGATGTGCTGAAGACGGGCGACAACATCCTCGCCATTCAGGGGCTGAACAACAAGGTCACCAGCTCCGACCTGTTGATCCATCCGGAGATTGTCGCGTACAAAAAGACCGAAGTGAAGGAGTCGTTCGGATTCATGTTCCAGCCCTCGCCGGGCGAACGCAACAACGACACCGTGACCGGCGTGGAGGCGGAGGTGGTGTTCAAGCAGCCAAGCCAGGTGTTCCAGACCTCGCTGGAAATCGAACTGGCCAAGCCGGAGACAGCCAGTGCCGAGTCGCAAATCCACTACACAACCGACGGCTCGGTGCCGGACGGAGCATCGACAGTTTACACGGACAAGCTTAACCTCAGCAACACGACCTCGATCAAGGCGCGGCTCGTGCATCCCGACGGCAGCATGGGGCCGGTCGATAGCGCGACGTATTTCGAGACCCAGCGCAGCCTGAACAACGCCTCGTCCAACCTGCCGTACATCGTGCTGGAAAATTACGGCGGCGGCCGCCCGCCCTCGGGCGCCTACCAGATGGCGTCTATGGCCATCATCGAGCCTAGTAATGGCCGCAGCCGGTTTGGGAACGAGATCGCCGTGGCCAGCCAGGTTGGCATCAAGACGCGCGGCTCGAGCACGGGCGGACGATCCAAGGCATCGCTCTCGCTCGAATTGCATGACGAGTTTGGCGATGACAAAAACCTGTCTCTGATTGGCATGCCCAGCGAATCGGACTGGGTACTTTGGGGACCGTACAATTTCGACCTCTCGCTGATGCACAATCCGTTTATTTTCGAGTTAAGCCGCCAGATTGGCAGATATGCACCGCGCACAAGATTCGTCGAGGTGTACCTGAATACCAACGGCGGGGCACTCTCCTCTGGTGACTATTTTGGCGTGTACGCATTGATGGAAAAAATAGATCGCGATGCCGACCGGGTTGATGTCGAGAAATTGTTCTCAGAACACAAAGCCATACCGGAGGTGTCGGGAGGGTACATTCTTAAGATCGACCGAGCGGACCCGGGCGACTCTGGCTTTAGCGCTGCGGGGCAGAACATCAAGTACGTTTATCCGAAGGAGGAAAAAATGGAATCCAGCGCCTACGACCCTCACGAAAAAGCTCTTCGCAAATACCTCAATGATATGGGTACTGCTCTTAATGCCAATTATTACCGCGATCCGGTTCGAGGCTATGCTAAGTATATCGATGTGGAGGCAGCTATAGACCATCATCTACTAAATGTCGTCGCTTTCAATGTAGATGCACTTCGGCTCAGTTGCTATATGCATATTCCTAGAGGCGGAAAGCTTACTTTCGGCCCTATCTGGGACTTTGATCGAGCTCTCGGTTCAACAGACGGAAGAGACAAGAACCCCAAGACATGGCGATCTACTTCTGGAGATCGAGGTACTGATTTTTTCAACTACCCTTGGTGGAACCGCATGTTTAAGGATATAGATTTCTTCCAGAAATACATCGACCGTTTTCAGTCTCTACGCCAAGCACAATTTAGTGTAGACAACATCAACGCCATCATAGACCGAATGGCCGGCGAGCTGTTTGAAGCCCAAAAGCGAAATCTCTCCCGTTGGAACCAACGTCCAAGGAGCCAATATGGTGGCACTTACGAGGGCGAGATCCGGCACATGCAGACTTGGCTAGGGGATCGCATCGAATTCATGGAATCGCAGTTCGTTGACCCGCCGAATTCAAATATCCTGCCGGGATACATTCCACCCGGGACGGTCGTTACTCTAAAGTCATCCGAGGGCGGCAAAATCTACTACACATTAGACGGCACAGACCCTCGCAAATCTAGGGGCGGTGTGGCAGACAATGCTCTACCATACAATTCGCCGATCGTGATTAACGAGAGTAAACTTTTGACCGCCCGAGTTTACAAGTCGAACCATCGCGCCCGAACCGGTTCAAATAACCCGCCGCTAACCAGCAAATGGTCTGGGCCGATCACGCATTTTTATTCCATCGCACCTCCCCCAGCTGAAGGTGAACTGGTTTTCTCCGAAATCCACTATCACCCGCTCGACCCCGCGCCCGGCGAACTCGCAGTGGACTCCACCTTTCGCTCGTCCGACTTTGAATTTGTCGAGCTGCTTAACAACAGCGAGAAGGCGCTCAATCTCTCCGGCCTGGCGGTCAGCGGCGAGGTCAGGTTTTCCTTCCTCGACGGCACCGCCCAGATTCTCGAGCCGGGCAAACGCTTCATGATCGTCCGCAACGCCCAGGCGTTCGCCGTGCGTTACGGCAGCGAAATACCGGTGATCGGCGAGTATCAGGGCAAGCTGAGCAACGGCGGCGGCCCGCTTGAACTGTCCACTCAGCGTGGCAAGAGTATTCTCAAGCTGAACTACCTCGACGACTGGTTCCCGACGACCGACGGACAGGGCTTTTCACTGGTGGCCAAGGATGGTGCGACACAGGACGAAAAACTAGGCAAAGCCGGCTGGCGGCCAAGTTGGAATCCGAACGGCTCACCCGGCCAGGCGGACGAGCGCACCGAGGTCTTCTTCAAAGCGATTCAGGTCGGGCCAAGCGGGGTGATCCTTTCGATAGAACTGCCCAAGGACACCGGCGTTGAGGTGCAGTCCATCGACACACTCGAGCAAGCGCTTGGCCAAGCGCAATGGAAATCGTTCAAAGTCATCGCGCCTTCAGGCCAAGCGCAATCCCTGAAGATTTTTGACCGCAACCCCGGCGCGGCACAGCGCTTTTATCGGCTAAAAATCCAGCCTGGCGACTAGGCGTCACTCCTCTTCCTTGGGTGGCAGAAACCGAAATACCTCGCTCTCCAACCGGCCCTCGATGGCGTCGCCCATCTCGGTGCCAAAGCGGTTGATCACCACACGGCCACCGAAGTTACCGGCCGGCTCGTGCGAGCCATCGACAAAGACATTGCCCTGAGCCGGGCTTGCGAAGATGTCGAGCCGGTAGGGCACGGACTCCCCCTCGTCGATGCGCCGTTGCGGAAAATGAATCTCGATCGCCTTGGGCTCGCCCTCCGGCGCAGCGTCACGAGTCAATCTCAGTGTGACCGATCGACGTCCGTTTCTTCGGATGCCAAACGTCGATTTATCAAAGTCGATTTTTTTGCCGCCCCATTTCAGTTCCAACCTGCTGGTGCCATTCACCTCGATAAAACCGAAAGAGTTTTCTTCAGCATCGCTCAGCTTCAACGCAAAGGTGCCTTTGGCATCCGCCACCTTGACCAAGTCACTCATCAACGGTCGCTGCGCCAGCGTCCACTCGGGAGTCTTGCCGCCTTCGAATTCGCTCGTCACTTCCTCGCGCCGGTTCCGAATGAATTTCTTGAATGCTTCGGTTTTACCTTTAACCCATGAATTGTTGTCCACACGATGCGGCTCGATCAGCTCCTGCAATTCATCGATCTGCGCAAGCAGCTCTTTTTCGTTCCATGCCTTTTTCAACAGCAATCGCATGGCGTCGAAATATTTTTTTCGACCCTCCGGGTGTTGATACAGCCGACGCGGAATGGCGGAGTCGGCCTTGACCGACTTCGGCGGGTCAAATGATCGATCCCAAAACATGTTCCGGTCGGTGGCCAATTGGTCCACTCCCCACGGCAGGAAGTGCAGCCGGTCTGACTTGGTGTCAAAATAGACAAAATAATTGTTCCGGTTGCTGACATAGCCGTCCCAATGCCCAGCCAACACCTCCATCGCCCAAAACTTGTAAAACCGATCCATGTCCACGTATCGGCCCAGTTCCTTTAGCAATTTTTCGTCACCGGACTTCAGGGCAACGGCGACCTTGCGAAGAACCTTGTCCGCCTTATCGGAGCCGAACTTGCGCTCGAAACGAACCAGCACAGGCAGCCGAAAATCACAAACCGTGCCCTCGTACAGCGTGCCCTTGGCACTGTCGAACGCACGCCGAAACAGATGTTTGTCAAGCGACTCCACATTGGAATAAATCCCGAGCGACTTACCGTTGACCGTGACGTGCGCCAGATTGCAGTACGACGCCTGCAACCCTGCGTCGCGGAATAGCTGGTAACCAATCAACTGGTGCACCCGCGATCCGTCCTGCCGATTGTTGTTCAGCGTGAGCGTATCGACCCCGGCGAACATTTTCTTTTTGTCGTAACGGTCGATCTGGATTTTTAACGACGGCCGGTTCGCATCCAGCGACCCCACGAAGCCCTTTTTCCGGATCGCCACCTTGCCGACCTTCGTGCCGTCGATCGTCAACTGCGCCGGCACGTAGTCGAACGGTTTCTCCTGATCGGTCGGCGGGATGTCCGTGCGCAGTGTCTTCACCAGCAGGCGGTGCTGCTTGCGCATCCGATCCCAGTCATCCGGCTTCACCTTGAGTTCGACCTGGATGAGCCGAGTCGGGTCGAAGAATTTCTTGAAGCCGTACGGCGCGAGATCCTTGGCCATTGCCGCGCCGGCGAACAACAGGCCGGATAGCATGAGGGCTGACAAGCGGGTCATGTAGTGTGGTTGAAGGTTGGATTATTTTTTGAACTTCAGGCCGAGCTTGAGCAGCTTGGGCCAGATGACCGCGCGGCAGTACGGCGCGTTCGAGTTCAGGTTGAAATAGTTTTGGTGATACTCCTCCGCCTTGTAGAACGTCGCCGCTTTGGTGATCTCGGTCACGATCGGTCGGCGAAATTCACCGGAGGCATTGGCTGCCTTTTTTGATTTCACCGCCACGGCCTTGTCGGTCTCGTTGTGGAAAAAAATCGCCGAGCGATACTGGGTGCCGATATCGGCGCCCTGCCGGTTGAGCGTGGTTGGGTCGTGCGCCTTCCAGAAAACAGCGAGTACTTTTTCCAGTGAAATCTTGGCCGGATCGTACTCCACCTTGACCACCTCGGCGTGGCCAGTGCGGCCGGTGCAGATCTGCTCGTAGGTCGGGTTCGGGATCTTGCCGCCCATGTAGCCGGAGGTCACCTTCGTGATGCCGTCGATCCGTTGATACACCGCCTCCACGCACCAGAAACAACCGGCGCCCAGCGTGACCACCCCGGTTTTTTTTGTCTTGGTCGTAGGTTCAAATGACTTCGTTTCGCTCACTGCTGGTTTGTTTTTCTTTGCGGGCTTGGCTTTGGGCTTGGACGACTCAGCGGCAAAACCGGTGCTGACAAAACAAAATGTTGCCAGCAGACAAAAGGCGTTTCGGATGGTCTTCATGACTGATCAATTTACTTCGCCACGGAGGCTAATCACTCGCTTGGCCAAGCGGAAGGCAAAAACTACGGTGTCACCGTCCGGTAAAACCGCGTGCCTCCGGCCGGCGCCGCTGGGACGCTGACTTCCACCGGCTTGGCCAAGCCCTCGACCAGCCTGAACACCTTCCACTCGTTCAGGTCGGTCGACTGCTCGATGCGATAAAGCTGACCTTCCTGCCCGGCGATCAACAGCACCGGGGCGCCGCCCTTGGTCAGGCGCGAGGTGAGCGCAGGCGGTTTTGGCGGTAGCGGCAGCAAACCCGATTCGAGGATCAGCCCCGCCCGCGCGGCGATGACAAAGCGCCGGTCGCCAAACGCCACCCCGCCAAGCGTCGTCTCCGTGCCGGAGCTGCGCCGCATCCACGACTTTCCATCGAACGACGTCAACAGCGTCCCGTTGCCCCCCACCGCCATGAACATCCCGCCACCGAACGTGACGTCGTTGAGCCAATCCTTTGTGCCGGACTTCGCGGTCGACCACTGCCGACCATTACTCGAGTAAAGAATCGTTCCCTTGAAGCCAACCGCCACGTACCGCCCGTTGCCGAAAGTCACGCTCTCCAGCCCACTGGTGGTCGGCGAGTTACGCTCCGTCCAGTCGTTGCCGTTTGCCGAGGTGACGATCGTGCCCCTGATGCCAACCGCCACGTACAGGCCATCCCCGTGCGTGATGTGTTTCAGCCAGTTTTTCGTGGCGCTCTCGTGAAATGCCCACGCCGCACCATCCTCCGAAAGACCCACTTTGCCGCCCTTACCCACGGTCACGAACCGTTCCCCATCGTGGATGACGTCCTCCATGTTCACGAAGTCCACGCCCTTGGCCAGGCGCCAGGCGCCGCCGTCCTCCGAGAGTGCCACCGTCCCGAGCCAGCCGACCGCCACGCGTGTCCCCTGGCCAAGCGCTCCGCCGAACAGCCGCTGCCGGGTGCCGATGTCGCCCGCCTTGACCCAGTTCGATTCGCCCGCAGCGCGGCCCACCAGCGTGCCGCCGTCTCCGCCCACGAGAAACCCGCCGTCTCCGAACGTCGCAAACGAAAGGTTGCCGGTGTCCGGCAGCGTGTTCGCCGTCCAACTGTTGATCGGGTCGTCGCTGCCCTCGACCGCGATGTTCACGGTCGTGGCCTCCGTGCCGCCCAACCCGTCCACCGCAGTGCAGGTCACCTCAAACGCCGAGCCTGCCCCGAGGAAATACGTGTGCGAGACGGTTTTGCCGTAGGCCGGTTCGCTGCCGTCGCCAAATTCCCAGATGTAAAACAGCTCGTCACCGTCGCTGTCACTCCCCCCAGCCGTGAGCGTGAACGCCTCACCGACCGCCACCAAGTCGGGTGGATTGGCGACCTCAACGCTCGGCGCCCGGTTACCGTTTGACGATCCGAAAACCACGCGCAAGTCCGCCCAGAGGGACTTGCCTTCGCCGCCCTTCGCCACCGGCGTCACCGAGACCCGGCGGCTGCCATCGTAAAACGTCTCGCCGACCCTCAGCGAGTGGTCGCTTGGCTGTTTTCGATCCACCTCCACGCGCGTGGCCGGCGTCATGTCCAACAGCAACGCACCGTCGCCGCTCATCCAGTTGCCGGACTTCAAGCCCCAGCGCAGCATGATCTCGTTGTCGACCGACCATTGCCGCACCGACACCCAGTAGTCGCGTCCGGAGTTTTTGCGAATCTTGAGCGCGCGCACGCCGTCGCCCGCCTCGCGGTGATCGTGTGCCTTAACGCGGTACGTGCCAGTACGTGACACCGACTTCACGTCCGTGTCCGGAATCCACGAGAGGTAGTTTTTGAAGTAAATATTGAAGTGCCCGTACGGCGAGTAGTTGCCCATGTTGTCGTACGGGTCACCGTACTCGTCGTGTTCGCCCGGGCCGATCGGGTCGTCGTCCTGCGACGGGACCCACGCGTTGGCGTGGTACAGGCCAAGATTGTGCCCCAGCTCGTGCTGGATCGTGTCGTTGCTGAACCCGCCGTTGATCCAGAGGCCGGTGTTGTTCACGTACGCCCGGCCGGCCCAGCCCTCGAAGATCGTCGTGAACGCCACGATGTAAAAATCGTAGTCACGGTAATTGTACTTCGCGTCAAATTTGCGGGCGGCGTCCCGCGCCGACACCAGCAGGTCGTATCGCCGCTCCTCCGGGTCGGCCTGATACCACTCAACCGGCTCCGGCATCCGCATCGCCCCCGGCACGATCGTCGTCTCGATCGAAAGTTTGCCGTACGAGTTATCCTGCAAAAATTCGTCGGTGCGATCCATCTCAAATTTCGCCGCCTTGTCATTGAGCGGATTGCCTTCGCGATCCGAGAAATCTACCCGGATAAAAAGCACAGACTTTTTGCCGCTCGTCCACGCTTTCGACGGCTTCTGCTTGGCCACCGATCGCTGCACCGCCGGGCCGGGCACCTGCTCTGCGGTGATCAGGCGTTCCTGCCAGGCCGCGGCCGCGGCCGCACTCGGAAACGCCCTCAACTCCCCGGCCAACGACATCACTACTTCGTTCGCCCCATGGCCAAGCGCGGTTTTCTCCCGGGCCGAAAGCTCGCGTGCCGGCTCATCCGCCACCGCCATCTGGTCCCCCAGCACGATGCCGTGCACCGGCAGATTTTCCTTCGAGCCAAGGTGCGCACGACGCCCGTGCCAGCGCGGTGTCAACACCCGGCCGTCGAGCATCAAGCGCAGTTCCACCTTGCAGAATCGATGCCCCGCTCCGCCGCAGGCCACCGTCACGTCGTAACGGGCCAGGCCCTCGGCATGCTGCTCCACGTGTTGCGCGACCGACTCCGGCAGCCTGACCAGACGCGGAACCGCCCGGCGCAAAGCCATTGCCGGCTGGGTGACGATCAACCGCAGCATCGCCGGCTGACGCCGCTTGGCCAAGCGCTCACCCTCCGCCACCAGCCCCGGCTGCTCGGCGGCCGATGCCGCCTCGTAGCGTCCCAGCCAGGCATCAAACTCACCCAGCGGATCGGCAGCGACTCCCGCCCCTGTGCCAGCCATTAAACCAAGTGCGACGGCTATGCATCGCGAAACGTGCCGATGAAAAATCAGTTTAAAAAACATGGATCGGATCAGGCTCAGTTTACCACGGGCAACGTAGCAAACGGCAAAAAAAACGTCACACAATTTCCCCTTGGCCGGCGCTTGGCTTGACTGCGCTTGGCCAAGCGCTACCGTTTCCGCGCCGAAAATGAGCGACACAATCTATCCACGAAGCCCGTACGAGACGATGGACGGCTGGGTGCACCTGCCCCGCCTCGTCGACAAGATCCGCCTGCACGAAGCCGGCCAACTCCACGAGGATTACCAGCCAAACTACCTGCACAAGGGGTTCGACCTCGCGTGGTTCGAGGCCAGCGGCATCGCCCCCGATAAACTCGTCGAGGTGGTCAAAAACTCCATCACCGATGGGCAGGTCAGCGATTGGGTGAAGGCCAACGTGAACAAAACCGATGCCGACAAGGAAGCCCTGAGCACCAGCCTCCTCAGTTACGGCACCGAGGGCGCACTGCTCGAACGGTTGATCCAGCGCAAAGCCGAGTCCGGCCTGCAGGATCGCGACGACATCCAGTGCATGTTCCAGTACATCGACGCCGACGAGGGACGCGGCTGACCCAGGCGTGAGGGCAGCATTCAAGGAATGGGCCGTCGTGATCGACGCGCTCGGGCGCGGTGAACAAATCATCATCCTCCGCAAGGGCGGCATCCACGAGGGACGCGGCGGCTTTCAGGTCGACCAGCCGGAGTTTTGGCTCTTCCCCACCCTGTTCCATCAACAGGGCGACTCCGTCACCGCCGGCGCAGCGGAACGCTTTCGCGGAATCGCCGACGAATTTCCGCCCGAGGACACCCTGCGGCTCGAGTACTTCGCCACCGTGGCCGACTGGCGCAAACTCGAAAACGAAGCGGCAGCTCTGCGCCTCGACGGCCAGCACATCTGGAAGGAGGACGTCGTCCGCGAACGATACTCGTGGGGCCGTGAGCAGGGCATTTTCGCCCTTGCTGTGCGCGTGCATCGCCTGCCACAGCCAGCCGATCTTCCCATACTCAAGGAATACGGCGGCTGCAAATCGTGGATCGACCTCGCTGAGGAACCTTCCATCGAAGGCGCCACCCCCGTCCTCGACAATGCCGCATTTGAAACCAAGCTCACCGTCTTCCGCAAAGCCCTCGACTAAAAACGGAGGGACGAGCCGACGAGTCCGGATCAGGGGATCATTGTCACTGCACCAGCGACAGCGGAAATCAACAACAGCAGGAGGACCGCCCGGGGCTTGGCTAGGCCGGCCCGGACGAGGCGGTGGGAAAAATGGTTGTTGTCCCCGACCCAAACCGCTTGGCCAAGCCGGCGCCGGATGAGGATCACCGAGACGAGGTCGGCCAGCGGAACGAGAAGCACCAGCAGCGGCGTGGCAACGAGCCACTTGTGAGGGCTGGCCGCCGAGTAAAAGTCCGGAAGGATGGCCAACACGGCAAGAAGAAACCCGACGATATGGCTGCCGCCATCGCCCAGAAAAACGCCACCCTTCGGGAAGTTGAACGGCAAAAAACCGGCCAGCGCACCGGTAAACAAAAACGCCAGTGACGCCACGAGGTATTGTCCCTCGAGCCCGGCGTGCCACGCAAAAAACCAGCCGCCGATCAGGCCCAGCCCCGGGCAGAGGCCGTTCATGTTGTCCTGAAAGTTGACCGCATTGGTGACGGTGAGGATCCACAACACGGTGACGATGTAGCTGAAAACCGGGCTCTCGACGAAGAGCGTCACGCGGATGCCGCTCGCGGCGACCGCTAGCGCGATGAGAACTTGCCCGAGGAATTTCCATTTCGGGGAGAGGTCGCTTTTGTCGTCCAGGATGCCAAGCCCGAGCATGGCGAGCGCGCCGCCGAGGATCGCCACCAATTGCCAACCGCGCCGTGCGAGGCCATGGGAAACGGCATGTGCAAACGGTTCAGGCAGCGGGCCGAGCCACGTCCAGAGTCCGGCGGCGATGATCGGCAGCGCGAGGCCGGTCATCACAGCGAGGCCGCCGGCAAGGGGCACGGGGGTATCGTGAATCTTCCTGTGACCGGGCGCATCCATCAGGCCGATGTGAAGACACCAACGCCTCCAAAGCGGCAGCGAGGCAAATGAGATCACAATGCCGAAAAGAAAAGATAAAAGATATAAAACAATTGGAAACAAAATAAATAATCTATGAAGAAACTTAATTACTAAATTTTGATTTTCTGATGGCTTATGCAATAAAAAATCGACAAATTCATTATCTTAATTGAGGGTGCCCCTTTTAGATCAAACCTAAACATTCGGGCAAACAAATATGCGAAATGTAATTCTATTAGGAGCAATAAGTTTTTTAACTTCCTCACTTTACGCTCAAGAAGAGGCTGTTAAAATGGAAATCAGAGCAAAAGCTGGTTTACAATTTAGCATCGTCCGCTTTGAAGCCAAACCAAACCAAAAAATTCATCTAAACATTTTTAACGAAGATGAAATGGCGCATAATCTTGTATTTACTAAACCAGGACAAAGAGCAGCCGTCGCAAACGCTGCACTGAATCTTGGAGAAAAAGCAGAAGAAAAAAACTGGGTTCCTGATCTAGACTCTGTTTTGTGGAATACTCCCGTGCTTAAGCCCGGCGAAGGCCATGAATTAAAATTTCAAGCCCCAAAGGAAAAGGGAATCTATCCATATGTCTGTACATTTATTGGCCATGGTTTTGTGATGTATGGGGCAATGTATGTTGGCACTACTATGCCGGAATTGTCGACAGATCAGAACATTCCAGAATTAGCAAGAAATGGAAAAAACGCTTCTGATAGCTCCTCAAAAATATCCAAAGGAAAAATCGAAAATTTTAAGTTTACTGCTTACAAAGGGAGTTGGAACAAACTCCCAAATTTCTCAAAACTTAAAGCATTTAAAACGGGAGAATCAAATAATGGAATTGCGGATACTGGACTAGCTGGCTTGTCAGAAAACTTCGGCATAGTATTTGAAGGCGAAATAGTTATAGTTAAAAAAGGTAAATACAAATTCAAACTTGGTTCTGATGACGGCTCAAAACTTTACATTAACAACCAAGTCGTTGTAGACAACGATGGAGTGCATAGCATGCAGGTTAAAGAAGGTAGTATTTTACTTGAACCTGGTAAAGCCAAGCTACGCCTAGAATACTTTGAAAAAGGAGGGCAGGAGGAACTGGCTTTAGATATGACAGGTCCAGGCATTAATCGGCTTCAACTTGCCAAGCAAATAATAAAGCCTAAAAAACCTGCTTTCCCAACTGGAAATCCAATAGAGATTAATTCGGAGGCTAGAATTTATAGAAACTTTATTGAAGGAGCTAGTCCTCGCGGTATTGGCGTAGGTTATCCGCAGAAAGTAAATCTATGTTTCGATGCAAATACTATGCAGATAGCCATGATATGGCATGGAGCTTTTATGGATGGAGCCAAACATTGGAACGGAAGAGGGCAAGGATTCCAAAGGCCCTCTGGTCATTATCTTATCAATCTCAATCGTGATCAACCTTTTGCACAACTTAGTAATGAAAACGGCCCTTGGCCTAAAGCAGAAGGACGGGACACAAGAGCAAAAAACATCCGTTTTCGTGGATACTCTCTAATTGGCGAACAAAGGCATCCAGTATTTGGATATAAAATAGGAAAAAATTTAAATGTAACTGATTACATGGAACCTCAGGCAGGTTCTCTGCCCTCAATTATTCGTAATCTCCGTATACGCGGAACTGGTGAAATTTGGTATTTGGCCGCCTCAGGTAAATCAATATCAGAAGATAATGGTTATTATAATATAGACAATTCTATGCTACAGATAGGTTTTCCTGAATTAGATGATTTATCTCCTATAATCCGAGAAAATTCAGGTCGTGAAGAATTGTTGTTCAAACTCAAAATAGATGGACAATTAAGTTTAAAACAGCATTACAGATGGAATGTGAAACAAATTCTAAAAGAACATACCCACGAGAAAAAATAATTTATTTATATAAAAAATGAAATATTTATTAACTTATACTTTGTCTACGGTGCTAACGTGCATAAGCTTTACAAGTCTGAATGCTTCAGACCCGGTTGAATCCGACTACTACCAGATCGACCAGATTCCGATCCCCGATGGGGTCGTGCTCGAGACCAGCGGCATCGAGATGCTGCCCAACGGCAAACTCGCCGTCTGTGGCCGCCGCGGCAACGTCTACGTCCTCACCAACCCCTTCGGCAAACCGGAGGAGGTCAAGTGGACACTCTACGCCGAGGGCCTTCACGAGCCGCTAAACCTCGCCTACGATGACGGATGGCTCTACTGCACCCAACGCGGCGAGGTCACCCGCATGCGGGATACCAACGACGACGACCGCGCCGACATCTTCGAGACTGTCAACGACGGCTGGGGCATCACCGGTGACTACCACGAGTACGCCTTCGGCACCCGGCGCGATCCCGATGGCAACATGTGGGTTGTGCTTTGCCTCACCGGCTCGTTCTCCAGCCAGATCGACTACCGCGGCTGGTGCGTGCGCATCTCCAAGGAGGGCGAATTGATCCCGACCGCCAGCGGCATCCGCTCACCGGGTGGCATCGGCCTGAATCATCTGGGCGAAGCCTTTTACGCCGACAACCAAGGTCCGTGGAACGGCTCCAGCTCGCTCAAGCACATCCCGGTCGGCTCGTTTCAGGGCCATCCCGGAGGCTGGCGGTGGTTCGATCTCGATGCAGTGAAGAAAATCATGAAGCGCCCGGCCAACGAGCCGAAGTCCGACAGCCGTTACCCGGTCGAACGCGAGCGCGTGAAGGAACTTACCCCGCCTGCGCTGGTCTTCCCGCATGGCGTACTGGGCAATTCCACCAGCGGTTTCGCCTACGACAGCAACGGCAAATTCGGCCCGTTCAAAAACCAACTACTCGTCTGCGATCAGACTTTTTCCGTCGTCAACCGCGGCTTCCTCGAAAAGGTCAACGGCGTCTATCAGGGCGCAGCGTTCTCATTTCTCAAAGGCTTCGGCTCCGGCAACATCAGTGCGTACATGCACCCTGATGGCACGCTGTTCATCGGTGGCACCGACCGTGGCTGGGGGGCACGTGGCGGCAAACGTTTCGCACTCGACCGCGTCACATGGAAAGGCAAGGTGCCTTTCGAGATTCACGAGATGCGAGCCAAGTCGGACGGATTCGAGCTGACCTTCACCCACGAGATCGACGCCAAGACCGCCGGAGATCTTTCCTCCTACAGCATGAGCGCGTACACGTACATTTACCGCTCGCAGTACGGCAGCCCGGTGGTCGACAAGCTCACCCCGAAAGTGATCGGCGCGGAGGTCACCGGCCCGAAGTCGGTGCGAGTCACGGTGGACAAACTCACCAAGGGCCACGTCCACGAACTACAGGCCAAGGGCGTCCGTTCGCTGGACGGAAAACCGATCCTGCACCCGATCGGGTACTACACCCTCAACGAAATCCCGCCGGCCGAGGTCAACTAAAGCATCTCCGAAAGGGAGGACTTGAACTTCCGATAACAGACCGCAAACAACACCGCGGTCGGGATCAGCGCGAATGTCGATGCGGCCATCTGCGCACCCTGCGATACGCTTTGGCTGACATCGTACAGCTTGGTCAGAGCCAGTGGCAGTGTTTTTTGCGATTCTGTGGTCAACATATACATAGGGACGAGATGCTCGTGCCAGGCGAGGATGAAGTGGATCATCCCGTAACTTAGCAGTGACGGCCAAACGAGCGGCAGTATCGTGAGAAACACACGTAACTCGGGCGCGCCGCACACCCGTGCCGCCTGTAGGTACTCCTCCGGTAGCTGGCGGAAAACTTGCGTGAAATAAATCACCCCAAGACCGGTGACCACTCCGGGCAGAATCACCCCGAACAGCGAGTCGCTCAGGCCAAGCGTGTTTGCCCACGAAAACAACGGCCAGGCAAAGAGTTGGCGGGGAATCAGGATCAACGCGATCGCCAATAAGAACAGCATGCGTTTTCCCCGGAACTGAAACCGCGCAAACGCATATCCAGCCATTGCCGATAGGGCGACCGCACCAAGCGCTTGGCCAAGCGACACCAGCAGCGAATTCCCGAATACGTCCCAAAACGGAACCCATTTGCCTACCAGCAAATCGCGTACGTTTTGCATGCTAAACTCGTTCGGGAAGAATGTGTCCGCAATCCCGCTCCAATACTCGGTGTCGAGCGGCTTCATCGGCCACAAACTAAGTGGTTGGTAAATTTCGCGGTTGGTCTTGAAGATGCCGAAAACCATCCACAAAAACGGGTATAACACCGCCAACAAAAACGGCAGCAGCAGAAGCGACGAAACGATCCGTCGAAGCAACCCCGATTGTGTCGGATTGGCTTGGCTCATGCGATTCGCCTCCGCAAAAATAAAAACGCCCCCATGACTGCCAGCATCACCGGCAACAGGCTGATGCTGATGGCCGACGCTGTGCCATACTCTAGGAACTGGGCTTTTTGATACACGTACGTGATGGTCAATAAACCGGCATCCGCCGTGCCACCGGAGCCACCCAGCAGCACGTACGCCCCGGAGAAAAGCGAGAAGCCATCCACCATAAGATAGACGGCCACGAACAACAAAACCGGCCGGAGCTGCGGCAGGGTAACATGCCAGAAATGATTCCAACGACTGCCAGTCGCCAGTCGGGCTGCCTCATAGTAGACCCGAGGGATGCCCTCCATCCCGGCGAGAATGAAAAAAGTCATGAAACCGGTCCAGCGCCACACCGTCTGCAGCACCAACCCAGCAAGGATGAAATCCTGATCCTTCAGCCAACTGATCGGCGCTTGGCCAAGCGGCAGGACGATTAGCTGGTTGAGCAGGCCGTACTTCCCGTGAAACACCAAGAGGAACAACACCGCGAGCACCGAGGGCGGCGTTAGTGCCGGCAGTAACAACGCGAACGTCAGCACCGGCCGCAAGCGACGAAACGTCGATCGTAGCAGATGCGCCAACCAAAGCGAAAGCGGCACGATCACGACGATCGACGCCAGCGTGTAGACGAAGCTATTGCGGATGGCCTTGAAGAATCGTTCATCCTCGGCCAGTATAAGGTAGTGATTCAGCCCCACGTACTCCGCTTCACCAAAGCCATTGGCCTGAAGGCTCATTTTCACTCCGCCGACCAATGGCACGAGCCAGAAGAGAATCAGGAAAAAAAGAAACGGAAGCAGAAATAAAAACGGCGTCCAACCCACACCGGCGTTGGCCCTGAGTGCAGGCTGGGCGCTCTCTTGCATCGTGCTGCGGATCAGAATCCGGGCTCGGCGGCTTCGAGCATGGTCTTCATCTTGTCGACCACCTCGGCCGGCTTCAGCTCACCGTAAATGAGGGAGTTAAAAAACGTCTCCTGAAACAGGAAGATCGCCTTGGCGCGGTTCGGGTGGCCAACCACCTCCGGCACCTCGGGCGAGAGTTTGACGAGCAGTTCGCCAAACTTTTGGTTACTGAAAAACTCGTTTGGCTGCAGCAGGCGCTCATCCTTCCACGCCGGCGTGTAGGCGGGGAAACTGTTCCCGTCGAGAAAACGGCGCGCGTTGGATTCCTTGTTGGTGATGACGAACTCGATGAATTTCCACGCCGCATCCGGCTGCTTGCTCCCTTTGTTGATCATCAACCCCTGCCCCGCGAAGGTGGAGGTGCGGCGGCTGAGCTTGCCGTTCGGCAGCTTCCACGCAGGCAACGGCATGGCGCCCCACTTGCCCTTCAGGTCAGGAGTGAACTGCTGGAGCATGTCGAGCCCGTACCAATCGGCACCGACCACCGTGAGCACTTCACCGAACTGCACTGCGCTGTTGAAAAAGAGCGGGTCAAAAATCGAGGCACGCTCCGGCACCATGCCGACGCCGGACTCCATCTGCTTGCGCATCCAGCCCAGCACCTCGATCGCCGCCTCGCGGTCAGGATAAACCGAGCCGTCCTTGCCAAACAAATCACTTCCGCGCTGTCGCAATAGGATGCCAAAGTAAGTCGGATCGAGTGCGATCATCGCCTTGCCGTGATCCTTTACCACCTTTTCGCCTGTGGAGACCAGTTTTTCCCAAGTCGTCAGCGACGCCGGGGCGATGTCCATCTCCTTGAACAGGTCGGTGCGGTAGTAGAGCACCATCGCGCTGAGCGACTGCGGCACGCCGTAGGTCTTGCCCTTATAGGCGAACAGACTCTGGCGGCTCTTGGCGATGTTTTTGTCGAGCTTGGCCTTTTTGATCCGATCACCCAGCTCGAGGAACGGCACCTCCCCCGCAAGGAACGCCCCAAAGAGCACCTCGTCGAGCTGCACCACGTCTGGTGGGTTGATGCCGGTCTTGATCGAGACGGCCAATTTCTCCGGCATCTCGCGGAAGCCAAAGGCCTGCACCTTGGCTTCAAAATTTTTGTCGACCTTCTCCTTGTACAGCTTGACCATGTTCTCGTAGTAGAGCTGGTCCTGAAAGGAACTGATCCATATATCAACTGGCTTGGCCTGTACTGAACCAGTATAAGCCAGCCCCAAGGCCATAAATCCTGCAATTGCGTTTTTTAGTTTCATAAGAAAAATCGCGTCGGGAAAAATCCATCGAAGTACCGGCATAGTCAATGCCATAGACGTCCTACAGGCGAGGGTATTCAACGCTTGGCCAAGTGCTTGGCCAAGCGGAATGGTAATTTTTGGCTGTGCTTCTATGAACCAGAAAGTAAGAATCACCGCCTCTCCGGCAACCAAACGAGGCTTCGCCTTGCGAGCGTCGGCAAGATGAAACGCTGTCCAATGAATATGTTTTTAAAAACCGGAGCGCTTGGCCTGGCGCTGGCCGGGGTCGCACAAACCAGCTTGGCCAAGGAGCTGAAACTCGACGACCTGTTCCCACGGGACCGGTTACTCGAGATCAACGTCACCATCGCGGAGGAGAACTGGGACACCCTGCGCTACCAGCGGCGCACCCGCGAAAACGCCCTGCCACCGAGCCGCAAATTCCAACCGCCGCCCTCCCCCTACTCCTACGTCGAGGCCGACGTCACCATCGAGGGCGTCACCTACAAGAATGTTGGCATCCGCAAAAAAGGATTCCTCGGCTCGCAGGACACTACCCGCCCATCGCTCAAGGTGAAGCTCGACTACAACAAGGAAGGTCAAAACATCGGTGGCCTGCGGAACCTGACTTTCAACAACAACCGACAGGATCGCAGCCTCATGAGCCAGTTCATGGGGTACCAGATTTGGGATGAGGCCGGCTCGCCCGGCTCGCGCTGCGCCTTCGCCAAGATCACCGTCAACGGCCGCAACCTCGGCGTGTATTGCCACGTGGAAACCGTCCGCGAGCCACTGCTCCAGCGGGAGTTTGGCAACGACAAAGGGACGCTATTTGAGGGGACGGTGGTCGATTTTTATCCGGAATGGGAAGGTAGTTTTGAGCGCAAGACCGGCGACAACAAAAAAGGGCGCGAGCACATTGTGAAAGTCATCAATGCGCTGCAGGGCAGCGGTGGCAAGACCTTCGTCGGCGGGCCCATCCCGGGACGCGCCTGGGTACCCACCAGCGGCGAGCACGATGACGAGTGGTTCAAGCCCGGCTTCGACGACTCCGAGTGGATCGCCGGGACCAACGGTGCCGGCTACGAGACGCAGACCGGTTTCGAGCAACTCATCACGCCCAAGTTTAACTTCATCGAGCAGATGCACAACCGCGCCACTTCGCTTTATCTCCGGTTCCCGTTTGAACTGGAGAGCATCGACCACATCAAGGCCACGCGGAATCTGCTGTTGCGCATGAAGTGCGACGACGGTTTTGTCGCCTACATCAATGGGCATGAGGTCGCCCGCTACCATGCCCCGGAAAACGCGGCATGGAACTCCACCGCCACTGGCAGCAGCGACGACGGCTCCAACGCCACCTTCGCCTCGTTCAATATCAATAAGCACCGCGACAAGTTTCGCGTTGGCAAAAATCTGCTCGCCATTCACGGCATGAACGTTAGCGCAAGCAGCACCGACTTCCTGCAGGTCGCCGAGCTGCAAACAAACGAGCACGATTATCAGGCGGCCATTTGGGATCTGATCGACGAGGAGGCATTCTACCAGTTCTGGGCGCTCGAGGGGCTGCTCAGTTTTTGGGACGGCTACTCCGGCAACCGCAACAACTACTTTATCTACCTTAACCCCGAGACCGAGAAGTTCCACTTCCTGCCGTGGGGAGCCGACTGCCTGTTTGAAAAATACAGCCGGCTTCGCGTCGACCGCCGCTCGCCGCGCTCCGTACGCCTGCACGGAATGGTGGCGCGGAAACTGTACCAGATTCCGTCCGTCCGGAAAAAATACGCCGCCACCATGAAGGCGTTGATGGCCAAGCATTGGAACGAGGAAAAATTACTCGCTGAAACCAAGCGGATCGAGGCTATGGTGACCCCGCACATCAGCGACTACCAGTGGCGCGGCATTCGCTTCGAAGCGGTTCGGGAGTTCATCCGCAACCGCAGGCCGGACGTGGAGATCGAGATCAACGGCGAGGACATGCCGCTCTGGCCGCGATGACGAACTTTCCCCCGGTGACGTCTCCTTGTTTTTGATCTCACTGCCCATCCAGTGGATGGCCCAGAGGAAAAGCAGTGCGATGATGAAAAGTACCGCGGCCAAAATTAACAGTCGCCGAATCCGCGTATCCATCAGTCCAGCGCCTGGCCCGTCCCCGCGTCAAACCAAGCGGCGGCGTCCCAGTCAATTTCAAGTTTGATCCCATCACTTGGCGCCTGGCCAAGCCCGGCCGTGCGCACAATAAGCAAATGCCCGGCCGTGCGTGTGTGCAATAGTGCCTCGTGCCCCAGCGTCTCGGTCGTTTCCAGTGTCACCGGGAAGCCGGCACCGTTTTCGGCCAGGCGCACATTCTCCGGCCGAATACCCAGCACGACCTCCGCTCCGGTAAACTTGGCCAAGCGCTTGGCCAAGCGCTCCGGCAGGCCAAGCGCCACCCCGCCATCAGCCTGCTCCGTGAACTGCATCGCCCCTTCGCCACCGAGTTTTCCGAGAACAAAATTCATCCCCGGCGTGCCGATGAAGTCGCCGACAAAACAGTGCGCCGGTCGCTGGTACAAATCCATCGGGGCCCCGACCTGCATCACCCGCCCCTGATCGAGCACGCACAGCCGTTGGCCAAGCGTCATCGCCTCCGTCTGGTCGTGCGTCACGAAAATCATCGTCGTCCCCAGCCGTCGATGGAGCTGCGCTATCTCCGCGCGCATCTCCGCGCGCATCCGCGCGTCAAGGTTGGAAAGCGGTTCGTCGAGCAGAAAGACCTTGGGCTGACACACCATCGCCCGGCCAAGCGCCACGCGCTGACGCTGCCCGCCGGACAGCTCGGACGGCCGGCGCCGAAGCATCCCCGTCAGTCCCAGTACCTCCGCCGCCTCGGCCACACGTGACTGGATTTCCGGCTTGGGAATTTTCCGAAACTTGAGGCTGAACGCGATGTTTTGCTCCACGTTCAAGTGCGGGAACAGGGCGTAGTTTTGAAACACCATCGCCACGTCGCGATCCTGAGGCTTCACCCGGCTCACGTCGCGGTCACCAAGAAAAATGGAGCCGGCCGTTGGGTTTTCCAGTCCGGCGATCAATCGCAGCAGGGTCGACTTGCCGCAACCGGACGGGCCAACCAACACCATTAATTCACCGTCCGGAATCTCAAGATCAACACCGTCCACCGCCGTCACCGTGCCATTGCGGCCGGCGTCAAAGACTTTGCCGAGGTTGTAGAGTCGCACACTTGCCATGAGTCACTTCTTGGGCGGGCCGACCTTTTGCAACGGAGGCGTCACCGTCAAGTTCTTCGCGATGTACGCGACCACATTCCGCAGGTCAGTGGACGAAAGGTTGGCAGCGGCGGCCTTCATCAACACGCCGCCGGCATCGCCCGGATGCACGCCGCGCTGGCCACTCGCGTACTTCCGCAATTGATCCATCAAGAACCAGTCCTCCTGCACATTGACCGGCGGGGAATTTAACTCGCGTTTACCCTCCCCCTTATCGCCGTGACAGGACGCACAGCGGGTGGCGTACAACGCTCGGCCCGTGGCAACGTCTCCCCGGATCACCCGCAGCGAAGGCTTCGGTTTCAGTTTTCCAAAATGGACAGCCAAGGCAGTCAGCTCAGTGTCTGTTTTTATTTTAGACATCGCTGCACCCATCAATTGCTCCGCCTTGTTTTTCGGATTTTTACCGCGTTGCCCCGTTTGAAATTTTTTCAACTGCGCCTCGAGATACCAGGCCGGCAACCCGTCGAGTACCGGGCCGCGCTGCATCTCCTTCGTGCTGTGACAAACCATGCAGGCATCCAACGTGGCCTTGTCCACCGTAGGTACGGTGCGGGCAGCCAAGCGCGAAGGCGGCGTGCCATCCGGCGCGCACCCCACACCCACCAGCCCAAACTGGCCAACCACAAAAGCCACCATGCCCAACCGCCAATCCATCTCGTCGCCGAAATCTACCCCGCATGCGCCGGTATCGCGAGTCGCCAAATCTCGCGCTGAGTGGTGGTTTTACATACGCTGCCGGGTCTTGGATTCTCGGCGGGCTCCCATGATGGCGTTGGCGCTCGGGGCGTTGGCCATTGGCTTCGCCCCGGTGTTTGCCGCGATCGCGCAGAAGCCGGAGTATGGCGGATACGGGCCGGCGTCCATCGGCTTTTACCGTGTTTTTTTTGCGCTGCCGCTAATGTGGCTAGTGCTTTGGGCGGCACCCGGAAAAGCGCACCCGGCTCCCCGCCGGGAAAAACGACCGACCGGCCTGTTGGCACTGGCCGGTTTTTTCTTCGCGGTGGATCTGGTGTCGTGGCACTGGTCGATCAAATTCACCACCGTGGCCAACGCCACGTTGCTCGCAAACTTCGCGCTGCTCTGGGTCACTATGTGGGCGGGCCGGTTGTTCGGTGAAAAAATCCAGCCCCGTTTTTTCATCGCACTTGGCCTGGCATTCACCGGGGCGTTCATCCTGATGGATGCCAGTTTTCAGCTCAGCCCGGATCAACTGTTTGGCGATGCGCTGTCACTGCTTACGGCGATCTCGTACGGCTCATACATGTTAACGGTGAAGAAGCTGCGCGAAACCTGCCCGCCACAGGAGATCATGGCGTGGAGCGGTCTGTTCGCTGTTCCGCTGATGTTCGTTGCGGCGCTGGCCAGTGGCGAGACACTGCTCTCATCCAACCTCAACGGCTGGGTGGTGTTGCTTGGCCTGGCGTTGGTCAGTCACTTTGCCGGACAGGGACTGATCGCCTATGCCTTTGGCCACCTGCCGGCGTCGTTGACTTCGCTCAACCTGTTGTTGCAGCCGGTGTTTGCCGCTGTGCTTGGGTGGGTGCTGCTTGGCCAAGCGATGGGCGGGCAGCAGTTGCTCGGGGCCTCCGTGGTGCTTGGGGCGCTGGCCTTCGTCAATCGACCGCGCCGCGCCAAATAATTTTGTGCCGCTTGGCCAAGCGTGGCAACGTGTGCGCAGATGGACGCCTTTCCCAACGAACCCAACGACACGAAGATGCCGATCGACGCCC